>Ga0224512_10005332_pt1 | contig 10628 bp, 13 predicted proteins | sample SF_May12_sed_USG_4_FD_169103 | JGI IMG/M metagenome (GOLD analysis project Ga0224512, IMG submission 169103) | Sediment microbial communities from San Francisco Bay, California, United States - SF_May12_sed_USGS_13 | ecosystem: Environmental > Aquatic > Marine > Sediment | place: USA...
GGCGAAGCTCGAAAGCATTGCCGCACTTGCCGGTGCGGATTCTCAACCAATAACCAAGGAGACAACAACGTGAAGCGACTGCTGATTCTCGGGGCCGGCACGGCCGGAACGATGGTGGCAAACAAGCTTCGCCCCCGCCTCGACGAACGGGATTGGAACATCACGGTCGTCGACCAGGACGAAACACACTATTACCAGCCCGGATTCCTGTTCATGCCCTTTGGCGGATACACCAGGGAAGAGCTGACAAAGCCCAAGAAGAACCTCTTGGCCAAGGGCATCGATCTGATCATGGGCGAAATCGATGCCGTGGTGGCTGAGAACAATCAGGTGAAGCTCGTAGACGGAAAAGAACTCTCCTACGACTACCTGGTGATCGCCACCGGAACCTCACCGCGTCCGGACGAAACACCGGGCCTCGACTCCGACGAGTGGTACAAGTCGGTGTTCGACTTCTACACCATCGACGGTGCCGAGGCTCTCGCCGAGAAGCTAGCGACGTGGGAAGGCGGCAAGCTTGCCGTCAACGTGATCGAGATGCCGATCAAATGCCCCGTGGCTCCATTGGAGTTCATCTTCCTGGCTGAAGCGTTCTTCGCCGAGCGCGGCATGAGCGACCGGGTCGAACTGGTCTACGTGACACCGCTCCCGGGCGCATTCACCAAGCCGGTAGCGGCCAAATACCTCGGCGACATGCTCGACGATCGCAAGATCACGCTCGAGAGCGACTACATGCTCGAGCAGGTCGACACCGAGAACAACAAGCTGATCTCATACGATGAGCGCGAGGTCGAGTACGACCTTCTGGTCACCGTGCCGGTGAACATGGGGGCGGATTTTGTCCAACGCTCCGGCCTGGGCGATGAGCTCAATCATGTTCCCGTCGACAAGAACACGTTCCTATCCGAGGCCCACAACAACATCTTCGCCATCGGCGATGCCGCCGCTCTGCCAACTTCGAAGGCCGGATCCGTAGCCCACTTCGCCGTTGAGGTGTTCACCGAGAACTTCATGGAGTTCATCAACGATCGGCCGATGCGACAAGCGTTTGACGGCCACGCCAACTGCTTCATCGAGTCGGGGCGTGGCAAGGGAATGCTCATCGACTTCAACTACGACACCGAGCCGTTGCCCGGCAAATACCCGCTTCCCGGCGTCGGGCCGTTCTCGCTGCTCAAGGAGACCGAAGCGAATCACTGGGGCAAACTTGCGTTCAAGTGGATGTATTGGAACATCCTGCTTCCAGGACGCGAGCTTCCGCTACCGGCCCTGATGTCGATGGCCGGGAAGATCCCCGAGGAGGTTTCATGACGACCTCCGCCCCGGACCGAACCGTCGAGCTCGAGTCCAAGATCGATACCCTGGCAGACCAGGTTGCCTTCCTCGCTGAAGAAGCACGACTAGCCCGGCAGCGCAGAGAGCGCTGGCAAGAACTCCAGCACGACATGATGCCGATCGCCGGAGACGCCATTGCAGTCATCGGCAACGAGCTCGAGGAACTCGATGTCGACATGAATGACATTGCGGCGTTACTGCGGCGCTTGGTGCGAGTCGCCCCGGTGCTCGACAAGGCACTCGCCCAGGTCGAGATGTACGCCGAGCTGGCCGGGGACCTGGTTCCGATCGGCGGCCAGGCGATGGACGTGGCAACAACTCAATTGGCCCAACTCGACTCCAAAGGATATTTCACATTCGGCAGAGGCGCCATGCGGGTCGCCGATCAGATCGTCACAGGTTTCACGGAGGAAGACGTCGAGCAACTCGGCGACAACGTCGTGCTGATCCTGCAGACGGTAAAAGAGATGACCCAGCCCGAAATCATGGCGGCGCTGCACAGAATGGTCGCAGCGGTCCAGACCCAGCAGCGCCACATCGCCGAGGAGCCCGCTGAGCCACCTAGCTTCTTCCAGATCTTCAAGCAGATGAGAGACCCGGAAGTGCGCCGCGGCATGGCCCGAGGCCTCAACACCCTTCGAGCGGTCTCGGAAGTCGAGACCGCTTCAGCCGCCCAAGTCACACCAACAAACAATCCATTAGGAGGTAACTGATGCCAGTAGCAACAATCGCGGGAGCCGACGTCGCCGTCGACGACGAAGGATTCATGACTGAATTCGACGAGTGGAACGATGAAATCGCCAAGTTCCTCGCCGGCCAGATCGGAATCGAGCTTGCCGACAGGCATTGGGAAGTAATCAACTTCGTCCGCAGCGACTACAAGGCACAAGGCGAAACACCAACGTTGCGGCGGGTCTCGACAGTCGGCGGAGTGCCAACCAAGGAGCTCTTCCAGCTCTTCCCAAAGAAGCCGGCCAAGAAGATGTCGTACATCTCGGGCGTTCCCAAGCCACACGGTTGCGTCTAGGCCACCGGTCAACAAAGGAGATTCAAACAAATGACAACTGTTCAAGAAGCACCGGTGGTTGTGCCCGACTTTGGGGATGAGGACACCGATCGCAAGATATGTTTCATCGCCTCCAAAGGAACACTCGACATGGTGTACCCGTCGCTGGTGATGGCCAACGCTGCCCTCGGAGAGGGAATCGAGACCCACATCTTCTTCACTTTCTGGGGTATGGACATCATCACCAAAGAACGCCAGGAAGACCTCCAGTTCACATGGATGGGCAACACGGCAATGCACCCTCCCGGCAAGAAGATGCACATGCCCCAGGGCCTGGCAGGACTCCCCGGGATGACCGGCATGGCCACCAAGATGATGAAGAAGCAGATTGCCGACCTGGATGTACCGGAAGTCCCGGACTTCGTGCAGATGATCGTCGACGCCGGCGGGCAACTGTGGGCCTGCAAGATGTCGGCCGACATGATGGATCTCACCATGGACGATCTCATCGACGACGTGCAGGGAATCATCTCGGCGACCGACTTCATAGAGCTGTCAGAAGGCGCCCAGGTCATATTCACCTAGCAGCCGCAACCCCCTCCGGCGGGAGGCGGGCCGCTATGGTCCCGCCTCCCGTCGCTATTCTTGGAGCAGCAATGAACAGCTACACATTTGGCATAACCCTCGAGGGTGAGTTCGAGGAAGTCCGCGAGAGGGTCGTGGATGCTCTTGGCAAGGAAGGCTTCGGCATTCTCACCGAGATCGATGTCGCCGCCACAATGAAGACCAAGCTCGACAAGGACATGCCCGCCTACCGAATCCTGGGAGCGTGCAATCCGCCTCTCGCGTTCGAAGCGATCTCGACCGATCCCAGAATCGGAGCGCTCTTACCATGCAATGTTGTGGTCCGACAGGTTGGAACCGAGGTTGAAATCGACTTCATGGACCCGCTTGCCGTGCTTCAGCTGGCCGACATGGACGGCGTCGGCGAACTCGCCGCAGAGGTCCGCGGTCGTCTCGGCAAGGTGATGGCTGCCCTCGAGAGCTAACTGGCGCCCGGGCCGGCGCTGAACTCGGCTTGAGGGAGACGTGGTTGCCCGCAAGGGTCGGCCGAGACGTACCATCCGGGGATGGACTTCTCCGCCGTCGAATTGGTCGGCTATGTGGGCTCGTTGCTGATCATCGTCTCGATGACCCGCACCTCGATTCTGCATTTGCGACTGATCGGCCTCGGCGGCTCCATGGTATTTCTGGTCTACAGCATTCTGATCGGCGCCTATCCGATCGCCGTGGTCAACGTGGTGATCATCGGGGTGCACCTATTCTTCTTGCGCCAGCTGCTCTCGAAGCGAACCGAGTTCTTCACCAGCCTCGAATTGAACAAGGACTCGAGATACCTACGGCACTTTCTCGAATTTCACGGCGCCGACATCGAATCGCACCAGCCAGGATTCGAGTTTGCCGCCCGCGACGATCAGGTTCGCATCTTCATCCTGCGCGACATCGTGCCTGCCGGGCTGTTCATTGGTCGGGTTTGTTTGGACGACTCGATCGAGGTTGAGCTGGACTACGTGGTGCCGCAATACCGAGACTTCAAGGTGGCCGAGTACCTGTATTCCGATCGTTCCGAAATCTTCAACAAGCGCTCCCGCCGCCGAATATGGACCCGCCCCGGCAGCCACGTGCATGTCGAGTACTTCGAGCGCCTCGGCTTCGTCCCGGCAACCGTGGAGGGCGGACCGGCCCTGCTGGCCGACCTGGATGCGGTGATGCAGCACTAAACAGTCAGGCGTCCACTGCTTCCCGATATAGAGCCCGTACCGCCAGACTCTCACGCACCTCGGCGGCCGTGTCCTCGAAGAATTCGGACCGTAGAGTCGCGTCGGCCGTCATGTAGACGGCGAAATACACGCCGGCGAACCCCGCCAGGAAGCTGGCGACCTGTATGAGCTCACGGCTGAGCTGGAGATCCACGCCAAACCACCGAAAGCTGCGCCCAACGGCCGTCGGGGCTTCTGTAGTCCACAGGACAACGGTTTCGGGCGTGATTATCAACAGACCGAGTACCAGGAAGAACAGCCCGACCAGAACGCTCACGAGCAGAATCCGCAGGGACTGGGTGATCACGACGACAAGGGTCAGATTGCCCCATTCTCGACGGGACAGGGGCGGAGGCTGTGGCGGGCTGGCCACCAGTGGTCCGCCTCCCGGCAACTCCCGGCCGGCACTGTGACGCACGTCGTCCCAGGAATCGAACACAGCCAGCGGCGGAATCTCGCGCCGGATCTGACTCAGGAGAAAGATGACGGCCAGCACTGCGAACAGAGCCACGATTGTCACCAGCGCCGGCTGGTCGAGGCCGCCGGCTGCCTGCCATGCCTCGGCGTTGATGAAGAGGAACATGAAACCGAGAAGCAGCAGGGGGAGCCCGCGAGTGAACAGGCGGAACGTCTGGCCAAGCGAGTGGGCAACCTGAAGCGTGGCCCATTTGGCGACGGCGACAACTCCGTAGCTCGTTGCGGCATAGACCACGATGACGATCGTGAGCTGGGTGAGGAAGGTGATTCCGGCTCCGGACAAATCGCCGCCAAAGATCAACGGCAAGAACATCGGCACGAAGACGAAGATCGCGAGCTCGACCCCACCGACGCTGTTTGGCAGGTCCCACCGCGACCGACCTCGGAGTGCGTTGCTCCCGGCCCAAGCAATGAGAAGCAGTGCAAGTCCTCCGGCAATAGCGAGGCTGATTCCCCACCACGGCCAGTTCAGGTCGATGGCGCTGACCGAGCTGAATAGAAACGCCAGAACCAGCACCGGCAATGCCCTGGTGAGAACATCTTCCGTGGCGCTGTAGCCGGATATGAAATGCGGGATGCCGCGCCTCACGAACCAGCGCTCGATGCCAATACGATCTTGCGGATTCATCAGACGGATGATCGCAGCGCCGCGCCCGGCCCGCGGCGTGTCAGCGCCACCTGGCTTCGATTAGCTTGACACGATGCCCCCCCAGCCGGACGAACTTGCAAACCTGGCGGCAACTCGCACGATCGACATAACGACGTACGGGCGCCGTACCGGGACACCATCTCGGATAGAGATCTGGTGGTTTCACGTAGATCGACGGTTCGTCATAACCGGGACTCCCGGGAGGCGCGATTGGTACGCCAACGTCTTGGCCGATCCGCGGCTGATCATCCATGCGCCGCACGGCGACTTCCCCGGTCGGGCACTTGTGATCGACGACCCCGCCTTTCGCCGCCAGGTTTTCACCCACCCTGAAGTCGGCTGGTATCAAACGCAGTCTGAGCTCGAACGTCTAGTGGCGGCGGCGCCGATGATCGAAATCAGGCTCGACTGACGCTCAGGCTTTGCGCCGGATCTCCCCGCAGATGGTGCAGATGTAGCGCCCCGGGCCACCCGACGGCGCGACCCGGTGATCCCAAGTGTGCTGATGCTCTTGGCCCCGCAGGGCTTCGTTGACCGGTACCCGGTCGAGCCCGAACAAATCGAACTGGCGTGCCTTGTCGAGGGAGAACATCCAACCCTGATGGCGCAGCTCCTTGAGGCGCCGGTACCGATCCTCCACCGGAGTGCGTTCCTTGCGAATCTTGGGTTGGCGGGCCACCTTCTCGCGGGGCACCTTCTCGCGGGTCTTCTTCTGGCGCGGCACCTTCTCGCGGGTCTTCTTCTGGCGCGGCACCTTCTCGCGGGTCTTCTTCTCACGGGGCACCGCAGGGCTAGGCGCCGGTGCCACGGCCTCAGGCGCCGCCGTGTCAGTCGGAATGGCCTCGGGCACTATCTGCTTGGGCGCCGCTCTTTCGATCGGATCCGGCACGACCGGATCAGCCGTGCGGGCGACTGCGGCGTCGTACGATGCGGCCGCGGCCCGGCGTTCACTGCGCCTCGGCCTGGCGCTCTTTGTTTTGGGTGCCTCCGACGTCCGCTGCTTGGGCGCCTTCGCCGTGGCACCCTTTGCCCGCTTCTTGACGAGGCGCTCCTCTTCGGCCGAAGACTGATCCCAGGCGAGCTCAACTTGGCCATTGTCTGCCGTCTTGGCCTTCTGGTTCTTGGATCTGCGAGCCTTACGTCCCCCCGGAAGCTTGACCCCACCGGCGACCATGGGATGGCGTCCGAACTCATCGGGATCGTCTGGCGTGAAGATGAGAAGGTCACCCTCGGCGACGAACTCATAGGAGGTGCCGTCAAGGGGCCGCATATCGACCGATTCAGTGGGCCAGTTGCCCAGTTCGGCACCGTCCGCCCGCATTGTTATCTCTGTGTCCCAAATGCTGAGCTTCACCTTGAGCGCGTCAACTTCATCGGGACCCCGGATCAAGCCGGAGACCACCGTCACGCTGCTGACCGGCGCCGCGCCACTAGAACGCGAAGATTTGGCCGCCCTACGTGCCAAAGTGCTGCTCCTGGTAGGAAGATTCTAGAAAGATCTTCGGCACGTTAGCTTGACGGCTCAACCGGTCTTTGCAGGCTGCATCGTGCTTGCCACGTTACGTCCGTGGCGTCGGCCGGGTCCCACATGGGCTCCCCGGCCGACGCAGTTGAACTACGAGCCCTCGACCATTCCGTTTGGTGTCGGAGTCGGGTTGTTCAACGTTCCTGATTCGATAGGAACGTCCCCAGGAGCAGCCGCGGGTGTGGTGTATGCCCAGTTACCGCGCACGTTGGGAGAAGAACCGGTGACGGTCCACAAGATGGTGAATCCGTACTTGGAGGCCCCTACGCCCAGTGAACTGTTCTCGATGCTCCCAATGCTCGAGTAAGTCGCGTTGTTGTCCCACGCGGCGTATATGCACAGGTGTCCGGCCGCGGCCATGAAGTTCCCGGGACACTCCGCTGGGAGATCTCCGCCTTGCGCCACATAGTGAATGGCGGATTGCGGAACGTCGTTTGGTAGTGGCGGATCGAAGGTCATCGAATCGATCATTCGATCTCCGGCGGCCGCAAATGTCCCAACAATCGTCTTGTTCGGCTGGGCAACGGCTGGGGCATAGAACCCGCCGTGGCGCCCGTCGAGCAGATCTGCGTTCAGATTCGCCACCTTGGCCTTACGATTGACCTTCAGTGGAGGCGTTCCGGCCTCGGTGAAGATCGATACTGCTGCGGTTCCCGGCCTCTCGCCGATCACACGGAAGTTGGCTCCGGCGGCATCACCTCTGAGGGTCGTTCGGGCGTCGACGACATTGCCCTGTCCCTGCAACACCGCGTCGCCCACGTCGGCAATCACGGGAACGCTCGCGAACAGCATCCCCCCGATCGCAACGCCGACCAGCACACTTTTCCAATTGACCCTGGACATCGATGATCCCCTCTCGTAGGTATTCCACGGGAACAAGAGAAGACTCGCTCCCCACTGATACAAACGTTAGGCAAATCGAGTCCGGCCGCGCCGAAGCAACCCGAACGGGTCAGACCGCTTCGTCTTCAATCAGTTGACGGGCCGGCGGACTTCCGGCGGCGTCGTCCAACGCTACGGAGCGATCAATATCCCGATATCTGTGACAGTCGACTCACCACCGGCGGCAGGATCTTCTGGCAATACGTCATTGGCCGCCGGGACTGTATAGGCCCAATTGCCGCGAACGTTGGCCGTGCTGCTCGATCCCGTCCACAGGATCGTGAACCCGTAGCGACTAGCACCGGAGTTCAATAGCTGGCTATCGACCCGGCCGATACCGTTGTAGGTGGCGTTGTTCTCCCAGCTGGCGTAGATGCATAGATGGCCCGAGGCAGCTTGATAACTTCCGGGACATTCGGAAGTCGTGCCCGCTTGCGGCAACACGTAGTGGATTTTGGACTGCCCGATTCCCGTTCGAAGTGGCGTCGCGAACGTCGCTCCGTGGACGAGGAACGTGCCATCGCCGGCCGCGCCAAAGGCACCGACCAAAGTCATCCCGGTCTGGGCCTGTCGGGGAGCGAAGTAGCTCTGGCTCCGCCCGTCGAGCAGATCGGCGTTCAAGTTGTCGACCTTGGTCGAGCTGCTCACCCGAAGCGGGGGATTGCCCTCCCTGACGAACACCGAGAGCCCGGTGCCGGTTGCTCTCGTATTGATCAGCTGGAGAGTCGCGCCGGCGCTTTTCCCGCGCAACGTGGTTCGTTGATGCACCGTATTGGAACGACCCTGCAGGATCGCATCTCCAACATCAGCGACGACCGGGACAGAGCCGATGAGGAGCGCTCCAATAGCCACCCCTACAAGAACGCCTCGCCAATTCCCTCTGGACATTGCATAACCCCTTCTATGACGCACCGACTAGCTGCCGTGCTGAACCCCCTAATACGGATGCGCAATGTAGCGGCTGCATGCGCAGCGTGATTTGTGAAGCTGAAATTCGTAGCGGGGTTGACTAGTCAATTCGGCATCAAGCTATTCCATTCTGCGCTTGCGGGCGCTCGATTCCGATATCTCATTCACAGGCACGAGAGGGACGATTCAAGATGCTTTTCCGCAGGTCGAACAAACAGGACAGAGAGCGCCACGAGCTGGCCGCCGCCAGCCGCATCCGCAGTATCGGGACCATGACGACTGTGGCCGACGCCGACCCTGAAGAGGTCAACCGGCGCTTGCGCAACATGACTTACGGCTCAACCGACAGCAGGGTCGCCGCCACCCGAGACGATTACGAGCCGCCGCAGCTGTTCTGCGCGATGTAGCCGGAGCTCCAAAGATATCTGATCGAACATTCGTCGGGCCGGTGGTGGTCCGGCGTTTGCCGCGTTTGGGCTGCGCCGGCCGAGCTCGCCGTCAGGCGGACGAGTCCCCGAGATCGCCGCCCGAACGTTGCGCCCCAGCCATTTCTGCACGCAGCCATCGATCGATTCCGAATAGCCACACCAGCGTTTGCACGATCGCCAATGAGGCCACCAGCACGATTGGCGCGGGCCGCCAGACTCCGATCAGCAGAGCCGCCGCGGCCCCTCCAACCATACCGAGCGACGTTGGTACGAATACCGCTCGCAACGCCTCGAAATCCTGGAGCGTCCGCACGATCATGATGAGCGAGATGAGGCCCACCGCCACCGACCCGGTGACGAGCAGCGCAGCCCCCACCGGAGCCCGCGGATCAGCGGCGTGCTCGATCAGCGTCACCATGGCGGCGCCGGTCGTTGCGATCGAAGCGGTGAGTGGCAAGTGCCAGACCACCCACAACGGGAACCCCCTGCCGTCGTCATGAGGCTGGCGGCGACCGACCAGATCGAAGTAGCTCCACCACAAGCCAAATCCGATCATGAGGCCCACCAGTCCGGTTGCGATCGTCTTCAGGTCGTGTTCGGCCTCCCCCAGCCCGTCGACGACACCGACGATTACTTCCCCCAGAACGATGATCGTAAACAGCCCGAAGCGCTCAACCAGCGAGTCGGAAACGAGGATCGACTCGTCCGATACGGCAGATTCAGAACGGCCAAGGACCACAGTCACCACTACCCATGTGACCACAAAAAGCGCCCACATCGTCATCCGGACGCCGCTCGGGACCGCGGCCGACGCAAACAGCCACAGGGTCGTAATGGACAACAAGGTCAGCCAGCTGCGCGTCACGTCTGCAAACTCTTCGGTGTCCTGGCGCCGGACCGAGTACCACAGCCAGGTCACCAGGAGCAGGAACACGCCGTAGACCAGCGCGAACGACGTGCCGCCGCTCCCGGCAGCGTCACCGGAGAACACAGCAAGAAGCGCCACGAGCAACATCTGAATGAAGACGTAGGACCTGGTCCGCACGTCTTCGCGGCCGTGCAGGTCGTAAAGCGACGTGCTATTCACCCATGCCAGCCAGATCAACCCGAAGATCACCGCGAACTCGGCGACCGACTGCCAGGTGATCTCGTGCGCCAAAGTCGCCGCCGCCCGGCCAATGACCACCACATAGACGAGGTCGTAGAACAGCTCGAGAAAGCTGACACTGCGGTCCTCGATCACGTCACCGTGGGCGCGCGGTGGCTGCCACAGGCGGCGCCGAAATTCCCTGAACATCTCACGGAATCTAGCGAAGGGCCCCCGCCAGTAGGCCGGGCGGCTCGCCAGGCCGCGACGACGGCTACCTTGATGTCTGCAAGGCCCTTATCGCCTGAGACGGAACCAAGATATGGATGCAGACCAGTCGAATACAGACCGTGAACGCCTCGAGAAGCGAGCGGAGAGCGACGCCGAGCGCAAGGCTGCTAGCGCAGAACGCGACGCAGCTCGCAAGGCCGAAAACGCGCAACGCGAGGTGGATCGCAAGGCCGAACACGCCCGGCACGAGGCGGAGCGTAAGGCCGACAGGATTCGGGC
>Ga0224512_10005333_pt1 | contig 10627 bp, 4 predicted proteins | sample SF_May12_sed_USG_4_FD_169103 | JGI IMG/M metagenome (GOLD analysis project Ga0224512, IMG submission 169103) | Sediment microbial communities from San Francisco Bay, California, United States - SF_May12_sed_USGS_13 | ecosystem: Environmental > Aquatic > Marine > Sediment | place: USA: California...
CCGTCACCGACAACCCATCCCCATCCACATCCACGTCATTGGCCAACACATCAACCGTCACCACCGAATCCTCCGCCACCACCACCGGATCATCCACCACCACCGGCGCATCATTGAGAGGATCGACGGTCATCGTCACTGTTTCGGTGTCGCACAGTCCGCCGGGATCGCACACCGTGTACGTGAACGGGTCGGGTCCGGCATAGTCGGGGTCGGGGGTGTACGTGACGGTTCCATCACCGTTGTCCACCACCGATCCGTTGGCAGGGTCGGCATGGGAGAAGATCGTCAGTGCCAGGTCGTCAACGTCTGAGTCGTTGATCAGGAGGTCGACGCTCACCGATGCGTCTTCCGCGACCGAACCGGCATCGGGGCCGGCCACGGGAGCATCGTTGACGGGATTGACGGTGACGAACCGGGCCCAGGCGGTTGCGGTGCCTCCGTTGATGTCGCTGACCTCATACTGGAATTCGTCGACCCCGAAGAAGTCGGCGGCCGGCGTGTAGGTGATGGTGTTGTCCGCGTTGATGACGGCGGATCCGTTGGTCGGAAGCGTCGCGATGAGAGTCACGGCGACCGGGTCACCGTCGACGTCCGAGTCGTTGTCGAGGACCGCCACGGTCACCGGCATGTCCTCGTCGGTGGTGGCGGTGTCGTCCTTGGCGATGGGATCGTCGTTCTCCGGGCCGACGGTGACGGCGATCGTGGCGGTATCGCACAGGCCACCCGGATCACACACGGTGTAGGTGAGGGTGTCGGAGCCGTTGAAGTCGGGGGCGGGGGTGTAGACGACGTCTCCCCCGACCAGAAGGGCGGTGCCGTTGGCGCCGTCGGTGACCGAGTCGATGGCCAGCGGGTCGTTGTCGGGATCTGAGTCGTCGATCAGAAGCGACGCGGCGGTGATGGTGACCGGCACGTCTTCGGTGGCCGCGGCTGTGTCGTCGCCTGCCGATGGCCGGTTGTTGACCGGGCCTATCTTGATGGAGACCGTCGTCGTGTGGAATCCACCGCTGCCGTCGGACACCGTGTAGGTGAACGAGTCGGGTCCCGAGTACAGCGGCGGGGGGGTGTAGGTGCAGCTACCGGCCGGCGTGCAGGTAACGGTTCCGCCGGCAGCTGACGTACCGTCGTACGCCGAGACTGTGAGGGCGGCCCCTTCCTGGTCGAAGTCGTTCGCCAGGATCTCGAACGTTACGGCTGCGTCCTCGTCGGTGGCGACCGAGTCGGCGCCGGCGACCGGTGGATCGTTGACCGGGTCCACCGCTACCTCGACGGTCGCTTGATCACACAAGGATGGGGTGCCGTCGTCACAGGCGCGGTAGATGAAGAAATCCGTGCCGCTGAAATCGTCGTCGGGCGTATAGGTGAGTGTGCCATCACCGTTGTCGGTGACGGTTCCATTGGGGGGCTGGGTGAAGAAGTCGATGCTGAGGGTGTCACCCTCGGGATCGGTATCGTTGGCGAGGACGACGACCACGAGGGGCAGGTCCTCGTCGGTCGAAACCGGATCGTCGTTGATCCCGGGCCCGTCGTTCACGCCGGCAACGTTCAAGGTGACGACGACGGTGCCGGACCCTCCGTTGCCGTCATCGACGGTGTAGGTGAACGAGTCGGGTCCCGAATAATCCGGCGCCGGGGTGAAGGTGCAGGAGGCCGCGTCGCAGGCAACGACGCCTCCGGCGGCACTAGAGCCGTCGTAGCGGCTGATGACGAGGGGGTCGCCGTCGGCATCGGTGTCGTTGGCCAGCACGTCCAGAACTGTCACGGTGTCCTCAGGAAGGGCGAAGATATCGGCCCCGGCAACGGGATCATCGTTGACGGGGTCGACGGTAACGGTGACGGTGGTGGTGGCGCACAGCCCGCCCGAGTCACAGATGGAGTAGGTGAACGAGTCGCTGCCGAAGAAATCCGGGTCGGGGGTATAGGTGAACGTCCCGTCCCCGTTGGAGATGACCGTCCCACGGGCCGGCGGTACCGCAATCGAGGCGCTGCCGGGATTCAAGTTCCCGTCGACGTCGGTGTCGTTGTCCGCGGCGGTGATGAGAACGGATCCGTCCTCGAGCACCGTTGCAATGTCCGCGACTGCTGCCGGCGGGTCGTTGATCGGATCGACGGTGACCGAGACCGTGGCGGTGTCACACAGTCCACCGGAGTCACACACCGTGTAGGTGAACGTGTCGGGACCGTTGTAGTCGGAGTCGGGGGTGTAGGTGAAGGTGCCGTCGCCGTTGGCGGTCGCTGTGCCATTGACCGGCGGCGTGGTCACCACGGCGGTCGCCGGATCGAGGTCACCGTCGGGGTCGGTGTCGTTGGCGACCGCGTCGACAATGACACTCCCGTCCTCGGCGACAACGGCGCCGTCGACGGTGGCCGCCGGGGGGCTTCCGGCCGGCTCGACGGTTACCGACACGCCCGCGGTGGCGCACAGGCCGAGCGAGTCACAGATCGTGTAGGTGAAGGAATCGGGTCCGACGTATCCCGGATCGGGGATGTACACGAACGTGCCGTCGCCGTTGCTGGTCACGCTTCCGTTCGACGGCGGTGTGCCGACGGCGGCCGACGTCGGGTCGAGGTCGCCGTCCACATCCGTGTCATTGCCGGCCGCGTCGATGAGGACCGATCCGTCCTGGTCAACTGCGGCGATGTCGTCTGCTGCGGTTGGCGCCGAACCGGCCGGGGCACCCGACAGGGTGACGGTCGACAAGCCGACGTAGCTGACGTCTGTGCCGATCATGAAGTCCTTGTTGATCACCGACAGGTTGGCGGCCTGGGAACTACCGAAGAAGAGCTGAACGGGCGAAGAAGGCGTCACGGTGGGGGCAACCGCGGTGATGGCCGAAATTGGCACCTGGAAGTCGACGAAATAGCCCTCGTCGGGGGCGGCCGACCAGCGGGCCCCGGCGCTGGTACCGGCCCCGTCGTTGGTGAACGGCGTCGTATAGACCTGCCGGATGATGCTTCCGTCGGCGTTGCCCGCGTATACGAAGTCGACGGCGGACGGCTTTCCGTTCAACCCGACCACCGCCGACTGGACGCCATCGACTGCTATCGAGACGAGATACACGGTCGATTCGAGTCCGCCCTGTTTCTCGGGATTGCCTCGCACCCGGACGCGCATGAAGATGTTGGTCCCGTCACTTTCGAAGTACGTGCTCGGCAAGGAGGAACTACTGCCGGCCCAGATGTCCGAGTAGGCGGGGTTATTGTCGGCACCATCCACGATGCTGCTGCCGTCGGCCATGGTGTATTCGGAGAACGTCGCCGGCCACGGCACGGCTGAATCGCCGCCCGGGCTGTTCCCGGCGTCGGCGGGCACCGGCAGCAGCACGACGATGAGCGCCAACGCGCCGAACAAGCGACCGAGGTGGGTTTGGACGGCGGAGGACAAGCTGCAACTCGCGACTAGGGATCACCTCCATATCGACAGGACCAGCCGTTTGCTTGACCGTTGCGACTGGACCCGACGCCCCGTGCACAACCGCGCACGGGGCGGACCGAGCGAACCGCACCGTCGACGCCACTCCCCGGCCGAATGGTCGGACAGGTTGCCGCATGGGTCACTTCCAGTTCCATGCTCGGCCGATTCGCCTCGCGCACCCGCGGCGTGCGGGCGACTCGTAACGACCCGACCGAGGCCCGCACGATCCGCACCATCTTCGGTCCGGTGTTGCGCGACCTTCCCGTTCTGTACACCGACGTCGAAGCCTCGCTCGGCGACATCACGGTTCCAACCCTCGTGATCTGGGGGGACCGAGACCGCTTCTTCCCGGCGGAGCACGGGCGGAGGACCGCGGCGGCCATTCCCGCCGCGGAGTTCCTGCTGCTCGAGGGATGCGGTCACATCACCCCGGCGGAGCGGCCCGATGAAGTGGCTGCGGCCCTCGTGACCGTCTCATCACGCGTGGCTAGCCGGTCGGCTGCGCAGGTCTGAGAACGCCCCCCGGCCCGGGGGACTGAGGGCACTGCCCGGCGGAGTCGCGCCCTCTTACTCGCCGATTCGTCGCCGACCTCGAATGAGGTCACGCCATCTCCTCCAGCAGCGCCTTCGCATCTTGCAGGTCCAGGGTGGAAAAACCTTCTGTGAACCACTCATAGACCGGCTGGAGCTCCTGGCGGGCGGCCGCTCGCTTGTCTTGCCCCCACCACAGCCGGGCAAGGGAGGTGGCGGCCCGGAGTTCGAAGGATTTGGCTTCTTGGGCGCGAGCGACCTCGAGAGCACGCACGAACAGGGACTCCGCTTCCTCTTCATCGGTGGCCAGCCTCAGCTCGCCCCTCGTGAGCAACAGCGGGACATCGGCGAAGCCTTGCTTGGTCTTGTCCGAGATCATCAGTCCGGCGTCAACCGCGTCGAGGGCATCGGCCACCCGACCCTGGTTTTGGTGAATACCGGCGATGGCCCACATCGCGATCGGCGCACCCGTGGCCGCCCCGCTGGCGGCGGCACCGGCGAAGCCTTCATTGGCTTCGATCAGCGTGTCCTCGTCCCGCAGATGGGAGACGGCAAGGGCATGGACGACCTTCGCCAGTCCCAAATACAGCGGGAAACCATGCCGGTCACACAGAACCACTCCTTCCCGGCCGAGGCGTTCGCACAAATCCCACTGGCGCAGGGCCGCCTGGAACAGGGCATTGATCGCCAGCGCCATGGCAAGGCTGTAGGGGTCTCCAAGCTCCCGGGCATGCCGCAACATCTGATCGAGCTCGGAGGAGGCCCGGTCCGGATAGCCCAGCATCCATTCGGCTCCCGCCCCGAAGAGGTAGGCGATCGTGCCTTGATCGCCGCCATAGGTGAGAGCGAGCGAGTGATGCTTGTCGGGGTCGTAGACGGCGGCCGCCGCCTTGAAGTGCTCGAGGCTCTCTCGGAAACGCCCGTTGTAGAACCGGGGGAGGCCGGCGCGGACGTGGGCGGCAACCAGCTTCGCCTCGTCATCCGTCGATTCGGCGATCGCCAACAGACGGCCGGAGATCTCCAGCACGGAGTCGTAGTTGGCCAGGCCATACAACGCCAGGAAAAGCTGGTCGGGGCTGCCGCATGTCTCGGCGAGTTCGCTCGCCCTCTCCCAGCTCTCGCGCGCATGCTTGCTCGCCAGGCCGTGGGCAGCCTCGATTACCGGGGCGAGGGTGAGCTGCACCGCCAGCTCGCGTCGGAGCCGGGCGGTACCGTCGGGAAGCTCCGCGAGCAGGGCGAGGGCGCGCTCGAGGCTGGCAATCGCCTCGGAGTTCGCCGAATGACGATGGGCGGCCTCCCCGGCCCGGAGGTAGTACTCGACGGCCTCCTCGACCCGGCCGGCCCGGTCGCAATGATGGGCCAGAAGCTCGGGTTCGACCATGGGAACTCCGGGGGGACTCGACTTCAGAACGTCGGCGATTCGTCCATGCAGGTCGCGTCGGGTGCGCAATAGCAACGAGTCATAGGCCGTTTCCTGAATGAGGGTGTGGCGGAAGGTGTAGTTCGCATCGGGTGGCACGCCTCGCTGGAGAAGAATGTCGGCTTCGGTCAGCTGCGCCAGGTTGGCCCGGAGCGCCTCGTCTTCATATCCGGCAACAGCGGCCAGCAGCCGATAGGAGAAGTCGCGGCCGAGTGCGGCCGCCATTTGTGCCAGCTGCTTCGCATCTGGAACCTTGTCCAAACGTGACATGAGTGATTGTTGGAGGGTCATGGGAACGGCAATCTGCTCGGCATCTCCTCCCGGCTCCCCGCTCCGAACCTGTGCGAGCGGCAGCTCCGATTCGATCACCGCCCTGGCGAGCTCCTCGATATAGAGCGGAATGCCGTCGGCCCGCGTGAGGATCGTCTCGACTGCGCCCGCCGGAAGCGGCCGGCCTGCCGTGACGGACGCCGCCATCTGGTGAGCGGCCGTCCGGGCGAGGCGTCCGAGCGTTACGGCTCTGCAGTGGCTGCGCTGTGACCAGGTCGGCTCCAACTCGGGCCGGGCGGTGAGCACAGTCATGATGCGAGCGGTTGGGCATTGCTCGATGAGCATTCCGAGAAGCTCCAGAGATGACGGATCAGCCCAGTGGAGGTCTTCCACGAGTAGCAGCACCGGCTGGAGGTCGGTCAGCGCCAGGCTCCACGCCACAAGCGACTCGAGGGTTTTGCGCCGCTGCAGCTCGGGACTCATCTCGAGTTGCCGGTAGGAGTCGGGCACCGGAATCGAAACCAGCGGAGCAAAGAGCGGGACGGTCTCGGCCACCTCTAGGCCGGCTTGTTTCAAGCCGCTCTCGAGCTTGCGAAGCTTCCACTCGGCCGCCTCGCCGGCTCCGAGGACGAGGCCCTGGGTGAGCAGCTCGGTGACCGGAAAGAAGGCAGTGTTCTGCGCGTAGGGCGAGCATCGGCCTTCCAGCCAGGTGTGATCCTGATCGAGCATTCGATCACGCAAGGCCCACACCAATCGGGACTTTCCCACCCCGGCCTCCCCCCTGACCAGAATCGCCTGTCCCTGCCCTTCACAAACGTGTTCCCATGCGTCCAGCAGGGTCGCCAGCTCGTGGTCGCGGCCGACCAGCGGCGTGAGTTTCTCGGCTCCCAGGTCGAGCCGGCTCCTCACGCCGCTCGGCTGTACCACCCGGTAGGCCACCACTGGTTTCTCGAGGCCCTTGATCTCTCTTGGACCCAGATTCTCGGCTACGAAGATTCCCCGAACCAGCCGCAGCGTGTCCTGAGAAACCACCACGGTGTCTGGTTCGGCAATGCCTTGGAGGCGGGCGGCGAGGTTCATCGTGTCACCCAGCACTTGGGTTTCACGCCGCTCACCGCCGCCCATCTCCCCCACGAACACCGGCCCGGTGTGAATACCCACCCGCAGCGCCAATGTGGGACGGCCTGCGGCCTCGAGCCGAGGATTCAAATCCTCCAGGCAGTCGACGATTCCCAGGCCGACGCGTACTGCCCGTTCGGCGTCGTCCTCGTGAGCCCGTGGCCAGCCGAAATACACGAGGATTCCGTCGCCGAGATACTGGCCGACGTGGCCGTCGAAGCGCTCGACGACCGAGACCGCCGCCTCCTGATAGGCCTGAACCACTTCCGACCATTCTTCAGCATCGAGTCCGGCGGCGAGACGGGTGGAATCCACCAGGTCGCAAAACAGCGCTGACAGCGTTCGCCGCTCGGCGCTCGCAGCCACCACGGGTTCAACGGGTGACTTCTCGGGCTCGAGGGCCAGTTCCGATGAGCGAGGGGCACCGGTCCACATCAACACGTTGTCGTGACGAGAAGCAACGCACTGGACATCAACCAGCTCCTCGACGAGCGACTCGAGCTGCCGCCGGTCGAGGTCGAACTCCATTTCGAGTGCGCTGAGCGATACCCGACCCTGCTCCTGCAGATAGGCCCTCGCCCGCCTGACCGTGTCCAGGAAGCTCACCGCGGCAGACATCGCTTGCGCGTCCTATCCACGTGCTCACCGCCAACGAGGAAGTTGCCGATGACGAGGCGGGCAACCATTGCCGCTGCCTTCATATGATGGGCGGGAGGCCGGTGCACCGCTGCCATGAACCACCCCCTTCCTGGGGCCGCAACTCCATGATCGCAGCGACCGCTAGCGGCGATAGAGCCAGAGGTCCCAGACCTCGAGGCCGGACCCATGACGCGCCTTGCCTGCGGCAGGTCGTGAAGACGGGCCCCTTGGCGAGATGCCGCGTCGGTGCGGCCAAGCCCCGATTTGCCCGGTTGCTCAGCCTCCGGCGTCCCGCCTGGGCGAGCGGAACCGGGGTCGGCATTGCCAAAGCCGAAGGCTCGAAACGGCCAAGCACAAAGAGGGACTGTTCCGGCCGGCGCTGTCGCCCGGCATCGGCAGCCGGCTGATCCTCCAATCTCATCGCCGAGCGACGCGGAGCCGGCCGGGTCAACCGTCGCTGTCAGCGATGGCAATGTCGGCGGCCACACGGGCATTGTTGAGAACCAGCCGGACGTTGGCGTCGAGGCTGGCACCACCGGTGAGCTCGACGATCCGTCCGAGCAGGAACGGGCTGATGTCCTTGCCGACGATATGTTGCGCCTCGGCCTCTGCAACGGCGGTTTCGATCGCCGCATCGATCACGGAGCGCTTCATGCTGTGCTCGAGGGGGATGGGGTTCGTCACCAGCATCCCGCCCTGGATGCCCAGCGCACGGCGGACCCTCATCACCGCGGCCACCCCGGCGGCATCATCGATGCGATAGTCGACGTCAAAGTCGCTCTCTCGGCTGTAGAAAGCCGGCACCACATCGGTCCCGAACCCGATCACCGGCACGCCGTGCGTCTCCAGATACTGGAGAGTGAGGCCCAGATCGAGAATCGACTTGGGTCCGGCACACACCACCACGACATCGGTGCGCGCCAGCTCCTGAAGGTCGGCCGAGACGTCGAAGCTCTCCCCCGCCCCCACGTGCACGCCGCCGATGCCGCCGGTGGCGAAGACTCGAATACCCGCCATCGCGGCCAGCATCATCGTGGCGGCGACGGTGGTGCCCCCCACCGACCCCTGGGCGATGGCGAAGGCCAGATCACGCCGACTGGTCTTCACCGCCGACTCCCCTACCCGGCCAAGGTCGTCTATCTCGTCATCGCTCAGGCCCACCCGCATCTCGCCGTCGATGATGGCGGTGGTGGCCGGGACCGCCCCCCGCTCGGCAATGGCTGCCCGAACCGCCAGAGCGGTCTCGACATTGCGGGGGTAGGGCATGCCATGGGTGATGATGGTCGACTCGAGGGCAACGACGGCCCTGCCCGCCTGCAAGGCCTCGGCGACCGGATCGCTGATGTTGAGATGGGGTTTGCTCACGAGGCCTCTTTCTCGGTCTTGGCGTGGACGGTATTGGCTGATAAGTCGTCCGCCACCGGACTCACCGAGGCAGCGGCTACCGCGGCGGCGACGACGGCGAACCGGACGGCCTCTTCGGTGGGGAGACCTGCCAGGTGGGCGTGAACCAGGCCCGCCATGAGCGCGTCTCCCGCCCCGGTGACGCTCGCTACGGCCCGGCGGGGGGGTGCCAGCGTGCCCGAGGTCTCGGCGTCTGCAAAGAACACCCCTTCGGCCCCCAGGCTGATGACGACCTGCTGTACGCCGGCACCGAGCAGGGCCTCGGCCGCAGTTTTGAGGCTTCGCTTCCCGGATATGTCTACGCCCGACAGCAGGGCGGCTTCGGCGCGGTTGGGTTTGAGCGTGTGTATCGACGCCAGGTGGTCGGCTACCCGGCCTGCCTTGGCGCTCGAAACCGGGTCGACGAAGACCGGGCCGCCGGCCAGCCCCGTTGCGATGTGACCGATGATCTCCGACGTGAGGTTGCAGTCCACGACGACGGCGGCCGCGTGGACCAGCGTGTCACGGCGGACGTTCAGGGCGTCGGCGTCGAGAGCATCCATGATCGCCATGTCGTTGACGGCAACCGCCATCTCGCCGCTGCCGTCGATGATCGACAGGTACGTGGCGGTTGGTGCGGAATCGGACCAGATGCTGTCGGCCAGATCGACTCCGGCGGCCGCCGTCTGGTCGTGCAGCCAGGTGCCGTTGTCGTCGCGCCCGAGCGCAGTGATGAGGCGCGTCGCCACGTCGAGGCGTGCCAGGTTCTCGGCGATGTTGCGACCAACTCCGCCGGGAGAACGGACCATGGTGCCCGGGTTGGAGTCTCCCAACAGCAGCGGCCCGAGGACACGGCCTTCGATGTCGACGTTGGCGCCGCCCACCACGCACACGTATTCGGATTCGTTGAGGAGGTAGCCGCGGCCGCGGATGACGCCCTGATCGGTGAGTTGCATTATGTGCCCGGCCACGGAAGAGCGGCTGATGCCGAGCTGATCGGCCAGTTCCTGCTGGGCCACCAGCGGGTTGGCCCGGATGATTTCGAGAATCTCCTGCTGACGGCGGGTCAACATCTGTTTGGGTCCATCGACAAATGTTACCCGATCGGCCCTCACCCCTTACCATTCCCCGGTGAGCAACCCAGAGCCTGCGAGAGCTCATCGAGCGCTCCCCCGGCTGGGGGCGGACCGCCGCAACACCAGCTACGGGGGCGGGAACACCTCGGCCAAGGGAGTCGTCGCCGACCCCATCTCCGGGGAGGACGTTGACGTGCTGTGGGTGAAGGGTTCGAGCGGCGGCACCGCGACACTCACCGCCGTTGGGGTTCCGATGTTGCGACTCGACCGATGTTGGCACCCCAACGTGGCCCAGCCCAGCCCCATGACGCGGATAGGTGCGAATGGGTGACCCTGCATGTCAGGTCGCAGCCCTTCACACCACCGGTTCTGAGCCCGCTGTGATTGAAGTGTTTGGAGCCGAGGAGACCCCGAGTGGCGGCTGGCCGCAACCCTCGGCGTGGCGGGGCGAACCGATTCCTTCGATTCGGAGGCCGCGCACTCCCACTGAGCCACGGTGGCGACGAGACGAACATGTTGACAGCACGGGATGGGAGAATCCGAACATGATTGTCGACTGCGCGCTCTATCAAGACGGTTCGCGAGCTCCGCGCCCGCTGTCGATCGAGGAAGCCGCCCGGGAGATGCGCGCCACCGGCGGGTTCGTCTGGCTCGGCCTTCACGAACCCAGCGTCGAGGAGTTCAACGAGGTGCGGAACGAGTTCAACCTGCACGAGCTGGCGGTGGAGGACGCCATCAGCGCCCGGCAGCGACCAAAGCTGGAGATCTATG
>Ga0224512_10005334_pt1 | contig 10626 bp, 10 predicted proteins | sample SF_May12_sed_USG_4_FD_169103 | JGI IMG/M metagenome (GOLD analysis project Ga0224512, IMG submission 169103) | Sediment microbial communities from San Francisco Bay, California, United States - SF_May12_sed_USGS_13 | ecosystem: Environmental > Aquatic > Marine > Sediment | place: USA...
CGCGAGGGTCTGGCCGTCGCGGACATAGCGCTCGGCCCGCCGGCGCCGCGCGGCCCGGCGCGCGTGCCGCCCCGCCGCCGCGGTCGCCTCCATGATATCCCGCAGCCCTGCGCCCGTGGCTCGCGTCCGGTCGCCGCGCCGCCCCGCGGTGTCGTCGAGCATCTCCTGCAGCCTTGCGTTCGCGGATTGCACCCGGGTTCCCTCCCTTGCGGCAACCCGGAGAAACTACAAGAAAAATAGTAAATCTGCAATACTGCCGAGCCGGGCGCGGTCAGTCCGCCCAGTAGGCCCCGAGGACGCGGTGCAGGCTCGCGAGGTCGCGCCGGGCGACGATGAATTCCTTCTTCGGGTTGAACTGCAGCAGCACGATCTCGTTCGCGTTCATGCGCACCAGCTGCTTGATCATCGCCAGGTGCTCGTGGTTCTCCGACACCCGGACGCAGAGCACGTCGTTGCCGGGGCGCACCGGCCGCCGCGGGTGCACCAGCAGCAGGTCGCCCTGGCGGTAGCGCGGCTCCATGCTGTCGTTGACCACGTACATGGCGAAGGCGTCCGGCACGTTCTCGAGGATCGACGGCCGCTCGCGCCATTCGATCGGGTCGTAGCTGAAGACCATGCTGCCGTCCGGGCCGCCCTGGGCGCTCGCGTAGACCGGCAGGTCCTTGCGGCCGAGCGGCTCCTGCCGGATCCGGTGGCGCTCGCCCGGCGCCGCCGCCGCCCTGTCCTTTCCCAGCGCGGCGGGCGCCACGCCGAGGATCTCGGCCAGCGCGACGATGTAGCGCGGATCGCGCACCTTGCCGTCCTCGAGCTGCTGCACCGCCTGCGGCGTCACGCCGATGCGGCGCGCCAGTTCGGACTGCGACAGTCCCAGCGCCTCGCGCAATTGCCTGATGGTTTCCGGATTCACCGCCATGCCGCACTCATAACCGATCCGGCGCCGAAAATCTACAAAAAAACTTGTTGAAAGATGGACATTCCAATTGTAATTTTTCTTGTATGGACGGGTTGCGGAAAGTCATCGGCGCTATCGTATTCCGGCCGTCTCTTCGACTCCGGGACTCCGGTCCCGTTCCCCCATTCCGGCCCGCCCGGCCGCGGCCGGCAACCATGCCGACGCGCCGCACCACGCAGGCGGCCGCAGACAAGATGCAGGAACAGGATTGGCCCATGGCAGAGAAGAACAGGTACCGCAGCTGGTCGCGGATGGAGGAAGCCAGGCTCGCCGAGTTGCTGGCGCGCGACACGCCGCGGCATGAGATCGCACGCCGCCTCGACCGCTCGCACAGCGCCGTCGGCGCGCGGATTTCGCGCCTCGGCATTGCCGCCGATTCGCGGCGTGCCTTCGGCGAGGCCGAGGACCGCGCGATTCGCGCGGCCCGCGCGGCCGGCATGACCTATGCCGCGATCGCCCGCCGGCTTGGGCGCAGCGAGGGGGCGGTCAAGTGCCGGGCGCGCTGGCTCGGCCTCGTCGTCCGGCACCGGGTGCGCCGGGACGGCCGCAAGCCGTCGCCGCGCCGATGCCTCAGGCATGGCGGCGCATTCCAGCCCGGCCACCGGCTCGAATTCGTCTGCACCGCCTGCAAGGAGAGCGAGGAATGGCAGGCCGGGTCGTGGATGGGCTGATGCAGACAGGGGGGAGACGCCATGGCCAGGACCCGGACCGGGAGGAAGCAACAGGCGAAATCGAACGGTGTGCGGGACCACGGCCCGCGCGAGCGCTGGCAGCACGGCGACGAGACGCTCGTCGAGGCGACCGAGGAGGCGGGCGGCCGCCGCGTCGTCGTGCTGACGCAGGACGCGCTGGACCGCTATTACCGGCGCGGGCAACTGGCGCCGGCGGCCGCGGAGAACCAGCGCCTGTATGACGCCGGCGTGCGGCTGCGCCGCGACTTCCACCGCGCCGGGCTGACCCCGGACGTGGTCGCGCGCTACAGCGACCTCGTCTCCGGCGGCTCGGTCCAGGGGTTCATGGCGCTGCGCGAGGATGCCTACCGCGCCTGGCGCGCCGCGATCCGGGCGGTCGGCCCGGTCGCCGCCGGTGAGGTCGTCGCCGTCTGTTGCCAGGGCGCGCCGGTCGGCAAGGGCGCCCGCATGGAGATCCTGCGCCGCGGCCTGGCGGTGCTGGCGCAGCATTACGGGTATTGAGCGCGGGGCTTGAAGGTAGACCCTGCAATCCCTGGCATCGCTATCGTCGCATCGCCGCGCCCGGCCCGAACCGCCGGGCGCTTTCGTTTTGGCCGGCCGGGCGGACAGTGGTGATCGAGGAGAGACTACTGGAACTGGAGCGCGCGGCCGAGCATCGGATTCATGAGGCGCGGGACCGGGCGCTCGACGCTGCCGGCCCCGGGACGTTGCCAAACGCTGGTCCGCCTGCTTTTGCGGCGAGAGCGGAAACCTCTGGTGCGCGGGCTTCCTCCTCCTCCTCGGCGATTTATTCTGCCCGGATGATGCTACCGTTTGGACGGCAACCTTGTTGACATGCTCTTTATACGAGAGTAGATGTTAATTTATCCCGGTCAAACAGATGCTCCCAGGGTTGGCCCTTGCCACCCGTTTCAGTGGATTGAAGCGGTTGAGCATCAGCTCCTAAGCCGGGAACACCGGCACGCGCATAGCCGGACGGAACAACGGCGTCAGCCGCGCCCATTGATCTTAACGCGGGTACAACGCTGGTTATTCCGAAGGAGCAGTTCGATTCAGGATATTCCTGTATAGCCGATGGAGGGCCAAATGGCAGCAGTTACGAGGTATCACATCCTTGTCTACGGGAGTGAGGAGGGCTATCAGACGAACCGGTCACAGATTGCCTTGTATGGTAGCGACAACAGGGTCATAGCGTACGTCAGATTCAATGATCCGGGGATGGCGTTCGAAAATGATTCGAACGCTGGCGGGATCATTCGGATGCATTTACCGTCAACCATGTTCCAGAGTGTCTTGGACATCCTCCGGAACGAGAAGCCGATTCAAATCTACTTCGCCCAGAATCGTGGCTTCTTTGGTACCGCATCTACGGAACCCGTGGGTGAAGGCGAGGCTTAAGCCTCCACTATTAACTGACACACTCCCATGAGCCTCCCGAGTGGGAGAACGAGTTCTAGGCAGAGTTATGGGGACTGTATACTTGTCACTTGCGCAAAATCGATCGCGCACCTTGAATTATGCAACTGTCCCCGGAATCCCACTGTCCTTGGAATTCCCCTGCGTCCCTGGAATTCCTTGCTCTGAAATCCCGCCTCTCGACCCGGCTCGACTACGGCAGCAGGGTTCTCTGATAGTAGATCCGGTTTATCCCGCTCAGATCGTCATGCCATTGCACGTGGACTTTCTGTGATGGCGCGACCGCGATGGAGGGCTGACTGGCGGTACTGGCCGTTCCGGTGGTGAGGTTCTCTATGGCTCCCCATGTGCGCCCCTGCGTCTCCCATCTGCGGTAGTACACATTCGACGCCCCGCCGGATCCCTCGTTCGCGTCGCCGGCAGCCCATACCGCATGAACCTGGTCGCCGCCGAATGTCGCTATGACCGGACGATAGGAGACCCGCGGCGGGTCGGGAACATCATAGTCGCTGAGGAGGACTTCGTCTGACCAGTTGACGCCGCCATCCTCCGACCTCCGGTAATAGACACCGAAGTCGCCTCCGGGTGTTTTCTGGTCGAAGTAGGCCACGTGCACGAAGATCTCGCCGCTGGCCTGGTCTTCCCAGACGTCGATCGAGGGGGCCCAGGTCGACGCTTCCATCGTCTTCGGGTCTTCGGTCAAACGCCGTTCCGGATCCCAGTTTACGCCAAAATTCAGCGAGCGCCGGAAATAGAGCTCCTCCTTGCAGGTCGGCCCGCCTGTGCAGGCCGGCTCGTGATCCTGTTCGTCGGTCCAGGCGACATAGATATGATCGCCCCAGAGCGCTACGCCCGGCGTCCAGGATGGCTTGCCGTCGTCATTAGAGACCAGCATGGGGCCGGTCCAGGTGTTGCCGTGGTCTCTCGAACTTCTCACATAGACCTCTTGGGCGGCCTGCGTCCTGTCGTCGTTCCAGGCGACGTGAACGAAGGGCCCCCTGGCGAAGACAGACGGCGGTGCCGCCGCCACGCTTCCAACCGGATTTTCCGAAACCGAGAACGGCGCCCTCCAGTGCAAACCGCGATCGTCCGAGATCAGCATCGCTATGGTGGCATGGGGTTGGCTGGGCGGATACGTCGGCGGTGTCGCCAGGTCGATCACGATCTGGAACGCGACGTAGACTCTGCTATCGAACGCGGCCACCTTGGGCCGTCCGACAATCTTGGCGTCAGGACCGGTCAGGAAGAGGTGGACGGGCCAGGTTACGCCCTCGTCCGACGACCGCAGGTAATGGATCCGACCTTCGCCGATACTGGTGGCTGCCGACGCGCTGATGTTTTCAAGATAGACCATGTGGACGTACCCGGCATCGTCGGCCGCGATACTCCTGCCCCAGTTGAACCAGACTTCCGAATCGAAGCCGGACTCCGTCAACTCTTGCGGGGTGTCCCAAACATGGCTGGAGACCCCGGGCTCGGCCGACCGGGATTTCAGAGCAACGGAACCGATTGCCAGGACACCGGCGGCAAGCCCTGCCACCAGCGAGAGGCCGACGCGTGGCGCCTTCACTCTCACCATTCTTGCCAGGATTCCCCGGTAGCTCTTCTCACTAACCGAAAACGACAGCACTTCCGGCTGTCGAAGCCGACTCAGGTCCTGGCTCGCACGCTGCATGGCAAACTCCTCCGGTTCGGGGACCAAGTTCGGGGGACAGCAGTTCAGGGGACAGTATACCTATTTTGATCTCGTTAAGCACACTGTCCCCCGAACCCGCGTCCCCGAACCCGGCTAAGGTGGGTTTTCCGCTCTGGCTATGATGCTGGTCCGTCGCTCATGTGCCGAGCTCGCAGAGTATCTGTTCAAAGCGGAGTTTGCCGCGACATCGCCGGCAACCCCGCTTTGTTCAGGGAATTCGACAACTGCGCCATTGCCACCTTGCGGCGGATTAACACGCAAGCACGAAAGCGGAGCCGTTAGCGCATCTTGATGGCGGTCCCACTCCTGACGCACACCCGGTCGATCGTGCCGAGCACCGTGCCGTCCGGAGCAACACCACAGCCGTCGCAAATGATCTCGATCGTCTCCACATTCGGCTTGGTGTGGCTCAGGAGCAACATTTTGCGGCCAGGGTCGAATTGGCCTCTTAACCTCAGGGGCGCCAGCGCGAGAATCACGCCTGGATCCGGTGCCGCGCATTCCGCTTCAGTGCTGAAGCTCATCCTGTCCGCGCCGACGTTGTAATCGAGGGAGCAGGTGCTGTCTCCGGCGCTAATGCCCTGAAAGGGAATGCCGTCAGCCATGGTCTCGGGATGTCCGAAGGCCACGATTGCAAGGGTCTCATTGGCGCCGCTCAGCAGCTCGCCTGTTCCATCGCCGTTGAAGTGGAGGTTTCCGGTCATTACCAGATTTCCGACGTTTGTAGCGTCGCCAAGCAACCGGAAGGTTTCGGACCCGTCCGGCCGGATAACTGACTCAAAGCCGCTTGGCGAGACCACACAATTCTGCCTTAGGACAAAAGTGTAGTCGCCGTTCAGCAGCAGGTTTAGCTGCTGCTGGTCCTGGGCTTGCACAATGTTCCGACCGGGGAGCAGCAAGGTCAGTAGCACCAGCGCGCCCAAAAAGAGAGATCTTGTGGAAAACGAGTGCATTGGAGGCCTCCTTTCTATCCCAGAATCAAGTCTTCGCTAAATCGGAATCTACCCAGTCATCTGAGTGGGAGAGCTTGGCAGTATTTGAACTGCCTACCGAGGCAGCATATCGAAGCTGGCTGCCAGCGAAGGTCTCACGATTTTCTTTTTCATTATGGTGTCGTGCGGCCATTTCGCACGATCTGCCATTGTCCATTTCCTGTCTCGGTTCACATTGATTTGGATCACCGGATGGGGACTATCACTGTTCAAGAATGCGTGCGGCTGACAAGCGGCGCCCATTGCAGCCTCGACAACCGGCATATACCGAATTGCGCCTGTATCGGTGCGCCCAATTGGCTCATCTGCGAGCCGCATGAATCCGGGTCCGCTGTTGGCCCATGAGCGGGCTTTTGGTGATGGGCGGCCCGAAATGAACCGCTCACCGGCGCCGCACCGCGGCTACGGACCGCGCCGCTTGAAGGCAACCCCTGCCATCCATGCGGATGTCCACCCTTGCGGCAAGCCGTTGACACGAAAGGGCAACGGCGGAATAGTTCAGGGCGAGGAGAGAGGGTTATGCGCGCTTGCGACAACTGCCCCGGCGGCGACGCCTGTGCCGGCAATTGCCTGACGCCGATTCTCGTGCGGGTCTTCGATCTCTATGCCGGCGGCACGACCGACAAATTCGAGATTCTCTTCGCCCTGGACGAGGACGACGAGGCGCTGCTGGAGACCTATACCGCGAACGTGCAGCGCGCGTGCTGGACCAAGGCGGGGCTGAGCGCCATTGCCGAAATCCTGGTCCGCGTCGAGCGGGAAGCGGCCGGAAGCGGCGACTGGCCGGCGGTGATCGAGGGTACGCTTGCGACCGCCAGGGGCGCCTTCGCCAGATTCCCCTGGCACCTGCCGGACCTCGTCGAGCAGGCCCCCGACCTGCATGCCAATGTGATGGATCGCATCGGCGGCGACGGGTTTTCCGGCGCCATGTCGAAACGCACCTTCGCCAAGGCCTGCAAGGCGATCGTCTACGGCTACCTGAAATAGGGAATTTCTGCGAAAGTGGCCAGGGACCCTTCGAGACGGCGCGCCTCCTCAAGGTGAGGCTCGACCATCTCGATATCCCATGCCTCATGCCGACAGACGGCGGCGCGACCTCATACTTCGAGACGGCGCTCCGCGCCTCCTCAGCATGAGGCTCCAGCGTTTGTGTCCTCATGCTGAGGAGCGGCGCAGCCGCGTCTCGAAGTATGAGGTCGCTCGCTTCTGGGTGCGCATCTTGCCGCTGCCGCGAGCGGGAACTGACGTGGGCCGGGGCCATCCTTCGAGACGGGCCTGCGGCCCTCCTCAGGATAAGGCCGGCGCTGGGCCGAGGACGGCACGGACCATTTCCCTTGAAGGTAGACCCTGCAATCCGTATCATCGCCAGTGTCGAAGAGCTGCGCCCGGCCCCCCGCCGGGCGTTTTTGTTTTGGCCGGCGCCGCATCCGGCGGCCCGGCGGTTTCCCGACCGATTCACATCGAGGACACACCGCATGGCACCACGGAGCAAGCGCACGGCCGCGCGCGAGAAGCGGTTTCTCGCGGCGCTCGGCCGCGGGGTGAGCGTCGCCGGCGCCGCCGCCGAGGCGGGGATCTGCCGCGCCTTCGCCTACCGGTGGCGCGCCGCCGACGCCGGCTTCGCCGCGCGCTGGGACGCCGCCTACGAGGAAGGCACCGATACGCTGGAGGACGAGGCGCGGCGCCGCGCCGTGCAGGGTACCGAGACGCCGGTCTACTATGCCGGCAGGAAGATCGGCGTGATCCGCCGGTGTTCCGATGCGCTGCTGATGTTCCTGCTGCGCGGCCGCCGGCGGGAGAAATACCGCGAGCGCCTGATATCGGATTACGCAAACACGGGCATCGGCCCGATCGGGATCGACTATGCCGGACTATCCGAACTTGAGTTCAATCAAAGACTTGTTGTCCTCGCAAACCGCCTCGCAGAGGGCGGCGCTGGAGCGCGGATTGCTGGCGGTGACCGGCCCGTGGGTGCCCTTGATCGACCCCGCGAACCCGGAGACGCCGACGCCGCAGGCCCAGGCCCTGGCGAGCCCGGCGGATGAGCTGTTCTACGGCGGCGCGGCCGGCGGCGGCAAGACCGACCTGTTGATCGGCGCGGCGTTAACGCGGCACCGGCGCGCGATCATCTTCCGGCGCGCGTTCACGCAGCTCAAGGCGCTGGAGGACCGCACCCGGGAGATCCTCGGCAGCCGCGCCGGCTATAGCGGGCAGCACCACCGCTGGCGGCTGCCCGGCGGGCGGCTGCTGGAGTTCGGCGCCTGCCAGCACCTCGGCGACGAGACGGCCTATCAGGGAAGGCCGCACGACCTGAAGGCGTTCGACGAGATCACCCATTTCCCGGAATCGCAGTACCGCTATCTTTCCACCTGGCTGCGCACCACGGCGCAAGGCCAGCGCTGCCGCATCATCGCCGCCGGCAACCCGCCGACGACATCGGACGGCGACTGGGTGATCCGCTACTGGGGGCCGTGGCTGGACGAGGCGCACCCGCGCCCGGCGCGGCCGGGGGAGCTGCGCTGGTATGCGGCGCTCGGCGGCAAGGACGTCGAGGTCGAGGACGGCGCGAAATTCGACTGGCAGGGCGAAACGATAACGCCGCGGAGCCGCAGCTTCATCGCATCCCGTGTCGAGGACAACCCGTTCCTCATGTCCACGGGCTACAAGGCGACGCTGCAGGCATTGCCGGAGCCGCTGCGCAGCCAGATGCTGAAGGGCTCGTTCGCGGCGGGGCGCGAGGACGACCCGTGGCAGGTGATCCCGACCGACTGGGTCAAGGCGGCGCAGGAGCGCTGGAAGGCGCGGGCCAGGCCGAAGACCCCGATGACGACGCTTGGCATCGATCCGGCGCGCGGCGGGCGCGACGAGACGGTGCTGATTCCCCGCCACGACGACTGGTTCGGCGAGGTCGTCGCGCGGCCCGGCGCGGAAACGCCGGACGGGCCGAGCGTGGCGGCGCTGGCGGTGGCGACGATGCGCGATAGCGCGTGCCTCGTCGTCGACGTGATCGGCATCGGCGCCAGCGTCTACGACCACCTCGAGGGCAACGGCGTGCGGTGCATGGCGTTCAACAGCGCGGAGAAGAGCGAGGGGCGGGATATGTCGGGTTCCCTTGGCTTCTACAACAAGCGCGCCGAATGGTGGTGGCGCATGCGCGAAGCCCTGGACCCGGCTTATGGCGAGGCGATCGCCCTGCCGCCGGACTCGCAGCTCAGGGCCGACCTGTGCGCGCCGCGCTGGCGGCTTGGGCCGAGGGGCATCCAGGTGGAGAGCAAGGAGGACATCGCGGCGCGCATCGGCCGCTCGACCGACCGGGGCGACGCCGCGGTGTACGCGGTGTGCGACGAGGCGGTGCGGAACGTGGTGTCGGGCGGCGGGCCGGGATTCACGGTGGAGAGCGCGTACGACGTGCATCGGTGGTGACGGGGTGAAGATGATCGAGGAAATGCTGTTCGCGCGCGAACACGAGGCCGAGTGGCGCGGAAGGGCCCGGCGGGGAGGGGAGATGATTCGCAGCCTTGGCCGGAACCGGCGGTTGGGCGCCACCGCGCTTCATTGCTCGGCCGCCCGGACACCTTATTTTCCTGGTGATTTCCTTTCGGGTCGGTGTCTATAAGTCTTGGCATGAAATCCATCCAGCCCTTCCGCATCGACGTTCCGGACGAAACCCTCGAGCGCATCCGCGCGCGCGTCGCCGGCTATCCCTGGCACGAGATGCCCGACGATGGCGGCTGGGAATACGGCGCCAACCTCGATTACATGAAGCAACTCTGCGCCTACTGGGTGGAGGCGTTCGACTGGCGCAGGCAGGAAGCCGCCATCAACCGCTTCTCCCATTTCATCGCCCCGGTCGACGGTATCGACATCCATTTCATCCACGAGAAGGGCAGCGGCCCGGCGCCCATGCCGTTGCTCGTCAGCCATGGCTGGCCGGGTTCGATCGTCGAGTTCCTCGATATCATCGAGCCCCTGGCCCATCCGGAACGCTTCGGCGGCAACGCCGAGGACGCCTTCGACGTCGTCGCGCCATCGTTGCCGGGCTTCGGGTTTTCGGGCCGCCCGCCGCGCCCCTGGGGCCCCCGCAAAATCGCCGGCGTGTTCGCATCTCTGATGATGAATGTGCTGGGCTACAACGGTTATCTTGCCCAGGGCGGCGACTGGGGCGCCGCAATCTCAAGCTGGCTCGGCCTCGAACACGCGCCGGCCTGCAAGGCGATCCACATCAATCTGTTGACGATGCGCAGCGCGGAGGGCCCGCAAACCCCGGAGGAAGAGGCCTGGGCGGAACGCTTCGCGCGCGAGCAGATCATGGAAGACGGCTACCGGACCCAGCAGGCGACCAGGCCGCAGACCCTGAGCTACGCCATGATGGACAGCCCCGTCGGGGTCGCCGCATGGCTTATCGAGAAGTTCAACTCTTGGTCCGACACCGACGGCGACGACGTCGAGAGCGCCCACAGCAGGGACGTGCTGCTCACCAACATCATGGTTTACATCGTCACCCGGACCTTCAACACGGCGTCCTGGATCTATTACGGGCGGCGCGAGGAAGGGGGCCGCATCCTGTCGGCCGAAGGCAAGCGGGTCGAGGTGCCCACGGCCTGCGCGCTGTTCCCGGCGGAGATGCTGGCCTGGCCGCCGCGCTCCTATGCCGAGCGCATGTACAATATCCGGCGCTGGACCGAGATGCCCCGCGGCGGCCATTTCGCGGCTCTCGAGGAGCCCCGCCTCCTGCTCGACGACATCCGGGCGTTCGCCCGCAGCCTGCGCTAGACGGTCCGGGTTCAATGGCAGCTAGGGTCACCAGGATAGTGGCCGTTTTCCTTGCGATCGGCGTGCTGTTCGCGCTGACGCGGGACAGCCTGCCGGCCTGGGTGC
>Ga0224512_10005335_pt1 | contig 10624 bp, 7 predicted proteins | sample SF_May12_sed_USG_4_FD_169103 | JGI IMG/M metagenome (GOLD analysis project Ga0224512, IMG submission 169103) | Sediment microbial communities from San Francisco Bay, California, United States - SF_May12_sed_USGS_13 | ecosystem: Environmental > Aquatic > Marine > Sediment | place: USA: California...
CGCGTCCGAGGCGAGTCGCCACACGCGTCAGCTCGATTACATTAATCCCGGAGGAGACGACGACCAAAACGCGGTGAGCGAGACGCGCTGCGCGACGCAGGATGGGACCACTGAGCGGCCCATTCCATGCAAGTGCGACGGCAGTGGTCTCGCCGACCACGGCGCCCCATCGTGGGGGATCCGAGGGTCGAAGGCCAGTATCTTCATCGCTTCCGTTACCGAGCAAGCGCACCGCAGCACGCATGACCGCCTGGGATGCGGGTGCGTGACGCTGGCTTTCGGGCGGGGCCGATGTGCTCCGCATCGCAACGGGTCGCGTGAGTAAAAACGCCTCCTCGTCGGTGTTCCCACTGTCGAGCGATTCAGACACTCCCTTCGCCCGCTTGAAGTCGCCTGGATGAATCACCATGCGAACAGTCGCACGCGCGATGCCGCGTGACGACCGAGGGATGGTCTGTTGGGCCGCGGGCGCCGACGGTTGTGACGAGGCCGAGCCCCGCACGGCGGGGAACCCGACAATCGTCTTTTTTCGCGGTGGACGCGAAGACGAGGGCCCGTCCTGTTCGACGGCAGGCTTCGGAGCTCGGTCGTGCTCAGGGGCAGGAGGAGGGGCGGAGCTCCATTTCGATTTCTTCGATGCGGCCGGCGCAATGCCTTGGACGGTAGGCCGAGTTGGGGGCCTGGGCGTCTTGATCGTGTGCGCAGGCGACACCGATGTCGTGTTCTGCGAAGAAAGCCGCGGTGTAACGGGGGGCTGGACCGGCGTTACCAATGGCCGTGCGTGGACATGCGGCGGCCTTTCTTCGACGTCCAGAATCGCGGCCGCGAGCCATGGCGCCTCCGACAAGCGGATCGCGAAGGCGCATGCAATGTCGCGCTCAGTCTCCGTTGCAGGAACCACCAAGGTTCGCCCTGCTCCACGCACCCCATGGTCCTCGAGCTCGTCGACGAAAACGTCGAGGGCATCGGGGTCACGGGGCCAGACGCTCGTCCCCAGCACGGGGCCGTTCCCCCACCAAGCGACCTCACGCGGCGCCTCCACGGCGAGTGTTCGGAGTGTCCTCGCCAACGTCACCAGCGCGAAAATCAGCACGACGAGGATCGGCAGGAGCGCGAGCAATAGGACGCTCGTCTTCGACGGTCTGGCTTCCTCCGGGAGCTGCGGTGCGGAAAGCACGCGAAACCCGGTCATCGGTCCGACCGCCGCATCGTGCAGACGGGTGGCGCGCTCGTTGAGGTCGCCAAGCCGTTTGTCGGCGACTGCGAGCGCCTGGAGGACTTGTCGCGCCTCGTCTTCGGCGGGTGCCAACGCGTCCGCCTCGGCCTTTACCGACTTGATCAGCACGCGTAGCGCCGCCTCGCGTTCCTCAGCGGCAGCCAGAGCCGCTCGGGTCGTCGCCAGTTCTTGTTCGACCGCGTCACGCGCCGGGTTCGACATCATCATCTGCTCGCCGCGCTCATTCGGCTGGGATTGGCGCTGCTTCTGAAGGCTGTTGACGCGCTGTTGGAGCGCCTGTACGCGGGGGTGCTCTTCGCTCAGCGTCGCGCGCGCCGTCGCGAGCTCCGCGCGGGCCTGGGCAAGCGGCGCATCGACCGGGGTGCCCACCGTAGCGCTTGCCACGACCTGACGAGGGAGATCTCGCTGGGCCTTCTGCAGCTCCTCGATCCGCGCCCGCTGGGCAGCCGCCTCGACCGCCGCTTCATCGGCCCCCGAACGAAGCTCGGCGACCCGTTCGAGGAGGCGCGCCTGGTCCTGAAGCAGATCCGGTTTTCCACTCTTTTCTTGAAACGACTCGTATGCTTTGGCAGCTTCGGCGCGGCGCTCCTTTGCGTGTTCGAGCGCAACCTGGGTTTCTGTGCGCAGTGCCTCGAGTCGGTTCGCGTTGAAGCTCGCTTGTCGGTCGAGAAACACGTCGAGCACCGTTTGTGCGAGCGCCTGCGCGTCCTCGGCCGTGCCCGCTTCGGCAACGATCTGCATCGAGCTCTCGCTCTCCTGCGCCACCCTCAATTGAGCCGCGAGTGCTTTCAAAGAGTGATTCCAGCCCAACCGCTCGCGAACCTCACGAAGCCGACTCGACGAAAGCGCCGTATCGAGGAAAGCGTCTGGATCGTCCTTGTCGGAATCCCCATCGAGGAGCGGGGTCCCTTCGTAGAGAATGTGGGCCGAAGACTCGTAGGTGCGGGGGACGAAGAACGAAGCGATCAGAGCTAGCACGGCCGCGCCGACGAACGCCCGAATCAACTCCTTGCGATGCCCGGCAAGAATCCCGAGAATCCGCCGCGGCTCGACGGGGAGCCCTGGTCGTTTCGGCTTCGCAGCCTGTTGTTCCTCAGCTAGGTCGTAGAGGGCGTCGTCCAAAGCATGCCTCAGTAGAAAAGAGCATGCAGGTAGAGGCCTATTCGGGGCAAGTCGACATCCCGAGCCGGGCTGCTAACGTCGCGCCGATCATGCGCTCGCCGCGGGAAAAGCTCATCGCCGCTTGGGGGATCGCCTGGGTGTCGATGCTGCTCGGCCGCGCGATTTGGAGCCTGACTCCGTGGGCCATCGAACCCTGGACCGAGGGCCTCATGACAACGGGCCAACAAGGTCTGTACATCGGCTGGCTGGTCGCCAACGCCTATCTCGAAGGCTACCGGGGCTTTCAGTTGCGTTTTTCGCCACGGGTGGTGTCTCGCGCCGTGTATCTCGGGCAGAACCCTCGGCCGCTTTGGGTCGTCCTGGCGCTCCCCTTTTGCATGAGCCTCTTCCACTCGACTCGCCGTCAGATGACCGTGAGCTGGGGTTTCATCGGCGCTTTGGTCCTGGTGATTTGGTGGGTCAGGACCCTACCCCAGCCCTGGCGAGGGATTATCGACGGCGGGGTGGTTCTAGGCCTGCTCTGGGGACTGGGGGTCATTTGGTGGCTCTTCGCACGTTATCTAGCGGGGGCACAGGCCCCTCCTCCCAACGACCTGCCGCTGGAAAAGGCCGCCGAAGGCGAGCCTGTTCCCGGATGAAACCCTGAGAAACACGAGCTGAACGGGCTCTCAGTTCTGGATTTTCACTTTGTGAGCGGGCAAACTGGCATTTGAGGGGTTTCAGGGCACACTTCGCCACGCGAAACATGGGCAGCCGAGAAATGAAGAGGGAGAAGCGGTCTAGGTTCGTGCCGTGGATGTGCGCTCTCAGCGCCATGTCACTGGTATGGTTATCGGGCACGTTCGCGCTCGCGGAGCTGCCGATGACCGGCGATCCTGCTCTTCGCGAAGCCTACCATGCCGAGACACACGCCGAGCCGAGCGACGAAGACCTCGAACGCATCTCGCGCATGCCGCGTCGGATTTCGCCCTCCGACTTGGAGCCCAATCCTAGCGTTTCGGTGGGGTACCCGAACCGCGGGCTACTGCGCTTCGGGATGCGGATCAACGATGATAAGGACCTAGCGGTCAAAGTCGGGTCCCTCAACACGAGGTACGGCACGGGCGAGCTCGTCCGGTTGATCGAATACGCCGCACACGAAGTCGCGTTTCGCTACCCACGCTCGCGCTTGACCGTGGGTGACCTCTCTCGATCCGGCGGCGGTCGATTCGTTCCTCACAAGTCGCACCAAAGCGGTCGCGATGTGGACCTCGGGTTCTACATGCTCGATCGCAAGTCGACACCGGTGAACAATCACGTGTTCGTGCCTTTCAATGGCAAAGGGATCGGCCGACAGTGGGGCACGCTTTACAAGTTCGATGCCGCACGTAACTGGGCGCTCATGGAATCCCTGCTCAGCCACCCGACGATCGACGTCCAGCACATCTTCGTGGCGAACTCGGCGAAGCGTAAGCTGCTTCACCAGGCCCTGAAGGAGCGCGCAAACCCCGAGCTCCTCATGCGCGCCAAGCGGGTGATCTCGCAGCCGCGTCATGGCGCACCGCACCGCAGTCACTTCCACGTCCGCGTCTACTGCTCGGACGACGACCGGCCGATCTGCAAGGATCGCCCGCCGTTCTACGCTTGGCACGACAGGCCGACCGAGGCGCCTGCCGTGAGCGCGCTTCTGCCCAACGATTCATGAGCCTGCGGGGTCATTTCTGGACCCTCGCCCCGTTTCTTCGTCACACGCTGGTCCCGCCGCGGGCACCCCAATCGACGGAGTGGGTGACCCGGCTCGAAGATGGGGTAATCGGCACCTTGAGCCTCAATGGCAGGCTGTCGCAGACCGGCGCGTCCGACACCCTCATCGTGATCGTGCACGGGCTCGGTGGAAGCGCAACTAGCTACTACGCAGTACGGGCCGCGCAAGCGGCGGCAAGGACTGGTCTCGATAGTTTGCGACTGAACCTGCGGGGAGCCGACCGCCGAGGCGAGGACTTTTACCATGCAGGCCTGATAGCCGACCTCGAGGCAACGCTTCGTAGCAAAGCACTCCATGCGTACCAACGCATTCTGCTGCTCGGATATTCGCTCGGCGGCAACCTGGTGCTCCGATATCTCGCACACGACCCCGATCCCCGTGTACGTGCCGCTGCGGTGGTTTGCGCACCGATCGATCTCGAAAAAGGCGCGCGTGCGATCGACAAGCCGCATCGGGCCTTCTATCGACTTCACATGCTGCGGGGCCTCAAAGAGATCTATCGAGAGGTCGCCGCACGACGAGACGTTCCACTACCCGTCGGCAAGGCCATGCGAATCGATACACTCGAACAGTGGGACGAGGAGGTGATTTCGCCTCGCCACGGGTTCGGCGGGGCCGAGGACTACTGGGCGAAGACGAGCGCGTGCACCGTCCTCGGCGATATCGAGACCCCGACGCTTTTCGTGGCCGCCGAGCAGGACCCGATGGTGCTGATCGAGGCGGTGCGGCCCTGGCTCGCCGGTGCGAAGACCTTTCGACGTGTTATCACCAACCGCGGAGGGCACGTCGGCTTTCCGGAAAGAGTGGACCTCGGTATAGGCACCAGCGGTACGGTCGACGAACAAATCATTCGATGGATGCTGGCGCCCACATGACGAGACTCGCGGCCTTCGCGGCCGTGGTCTGTCTCCTTTGCGCGAGCTGCCGCGACGACGCCCCTCCGACGGCCGACCGCGACCCGAGCTGCCCCGAAGTGCGCCGGATCGAACCGCCGCTCACGAATGTGAGGCCCGAGCATGAACGGCTCGAGTATTGGCTGAGCCGCGCCGAGCCATACGGGGCTCTCGACACGCCGCTTCTCGCACCCGAAGAAGTCCGAAGGCACGTCCTCGCTTTGCGTCAGCCGGTTGACGGAGAGCCACTTGGGCAGGCCGATCTCTCGGCCCCCGTGGACGACGCAGCGCTGGCAGCTCAGGTCAGCGAGCGCCTCGACTATCTCCGCGCAAAGCTGAGCGATGGTAGCTTGGTCGACGCGAAGGGCGAGGCGCTCGGGACCGATGCACTGCCGCCGTTCAAGCAACCCAACGAGCTCGAGCTGCTGCAACAATGGCGGCTGTCCGAGGCGCTCCTGCCGCTACGTTGCGGCCCGTACTCCGAAGGCCTCTACCACGTGCCGGTCGATTTGGACTTCGATCGCAACCGATGCAGCACCATTCGACCAGGCGAAGTCGTTCAGGTTCTCGCCCGCTGGCCGAACGGGCTCTTTCTCGCGCGTACAGCATACGCACTCGGCTGGGTGGACGACGAAGACCTGTCACCCCCGCTGTCGGCTGAATCGCTGCAACGGGCGCTCAGCGCACCTGAGCCGCAACCGTTCACGCGACAGGCGCTCTTGACCGAGGCATTCTCGCTGCTCGGTGCGCCCTACGGTTGGGGTGGCGAGGGCGGGGGCTACGATTGCTCGCGGTTTCTGCTCGAGCTCTTTGGTCGTTTCGGGATCGATCTCCCACGACACAGCGCGCGCCAGGCCAAAGCCGGCACGTTCTCGATCGACGTCTCGCGAGTGCAAGACCTCAACGAGAAGCGACTCTTGCTCGAGGCAGCGGCGCGGCGGGGTATCGTGCTGCTGCATTTCCCAGGGCACATCATGTTGTACCTCGGCACGACCGAAGAAGGGGTCCCGATGGTGATGCACGCCTTCTCCGAATACCTCACACCGTGTGAAGGCACCGAGCTGGAAACGGTCAATCGAGTCGACCGGGTCGCGATCAGCGACCTCTCCCTCGGTGAAGGCAGCTCGCGTACGGATTTCCTCAGCCGCATTACCCACATCACCGTGATCGGCAAAACCCCCGGACCTGCCCTCGCGGCCAATGCGGTACTCCGGCCGAGCGTGCCTATGGCCCGACCCGAGGGCGCCTGCCGCGACTCGCAAAGCAGCGCCATCTTCCCATCGCCACGACGGCCGCACGCAGCGCAACCCCTTCGCGTGATCGCGACGACCGAGCGAGATCCCGGAATCGCCGCCCTCGTGCTTTATGGCCCAAACGGAGAGCGGGTCGACGCCGAGGAGCGCCTGCTCGACGGGCCCCCATTCAGCCGTTTCGTCGAAGTCGCGCAGCCGACACCAGGAAAGTGGACTGCGGTACTAGGTGAAGGCGATCGAACGCTCGCGTGTCATCGCTTCGTGGTCACCTCCCGCGCTCCGCGAGGGACGCGAAGCCAAGCCGTCGGCGCCGCGTGGACGACGACGCGGCAGTGGAGCCGAAGTACCGAAAACCTGTACTCGGCGTTCATCGAGCAGCTCTTCCGCAATCCCGTGGGCGGGGACGTGACGTGGACACGGCTGCAAGAGGTCATAGGCGACCCAGCGCGAAATTTGCTGTACGACTATCGGCTCCAAGGCGAGGACGCGCGGCTCTCCCTGGAGCCGGACTGCGCCGACCTGCCCTACTTCCTTCGCGCGTACTTCGCCTGGAAGCTCGGGCTTCCCTTTGCGTACCGAGCGTGCAGCCGCGGTCGAAAAGACCAGCCTCCGGTGTGCGAGCCCGCTGTCTTCAGCAACCTCGACCCCGAAGGAGCTGCCACCGATGTCGGCGCGTTTCGCACTTTCATACGGCGTGTGGCGGGCACGGTCCACTCGTCGAGCCCACGCACGCGTCCCGACGAGGAGAATACCGACTTCTACCCCTTGCGCCTGAGCCGCACGGCGATCCGTCCGGGAACGGTGTTCGCCGACCCTTATGGCCACGTATTGGTCGTCGCACGTTGGAAGCCGCAGGCACTCGACGACTATGGAGTGCTGATTGGCGCCGATGCCCAGCCTGACGGAACGGTAGGCCGTCGTCGCTTTTGGCGCGGCTCGTTCTTGTTTACCCCGAAGACCGACGTGGTGGGCGCGGGCTTCAAAGGATGGCGCCCGGTTGTGCTCGACAGCGAGGCTCAGGCGCTCGAAATCGCGACGAATACCGAGCTTCGCAAAGCGGGCCGCGTCAAGGCCTGGTCGGACGCACAATATCGCGGGACCGCCGATGATTTCTACAGCGCCATGGAGGGCATGATCAATCCTCGGGCGCTCGACCCAGTTCGGATGCAAACGAGCCTCGTCGACGCTCTCGAGGAGTCGGTCCAGCGTCGCTTGAGCTCTGTCCAGAACGGCGAGGACTTCATGAAGTCGCAAGGCTACGGGACGATCGACATGCCTTCGGGCGCCGCCCTCTTCCTAACATCGGGCCCCTGGGAAGACTACTCCACCCCGTCCCGAGACATGCGACTCTTGATCAGCATCGACGCCGTCACCTCGTTCGCGAACGCGGTCGCGGCCCACCCAGACCGCTTCGGCATCCGAGACACCGAGCGGGACGCCGTCGTCGCCCAAGTCAAACGAGCCCTCGCAGAGGAGCTCGGCAAGCGAACCTTCCAGTACACCAGATCCGACGGGAGCGCGTGGACGCTCACCTTAGAAGATCTCATCGGCCGGAGCCCCGCGATGGAGATGGCCTACAACCCCAACGACTGCGCCGAGATCCGCTGGGGCGCGCGCGAGGGGACGGAAGAGCGAGCCACGTGCGCGCGCCGGGCCCCCGAAGGGCAGCGAAGGCGAATGGAGAAATACCGGGACTGGTTCGCGACGAGGGAAAGGCCGCACTGAAGGCGGCAGCGTGCGATCTGCCCCATCGGTTCGCCGGTGCACGCCCGCTAAATCCAAGGAATTCACCCTAGTGAATCGACGGTGGCCCCGAGCGTCTATGTACTTAGAGAGAGGGTTTTCGCCATGCGACTTACGATAATTCCAAGCTTCATCGCGCTTTTCGCCTCGCTGCTTTCGGGCTGTATTTTCATCGGGGAGTACGACGACCAATACTACGAACCCGTTCCTCAATCGCCCATCTATGGCGTCTGCTACGACGATATCGACTGCTATGGGGGTCTGTACTGCGAAGAGCTGGCGTTGCCGGCCGATCACTACACCGACTTCGTCAACGCGATCTGCACGGTCGACTGTTTTGACGACCTCGACTGTCCTTTTTCGGAATTCAACGGGTTGCCCGGCGCGTGCGTAGACCATGCTTTTCTCGGAGGCCCAATCACATCACGAGTCTGCGTGGAGCGCTGTGAGTTCGACGTCGATTGCGACATTGGGGCAGGTTTCGGATGCGAGTTCATCGCCGGGGATCGACTGTGCGTTCCGATCCGATGACCCAATTCCACTCGACCCCGCGATAGCCGCTCCATGATAGCCTTCCGATGGAAGGAGGCATCATGGCAACGGTATTGATCACGGGCGCGAACAAGGGAATCGGTCTCGAGCTCAGCCGCCAGCTCAGCACGCGTGGCGACCAGGTGATCGCCGTTTGCCGCACCGCAAGTGCCGAGCTCGAGGCACTCGAGGTTCGATCGTTCGAAGGAGTCGACGTGACCGACCGAGGAGCGCTCCAAGCGGTGTCACAGGAGCTCGGCGACACGAGAATCGACGTTCTAATCAACAACGCAGGGATCTTCGAAGAGGAGTCTTTCGACGACCTCGACTTCGATCGGATCCGAAAGCAGTTCGAGGTGAACGCGCTAGGCGCATTGCTGGTCACCGGGATCATGCAGCACCACCTCGCGCCAGGCTCCAAGATCATTCTCATCACCAGCCGGATGGGCTCGATCGGCGACAACGGATCCGGTGGCTACTACGGATATCGTATGTCAAAGTCGGCGCTGAACATGGCGGGCGTGAACCTCGCGCACGACTTTCGAGACAAAGGGGTTGCGGTCGCGATCCTGCACCCCGGTTTCGTTGCCACGGACATGACGGGTCGCAACGGCATCCCCGCCGCGGAAGCTGCCAAGGGCTTGATCGCACGCATCGACGGGCTGGGGCTCGAGAGTTCGGGAAGCTTCTGGCACGCCAACGGCGAGCAGCTTCCCTGGTAGACTCACCGCTAGTGACACGCCACCGCAGCCGTCTACCGCGCTCCCCTCATGCCCGTCGCGTTCGGCGGGCTTTCCGCTAGGGTACCGCGGAGGGTCGTGACGCAGGTGCCGCGGAGCTTGACGCGGTCGCCTGCGAGCTCGAGCTCGAATGTGGCGCCTCGTTCCGAGAGCTGGCGCGCTCGGAGGGAAGACTTGCCGAGACGGTCTGCCCAGAGCGCCGTCATGCAGCAGTGCGCCGAGCCCGTCGCGGGGTCTTCGTCGATGCCAAAGCGAGGGGCGAAGAAGCGTGACACGAAGTCGTCGGCAGCGGCGGCGGCCGGAGCGGTGATCATCACCCCGCGCGTCTCGACGGCTCGAAGCGCTTGAAAGTCGGGACTGCAACCTCGCACCGCCTCTTCGTCTTCGACGACGATGACGTAGTCGTCCGCATCGCGGCCGATCCAAGTCGCCCTGACCTCGAGCGCCTCGAGCAACCCGACCGGAGCTTCGACCTCGGAGGGCTGCCGCGCCGGAAAATCGAGCTCGATCTGCCGCCCGATCGGTGTGGCCGTGAGCTCGCCACTCTGTGTGGAAAAGCGCGCCCTTTCGCGGAGGGGCAGCCTCCCTTCCTCCCACAGCACATGCGCGGTCGCGAGGGTGGCGTGTCCACACAAGTGCACCTCGCCGACAGGCGTGAGCCACCGCAACTCAAAGCTACCGTCTCTCAAAGGGACGCAGAAGGCTGTCTCGGAGTGGCGCATCTCACGGGCGACGGCCTGCATCCAAGCCTCGGTCGTCGGATGGTCGAGCACACAGACGGCAGCGGGATTGCCCGCATAGGCCACATCGGTAAAGGCGTCGACGACGGTAATACGCTGTCCCATGAGATTTCACGCCCGGTCAGCAGGTCACCGCCACTGCTGGGCGTTTTCGTCTACCTCGTAGCCTTCGATAGCTCGGGGTTTTGGGCCGGTGACAGGCTTGCCCGGGGGGCCGTCCGGATCTTTCGATGGTTTTTTGGCGATCGGGACCGACGTCGGTTTCTCGATCGGCACGCCCGAGGCCGCCACCTCGGGAAGCTTTGGCATCGGCCCCTCCACGTTCTTCAAGTCGGGGTCCGGAGCCGCGGTGTCAGACTCGACGACCACCGGAGGCGTGTAATCGAATTCGAGAAAGCTCGAGACAGCTTGCGAGAATGACTTGTCGAGAGGTTGGAGCTTCACGAAGGACATCCGCTGCTCGATGCACTCGCGCTCTTTCGCCGACAGACCGACGCCACCAACCGTCGGCTCGATTACCATCCCGGTCGGCCGCACCGTTGCGCTGATCGGGATTTGAATTTTCGTCGCCGTGGTCGCCTCGAACTCGGTCAGACAGTCCATCGGAGTTCCGATGGCGCT
>Ga0224512_10005336_pt1 | contig 10623 bp, 11 predicted proteins | sample SF_May12_sed_USG_4_FD_169103 | JGI IMG/M metagenome (GOLD analysis project Ga0224512, IMG submission 169103) | Sediment microbial communities from San Francisco Bay, California, United States - SF_May12_sed_USGS_13 | ecosystem: Environmental > Aquatic > Marine > Sediment | place: USA...
TTTTTATCATTTAGAACGCCTTAAAAAATTTGTTAAAGTGAATCAATTACTAATTTTAGATTATCTGGTATGTCTGGAAGTTCTGTATGGCTTTCATTATTTTGAATTACTTCAGGACCAATTCTTCTGACCTTTTGAGTTCCAATTAGTGTGTCAATACTCCTTTGAATATCTTTTTCAGACAAAATAGATTTCAATTTTTCAACAAGTATATTTTCACTTTCATATTTTTTTATCCCATATTGAACAATAATCATTTTTTCATTTATAGAATAATCTGTCATTCAAACTTACAAATTTGTGCAGAGTAAAAAACATTGCCTGTTAGTTGAAAGGTTATTTTTTAAGGTCATCAATTTTAGGAATATCTGAAGTACTAATTCTTCATTGATTATGAAGCCACCAAAGCAGGGGATGAAAATAGATTAGATGGTTGAAAAATTATCAGTTATTGTTTTGCAGATGCAAATGCCTCAGGAGGAGAGTTCACTGGATCTACAGTGATAACTACAGAATCAAAATCTTCTCTGCCATTATCATCAAAGACTCTTAGATCAAAGGTTAGGATTTTGATTTCGTTATTTTTAACAATTGGACTAGTAAATGATGGACTTACACTAGAAGTAGAAGACAAGTTCACAGTTTCTCCAGATACTTGTGTCCATTCGTATGATAGTGTTTGATTTTCAGGATCATGGCTTCCACTTCCATCCAAAGAAACTTGGACACTTTCATTAACTATCCTGTCATCACCGGCATCAGCCACAATGTCAAGACTAAGGGTATTTTTAATCAAAATATCCATACTGTCTGAAGATGAAAAAGTTCCATCATCTACAGTACAAGTAAATGTTATAGTCAAATCACCTACAACATTTGGAATTATAACTACAGTTTGAGCGCTAGTATTTTGTTCTATTACAGCATTTGATGATGTTGTCCATGTATAGCTTAGTCTGTTACCATCAGGATCAGTTCCGATACATTGTATCTGAACCGCGGTATTTTCATTTACAGTCATATCAGGGCCGGCATTAGCTTGTGGAGCACTATTTTGAGGAGATACAAAGACTACAACCTGATCTGAATCAGATAATCCTGCTGGATCTGTTACTGTGAGTTCAAATGCTAATCGTTTAGAAGTTGTTGGAGTCACTTCAGGTGCGGTAAAGGATAATTTTAGATCAGACTCGTCAAAAGCTACGGTCTCACCAGAAATTTGTTTCCACACTGTTTTAAGATCATCATCGTTCAAGTCAACTGCAGTACCTAAAATGAAAACATCATCACCGCCATAGACTCTTTTGTCAGGGCCGGCATAAGCACGTGGAGGACTATTAGCGGTACTTACGGTAACTACTGTATCATCAGTATCAAAATTACCATAAACATCAGTTACTTTAAGTTCAAACTCTAATGGTTCAGATAAAGATTGAATTGTAGGGGCAACAAAATATGCAGATGGTTGAGTATGCTCATAAATTTCAACTGGAATGCCTGATTTTTGAGACCACAAATATCTAATATTGTCACCGTCAGGATCAGATCCAGTTCCTTCCAAGTTTACAAATACAGTAGGAGAAACATTTTGATCATCTCCAGCATCAGCAATTGGGGCACCATTTGTTGGAATCACTTTTACTAATGCCAAATCATTTGCCCAACCAAGTCCTTCAGAATATCCCGTAACATGGAATGACAATAATTCCTCATTATCACCTATTTCAGGAGCTATAAATTCAACATGATCCCCAGTAGATGAACTAAGGTTAACAGAAGGTCCGATAACTTGGATCCAAGTATATGAAATTGGCTGGTTATTCAAGGTTTTTCCAGTGACATCAAGACTCACGTTTTCTCCTTCATTTACTATTTGAATAGGTCCGGCATCAATGGAGATGCCGTCATTATCAATCAAACTAGAAAATGGTATTACATTTACTTGATCACTAGCAATTCCACCAAACCCATCATCAACAGTTATTTGAAACGTAAGTGGTTCACTTTGAGAAAAATCAAAGGTAATTGGTTCAAGTGTGAGATGTTTCTGAGTAACAGAAGACAAATTTACTTCCTGTCCAGATATTTGTTCCCATTCGTAAGTTAAAATGTCATCATCTGGATCGGAAACTGTAGGAATAATACTAATTACATTAATTGATTTAATCACAAAGATATCATGTCCTGCATTGACCAAAGGTGGATTATTTACAGAGTTTACAATAATTTCAACAGTATCAGAACTACTCTCACCAAAAGGATCTGTTACTAATAACTCAAAAGTGAGAACTTTTATTTCGCCATTTTCAACATCAGGGGCCATGAAGGTAGGTTCATGAACAGTATATGAAGAAAGAGTCATAGTTTCACCATAGATCTGAGTCCATTGGAATGTGAGATCCTCGGCATCAAAGTCATACCCCTCACCAATCAAAGTTACCAGTTTATTTTCAACTACATCAACAGATTCTACTTCAGCAAAAGAATTAACAGAATTTCCAATAACTAAAACTGACAAAATTATAGGTAATAGGAGATAAAGATTCACTAAAACTAGTCACAATAACGAGTTTATTAATCATTGGATTAAGTTATGATAAATAAAATTGTTAAAAAAAACTCGTTAAATCCTAAATCTTCTACTAAATAATTAAAAATGAATTAACCAAACAAACTAAAGAAGAGAAGTTTATGAATGAATGAAATAGTGATACGATTATCAGACTAACTTTGTGGACTTTGTATCTTTTTGTAGAAAAAAACCGAATACAGATTAAATTAACCCTTTTCGTATATGTTCTCGGATGTCAACTAATTCAGAAAAATCATAGAAAAAGCGAATTTTTTGTTCAGATATAGTTTCACCGGTGGGTTTATCTCTTAAAACAAAAGCAGTCCAAGATTCTGCAATATCTTCATCAATATTTGTAGATGAATATATGCTAACAAATCTATCTTGAAATTTTTCATAGAAAAGATCAGATTGTTGATAAAATTCTTCATCATCTTCAATGTATTGAATTTCATCCCAATCTGAAATTATATCAGCCCAAAATTTTTGATAAAATAAATTAATGTATGAATCAGTCTTTGCACATCCATCAACAACCATAGTTTTAGGATGGCAGAGTTCAGATTTCAGTTGAAATAATTCATTTTGTTCTTCTTCATGGATAATATTTGAATCCCAATAATTTACGAGTTCTAAATCTACATCAATTTGGTCGGGTCCTGAAGTGACAATATGTCCAAATTCATGAATTGTAGTATAGATTATTTCATTTTCATCAATGAATTCAATAGGATACGCATCTAAAATATCATAAAATAAATGCCACTTGGAGATATCATCGGCATCTCTTTCTACACCACCACTTATACCATCAATACCGTCAGTGGTAATGTAAAATATGCTAACATTTCTTTGATTTTCTGGAATTAGTTTTGTAAATATATTCCATATTTCATGATGTTTTTCTTTATCTTGTTGCCAGTGCAATAAATTAAATGGTAGTTGAGGTAATTTGTTCAGGGTAATAGTATTTTGGGATACATTGTAGAACACAATTTCATATCCATCATCAGTTGGTCCTTCAATATATTCTCCTAGTGATTCAGATTGTTCTTTTTCTAGAACATGACTCAATATTTCTTGAGCTTTTTCTACAATTTTGCGTTCATCATTTACATTACTGAAATGAGAATTTTGAGAATCTAATGGTAAAACAAAAGAATTCAATGCCCATCCTCTTTGAATTAATATTTCCTTAGAAGTAAAATGGACACATGCTGGAAGATTATTTGTTACTTTGATTACTAAGACAAGTCCTTCTGTACAAGTTACGTTTTCAGATGACACTCCATGTGATATTTGTTTTAATGGTGGTGGAAAATATGCGATTCCATTCGCATCAAAAATAACAAAGAGTAAACTTGAGAGGATTAAAAACGAGAGGATTAATGATAGCATAAAATTACATGCATTGAATCACACTAAAAATATTCATCTAGCATAGGAATTAAAAAGAATTCTCGTAAATTCATCTACCAAAATTGGGGATGAAAATAAGGTCAGATAGGCATAAAAATTAGTCTATTCTTTGAGATTCTGAAATCTTCCAGCAGTGATCATATGTGAACAAATCAACACCACCAAGTCTATCAATCCATTTTGGAACAACCTCATCGCTGCATTGCTGCGTTATAGAATCAGCGTATATTTGGAAGACCAGCCAAGGATTTGAAAATCCAACTTCTTGTCCTATTGCCATAAAGGAGACTTCTTGGTTGGCTTTAACTGCACTTGTTTGAATATCTTGAAAGTATTCTTTTTGAATTTGTACATCTTCAGGAGTTCCTAGACGTGTAAGATGTCCACCAATGAATGTGTCAAAATCATATTCTAGAACTTGGTCATGTGCTGCAATAAATTCTGGCACATCTTGTGCCATTGCTAGATCCTTAAACGGAGTCCATCCGGGAAATATTACGTCAACTAACATCAGAACTTTCTGGTTTGGGGCATAGATGAAGATGTTTCCTGGTTCATGCATTGGTCCATAATATGCCAATTCTAATTTTTGATTTCCAACTTCCAGTGTGTATTTGTCTTCAAATGTTACAGTTGGTATTGGTCTGTTAGGATCATTTCTTTTTGTAAGAGTATCTGCAGTTTCTTGGTGTGAAATTAAAGTCACATCATCAGGAAACATACTGGTTGAACCAACATGATCATTGTGAGTATGACTGTATATCACATGAGTTACAGGTTCTTCTGTGACTTCAGCAATAGCTTTTAGATAATTCTCTCCAATTGAAGGAGGGGCATCAACTGCGATAACTCCTTGACCAGTTGTTAGAAACATTGTATTGTATGCACCGTCAGTAACCCAATACAATCCATCTCTAATTTCTTCAACCAAGTATCCTTTTGTAAAATCAATTTGAGGCCCCATGGCAGTTTCTGGAAGAGGAGCTGCTATTCTCATTTTTTCAGGATGAACTTCAAACATTGAGGCTAAAACTTGTAAATTATCAGAATCTTCAAGGATAGTTCCCCATCCACGTTCAATCAGGGATGCTGCAGTAGATGAAGTTACACAAGCAATTTTGCCTTTGTTACTTTCTATCCAAACTTTGTCAATACAAATTTTATCATGTTCGGCTGCAAAAACATCTGTAGGAAGAGTTGTCAATGTAAAAATTAAGATACTCAAGATAGAAAAGAGTAGAATTTTCATACTTTTAGAAAACATTTCTGCATATTAAATCAAGCAGTAACGAAATTGTTAGTTAATAAAGAATTTACTTCTAATTTGGAGATATAATATTAGCTAGAAGAAATTCTTCAAACTCTGCCAGATTTTGTTTTTCTAGACTGCTGTATCATTTTGGCATATTTACCTACTGTATTTCGAGTTTCAGAATCTTATTTAGAAATAAAAAATAGGTAAAACCTGAATGCATGAAGACTTAAACCATTTTTGGATATAATTTTGGAAGTATAATTAGAAAATTAATAAAAATTGGATCTTAAGACCAACAACGATTAGTTGTTTGGTGACAGTTCCAATAGTTTTAGTTTGACAAAATAGTATTTAGATCGTACTGATCATTCCTACTATTCTCTTTTAAGTGAAATTTCTCAAATAATTAATGGTTTCCTGCAAGAGTTACCTACTAGTTTACCATCGTCCAAAGACTGGGCAATTTGGCCCAATCTTTTATTATTTCAATTTTTAGAGATTCAACCCAAAAAAATAACATATGAAATTAAAATAGGCTTAGGGGTTTGCGCTTATCTATTTGAGTAATTCATATACTTGGATATGTTATATTTTCTAAAAATAATTAGAGTCGTAACATTTTATTTAAAAAATAAAAAGGATTACATATTCTTTTTCGCACTAGCTAACGCTTTTGCTAATGCGATAATCAGAATCACCGCTACAATAGTAACTACAATAGCATAAATCAGCATTGGTACGATAGTCTCTGCTTCTCCAAAAATCTCTTTAAAGATTGCAATTATTGCACCGTTCCATGCCAAAGCTGCAACTAGACCAAAGGCAGTCGTAAGCAATACGCCCATTTTATCTAGTGCTACTATTTTTAGTGGCTCTTCTTTTGTTTCATCCACCATGATTTCAAAACTCAAATTAATTCATAATTAAACTATGTGTAAATTAGACTAAGCTAATTAAATAATAAATTTTTTTACCAAAAAATTATTTTGTGTAGAGAAGAAAAATCATGAAAATTTGATTAATTTTTGCATCTGATTCCGTAACGCCAGAATGAAGAATCTGTATACTGGAATCGTCAGAAAATTTATTTTTACTAAAGAAGTTTTATCAGCAATAGTATGAATGATATTCTTTATCAATAACGACAAAAAATAATTTAAACCATTTTTTAAAAAAATTAAATTTTGACACCAGATAAATCATTAAGAATATTGAAATTAATCAGTCAGTATCTTCTTTTATCTCTAAGAAAATCATAAGTTTACTAGTACTATCAGGAACTATTTGCCAGTGTATCACGTTACCGTCTTGAAAATATGCATCAACAATTTTTCTTTCCTTGTGAAGATAATGTCCAACTATGTGAGATTTCAATAAATTAATTCAACGGTAAGATATATTTTACATTTTCCTGTTCCGAATAATCATTAATTCAACTAATGTAATGGAATTTTATGTTTAGTTTGATATTCCTCTAATGACATTATTTTTGATTAGCCATTTGATACTATCAAGGAATTGGTCTTCAGTAATCTGACCTTCTATCCACCACTTTGTACTCTCTTTTATCCAGGAGGGAACCTTGGGATCTGCAGTTTCTTGCTGTGATTCAGAATCTGCAAACTTGTCAAGCTTGATTATTTTTTCTTTAACAAGAAAACCAATACCATCAGTAAATTCTCTGTCAGTAACATCTCCTTCAACCCAAAAAGTAGATGTCATTTGAATCCAATTTGGAACCCTAGGTTTTTGCAACATGTTTGATTTTTCTCCCAATTTCTCATTCTAGGTATATAGTTTCTGGAGACATTTCTTCTTGTGATTCAACAGGATCCAAAATTTTGGAATTTTCTGAAAACTCTTCTATTCCAGCATAAACAAATGTGACTTCTTCAGTTGGTCTGTCATCTGCATCTCCAGAAGTTGACCAGCTTTTCACAAACACTCTATCTAATTTGTATTTTAGATAAGTGGTCGCCTCCCCGCTACTACCGACTTCTACAAAGTCAATTTCAGCTGTTCCAGGGGAATTCCCATTAATTGCAAATTGTGCGAGAGCGGCAGAAGATCTATCCAAGGATTTTGAAATGGTGCACTCTTGTAACTCGCCTATTCCGATATTGATGTCTTGAGTACCGCCTTTCTCTCCACTCTCTTTCATTTCTCGCTCAACCCCGAATGAAAAAGAATCTGCGGTAAAATATCCTTCATATCCTTTAGTGGTCACATCACCTTGTAGCCCAGGAATTTTAACGTAAATTGCAGCATATGCGTCATTTGAGAATCCAATAAGAAGCATTGAGGCAAAAATTATAGAAACAGTCATTAAAAAAAATTCTTTTTTCAACAATGGATATTTTTTTTACCAGTATTTAAAAAATTTAAGACAAGTAGAGTTTGAACCTTATTTGGAAACAAAAATGGGCAGTCCTTAAACTCCAGATAAAGTTTGGATTGACATTCTGGCAACAGATTGATTCTTCTAAGAATGATCTCAGGTTTGACTGACATTGGTTCTCCTATGGCTTTTCAAGTATATGAACACCTAAGGTGAATGGGCCTACGTGGATTCACCTACCAAATTGGGGATGAAAATGGACTCAGAAGGCAGAAAATTCCCATACTTTCTTTAGATTAGAAAATAAGAGATGCGGTAAGCAGCTAATGCTTCAATTGCTTTTTTGTTTAACTGCGATCTGATTGGTTTCTTTTAAAATAAGTTTAATTATATTTAGATCAACGTCTTCTAACTTTCTAAAGCGAACACAGCTTTTGCCAATATTAGATTTTGGCAAATCCCTTTTGTGTTTTTCAGCTACGTATTGTTTTCCATCAGATAGACATGCATAAAGTGAGATGTAATTTTTCTGGTTAGCCAATCCAATTACCATCCAATCGCCCTCACGTCCAGATGCATATTTGTAATGATATGTACCATAACCTAGCATTCCATATTTCATGTGTGGTTTCAGATTCGGAACCGTTTTGCAAATAAGCCTGTGTAATTTTTTTATCTCTGTTTTACGTGGTTCTTCAAGCGAGTTGATATACTCAGTAGGAGTTTTTGCATTACTTTTCATTTTCTTAATACTACATAGATTGAATCATCTTTTTCTATTTTAGTGTAGATTCTCATCAATAAAATATCAAAATTATCTCCAACAATTTCCTTCAAACTATCAATTTGGTATTTGATGAATAGTAACCCATCATAATTTTCATCTTTATCTCCTCTCCAAAAAGAATGAAATGCCATTCCATTTGGATTTAAGATATCCTTTTGCCTTTGAAACGATTTTTTTAAATCTTCTCGAGTTACATGATGTAAAACTTTGTTAGAATAAATGCAATCAAAAGTTCTCTCAGATGGAATAGTTACTGCATCAAATTTTAATAAATCAGCATTAGGATTTTGTTTTTTGTATCTATCTAAGAAGATTTGTGAATTATCAGAGCCTGCCACGATGAAACTTTTACTTAGAATATCTAAATCCTTTCCAGGGCCCATTCCTAGCTCTAATATTGTAGATTTTTCAGGTGCAAATTCTTGTAAAATCTTGATTAATTCTGCCCCATCATAACCTTCAGCCATTTTGAGATATTTGTCCACACCTTTTTCACTATCAAAAAATCCCATAATTTCATTAGAATGCCTTGTTGATTATAATTATAAAATTGAATTGTGTTGTGTTTGAACCATAATTAAGCAAGAAAAATATCCCATGGGCCCACGTGGATTCAGCCACCAAATTGGGGATGAAAATGGGCGCAGAGAAATATGAATTTGATCATTAAAACTTCGTACAGATTTAATTTAATTCTGCTTGGCCAAAGTATGCCCCAAATGGTTGGCAGTAAATTACAACCATGTCATAAACAGATGTATCAATATCTTTTAAAGAATAATTCTGATTGCCTTTACTTCCTTTCAATTTATCTAAATGTATTCCATCATGAACATCGCCATTTGGAGTTAGATAGACTCTAAGATCAGGTCCATTAGTTACATTGAATTCTTCAAATCTAAGAAAGGATTCTCCGTTTACCGCAAGAATTTTTGCAATGCCTTGTGCTTGATGACCAGCTAATCCCTCAAAATTTCCAGTTTTAATTATCTTAAGTTCATTGCTAGATTCTTCTTTTGTCATTTCGCCCATATTTTCTGAAACTGTATGAGTAATTTTTGCTGATTCTTCCATGATCATGTCTTTGACTTTTTCAGGCATTTTTTCAATTATTGACTGACGTTGATTATCATCCATATTTGAGAAAGTTTCCAGGGTTAATCCTGATTCAATATTGTCTAATGCTACTGGTAATGATTCATTGATTTCGGTCTCGTAAAACAAAGGACTAGCCAGACCTCCTCCAATTATAATTATCCCAATAATTGTTCCAATTAAAATTCCCTTATTCATGACAAAAAGAAATTACAAATTCTACTTAAGGATGATCTACGAAAGACTGTTCAATTTGTTAGAGGCTCGAACCTTTCTTGGGAATAGAAAACGATTAGATTTAGAATCCACGGGGATTCAGCCACTGTTTTGGGAATAAAAATAGACGCAGACAGGCGTAAAATTGGAATCTATTATTCAACAAATGCACTACAATCATTACCATTTTTGTTACATTCTATACAATGAGTTTTATCATCATTTGATTTGTAATGAAATTGGAATGTATGATCACAATCTTTGCAGGGTTGTTCACTCATATGACTTTCATCATAATTTTCGTATAAAACAATATTTTGTAGATAAAAATGGACGCAGATAGATATGAAATCTAGTTTTCATTTTATTCTGAATCACCTACAAGACCAAAACTATTTTGATCTTGATCATAAACGGTACATAGTATACCTCCCCAAACTTGCTTTTTTGGTTCAGTAATTTTCACATCTTTTGATTTGAGTTCTTGATATGTTTGATCAATATTTTTTGCAAAAAACCATATCCCTGTTGGAGTACTAATTCTTTTTTCAGGTTCTTCAGGGGTTTTTTCTGCCCATTCTTTCATAGAACTAGGATCAACTAAGCTAATTACAGTTTTTGAATTTTTTGGACCTACTGCTATCCATCTAAACCCAGCTTCATCTGTATCTACTTTTTTTACAAAGCCGAGTTTTTTTGCGTAAAACTCTAATGCTTTTTGTTGGTTGGAAACCATTACGATAATCCCCTCTATGTCATCTATCAATACACAAAATTATGAATAGATCTTGATAAAGAATTCTAAGCTTAAGTTATTCTAATCAGTGAATTTATCTTTCATTAACTCTTTTACAACATCCTCTAAATTTGAAGTATCAATTTCAGGATGAGCTTGTTTTGTTTGATTAGCGGTCAATTTGGCTAACATCAAAATAGCTTTT
>Ga0224512_10005337_pt1 | contig 10623 bp, 9 predicted proteins | sample SF_May12_sed_USG_4_FD_169103 | JGI IMG/M metagenome (GOLD analysis project Ga0224512, IMG submission 169103) | Sediment microbial communities from San Francisco Bay, California, United States - SF_May12_sed_USGS_13 | ecosystem: Environmental > Aquatic > Marine > Sediment | place: USA: California...
GGCTACAAATCTTAATCTCTCGTCCACTAGGCTACTCTCTTTCCAAGGCATTGGACCCCTCCAAAACCTCGATTCTGTAACCTATGTCTCCGGTATACTGTGTAACCTATGTCTCAGGTAGGACATCATTTAGTGCGGCAATCACTGTCACAGTTCGCCCCAGAAGCCGTGCTACGCCCCAATTGTTCAATTGTTTTTCAATTCCGGAAAAGGTGATGTAAATCTTTGCTACCAACGTTACGATTCCAGAACTAATCTTTACTGAATTATCAATCATGACGAATCAGCAACTCATCGAACGCCGTAGGAAAGCACTGGGGCCGGCATATTCTCATTTTTATGACAAGCCGTTGCACTTAGTGAAGGGTCAAGGTGTTTGGATGTGGGACGACCAAGGAAAGAGATATCTCGATTGCTACAACAACGTGGCCTCCGTCGGACATTGTCATCCGCATGTTGTAGAAGCATTGTGTGGCCAAGCGCGAACGCTAAACACGCATACCCGTTATCTGCATGAAAACGTCGTGGGTTTTGCCGAAACGCTCGCCAGCAAAATGCCTGGGGAGCTGAGTGTCTGTATGCCTGTCTGTACCGGTACCGAAGCGAATGATCTCGCGGTCCAAATTGCACGTGTCGCGACGGGGCGCCATGGTTGTATCGTTGCGGAACACTCCTACCATGGTAATTCGACACTCGTGCATGACCTTTCCACATCGGAACGTTTTGGCGATCCTGACCCGGATTGGCTAGCAACCGTTGAACCACCCGATACCTATCGTGGGCCCTTTCGCGAAGGTGAGAATGACTTGGGTGCAAAATATGCGGGTCTCGTCTCGAAGAGTATTCAGAAGCTGGAAGCGCGCGGCCACCAATTAGCGGTCTTCATGGTGGAAAGTGCCTGGGAAAACCAAGGCATTATGCAAGCGCCACAGGATTATCTTAATCACGCAGCCGCATTCGTACGAGATGCGGGCGGCTTGGTGGTTGCCGATGAAGTGCAATCGGGTTATTGCCGTATGGGCGCCCACTGGTGGGGATTCAAACACTACGACATCATTCCCGACATTGTCACCCTGGGTAAACCAATGGGCAACGGGCATCCCTTAGGGGCGGTCGTCACCACACCAGCCATCGTGGAGAAGTTTGCGGAGCGTTACGAATACTTCAACACCTTTGGGGGTAATCCTGTCTCCGCGGCGGTGGGGCAAGCAGTGATTGAAGTCATCGATAACGAAAATCTACTCGCCAACGCCACCGAAGTTGGCGCATACCTTGAAGGCCAACTACAGGAACTGGCTGACCGTTATGACATGATTGGCGAACTTCGAGGCAGAGGATTATTCTGGGGTTTGGATTTAGTAAGTGATCCCGATACCCGTGAGCCGATTTCGAAAGAAGAATTGCGGCGCATAACAACCGATGCCGCCAAACAAGGCACCCTCGTTGCGACCATGGGGCGCTACGGAAACGTGATGAAAATAAGACCTCCATTAGTGTTCAGTCGAGATAATGTCGATCACTTGATAAACGCGCTCGATACGGTTTTCGCACGCGCCAACTAACGAAACTTCGTGACAGTCGCCTCTAAGTCATACCGCATGCTTCAGCAATACTGCGCGAGAAGTTCTCGCGGTCAAGGCTTAAGTTACGTTCAAAACCATTGACGACATCCGGGTATTCCTTTTTGATCGTTTCCGTAGCTGTTTCTTCATGACGCAGTTGAAAATCAAACAACTGTAGCGTCAAAGCGCCGCGCAACAGTGTCAAATCGTAGAGCAGTTCGATTTCCCCACGCTCAAGTGGAAACTGCTCATGAAATCCTGACAAAAGAGCTGTTGCCACGTCGATAGGGTTATCGGCCCAACCCATCAAGCTATCCAATGACACCGCCAAATCGTTGGCCAGCGGTGCCTGCACAATGTCACCAAAATCGATTACGCCGACAAAATCATCTGCGCCCGGTGCGGATTTCAAGAGATTGCCTCGGTGACCGTCATTGTGAATAACTTGATGGCGCAGTGCCTTCATGGCGGGAAGCACGCTATGCTCAAAATGATCTAGCATCGGCACGACCAGCCGGCGCACGTCACCAAACTTATCATTTGAAAGGCTCAGATTGAGAACTAGACCGTTGTTCGTATCCCACGGCATAAAGCGTTGCGATGCAGGATGAGCGCAACTTTCCAGCGCCTTACATAACTTCCCTTGGAACGCGCCAATTTTCTTTATCACCGGTAATGATGGTACGGGTTCATCCCAATACGACACACCGGAGACATAAGTTAAGAGACGGACTTGGTGTCGATGCCCCGCATCGTCTGCGAGAATCCCGATCGGTGTACGGTCTAAAGTTGGAACGATACGTGGTACGTTAAGTTCTGGAGCTATATTTGCGATATGCGTGAGCGCCTTGACTTGAAAATCAACAACAGCCGCGTCTTCATCAACTCCAGAGACTTTTAAAACATATTTCGCGCCATCCGATGTCGTTAATCGGTGGTTTTGATCACGCTCGCCACTCAAGGGTTTTAGCTTGCCCTCTTTACCAAAGGTGGAACGCGCATACGCCGAAAGAACGGTTTTGTCGAAACGTGGCGGGTTAAACCGCAAATCCTCTGGGGTAAGATCGTACGTTCTCATTACAACTCTGGGAATAGGGACAGACCATAATCGCGAACAGTCAGTTCCGCAAGTGCAATATCGGATTACATGACCCGCCGTACAAATAACGAATCCGGTGGCACGGACAATTGATCTTCCTCGACCCGCTCGTAGAGTAACTCGACGAACTCATCTGCTAATCGCGAGCGCGGCCGCATCCTCGGGCGTAGCAACCACACGTTTTTACGAATGGTTGGTGTAAAGCGTTTGAACACGACATTTTTTGGTTGATGATGACAGGCGCTGATGTGGTCAACCAGGGCAATACCGATTCCTTTTTCGACCAAGCGCAGGGCCACGGACGGCAGGGAGCAGCCCGCGCGCTCCACCGGCACCGCACCCGCCTGGCGCAGGGAACGGTCGATATCGTCGCGCGTATGATCGAGAAAGCTCAGCGAAATGAATTCCTGGCCATCAAGATCTATAGCTTCGACGACTTCCTTGTCCACCAGCGAATGGCCTGTCGGAATCGCCGCCAGAAATTCCATTTTGATCAGCGCTGACCGTTCCACCATGGGGTCTTCCATCGACAGCATGCCCAGGGCAATGTCGATCTGTCGTTCACCCACCCATTCGATGAGCTTCTTTGAACTACGGGTGTGAAACGTTACGCTGACGCCGGGACGGCCCGACATGTAGGTCCCGACGATATCCGGTAACCAGGTGCGGGACAGTAGTGGCAATCCACCGATGATCAGGGTCCCGCGACGCATATTCCGAACTTCTTCAGTCATGGAGTGGAATTGGCGCAAGCTGAGCAAGGCACGCTCGATCGGGTCGAATAGTAGTCTTGCCTCCTCGGTGGGATGTAGCCGGCTGTTGATGCGCTCAAATAGCTGAAAACCAAAATTGTTTTCCATTTTTTTGAGCATTTTGCTGGCATTCGGCTGAGACATGCGCATGGTTCGGGCCGCATCCGATACCGATCCCACCGACATAAGGCTGTGCAGCAGTTCAAGTTCCTTCAGTTTCATGGTGGTTCAGAGGTATTCATAAATGGAATAGGTAGATGATAAATCGATATTTGTAGAATGCACAAGGGAGGCGTATCGTCGAATGCGAAAGTGCGGTGAAGACAACACCGGTGATTGCCACGCCGAACCAACCATCCATCCAGGAGGAAGATCCCGTGAAAGAACATTCAGATCTGAGTCGACGAAAATTCATCAAGAAAACCGGCGCCGCTGGACTTGCCGTATCCATTGCACCGATCAGTATCTTCTCCCACGCCGCCGGAAAACCGGTAGAGGAGATGAGCGTACTCACCGCTAACGCCAGCTTTGATCCGGTGCGGCCTGAAATGGGCCGGTTGATCACCCAAGCCTGCAAAGGCATTGGCTGGGATGTCAAACTTGCCGCAGAAGATTACAACCTCGGCATCGGTAAGGTCTTTAAGGAAAAGGACTTCGATATGTTTATCGTGCGCTGGACCGGGCGTGCTAACCGGATCGATCCGGAAACGTTTATTTACATGCAGCATCACAAGGACGGCAATTACAACAAATGGGGCTACGACAATCCAAAGATCAACGAGCTGGCGGAAGCCCAGCAGATTGAAATGGATGTAGAAAAGCGCCGTACCATAGTTCACGAAGCCCAGCAGGTGCTGTTTGATGACGTAGCCCGCAGCCCTATCGTCTATCCCAGCATGACCAACGCGTACCGGGAGGATCGCCTCGACGGCTTGGTGCCTATGGTGGGGGAAGGCATCGGCAGTTTCTGGTCCGACCTCAGTGTTAGCGTTAAGAGCGGTGACGGCTATGTTCGTACCGGCCAAACATCGCCGTTGAAGAACCTTAATCCGATATCCGCCACCGACTCTAACGAATTTAAGGAACTGCGCATGATGTACGATCGCCTGGTGCAGATCGCTCCGGACGGTTCGATTACTCCATGGGCGGCAAAGGCGATCAATGTGGTGGATGACAAGACAGTAGATATCGTGCTGCGGGACGGCATGAAATTCCACGATGGCAAACCGGTGACCATCGAAGACATCAAGTTTACCTTTGACTATCACAAGCAATGGAAAGCCCCCTTCTTTATTTCATCGCTCGAGAAGTTTGAGTCAATCGAGATCAACGGCGCTAATTCTTTGCGTATCAAGTTGTCCGCGCCCCACGCACCGTTGATGGTTAACTTCCTCGCATCCATCTTCATCCTGCCGATGCATATCTGGAAGGACATTCCTGAGAAGGTGGCGGACGTCGATGATGTGTTGAACTTCGCGAATGAAAAGCCTGTGGGCAGCGGCCCGTTTCGCTTCGACTACTGGGACCGCGGCAAGGAACTAAAGGTGAGCGCCAATACCGGGCATTTCAACGCACCGAAATGTGCCGGGATCATTCGAGTCACCTACGGCAGCCATGATGCCATGGCCGCAGCCATTGAGGCCGGCGAATGCGATCGCACCCGCTATATATTGAAACCGGCTCTGGTGCAGGATCTGGATAAGATCAACGGTGTTGTCGGTAAGGGGTACCCCAGTCACGGCTTCTATGATCTCGGTTACAACCACCTCAGGGGTCCGCTCAAAGACCGGGCGTTCCGGGAGGCAATCGATCTCATCATTCCGCGGGATTTGATCCGCGATATAGTGATGTCGGGGTTCGCGGAGAATGGTGGTTCGGTGATTGCTCCGGCCAACGAGTATTGGCATAACCCGGCGGTGAAATCCAATGCCCAAAACGTGAAGAAGGCGCGGGACGTGTTGGCCGCGGCAGGATATTCCTGGGATAGCGACGACAAGTTGTTGTATCCGGCCTGATCTTTCATCGCTTATCAGGATAAAACCACCGCCGTCTGCCGGAACCGGCATGACGGCGGTGGTCGATTCCGGCCTGACAAAACCCCTCTGCCATGCTCGACTACACCTTAAGACGTCTGGTCTATACGCTGATCACAATGTTCGCCGTGGCGTCAATTCTGTTCGTGCTGTTCCGCATGTTGCCAGGGGAACCGACTATGCAGGTAATCAGCCCGGCTATGGATGCAGCAGTGCAGGAGCGCATGAAGGAAGCGTTCGGGCTCAATGAGCCGCTGTGGAAGCAGTATTTCATCTACCTAAAAAACCTGGTGACCCTGGAATGGGGACGCTCCTTCGTTTCAGCCCAGGAAGTTACGGACATCCTGTCTTACCGATTCTGGAACACGCTGTTGCTGATGGCAGCGGGGATGTGCCTAACCCTGGTCTTGGGCATCGGTTTGGGTATTGTCATGGCGTGGCGCCGGAATAGTGCGCTGGATATTGGCGGCACCGTCGTTGGCCTGGTGTTCCAGGCGACCCCGCCATTCATCACCGGCCTATTACTTTTGATCGTACTGAGCTACCGGCTTGGTATTTTTCCCACCGGCGGCATGTATCCGCCGGGTCAGCGACCGGACGGCCTGTTCGATCTACTGATGATGCCCGCGTTCTGGGAACGCATCGTGCTCCCGACCATCACCGTAGGGGCTTACTACATTTCAACGCCGATGCTGATCATGCGGGACAGCATGCTGGAAGTGCTCGGTAGTGACTTCATTGAACTGGCCAAAGCCAAAGGGCTGAAACCCCGAGTCGTGATGCTGCGCCACGCTGCACGCAACGCGCTGCTTGGTGTCGTCACTATCTCCGGAATCATGATCGGGTTTGCGGTGGGCGGACAGGTCGTGGTGGAGTCTTTGTTTTCGTGGCCCGGTATGGGTCAACTCATGGTGGAATCCGCGGCGTCCCACGACTACCCGGTGGCCCAAGGCACATTCCTGATGCTGGCAATGCTGGTCATCAGCCTGAATTTTTTCACCGATATCCTTTATTGCTATCTTGATCCTCGTATCAAGATCACCGCTGCGGGAATGAATTGATTTACACAATCAAATCCATCGACGGCTGGCACATCCGTATTCCACTGGCGACACCGTATCACCTGTCGAAGGTGATGGGAACGCTGACCCACTCCGACGCCGTATTGATCCGCATCACCCTGGAGGACGGGACTGGAGGTTGGGGTGAATGCGATCCTGGAGGGCTCAACTTTACCGGCGACACCGGTGAATCGGTGTTTGCCGACGTGCGCGTTAGGAGCCGGACCATGATCGGGTGCAATGTGGAAGACTGGGTGCGGCAAGGGCACGGCCGCAATGTCCGCGGCACCGCCGGCGCCGTGTTCGATGTTGCTTGTCACGACACTCTAGGGCGGGCCACGGGTATACCAGTCTGGCAACTCCTGGGGGAGCAACGGCGAGACCGGATCGATGTGCTCTGGCCCACATCCAGTGGAACCGCCGAGGACGATCTGGCGATAATCAACCAGCGCTACGCCCAGGGTTTCCGCACCTATATGCTAAAGATGGGGGATCGCCCGGCATTGTCGGATCTTGAGCGCTTGAAGCGGGTGCTCGGAGCTGTGCAATCAGATGTGCGCATTATGGTGGATGCCAACCAGGGATGGAGCCGCGACGAAGCCATATCGTTTGCCGAGGGCGCAGCGGCGCTGCCATTAATCCTGATCGAGCAGCCGGTGGCTGCGGATGATCATGAGGGCCTCCACCATGTGAGGCAGAGTGGTTGCACCGTATCGGTGGACGAGTCTGTGCAGAAACCGGAAGACGCGGAACGAATCATCGCCGCCGACGCAGCGGATATTTTCAGCGTCAAGATTTCCAAAAATGGGGGGCTTGCAAACAGTGCGTTCATTGCCAATGTCGTCCATCAAGCCGGCAAGCGGATCTTGATGAACAGTATGATTGAACTGGGCCTGACACAGGCGGCCTCGTTGCATCTTGGCTGCACCCTGCCAAACCTGGTGGATTGTGGCCACGCCTACATGTCCACCTTGCGCATGAGCGACGACGTCACGGATTTCTCAGACTGGGTCGAGAATGGTATCGCGATCCTGCCGGACCGACCCGGCCTTGGCGTAAAGGTCGACGAAAGCAAGGTCAACCACTATCAGGTGGAACACTTTCATGTTAGCTAGTACGGCGTCACGCTGGCTTCATACCGCCCGCCTCGGGATCGGGGAACACTACCGGATTATCCAGTCCAATCCCCTGAGTCGAATCGGGTTCCGCCTGATTGTGGTATTCCTGGTAATAGCCGCCTTCGCGCCCTGGATCGCACCCCATGACCCCTGGGAAATGGTCTATGACAAGGACGGACAGTTTGCCTCATTGCGACCACCGTCCTGGGAATTTCCTTTGGGTACCACCCATCTTGGTTACGACCTCTTTTCCCAACTGGTGCTGGCGGCGCGCACCACTCTGGTGATCGGCGCTGTGTCCGGGATTATTTCCATCCTGATTGGCGCCAATATCGGACTCATAGCTGGCTACTATGGCGGCAAGGTCGATGAAGTATTGATGCGGCTCACCGATATTCTTTATGGCATGCCATTTTTGCCGTTCATCATCGTCTTGATCGCACTGTTCGGTCGCAAGCTGGAATTCGTAATCCTGGCCATCGTGCTTATAATCTGGCGCACCTCCGCCCGGGTAATCCGGGCCCAGACTATTTCCATCAAACAGCGCCAATTCATCTTGGCAGCCAAAGCCCGTGGCGCCAGCGACTTGCGTATCATCTATCGGCATATCCTGCCCAATGTATTACCGCTGTTGTTGTTATATGCGGCCTTCAACATTGCCTGGTCCATCATAACTGAGGCCAGTGCCAGTTTTCTCGGTTTCGGTGACGGCGAGACCATTAGCTGGGGCGGGATGCTGTATGAACTCTGGTTATCCGGGAAGACTCGGGTGGCGTGGTGGTGGTTTGCCGCGCCGTCTATCTGCATCGTACTGCTGGTCACCTCCCTGGTGTTCGTCAGCCGGGCCTACGAAGAAGTGGCAAACCCGAGGCTGCGCAAACGATGACGAAAGTCACAACGGCGGATGAGTTCGTGCTGCAGGTAAGAGGGCTAGGAGTGCGCTACCAAACATCCCAGGGCACGGTGCATGCAGTCAGCGACGTATCCTTCGAGGTTCGAAAGAACGAAGTGTTCGGCATCGCTGGCGAATCCGGCTGCGGCAAGTCGACTCTGATCCGTGCGTTGCTCCGGTTACTACCCGACAATGCCGATAGTGCGGCGGAATTGGCACTGTATCGGGATCAAGATCTCTACGGGTTGTCGGATGCGGACTTCCGGCAGAATATCCTGTGGCAGGAAATTTCCCTGGTGCCGCAGAGCGCGATGAATTCCCTCAATCCAGTATACCGGGTCGGCGATCAGGTCGTTGAGGCCATTCGCACCCATCGCCGGGTGAGCAAGGCCGAGGCCCGGGGTCGGGTAGCAGAACTGTTTGATGTGGTGGGCCTGCAGGCGGACCTGATGCAGAGCTTTCCGCATGAATTTTCCGGCGGCATGCGCCAGCGGGCCATGATCGCTATGTCACTGGCGCTGGACCCGGGACTCATCATCATGGACGAACCCACCACTGGGCTCGACGTGTTGGTGCAGGAACGTATCCTGCGTCGAATTCGCGAGATTCGAAGCGAAATCTCCAGTTCGATCATCCTTATTACCCACGACATTGCAGTGATCGCCGAGATGAGCGATCGCATCGCAATCATGTACGGCGGCCAGTTTATGGAGCAGGCCAATGCCATCGATCTGTTCGAGAATCCGTATCATCCTTACACGCTGGGTCTAAAGAATGCGTTTCCTTCTATTCGGGAACTGGGCAGTGAATTGATATCGATTCCGGGTTCACCGCCGACTCTCGTTGGGCCGGTAACCAATTGCCCGTTTCAACCGCGCTGCCCGTTTCACCTGGATCGTTGTGCTAGTGAGAACCCATTGCCAATAAATTTCGGGGAGGACCACCAAGTCCGATGCTTTCGCAGTGAAGACGCCAATCAACTTCGCCATCTGGCCGCAGAGAAGTCGACGTGGCGCTCATTGAACTAAACCAACTCACCCGGCATTTCGAAATCCGCCCAGGGCTGGTTGACCGCACCGTGCGTGGCAAACCGTCACGCTTAATCAAGGCAGTGGAGTCGCTGAACATTGCGGTAGGTGAAAACGAAATCCTCGGCATTGCGGGTGAGTCTGGCTGTGGCAAATCCACCACCTGTATGATGATTGCCGGACTGTTGCCACCCACACGCGGACAGATTATTTATCGCGGCTCGGACCTGGCGACGGCGGATGCCGCCGTGCGGAAAGAACACCGGCGCAACGTGCAGATGATCTTTCAGGACCCCTATGAATCACTCAATCCCCGGTTTCGGGTTGCCGATATCGTGGCAGAGGGGCCCAGGGCGCTTCGCCTCTGGGATCAAAAGGAAATCGGTGACCGGGTCGAGAGTATGCTGGCGGGCGTGGGGCTCAACCCTGGCAAGTATACCGAACGTTTTCCCCATGAGTTGAGCGGCGGTGAGCGCCAGCGGGTGGGCATCGCCAGCGCGCTGGTGATGCAACCCGTAATGATCATCGCCGACGAACCGCTGTCCATGCTCGATGTCTCTATCCGCGCCGGGATCCTGGATCTGTTTCGCGAGCTGCAGGACCAGCGTGGGTTCTCCAGCGTGTATGTTTCCCACGACTTGGCTATCCTGGGTAACGTGGCAGACCGCCTGATGGTGATGTACCTGGGGCAGGCCATGGAAGTGGGTCCGGTCGAGCAGGTGATCCGATCGCCGAAACATCCCTACACCCGTGCCCTTATTGGCGCGGTCGCCGTGCCAGATCCTCGGGTGAAAAGACCGGTCCCGAAGATTTCCGGCGATATTTCCAGGCCTATCGACCCACCGCCGGGTTGTCGTTTTGCGCCTCGCTGTCCGTACGCGGATGATTCTTGCCACGACACCTTCCTCGAACTCGATACCTCCGATCCCACGCGGCACCAGGCCGCCTGCCATCGACTCCATGTGTTGCCCGATGAAGGTCTTTGACGTTGCAATAGTCGGTGGGGGTCTGCTGGGCTCGGCATTTGGCTGGGGCCTCGCCATGCGCGGCACGAAAACGGTGGTGTTCGACGAAGGTG
>Ga0224512_10005338_pt1 | contig 10621 bp, 11 predicted proteins | sample SF_May12_sed_USG_4_FD_169103 | JGI IMG/M metagenome (GOLD analysis project Ga0224512, IMG submission 169103) | Sediment microbial communities from San Francisco Bay, California, United States - SF_May12_sed_USGS_13 | ecosystem: Environmental > Aquatic > Marine > Sediment | place: USA...
GCCTTGTGGACGGGTCCGTAGTAGGTGCGGAAGAAGCTCGCGAAGTGATCGGGCGAACGATAGCGGAAGACGAAGTTCTTCGGCGTGAAGCTGATGTCGGCGTGCCGGCCGAAGGTCGCATCGACCCACTCGCGGCTGCCCCACAGCGCCGGCGATTTGACGCCGGCCGGCGGCGCGACATGGCTGCCGAGCGTCTTGAAGAGCGCGCCGATGAACCCGTCGGGCGTCCAGTTGGCAAGACCAATCTTGCCGCCGGGCCGGCAGACGCGAACGAGCTCGCTGGCGGCTTTCAACTGGTCCGGCGCGAACATCACGCCATAGGTCGAAACGACGGCGTCGAATGTATCGTCCTCGAACGGCAGGTTCTCGGCATCGGCGATCTGGAAGGTGACGTCGAGCGCTTCGGCTTCGGCCCGGGCGCGGCCGCGCTCGAGCAATGTGCCGACATAGTCGGTCGAGGTGACATCGCACCAGCGGCGGGCGAAGGCGAGCGTCGCGTTGCCGTTGCCGGCGGCGACGTCCAGGACCTTTGTGTCGGGACGCAGATCCATCGCCTCGGCGAGCTCTTCGCCGACGATCTGGAGGGTGGCGCCGATCAGAGCGTAATCGCCCGACGACCAAGCCGCATTCTGCTTGGCTTTGATGGCGACATAATCGGGCAAGTTGGTGGTCGGGGTGTTCGCGTTGGCGGCTGAGGTGACGGTGGTCATCGGTTGGCTCCTTCAAGCTCGGCGGCGCGTGGGGCGTCGCCTGATTGTTCCGGTCGTCCGGGGGCGGCGGCGCCCCGCGAACGACCCGGACAATGCCGGGAGCCGTCAATCCAAGCTTGAGGAGGATGTGAGGATTTGTTGCGGCTTTGCTGGAGAATTGCCGCAATTGCGCCGATTATTCGCGTCAGGGCCCGCTCAAAGCCCCATTTGCGCGATGATCAGCTTCGTTACCGGGTTGCCCGCATCCATCAGCACATTGCCGGCCGCGAAATGGTCGAGCCCCGGAAGATCGGCCGTGGCGACCTCGACCCCATGCTCGCGGAGCGCCGCCATATACGTCTTGCTCTGGTCATGGAAGCCGAGCGGGTCGTCCTCGCCATACGCCATGACCACCGGGCATTTATGGACCGGCAGGTTGAGGAGCGGCGAGTTGCGCTCGGCCGCGGCGGGGGACAATTCCAGCCATTCCTGGGGATGGGCGACGCGTAGCGGCCGCAGATCGTAAATCCCCGAGATCGCCGTCGCGCCTTTGATCACGTCGGCGGGCAGCCCGTAGTCGCGCGCCCAGTCGGTCGCCAGCATCATGCCGACGAGATGCCCGCCGGCCGAATGGCCCGAGATGTAAAGCTGCTCGGGATCGCCGCCATGCGCGGCCGCGTTGCGATAGGCCCAGGCGACGGCCTCGCGGCATTGCCGCACGATCACGTCGAGATGCACGTCGGGAGCGAGCGAGTAGGTGTTGACCATCACCGTCGCTCCGGCCGGCGCGAGCGCGAGCGCGGCAAAGCCGTTCTCGTCCTTGGTGAGCCGCCGCCAGTAGCCGCCATGGATGAAGAGGTTGACGGGCGCCGGGGTCGTCTGGTCGGGCGCCTGGAAAACGTCGAGGACCTGGTCCTTGTGCGCGCCATAGGCAACATTGCGGGCGCCGTCCAGGGTATCGCGCGCCCGCGCACTGTTTTCGTCGTAGCCCCGCAGATAGGCGTCGAAGTCGTCGACCGAGCCCATCGCGTCATAGGCCTCATCGAGCGCGACCTGGTCGTAGTCACCCCAGACTTTGTCGTTCATTTCGGTCTCCTGCCCCTATTTCCGTCTTCTTCATGTTGTCATCCCGGGCTTGACCCGGGATCCATGCGGTCCGGCCGCCGTCCTTCCGTTATGGACCCCGGATCAAGTCCGGGGTGACGGTTTGGCTGGTTGCGATGCCAAAGACACGTGTCACCCCTCTGCGGCGATCGGATCGCCCTTGGCTTTGAGCGCCTCGAACTCCGCTTGCAGCGCCTTCATCTTGGCCGCGGCTTCGGCAACGAAGTCCGCGCCGTCCCAGCGCCGCTGCTCGCCGGCGCGGTAAGCCTCGGCGTTGACCGCGTAGAGCCACGCATTGAAGCGGTTGGGAACGTAGTTGTTGTGCGTGCGGATGACCTTGGCGGGCGAGCCGACCACGATCGAATTGTCCGGCACATGCGTGTTCTCCAGCACCAGCGCCCCGGCGCCGATGATGCAGTTGGCGCCGATCTCCACCCCGTCCATCAGCGTGGCGGCAATGCCCACAAGCGTGTTCGGCCCCAGCGTGCAACCATGCAGGATGGCCCGGTGCGCGACCGAGCAATGCGCGCCGACATGGGTGCCGCTCTGCGCTCCGACATGGATCATCACGAAGTCCTGGATATTGACGCTCTCGCCGATATCGACCTCGTAGTTCTCGGCCCGGATGACGACGTAAGGCCACAGGGAGGCGCGCTTTCGCACCCGCACCTTGCCGTGGATCAGCGCGCTCGGATGGATGAAGGCCGGGTCCTCAAGCGTCACGTCGGGACCGTAGGCGGCGGCGTCACAGGTCATGACAAAGCCGCCATGACTGCGCCTCCGCGCGCCGCATCAAGAGCCACGCCGATACACAACTCAAAACATCGGCTCGCGACGGTCGGGAGGCGTGTGCTTTTTGACCTCGCGCTCCTCCTCGGCGACCGGGTCGGGCCGCGGCCGCACCAGCAGCGCGCAGGCGGCCAGCGCCAGCGCCGGCCCCGACCACAGCACCAGGCCGTAGAAGGCCGGCGTGAGCCCCGCCTCTTCGGCCAGCGTCGCGGGATTGATGTCGGTGCCGCGCACAAGCGGCTCCGCCCACCACAGCGCCGCCCATGGCTCGTTGAAGAAATAGAAGGCGGCGACGCTACCGACCATGTAGATCGACCACAAAATCAGCAGGGTCACCAGGACCCAGAAGGGAATCGCCCGCAGCATGGCTGACTGATTGCCACATTTTCCCGGATGTCACAATTTCGGCTGGCGCCTCGCACCGGCCCACTCCCCCTCCCGGCCACCCAAGAGCCTGCGATCGCGTGGGCGGTTGGGAGGGGAAGTGGGCCGGAACCGCAGCACAATGAGACCTCACCCGGCCACATCGGGCGGCACCGCCGGGGTCCGGGCCTGGCGCTCGCGGTAGAGCACGTAGAGGCCCGCCGCGGCGATGACCCCGGCGCCAACGAAGGTGAAAAGGTCGGGAAACTCGCCGAAAACGAGATAACCGAGGACCACCGCCCAGATCAGCTCGGTATAGGCGAAGGGCGCGACCGCGGAAACCTCGGCGCGCTCGTACGCCATGATCACGAACCAATGGCCGAGCCCGCCCAGGAAGCCGACGGCAACCAGCATCGCGGCCTCGGTAAGGCTAGGCGTCTGCCAGAAAAACGGCAGCGCGACCGAGGCGGCCACCGCGCCGACCAGCGCGGTGTAGAAGAGCGCGCTGAGCGGATCGGCCGAGCCGCGGATCATCCGCGTGATGACCTGATAGAGCGCATAGAAGAAGGCCATGCCGATCGGGAACAACACCGCCCATTGCAGCAGGCCGGCACCCGGGCGGATGATGATGAGCATGCCGACGAAGCCGACCAGAACGGCGGCCCAGCGGCGCGGGCCGACCTTTTCGCCGAGGATCGGCACCGAGAGGCCGACCGCGAACAGCGGCGCCACGAAAGCGATGGCGACGGCGTCGGCGATCGGCATCAGCCCCATGGCGATGAACATGCAGATGGTGGCAAGGAAGACCAGGATCGAGCGCAGCACCTGCATGCCCTTGCGCTCGGCGACCAAGAGCGTGCGGATGCGGCGCGGGAAGAACGCCATAATCAGGATGAGGTGGAAGAAGTTCCGCGCCCAGACGATTTCGGCCACCGGCACGCCGTCGAGCCGCAACGCGCGCACCATCGTGTTCATGATTATGAAGCTGAAAACGGCAAGGCAGATCAGCGCGATCCCGCGCAGCGTGCCTTCGTTGGCAAGCGGTTGTTTCGCCGGCCCCGTCATGTCGGAATGAAACCCACGGACCCGCCCGTCACGCCTTGCCGCAGACCATCAGGATGAAGGCGTAGATGCGGGCGATCTCCTCCAGGCGCTCGAAACGACCCGAGGCGCCGCCATGCCCGGCCTCCATATTGGTGCGCAGGATGATGAGATTGCCGTCGGTCTTGAGCGCGCGCAGCCTGGCCACCCATTTGGCCGGCTCCCAATAGGTGACGCGCGGATCGGAAACGCCGGCCGTGACCATCATCGCCGGGTAGTCCTTGGCCTCGATATTGTCGTAGGGGCTGTAGGACTTGATCGTGCGGTAGGCTTGCGGGTCCTCGATCGGATTGCCCCATTCGTCCCACTCGGGCGGGGTCAGTGGCAGCGAGGCATCGCAGATCGTGTTGACCACATCCACGAAGGGCACCTCGGCGACAATCGCGGCGAATAGGTCGGGACGCATATTGGCGACGGCACCCACGAGCAGGCCGCCGGCGCTGCCGCCATGGGCGACGATCTGCCCCGCGCGCGTGTAATCGGCCGCGATCAGGCCCTCGCCGGCGGCGATGAAGTCGGTAAAGGTGTTCATCTTCTTCGCCATCTTGCCGTCGAGATACCAGCCGTAACCGCGGTCGGTCCCGCCTCTGATATGCGCGATGGCATAGACGAAGCCGCGATCGACCAAACTAAGCCGCGTCGTCCCGAAGGAGGCATCGATCGCGTGGCCGTAAGAGCCGTAGCCATAGAGCAGCAGCGGCGCGCTGCCGTCGAGCGCGGTGTCCTTGTGGCGCAGGATCGAGACCGGGACGGCCTCGCCGTCGGGTGCCGTCGCCATGATCCGGCCGGTGACGTAGTCGGCGGGGTCGTGGCCGCTGGGGATCTCCTGCTCTTTTCTCAGCGTTCGGTCTTGCGTCTCCATGTCGTAGTCGTAGACGCGTGCCGGCGTGGCCAGCGAGCTGTAGTCGAAGCGCAGGTTGGCGGTATCGAATTCGTAGCCGTGATATAGGCCGAGATCGTAGGCCGCCTCGTCGAACGCGATGGCATGCTCGGCGTCGTCGGCCAGACGGCGGACGACGATGCGCGGTAAGCCATCGACCCGCTCGAGGCGCGCCATGTGGCCCGCGAACAACGCCATATCGCGGATCAGCCGGCCCGGCTCGTGTGCCAGCACATCGCGCCAGTTCGTCCGCGCGGTCCGGTCGAGCGGCGTCTCGGCGATCTTGAAATCGACCGCATCGCCATCATTGGTGAGGACGAAGAACCGTTCGCCGTGGCTCTCCACCGAATAGCTGACGCCGGGCGCCCGCTCGGCGAAGATGGCCGGCGCGTCCCCCGGCGCATCCATGGCGATGAGGCGCACTTCGGATGTGTCCGAATGATCGGACATCTGAATGATGATGAAGCGCCGGTCAGAGGTGGCGCCGATCCGCACGAAGAATTTCGCGTCGGTTTCTTCGTAGACCAGCTCGTCGTCGGCCGGGTCGGCGTCGATGCGGTGGCGGAACACCCTCGAGGGACGCAGGTTCTCGTCAAGGCGCGTGTAGAAGATGGTTTTTCCGTCACCCGTCCAGACGACGCTGCCCGCAGTTCCCTCGATGCGGTGTGGAAGCTCCCGGCCGGTCTCGATCTCCTTGACGGTGATCGTGTAATGCTCCGAGCCGGTCAGATCGACGGCATAGGCCAAATGGACATGGCCGTAATCGTGCTCGCAGGCGGCGACGCGAAAGAAGGGATGGCCTTCGGCTGCCTTGTTGCCGTCCAGCAGCACACGCTCGGCCTCGACGATCCCGGTCGGCCGGCGGCAGAAGATCGGATGCTGGGCGCCCGTCTCGTAGCGCACGTAGTATTCGAAGTCGCCGTCCGGCGCCGGCACGGTCACATCGTCTTCCTTGATGCGCGCCTTCAGTTCCTCGTAGAGCGTGCGGCGAAGCTTCGCCACCGGCTTGAGGGTCGTTTCGGCATAGGCATTCTCCGCCTCCAGATAAGTGCGAATGGCAGGATCGAGCTTATCGGGTTCGCGGGTCACCTCCTGCCAGTTCTCCGCGCGCAGCCAGGCGTAGGGATCCTCGATCGTCTCGCCGTGGCGGGTGACCGTGATTGGACGACGCTCGGCGACGGGCGGCTTTGGCGATCGGGGCATGGCGGCGGATCCTGAGCGGACTGGGCGGTGAAGGCAGGTTCAACTGCGCACGCATTTGGGCGCGTCCGGGCCGACAACGCAAGCCGCGCGTCGGCGCTTTGCTTTACGGTTTGGCCCCGAGCGCGCGCAGGCGCCTCTTGGCCTCGTCGGCCTTGGGAAACAGCTTGAGGACGCGGCGGTAGTCGCGGATCGCGAGCCTGCGCATGCCGAGTTCCTGGTAGGCCCGGCCGCGATTGATCAAGGCGCTGCCGCTGCGCGGATCGATCTTCAGGGCGCGGTTGTAGTCGGCGATCGCCCGGCGCCGGCGTTTCAGATCGAGGTGATAAACGACGCCGCGCGCTATGTAGGCGTCGACGCTGCGCGGGGCGAGGCGGATCGCGGAAGTGAAATCGGCGATCGCGCGCCGGGGCTGGCCAAGCGCGCGGTAGTCGGCGCCGCGATTATGGTATGGCGCGAACCACAGCGGGTTGAGGTCGATGGCGCTTGAGTAGTCGGCGATTGCCGAACGGCGCCGGCGCGCCCGGCTGAAGGCGATGCCGCGAAAGAAATAGAGATTGGCGAGGATCGGTCCCTCGAACCGTCCCGAGCGGATCAGCCGCGCGCAGATATCGATGCGCTGGCTGCGGGCATCACATCCCCGCTCCTGGGCGGCAGCCGGCCCTGAGACCGAAACGAGCGTCGCCACGATGGCCAGAAATGCCCCGAACGCGGCCGCGATCGGCGGCACATACCAGCGCCAATGGGCGGGCCGCAGGGCGTGCGTTCGCAAGCGTTTCGGGGCATCTGGCGCCATGACCCAGCATCGGCCGAACCGGCCCCATAGACAATCCCCGACCCGCAATCGCAATCCCCCGTCCGCCCCAGACCTCCGCGATAGGCTTCCGGCGCGACGCGCCCTTGTCCGGACGGCAGGCCGATCCCTCAAATCCCCAGCAGCTTGCGCGCGTTTTCCTTCATGATCAGCGGCTTGACATCGGGCTTGATGTCGAGCGTGTCGAAATCGGCCAGCCAACGGTCCGGCGTGATCGCCGGCCAGTCCGAGCCGAACAGCACCTTGTGGCGCAGCAGCGTGTTGGCGTAGCGCACCAGGATGGGCGGGAAATACTTCGGCGACCAGCCCGACAGGTCGATATAGACGTTGGGCTTGTGCGTGGCGACCGACAGCGCCTCTTCCTGCCAGGGAAAGGAGGGATGCGCCAACACGATCGGCATGTCGGGGAAGTCGGCCGCGACGTCGTCGAGATACATCGGGTTCGAATATTTGAGCCGCATCCCCATGCCGCCGCGCATGCCCGCACCGACGCCCGTCTGGCCGGTGTGGAACAGCGCCGGCACCCCGGCCTCGACGATCGCCTCGTAGAGCACGTAGGCGCTGCGATCATTGGGATAGAAGCCCTGCATGGTCGGGTGGAACTTGAACCCCTTGATGCCGTAATGCTCGACCAGCCGCCGCGCCTCGCGCGCGCCCGCCTTGCCCTTGGCCGGATCGATGCTGGCAAAGGGGATCAGGATGTCGCCATGCTCGGCGGTGAGCTCGGCCATCTCCTCGTTGTTGTAGCGGCGAAAGCCGGTCTCGCGCTCGCAATCGACGGCGAAAATGACGGCGCCAATCTTGCGCTCGCGGAAATACGCCGCGGTTTCGGGGATCTCGGGCGGGTAGTCGCGGCCGGTATGGAAGTATTTCTGCATGCCCGCCTGGAACTCGGCATAGCCGTCATCGGCATGCGTGCCGCACGGCTCCTCGGCGTGGGTGTGGATGTCGATCGCCACCATGTCGTCGGGATTGAACACCGCAAGGCTCCTTTAGAATCTGATCTTTCAGGTATCGAAATCGAGGCGATGCGCGCGTCAGTCCGCGCCGGCTTCGCCCGCGCGCTCCCAATGCGTGATCGCGCGCGTGAAGTCCTGGTCGGCGCCCAGCGCCGCGAGCGCATCGGCCCAACGCTCGCGGACCATGCGGCTTAGCGGCGCGTCGACATTCATGTGCTCGCCGAGGTCGCCCGCGATCTTCACGTCCTTGGCCATCAGGCCGAGCTTGAAGCCGGCGGCGAAGCTGCGCGGCAGCACGTGGTCCTTGATCGGGTGCTCGGTGTTGAAATTGCGCCCGGTCGAGTTGTTCATGACGTCGATCATGACCGCGCGGTCGAGACCGAAGCGCTCGCCGATGATGAGCGCCTCGGCCGCCGCGGTGAAACCGGCGGCGGCGACGTAGTTGTTGAGCGCCTTCATCGCATGACCCGAGCCAAGCGGGCCGGTCCTGAAAAGCCGTTTGCCCATGGCGCTCAGGATCGGCTCGACGCGGCTCACCGCCGCCTCGTCGGCCGCGCCGATCATGATCGCCAGCGTGCCCGCTTCGGCGCCCGGCACGCCGCCTGACACCGGCGCGTCGATCAGGGTGATGCCGCGCTTGCCGAGTTCGGTGCCCAGCGAACGCGTGCCCTCGGGCTCCGAGGAGCTCATATCGACGATGATCGAGCCTTCGGCCAGCGCACCCGCCAGCGCGCCATCGTCGGCCTCCAGCACCACGTCGCTGACGATCGCTCCGGTTGGCAGCATGGTAACGACGACGTCCACGGCGCTGCCCAATTCGGCGAGGCTGGCCGCGACCGTGCAATCGTGATCACCGGCAAATCGCGCCGATTGTGCTGGATCAGCGTCAAAGATCGTCAGCGGCAGGCCGGCACGCACCAGATTGGCCGCCATCGGGCGGCCCATATTGCCGATGCCGATAAAGCCGACTTTCGTCGCTTGCGCCATGTCTCCGCCTCTCCGGCCGCCGTGCAAATCGCGCGCGGATCACACACCAGTTGCCCCGGCCGGGCAAGCGTCGCGGGGCGATACCGAAGCGGCCTGGGTCAGTCGTCGCCCGGGCCGCCCGTGGCCTCGTCGAGCAGGAAGAGGTCGGTGAGCACGGTGCGGAGATGTAACGAGGCATTCAGATTGTCGATGAGCTGTGAGCCGATCTGCTCCTGCGCCAGTACGAAGCCCACCACCATGCGCGCTTTCTCAGCGTCACGCGCGAGCAATTCGATGAAGTCCGACCAGGCCGCGTTTCCATCGGGCGCGAACGCCGCGGTGAGGTCGCCAAGCCCTCCGAGCGCTTCGCCCGCGCGGGTCAGGTGATCGCGGACCCCGCCCGGGCCCTCGGTCTCGCTGGTATGGCCTTGAGCGGCGTAGCCCAGCATGAACTCGTAGGCCACCTCGATCGCCTCGATGCGATCCTTCAGGTCTTTCAAAGACGCGTCCGCCATGGATGTTCCCCCCGGTTTATCGCCGCCGAATAACGGCGCCGTCTTATGAGCCGTCGCTTTCGCGTCCCGCACGCCATAACTCGGGATCGAAGTGATCCTCGTATTCCTTGCGCGTGATCCAGCCGGCGATCATCGATCGCGTGATCCACAATTTCTCCGGCCGCACCGCGAAATAGACGTGGACCACGACCATCGCCAGTACCGCCATCGCCGACAGGCCGTGCAGCACATAGACGATGCCCCAGGTGTAGCCGCTGAGGATGTAGGGATCGCGGCCCCAGAACGGCGTGTCGATCTTGAGCAGCATCAGGAGACCCGTGCCGATCGCCACCAGGATCACCAGCGCCATCCCATGATGGAAAAGCTTCTGTGGCAGCGGATACTTGCCCGGCCGCGCGGGCGGTTGGCGCGACAGCCGCGCGCCCCAGCGCAGGCCCTGGACCGCGCCCTTGAGATCGGCACGCCCCAGCCCCATCGCGCGGCGGTCCTGCCAGCCGAGCGCGCGCACGATATGGAACAGAACCAAACCCGTGAGCACCACGCCGGCGATCCAGTGGATCATGATCCAGTCGAACTTGATGCCGGCGATGGGAAGAAAGCTGGTGGCCACCAGCGTCAGCGTGGCAATTGCGTTCAGCCAATGGAACGCCCGGTCGGTCAGCTTATGGCGCGCGATGCGCTCGCCTTGAACGAGCGGTGCGTCCCCGGACGCCGCGTCGGCAGGCGCCGGCGAACCGGCATCGCTTCGATCCTCGACCACAGCCGCCCGTTCCGTCTTTGCGCCGTCGCTCAATCGCGCTTCGCCCGGCGATCGGGCGCGCTATCTGGAGCTATGGTCAATTTATAGATCGCGTGGAGCACGACGAACAGGCCCGCGGCCCCCAGAAACACCCATGCGAGGTCCCAGGAGATCCCGACGAGGATCTCCTGGCCCCAGGCATTCTTGGTAACGCGGAACAATTCCATCGGTTGGACCCAGATGACTGGACTTACGAGTCCCGGATGGCCCGCGTCACAAGGTTCTGCATCAGCTGAACCTTGAAGTGGTTGTAGTTGAGCGGCTTGGCCCCGCGCGTCGCGGCCTTGCCGGCCATCTTGGCGATCGCCTCACCCTTGGTCTCGCCCTCGATCAGGTCCTCGACCGCCGCCATCCGGCGCGGCACGCATTCGACCCCGCCGCAGGCGAGCCGCGAGCGCTCGACTTTGCCGTCCTTGACCACAATCGCGGCGGCGACGTTGAC
>Ga0224512_10005339_pt1 | contig 10621 bp, 7 predicted proteins | sample SF_May12_sed_USG_4_FD_169103 | JGI IMG/M metagenome (GOLD analysis project Ga0224512, IMG submission 169103) | Sediment microbial communities from San Francisco Bay, California, United States - SF_May12_sed_USGS_13 | ecosystem: Environmental > Aquatic > Marine > Sediment | place: USA: California...
ACTTGTCGGCGCTCTGGCCGGTATCCGCTTCTTCGGCATTCTGGGTCTCCTCATCGGTCCGCTTGCCCTGTCGTACTTCTTCTTGCTGATTCAGATGTACCGCACCGAATACATCGAACAGGAAGACCGTGAGGACGTCGTCGAAGGGCTCGTGGGTGCGATGGACGTTCGAGGACCCTCTGGCCAGCATCCGACCGCCACGTAACCAGCGTAGCGAGCTACCCGTCCGACGCGGCAGCCTGTCGCTGAGCCGCGCGCTGCCGTTGCTCATTGGGTTCGCTCTCCTCGACAACTACGCGCTGACGGCGCAGCTCCCGCGCGGCGCCGGTCCGTCCCCCGCGGCCACGTCTCGGCAACACCCGCCCGATTCCACAGCGCTGGTCGAGTCGCTGCGGCGAGCACAGCGTCGATTTGAGCGCCTCCGCAGGCACGCCCTTCCGCGACGCTACGCGTACTCCCGCGGTCCGTGCGACGAGACCTTCGGACAGTTTTGCTACTGGGACGACGACGATGACCCTCGTTGGGAACCGGAACCGGAGGATGAGCACGTGCGCGCCACTCGCGAGTCGCTCATCACACAACTGGACCGAGGGGCCCGCACGCTTGCGACCGACGCGTGGATAGCTGGACAACGCGTTCGGTATCTCGTGGAATTCGGTCGACTGGAGGACGCCGCACGCGCCACCGCGTCGTGCCGTGCCGCGCCGTGGTGGTGCACGGTGCTCGCCGCCTACGTGGCACACCGCGCTACCCAGTTTGCGCGGTCGGATTCCTTGTTTGCATCGGGTCTCGGACTCATGACCGAGACTGAGCGGTGCGGCTGGAACGACCTGGGCGATCTTCTCGACGGTGCGCTGGCGCGGCGGTACCGAGGGTTGAGCTGCAGCGAGCGCGATTCGCTGAACGCCCGAATCTTCTGGCTGTCCGACCCCCTCTACTTGGTCCCCGGGAATGAGCGCCGCACCGAGCACTACGCACGTCACGTCTACCATCGGTTGCTCGAAGGGACGGAGACACCGTACGACACGCGGTGGGGTGACGACAACCTGGACCTGACCAGACGCTACGGCTGGTCAGAGGGGTGGGAACGTTCGCTCTCGACCTCGACGGCAGGTCGATCGACCATCGTGGGACGGCGGCGGCGCAGCGGCGAGCACTTCGTCCCTCCGTCGGATGTCGTGGAATCACCCTCGTCGATCATTGAGGGAAGCTGGCCGCTGGACCCCGAACGGCCACGCGAGCGGTACGCTCCAGCATATGCGCACGCGTTTGACGAGCTGGCCGGCCAAATCGCTCTGTTCCGGCGACCTGGCTCTGCCGTTGTGGTAGCCGCCTTCGAGGTGCCGCGACGGATGGGAACAGGGCGCTCCGACTCGATAGGGACACCAACGGATGCCGACATCGCTCTCATAGCGTCGCGTGACGACCAGAGCGGATTGCTCGGGGTGCGTCGAACCGTCGGGGGGCCAACCGCGCGGCTCAGCCTTCGCATGCCCAGCGAGGAGGTGCTGTTGAGCGTCGAAACGCTCAACCGCACCGACAGCGTTGCGGGCCGGCGGCGCATTTGGCTCGACGCGCGTCCGCCCGCCGGGGATTCGCTCATGGTGTCCGACCTACTGCTTGTGGAGGCGGGCACCGGGCTGCCTGCCACCCTCGACCAGGCCGTCGCCCTGGCTCGCCCATCGGCACGGTTTGTCTCGGGCGATTCCATCGGGGTGTTCTGGGAAGTGCACGACCTGCGATCCCTGACGGACGCCCGCATCGTGTCGCTGGTCGTGATCAAGGAGGGGCGCGGACTTCTGCGCCGCGCCGTGGAGTGGTTGGGTCTCGCCGAACGCGACAAACCCACGATTCGACTCGAGTGGACGGACATACCGACCGGGCAGCGCCAACCCCCGGGTAAAGCGGTGACCCTTCGGCTGCCAGACGATCAACGCGGCAGATTCACCCTCCGTCTCGAGATCGCGGCAGCCGACGGCCGGCGTACGAAGGTAGAGCGGCAGATCTGGGTAGCAGAGCAATCACCAGCCGGTCGAGCCCCTGACGAATGACGCGAACCCGTACGAGGTGACGACATGCTGAGGATCCGAGCACTCCCCGGGACCGCTCTGATCGGACTCCTGCTGTTCACGTCTTGCGCGACCGAGCCGGGCTCGCGGGAGTCTGCCCTCCCAACGGGCGTCGAGGCGATCTCACTCCTCGGGGACACGCTCCGCGCACCGCCACTCGATTCGGCCGTTGCCGCCCAGCGGGAGGAGGCGCTTGCGACCGCTCGATCGGCGCTCGCGGTCACGCCGGACGATGCAGACTCGGTCATCTGGCTCGGTCGCAGGCTTGCGTACCTGGGCCGGTACCGCGAGGCGATCGACATCTACACGCAAGGCGTGGCAACGCACCCCGACGACGCGCGGCTCTACCGCCACCGCGGCCATCGGTACATCACGACTCGACAGTTCGAGCTCGCCGTCGGCGATCTCGTGCGCGCATCCGGGCTCGTCGCCGGGCAGCCTGATCGGGTGGAACCGGACGGGATCCCCAACGCTCTGGGCATCCCGACCAGCACGCTTCACACGAACGTGTGGTACCATCTCGGACTCGCTCACTACCTTCGGGGTGACTTCGAGCGGGCCGCGAGTGCGTACCGGGAGTGTCTGAGGGCCGCCGCCAACCCTGACATGACCGTCGCGACGAGTCACTGGCTGTACATGACCCTCCGACGGCTCGGCCGTGCCGACGAGGCTGCCGCCGTGCTCGACCCGATCCGTGCCGATTGGGACGTTATCGAGAACCACGAGTACCATCGGCTGTTGCTCATGTACAAAGGTGAGCTTGACCCGGACAGTCTCCTCGATGACGCGGCGGCTGCGGATGGGATCGGCAGCGCTACCACCGCGTATGGCGTGGCCAATTGGCACTACTACAACGGCCGCGACGCTCGAGCGTCGCAGCTGTTCAGGACGATCCTCGAAGGGGCACAGTGGCCCGCGTTCGGGTATGTCGCGGCGGAGGCGGAGGTCGCACGGGTGAGCGACCGCTAGCACCGCCTCCGCACGGCATTACGGTCGTGCGACGTGCACCCCGCCGTTCGTGGTTCGCACGCTGATCGGTCGTCCCCCTTGGCCCAGATCGAGCTCGATATTCCGATCCAGCCGTCCCTGCACGGTGATCGGGAAGTCGAAATGCAGGCCACCATTCGTGGTGCGGGCCGCGAGATGAGCGGAATAGCCGTCAGGAACGAGGAGCCTGACCGCCCCGTTCGTGGTACGCACGTCCATCCCGTCTCCGGTCCATTCTGAACCGGTCAGCTCGACCGTGAGGCTCCCATTCGTCGTCCGCCCGCCGACGTCACCGGCCAGGCCGACCAGGGTCACCCCGCCGTTGGTCGTGCGAAACTCGATATCGCCCGCCACGTCAGAGATGCCGATGCCGCCGTTCGTCGTCTCCACCGACAGGTCCACGCTCCGAGGAGTCGCCACCCGATAGCTCACGGACCACGACTCGTCTCGGTCTCGTTCGGGCCCGTCGGAGTCGAGGGCCCCACCATCCACGTCGATCCGGGTTTCGGCCACGAGCTCGCGCGCTCTTTGGTCGCTGTCCGCCCACGCCGTGAAGCGTGCGATGACATGAACGTCGGCTCGGGAGGACCCAGTGACCGCGATCCCGCCGTTCGGTCCCGCATCGATCTCCAAGTGTCCGGGGGCCGCCATCGTCATTTCGCGGACCTCGCAATGCCACCCACGATCCCGATCACCCTGCTCCCGGCACCATTCGTGATCTGGCAGGGTGCGCCATTGCGCCGACGCTGCCGTGACGAGGAACAGACTTGCGACGCTTACCGATGCCGCGGCGCGCCCCACGAGGGTTCGGTGCTGTGCCATGATTTGCTCCGGGTTTCTCATCAATGAATTGGATAGCCGTCAGGACAAAATGGTTGTCGCGGTCTTCCCGGCACTACGGCGGCTGGCCTGCCAGGGTTTCCGCGGGGCCTCAGCAATCATAGCGGGCGTGCGACCGCCCCTGCGATCGGATATCTTGGGGGCGTGCTCGTCCTCGGCGATTTGTTCGGCAACGTCTGGTATCTGATCGTTGCAATACTCACCGTGCTGTTGTCGGTGATTGCCTCGGGTCACGTTGTCCTGTACAAACGCGACAGCCGCGCCGCGGTCGGGTGGGTCGGTCTCATCTGGCTCGCCCCGGTGATCGGCGCCGTGCTCTATTCACTGCTCGGCATCAACCGCATCCGGCGGCTGGCAGTCGAGAAGCGATCACAGCATCCCGTGCTGGGATCGGGCCAGTTCACAACCATGGCGGTGCGATCCGCCGAGACCGCCGTGCTCCCGGCGTCGGTGGAGCATCTGCGCCCTCTGGCCGAATTGGTCGATCGAGTGGCGGCCGCACCACCAGTGGGAGGAAATGCCGTGTTGCCTCTAGTGAACGGAGACGAGGCATACCCGGCAATGCTCGCTGCCATTGAATCTGCGTCGGCGTCGGTGGCGCTCAGCACCTACATCTTCGACAACGACCATGCCGGCAGCCTGTTTCTCGATGCGCTCGAGCGGGCGGTCAACCGGGGCGTGACGGTGCGTGTGCTCGTCGATACGGTAGGCGCACGATACTCGCGGCCGTCCATCGTACGCGAGCTGCGCCGCCGGAAGGTCCGAGTCGCGCTGTTCGGTCGCACGCTGCTGCCGTGGCGGATGCCGTACATGAACCTGCGGAATCACCGCAAGATCTTGGTGGTGGACGGTCACATCGGATTCACCGGCGGCATCAACATCCGGGAGGGATCCCTGCTCCAACGCCGGTCAACGCGCGCGGTCCAGGACCTCCATTTCCGCATCGATGGACCAGTTGTGGCGCACCTGATGCACACCTTCGCGAACGATTGGGTGTTCACAACCCACGAGCAGCTCTCTGGAGATGGCTGGTATCCGAAGCTGGAGCGTGCCGGTAATGTCGTCGCTCGCGGGATCAACGATGGACCGGACGAGGATTTCGAGAAAGCGAAGTTCGTCTTCTTGGGTGCGCTCGCGTGCGCCCAACGCTCTGTTCGCATCCTCACGCCGTATTTCCTGCCTGATGCCGGACTCATCGGCGCCTTGGATGTGGCGGCCCTGCGGGGCGTAGACGTCAAGATCGTCTTGCCGCAGGAGAACAACCTCATCTTCGTGCAGTGGGCATCCACCGCCCAATTGTGGCAGGTCTTGAAGCGCGGATGCCGGGTATTCTACTCGCCCCCGCCCTTTGATCACTCCAAATTGATGCTCGTAGACGACGGGTGGGCGCTCATGGGATCCACCAACTGGGATCCCCGTAGCCTGCGGCTCAATTTCGAGTTCGGGGTCGAGTGCTACGATACCGAGCTCGCACGGACCTTGGGCGCCCTGTTCGACCGCAAGCTAGAGCAGGCACGAGAGGTCACGAGCAAGGAGGTGGACGGTCGGAGTCTTCCCGTGCGGCTCCGGGATGGCGTGGCGCGGCTCGCGGCCCCGTATCTCTGAAGGACAGAAACGCGCCTCGCGCTACCCGCCGATCAGACTCAACATCCACGCGCACGCGATGCCGCCATAGATGCCGAGCACGTACCCGCCGACAGCCATGAGGAGCCCCACTGGCGCCATTGCTGGGTGATACACTCCGGCCACAACAGGAGCCGAGGCTGGCCCCCCGATGTTCGCCATGCTCCCCGTGGCCAAGAAGAAGAGTGGCGCGCGGACGATCCGCGCGGCCACGTAGAGGACGCCCACGTGCACCGCAATCCACACTACACCGGCCGCAAGGAATGCCGGGGCTTCCATGACCGCCCTAAAGTCGGCCTGCGCGCCGACCGCGGCCATCATCAGATACAAGGCGAGGTATCCAATCCGCGACGCTCCCACTTCTTCCAACCGACTGACTGGCGTGAACGACAGCAGGAGCCCTCCCGTCACCACGATCAGCACGGCCCACGTCGTGTGGCTGATGATGGTCGGGTCACCGAGTTCCGGAAGCTGTCCCCCGACCGCGACACACAGCACGGCGGCCGCCATGCCGCCGGCAATGATGACGGCCGCGTGCCATAGCTCGAGCGGGTGACGATGGGAGTGCATGTCGGCCAATCGCCGGTTCGTCTCCTCGAGTACACCCGTGCGGGCGTTCGTCTTCCGATCGAACCTGTGCTGCCACCCGCTGAAGAAGAGCAGGACACCCATCCACCCATACCCAACCACGGTGTCGACCACGATGATCGGTCCCAAGAGTGACTCGGGCGTCCCCACGCTGCCGGCAATCGCCATCATGTTGGCGGAACCACCGATCCAGCTTCCGGAGAGCGCGGCGAGGCCCTTCCACGCCTCTTCCGGCAGGAACGGTCCAAACAGGAGCAGCGCGATCGGTGCCCCAATGAGAATGCCGGCTGTCCCGGCAACGAGCATGAAGAGCGCCGTGGGTCCCAGCCGCAACAGGCTCTTCAGATCGACCGAGATCATCAGGAGAAAGAGCGCCGTCGGCAGGAGATACCGCACCATCCACCCATAGGCATCGGACGAGGCCGGGGTGATCCCCAGCGTCGTGATGAGGGCCGGAACGAAATAGGCGTAGATGACGGCGGGGGTCCGGTCGAATAGCTTCTTGAGTTGCGGCAGACCGCTCAGCCAAAAAATCAGCGCGACGATCCCCGCAAGCCATGCGAAGATCGCCGTCTGATCGGTTACCAGGGCCGTCGCGGCCTCAGGCATTCCTAGAAATCTGCATCACCCTCCATGCGCTTCATCGCTCTCCATCGCCCGGTCGTCTCTGTCGTCTGACTAACACCACCGCACCCGGATCCGATACTCCACCGTGACCTCGCCGCGAGACGGTACGTCGACGGTAAACGTGAATGTCCGCGAGTCGACCCGTTGCGGGGTATGGCTGGACGACAGAATCTCCCAGTCGCCGCCCACCGGCTCGACGATCTGCACCTCGGCGTCTTCATCTTTGTGGTTGCGCAGCGTGACCTCCCACGTGCTCTCCGACACACAACTGCTGACGACCCGGTATTCCATCTGTCGACGGTCGCCGACGACGTCGAACGCTTCGCCCATCTTGATGCGGACCCGCTCATCACGCGGCGTGTGGTCGATCTGGTCTTCACCAATGAACTGCTGGGACCCAGCGCGATCAGCCTTGTACACGCGCACGATCCCCTTGGGCAGCGGCACACCCAGGTTGTTCTCCTCGGTGTTCTGGAAATCGAGGTACACGCCGACCTTCTGGTTCGCCATCACTTGGCCGTAGGAGCCACGGTAGTAGTACGGGAACCCGTAGAAGATGAGCCTCTTCGTGATGCCGACGCCGGTACCTTCGAGCAGTGTCACCTGCTTTTGCTCGTTCTGACGCAACGTGGTCGGTCGCTGCAACGTATAGAGGTGGTACTCGAAGAAGGACTCTTCCTGGAACTGCGCGGCGTCCGCTTCCATGGCACGCGCCGCCTCCACCATCATCCGACCCCGGGGCTGCTGCGTCACTCGCTGCACCTCACCCGCCACCAGCTTGAGTTGAGCGTTTTCGTACGTGGCACCGCTCTGATTCGAGAGGGTTACCCAGCCCGTCAAATCACCCTTCGTGTCGGCTTCGTCGATCACGAACACGTAGTCGGCTTTCCAGTTCAGGTTACCGGTGAGATAGGACACTTCTAGCCGTTGGCGCGGCCGGCGGCTGTCGAGCAGCCACACGAGCGTCGGTTTGGCAATCAGGTTTTCCGGAATTTCCGGGAACGAGAACCGGCCCGGGAAATTGAAGGTGATCTCGTCGCCGATACGCAGGATGGGACCGTTGTTCACCGACAGAACCTCAGCGACGTATTCCTCGTCGCGTCCCGTGCGCTCGTTGTAGCGATACACCTTCACCATGCGACCCACGTACTTCTCCAACAGTTTCTGGGGACTCAACAGATCGAACTGATAGTTCTGCTCCAGGACGCGAAGCATCCCCGCACCCCCGAGACTCTTGATGTGCACGGTCTCGGGTTGGATCTCTGCCGCGACGTCCCGGAACTCGAGTGCCACCTGCCCCCGCGTCAGGGTCACATCCCGCACCTCACGCACGAGGCCGAAATTCTGGTTGTACACGGTGATCGCCACGCTCTCGCGCCCCTCGGCCGTGGACTGGAGCTGCTGTTGGGCCACTGCCGTGAGCGGCAGCGGTATCGTCAGTCCCAACGCCATTGCGAGAGCTCGTGTGACGCGCGTCACGTCTGCATGTGTGTTGTACATCGATTGCTCCTTGCGTCGGTGTGTCACACCCTATGACGTGCGAAGTTCCAAGAGTTGCACACCGACCGCTACCCGCGCTCCGCGATGCTGCGAGCGATGTGATCGGCTACCGCCATGATCGTGATCATCGGGTTGACCCCGCTCGAGGTGGGAAACACGCTGCCGTCGGCCACGAAGAGGTGCTTGACCTCGTGTGTCTCTCCCATCTCGTTCACGACCGATCTCCGTCGATCACTCCCCATGGCGGCACTCGCCATCTGATGAAACGAGATGTACGACATACGGCACCGCCGGTAACCGAGTGCGTTTGTTGCAGCCACCAACCGATCCCGCCAGTTCGGTGAGTCGATCCGAACGCGCACCGGTGGGGTGTGCAGCGTGAAGATCTCCGATGCACCCGACGCCGCCAACACATCCGCAGCCGAGTGAAACGCGTGACGGAGATGCGCGACATCGTAGCGGGATAGCTCGTAGTGGACCCGCGGGACGCCGTCTCGGCCGACGGCGACCCGTCCGGCATCACGATCCCGTAACAGGACGCCCACGAGGCTTGTGTGCCCCAGCCGTCCCACGTCCTCCCGGAACTGGCGCGCGCGCTCCCACCCGAACGCGCTGCCCACCAAGGCGAAGTGTGCGGGTGCCGTTTCGAATTTGACCCCGTACCCGCCGTCGAGGTCCGCAAACTGGTCAGAGTAGCGGGTCTGCAGTGACCCGCTCCACGGCTCGACCCGATCGGGATAGATGCCCATCACCGCCGTGGCCGGATGGAGCCTCAGTCCGCGACCAATACGCGGGTTCTCGAGCCCAGAACGCTTCAGCACAGCCGGGGTGTAGATCGCGCCGGCAGCAACGATCACCGCGCGGGCCCGAACAGCGAGCCGATGCGTCTGCCCCCGTGCATCCTGTACCCTCGCCGTCACGCCACTCGCACCTCCCGCCTCCGTGACCACACGTTCCACGTCGCAGTGCGCGACAAGGCGCGAACCACGCGCAATCGCCTCCGACAGGTAGGTGCGCGCCGTCGAGTTCTTGGCGCCATGACGACATCCGTACCCGCAGTAGCCGCACTCGAGGCCCTCGATGCAGTCCGTCACATTTCGCGGCATGGCGTCGACATGCCAGCCAAGCGTTCGGCAGCCGTCTTCGAGGAGCGCATCACGCCGGCCGGGGGTCGTCCACTGGGTCCCCACGTTGCTCTTGACCGCCACCCGATCGAGCGACTCCTGAAACCGGGCGCTGCCGAACAGCGAAAGACCACTCAGCCGGTCCCACTCCTCCCGTGTGGCCTCGGGTAGCGGGAAGCTCGTCGTGTAGTTGATCGTCGTCCCACCGCCCACGCAGCTTCCAGCAAGAATCGGCATCGACCCGCTCTTGGTCATGAGGAGCCCTCCATCCAGATAGAGGGCCGCTAACATATCCCCTTCGATTTGGGTCAGATCACGCGACCCAGGATTGGGTCCCCGCTCCAACACAATGACGTCCCGACCAGCTGCTGCGAGCACCCCGGCGGCCACACCTCCACCCGCACCTGAGCCCACCACCACCACGTCGCATTCGAGCGTCGTGTCACGCCCGACCTCCAATGTCGCGAGAGGCGCCACGCCGTCTGCAGGTTGCGGCAGTGCTCCGGGGTAGCCAATCGTACTCCAGGCGGGATGCGTGCCCTCGTGTGTCGGCCAAGCGAGATAGGCAACGTGCGCGAGGCGCTTGAGCGCCTGAAAGCCAGCGCGCCGGAGCGGGAGTCGTGAATGCGCCCAGCTGCGGAGCACCGCTTCCCGGTCATCAAGGTCCAGCGCGGAAAACGCGCCGTACCGGCCCGCCAGCAGGAAATTGGCAGGCCCCGAATCGAGCACCGAGAGCAGTAACCGCACGCGCGCACGATCTTGAGGATCTCGAATCGACCCGATCAGCCGCTCGACACGATCAGCAGTCCGGGCGGCCCGCGCGCCGGTCGCGAAGTACCGGTGTGGGTCGTCTTCAATCTCGAATGCTGGCAGCAACGCGTCACAAACCGCGTTGAGCGTCGTCCGCTGGCGCGGCGTGAGGCCACTCAACGGCTGGTTGTTGGACATGACGGGTCTAATCTGCCGACCCGCGGTATACTGCGGCAAGGGTGCACGCGGTCACCAGGCCAACCGGCATCAATCCCAGCGGCGCACTGTGGAGCAGGTGTTTCACGACTTCGATCCGGACTGCGTCATCGTCGAGCGTGAATTCGTCGACCTAACCCGCCCGACACATGACGAAGCTCATCAGTGGTAGCGGGAATCTCACTACTATCTCAAATGCTCTTACCCCGACATCGTTCTCACTCTGCCGGATGCGAGCTAAAGAACGATCGAGATTTGGCCTCGTGGCTCACTATCCCTCGGCCACAAGCATCACTC
>Ga0224512_10005340_pt1 | contig 10620 bp, 8 predicted proteins | sample SF_May12_sed_USG_4_FD_169103 | JGI IMG/M metagenome (GOLD analysis project Ga0224512, IMG submission 169103) | Sediment microbial communities from San Francisco Bay, California, United States - SF_May12_sed_USGS_13 | ecosystem: Environmental > Aquatic > Marine > Sediment | place: USA: California...
CTCGGCATTATGGCCGAAACGGAGTTCGAACAAGGCAGCGTTGTCCTGAATTCAGGTGAATGCGTCGTCATCTTTTCCGACGGCGTTTCGGAAGCCGAGAATAAGGATGGGGAAGAATTTGGTATCGAAAGGCTTACCGCGGTTGTAAGTAAGAATGTTTCGAGATCGGCCGCCGGGATCCGTGACAAAATCGAGTCAGCTTTGTCGGCATTTACCAAAACCGCACCGGCCAACGACGATATTACGCTCGTGATCGTCAAGCATATCTGAGCTATTACCCCAAATTCCGGTAAATACCGACTGCAGGGCACTTAGATGCTGTGCCCGGCCTCGCTTCGGAAGCGTTCAACAATGTTGAAAATTGTTGACGAATACCGTTCTCGTTCGTTAATATAGTGGTTGGACTCTCTCGCACACCTTGAGTCGCGACCATTCAATGAAAAAGAAACAAGTTAACATAAGCTTGCGGGCGATCCTGCTTGTGACGCTGCTTGCCGTGGGTATACTCCCGTTGCTGATCACCGGTTGGATGCTTTCCGACAGGACCGGCAAAGAGCTCCGTTCGGCAGAGGGCAGATACCAGACACAGCTCGTCCAGGACAAAGCCAGGCAGATTGAGATGTTCGGGCGGAACTACTCGGATTTGGTCCGGGGATACGCCCAGGCATTCGAGTTTGCGGGAGAAAAGGCCGCGTTTTCCTCTGAAAAAACCCAACAAAGGCTCGGTGAGTCCCTCAACAAAAACCCAGGCTTGCTGGCGATCAGTGTCAATTCCATCCAGGGCAGCTCTCTTTCCGCGTTTCGCACAAGCGTCCTGAGTGAAAGCGAGGTCTCAAAGTTTTCTTCAAGCGCGCTTGCATTAATAAACGGTGACGAAATCGTCATCGGGTCGCCGCAGGTCGCCGGAAAGACGGGGGAACTCGTGATGGCGATCGCCGCGCCGATCTTACTGAACGACGAATTGGCCGCCGCCGTCGTCGCACTTGTTTCGCTAAGTGAAATTTCGAGGTTTACGTCCGACAAACAGATCAGTGAAGCTGAGATGTGGGAGATGGGGCTGCCGATAATATTCGTCGTAGACGAGAATGGCGACACGGTGGCCCACCCGAACGAGTCATATGTCTCGGGCAGAAATTCGCTGAAGTCGCTTCGGATCGTCAAGGAATGGACCGAGACCAACGAACAGATCCAGTCCGCACTTGTCCCCTTTGACGCTGAATACTCTGGCGTGTCGCACGAAATGATCGGTGCCTATTCGACCGCGAACTTCGAAGGCGGACACAAACTGGGCGTGATTGTTATGCAGGACGCCGATAAGGCGCTTGCTTCGGTCGGGGAAATGCGGAATCAGATCTGGTTCATCAGTTTGGCGTTTGTCTTCGTCGCCCTTTTCCTCGGGTTTGTGCTTTCAAGGCAGTTGACATCTCCACTATCCAATCTTGTCGCGGCTGCCGACGGAATCGCCTCGGGTGATCTCTCGCGAAGGATCGACGAAAAACGGATCACTGAAATCGGGACCCTGGGCAACGCCTTTAACAAGATGAGCGATGAGCTCGAGACATATATTGCGGATCTGGCAAGGGCCGCCGAAGAAAACCGTGAGCTCTTTGTCGGGACGGTAAAGGCGCTCGCTGCGGCAATAGACGGGAAAGACCGTTACACGCGTGGACATTCGGAAAGAGTATCGAGGGTTGCGGTTGCGATCGGACAGCGCCTTGACCTCGACGAGGCGGAGCTTGAGAGACTGAGAATCAGCGCATTGCTTCATGACGTCGGCAAGATCGGTATCGACGACTCCATTTTGAAGAAACCTTCAGCTCTGACCGCAGAGGAATTCGAGATAATGAAGACCCATCCGCAACAGGGTTACAAGATAATGAAGAACATTCCGGCAATGAAGGAGTTTCTGCCGGGTATGTATATGCACCACGAGATGGTCAACGGCAAGGGCTATCCGCAGGGCCTGGAAGACGAACAGATTCCAATTCAGGCGAAGATCGTCGCGGTAGCAGACACTTTTGATGCGATGACGATCGACAGGCCATACCAAAAGGGAATGGGACTCGAAGAAGCACTCGAGAGGATCAAGAGCTTTGTCGGTACGCGATATGACCTGAAAGTCGTCGACGCCCTGATCAGGGCTTGCGCGGACGGGCAGATCGGTGTCGGCAGGGTCCAGCTCAAGAATTTCGAAAAAGAAAAGATACCCACAAAACCGGAAAGGGCGGCTTGATTCAAAAAGCTCCCGTCAATTTAGTCAAAGGTGTCGAAAGCAAAAATGCACAATCCGAACGAACAATGGCAAGTAGAAGTAAACGGCGAAATTTATGACTCGACTTTCGCTGAACTTACGGTATGGATCGCCGAGAGATCTTTGCTGCCGGACGACAAGGTCAGGCGCGGGAATCTGAGATGGCTTCAGGCTGGCCGGGTTCCACCACTGAAGCCCTTCTTTGAGGCAGAAGCGAATGGCACGGAACCCCCGCAATTGAATGTGACCGTGACCGATGCGGGGTCGGACGAGAAACCCTATCAGGGTGAAACGAGGAATCTCGCCGCACCAGTCGCAGCCGCGGAGCCCGTACCGGATGCCGCTGGCGACCAAGCTCCGGCTGCCGAGCCGGATGTCGACGCGTCCGTTTGCAGCATACACCCCGAGCTCGAAGCCGTTTTTTTGTGCGAGGGGTGCGACCACGGTTTTTGTAAAGCATGCCCGCAAAGCTTCGGCTCCTCCGTCAAGATCTGTCCGCGCTGCGGTGGTCTGTGCCGGTCGCGTAAGGAAGCCGATCTGAACAACGCATACGAGGCCCGAATACAGACCGATATTTCGGAGGGATTCGGATTCGGCGACCTTTCGACCGCGATCTCCTTTCCTTTTAAGTTTAAATCCAGTCTCGTATTCGGCGGAGTCATCGTCGCCGTCCTGGGTTACGCCCAGAGTGCGGCATCCATGGGATCATATTTCCTGATAGGAGCCGCGATTATCTGCTTCGTCTTATCTAGCGCGTTTGTATTCGGGATGATCTCAAACACGCTGAATAACTTCGCCAAGGGCGATATTGAGTCCAGCTTTTTGTCGGGACTCGATGGTTTTTCGGCATGGGACGACGTAATTCACCCTTTTTTCCTTTTTGTAGGGGTTTATATTTCCTCCTTTGGGCTGGCGACCGCGCTCGTAGTAGGAATGGTCTGGTACGCACTAAACACGATCACAAGCCAGTTCAATCAACAGGCCACGGAAATCGCTTTGACCAAGGAATCCGAGCAAAGTTCAAATCACCTTGAAACCTTAAGAGAAAAGTTGAAAAGCCAGAACCGGGACCGGCAGGGGCTACTCGTCGGCGAGGATGGATTGACCGAGGCGCAGCGACGGACGATCGAGGAAGAGGCTGAGTTTCAAAGAGTCAACGATCTCGCAAATAATTACCGGAAGACGCAGCTCGAATCGGCCATTGGCAAGACCCCTGAGACCCAGGAAGCAGAAATGCAGGCCGCGGCGGCACAGTTAGTTAAGGCCGCCGGGATCTTTATCATTCTGATCGGCCTTGCGGTTCTATGGGGCTTCTTCTATTTTCCCGCGGCATGTGCGGTGGCCGGGTATACGAAGTCTTTCGCTGCGTCAATAAACCCGCTTGTCGGACTCGATACGATAAAACACATGGGTTTCGATTATTTCAAGATCCTGATGATGACATCTTTGCTGTCGATCGTTTCGGGTGTCATCGGTGGAATACTCGGCCTGATACTGTCGCCCTTCGATTTGCCGGGGCTCGGTAATTTGCCGGCAAAATTCATTTCGAGTTTTGTGGGTTTCTATTTCTGGGTTGTATTCGCTGTACTGCTCGGATTGGCCCTCTACAAAAATTCAAACAAACTGAAACTCTACAGATAGACCAATCGAAGAATGAACGGCGGCTGCGGGAGAAGTTTCTCGCAGCCGTCTTTGTTTGATTCCCGCTTGTTTCATATAATCTATGGTTTGCCGAAAAGCGGCATAGAGACAGCTGGTGGCTGCCGATTCGCGTAGGTTATTGATGGCATTTTGGCGTAGAAAGAAAAATAAGGAAGCCTTTTCGGGTTCGATTCTGGGCCTCGACAAATCTGTCGAAGAACTGAAGGCCCGTGAAGAAGCGATTGAACGGGAACTCGGGGTCCGGTTCAACAAGGCAATTGCGAAGACCCGGCATTCGATCAACGACAAGCTCGACACTGTTTTCGAAAGCAGGAAGAAGATCGACGAGGCGTTTCTCGATGAACTGGAGGAAATGCTGATTTCCACTGATATCGGAGTGTCCACGACATTTCAGGTGCTGGATTCGGTTCGGAAAGGGGTCTCGAGGGCTGAAATAACAGACATGGCTGCTCTTAAGGGCAGAATGAAAGAAGAGCTTCTTTCGATCCTGCACGCTTCCGAAGCAGCCGGCGTGGCTTCCGAAACCGTCGTTGACGAATCGGTCAAACCCTATGTGCTACTTGTGGTCGGCGTTAACGGAGTCGGCAAAACAACGACAATCGGAAAACTCTCGCAGCGGATAAAGAATGAAGGAAACGAGGTGATGATATGCGCCGCCGACACTTTTCGCGCGGCTGCATCGGAACAGTTGGAAATATGGTCTGAAAGAGCGGGAGTCCCACTCATTCAGCAAAAACAGGGCACTGATCCGGCGGCGGTACTCTTTGACGCGCTGAAATCAGCCAAGGCCAGGGATGCGGACGTGCTGATCGTCGATACGGCTGGCAGGCTCCACAATAAATCCAATCTGATGGCGGAGCTTGAAAAAATGAAACGCATTGCGTCCCGTGAAGTCGAAAACGCTCCGCACGAGACTTTGCTCGTAATTGACGCGGTTACCGGCCAAAACGGGCTCGAACAGGCACGACAGTTCATGAATGTCGCCGAGGTGACGGGGATCGTACTGACGAAACTGGACGGCACGGCAAAGGGCGGGATCGCGGTCGCGATCTCAAAAGAGCTGAATTTGCCGATTCGATATGTCGGCATCGGAGAAGGCGTCGACGACCTGACCCTTTTCGATCCGGAAATATACGTGGATGGATTGTTTGAATAGACTGCCGTTTCAAATCGGGAACAAGAAGCATCGCAATTGAATTCAGAAGAATTTGACATAAAGATGACAAGACGGGCGCTCGAACTCGCTGCGCTCGGAACCGGACTGGTAAGCCCCGGGCCGCTGGTCGGTTGCGTAATTGTGGATGCTGACGGGAAGATCGCGGGAGAGGGAACCTATTTTTTCGACGATGTGACCCACGCCGAGGTTGCCGCCCTTGAATTGGCGGGTGACAAGGCTAAAGGCGGAACGGCGTATATCTCGCTCGAACCGCACTCCCATCACGGACGGACCCCGCCCTGCACCGAGGCACTCATCGAGGCCGGCATAAAGCGCGTCGTTGTCCCTATTGAGGACCCGAACCCCCTTGTATCGGGGATCGGTTTTGCGACTCTCCGAGAACAGGGTATTGAAATCCGAGAAGGCATTCTGAAGCGCGAGGCAGAAATTCAGAACGAGAAATTCATCCATTGGCACCGGACCGGCCGGCCCTTCGTTCATCTTAAGTTTGCCGGTTCGCTGGACGGCAGTTGCGCCACGCGGACCGGGGAGTCGAAATGGATAACGGGCGAACCGGCGAGGGGCAGGGGACAGTTATTGAGGCATCAATACGATGCGATTTTGGTCGGCGTAAACACGGTGCTCGCGGACAACCCCGGTTTGACGGACCGGTCAGGCCTGAAACGCCGGAGGGATTTAAAGCGGATCGTTCTGGACAACAGGCTCAGAATCGATCCGTTGTGTTCAATAGTGCAATCAGCCTCCTCGATTCCGGTCATAGTCTTCTGCGACCGCGATGCCGATCCCGGGAAGGCTGCCAAGCTTAGCGAGATGGGGGTCTCGGTAAGAAAACAAAAGGGAGGAGGCAAGAATTTAGCGAGTGTTCTCGATGCTCTGGCTGCTGATGACGTGCAGGGCGTTCTTGTCGAAGGCGGACCCTCGGTAAGCGGTTCGTTTCTGGATAACCGTCTCGTAGACAAAGTTACGGCGTTCGTTTCGCCTCTGATTATCGGCGGGACCGGCGCATTGCCGGCGGTTGGCGGCGAGGGCCCCGCATCGCTCGCAGAAGCCTTGCGGCTAAAAGACGTCCGTTTCGAAAGATGCGGCGGGGATTTCGAGATCACGGGTTATCCCGAATCACGGGCCCCGGATGGTGATTAATTTGGCCCGGCAAAACAAAAGAAACACCGCGAGACCATTTGCCAAGAGATCGCTCGGTCAAAACTTCCTCGTCGATCAGAACATTGTTCGGAAGATCGTTGAATCACTCGTTCCGATCGAAGAGTCTCTGATTATTGAAATCGGTCCGGGCCGCGGCGCTTTGACAGGGGAACTCGCATCGAGAGCGCGTAAGTTCGTTGCAATTGAGCTGGATACCGCATTTGCTGCGGATTTGAAGAAGCGCTTCGAGACCCACGCGGATGTCAAGATAATCGAAGAAGATGTTTTAGAAGCTGATTTCAAGGCGCTGGCCCCATTCGCTCTGGGAACGTCGGATACAAAGATAGTAGCCAACCTGCCCTACAATATTTCGACCGCAGTTCTGGAGAGGCTTGCCGGGATCCCGCTAGAGTTTTCCGAAGCTGTGCTGATGTTTCAAAAAGAAGTTGTTTCACGGATTACAGCGCGGCCGGGAGACAGGAACAGGGGATACACGACCGTTATTACCGAGGCTAGTTTCGAAACGGAGCTCTTGTTCGATGTGGATCCGAAGTCGTTCAAACCCGTGCCGAGGGTGAGGAGTGCGGTCGTTCGCATCAGGCCGAAGGATGCCCCGGAAATCAAAAACGAAGAGAGGTTTCGCGCCGTTGTAAGCGGTGGTTTTCGCCAAAAGCGAAAAACGATACTAAATAATCTGAAGCAGGTGGGTTTTGTGGCAGATGCGAGAGAACTGCTCGCCGAGGCGGGGGTTGAGCCGACGCTCCGGCCGGAAGTGCTCAAACTGGAGGACTGGATCAGATTGGCGGCGTTGACCGAAACGAAATCCTGAACAAGGCGGGTTGACAAGGCTTTTTCGTCGAGGGAGGGTTCAGCGGCGATGTGTTAGAATCGACCTTAGCCTCCCGGGTTAGACACATACAATGAATGAAAAAATCGAAATCATCCCTCTGGGAGGTATCGGCGAATTCGGCATGAACTGCCTCGGTATCCGTCACGCCGGTGAAATGATCGTCATCGATGCGGGGATGGGCTTTCCCGAAGAAACTCCATACGGTGTAGATATCTCGATTCCCAATTTCGATTCGTTCGAGGCCTATGAAGACGAATTGACGGCGCTCTTCTTGACGCATGGTCACGAAGACCATATCGGATCTGTTCCATATTTTCTTAAGCGATTTAATCTTCCCGTCTACGGTTCCCGCCTGACTCTCGCGTTTGTCGAACGAAAACTGGAGGAGCACGACCTCCTCGATGATGTATTGATGCACCGCGTGAGTGCCGGCGATTCCGTCAGCGTCGGGGAATTCGAGGTCGGGTTTATACACGCATCGCATTCGCTTGTGGATTGTTTTTCCCTCGCCGTCAAGACCTCTGTGGGGACGGTTATCCACACCGGGGATTACAAGATCGACGATTCCCCCGTAATTGGTAAGCCCTATGATCTAAAAACGTTGAGGCAGTACGGCGATGAAGGGGTACTGGCGCTGCTGGCGGATTCGACGAATGCGACTGTTCCCGGGAGAACGCCTTCCGAGCAGGCGGTCGTTCCCGATCTGGAGAAAATTTTTGAGAACACCGATGGACGGCTCTTTGTGACCACATTTTCATCCTCCATCCATCGGCTCCAAGTGGTTTTCGATCTCGCGAGGATTTACGGCAGGCGGGTTTGCGTGATGGGTCGCTCGATGCGACAAAATGTGGAATTGTGCGAAGAATTGGGTTTCCTGAAAATCGACCATGAAAGCACTGTCGGGCTTGGGGAATCGAAACAGTTGCCGGATGATGAAGTCGTATACCTGGTGACGGGTTCGCAGGGCGAGTCACGTGCGGTAATGTGGAATCTTGCTACTCAGAGCTTCAAGGGCCTTTCAATTAAAGAAGGTGATACCGTCGTGCTTTCGGCGCGGATAATACCGGGAAACGAGAAACGCATTTCAAAAATGATCGGTGCGATCTATCGGAACGGCGGAAATATCATTGAAGAAAAACGAAGACTGATCCATGTTTCGGGACATGCTTCCCAGGAAGACATTAAGATCATGACGGAAACGGTGGCGCCGAAATTCCTGGTGCCGATCCACGGTGAGTATCGAATGTTATTCAGGCACAAGGAGTATGCAAAAAACCACCTTGGCTTTACCGAGGAACGCGTGAAGTTGATAGAAAACGGCGACATTCTCGAGCTTACGTGCGATTCGGCAAGGATCGTCTCGACCAGCGAAATCGGGAAGATATTTATCGGTGAAGCGAATACGGGGGAGATTTCCTACGATATCGTTCGCGAACGGAAAAAGCTCGGATACAGCGGGATTATGTCGCTAGTCGTTACCCTTGACAGGGAGTCGCGCGAATTGGCGTCAGAGCCTCTGATCGAGATTCAGGGCGTTTCCGGAGTCGATGCCCTGAATGGAAGCATTGCCGGAGCCAAAGCATCGGTCGCCGCTGCTGTTGAGGACATTTCGAAACAGAATCTCTCCGATGAGACCTGGTTGAAAGAACACCTGAGGATTCATCTCAAAAGGTACATTCAGAGTACGACCGGTGCGCGTCCTGTCATCGTACCGACGATAGTTGAAGTCTGAGCGGCCGGATCCGGCTGCGAACAGGAAAAATGGAAAATGGTCTTCCGGAATATCAGGTTAAGGCGGAGAAGCTTCTGAGCGGAGCCCGGGTCGAAGTTTCACCGGAAACCTATGCGGTTATTTCTCTCACTCACACCAACTGGACATCGCTTCTCGACAATCCTGAACTTTCACCAAGGATGACCGCTCCGTTCTTGATCTTTAAGGATCGCTGGGAAGTAACGATGGTCTTGGATGAGGAGGACTATTTGACGGTGCGGCATGCGGTGCGAGACGCGGGAGTTGAAAAAGGGTTTCGTCTATTGAGTTTTGACGTCGACCTCGGGTTCGATGTAATTGGATTTATGGCCAGAATATCGGCAATCCTCGCAGATGCCGGGATTTCTATTTTGCCGGTTTCGTCCTTTTCAAGGGACCACGTACTTGTAAAACAAGGCGACCTTGCTAAAGCCCTGAGAGCCCTTCGCGGACACATAGCCGAGGTGTGTTAACCCGGCTTTTAAAATGGAGGCAGTTACCGGAAAGCGTGATATCCGGGCAGCCTTCGAGCATAACGAGAGCAGTTCCGTTTCGCCGGTTACGTATGGACTATTTCGAGGGAAAAAGAGTGTTCCTGACCGGCGCCTCAAGCGGCATCGGCGAGGGACTCGCGGAGGCTCTTGCGCAGCGCGGCGCGGTTGTGGCCCTCGTCGCGAGGCGTGAAGACCAGCTCGAGACCCTACGAGGAAGAATCGAAGACGCTGGCGGGACGGCCCGTGCATTTCAAGCTGATGTCGTCAATGCCGGGGAGCTACGTGCTGCCGAAAAGCACTTCACCAACGAGTTCGGTCATATCGATATATTGATCGCTAATGCCGGAATAGGAGGAAACGACGAAAAGACGCGAAGTCTCGAGCCCGATGCTGTAAAGAAGGTCATTGATGTTAATCTGCTCGGCGCGGTAAACTCCGTGTTCGCCGTCCTGCCCGGGATGCGGAAAAGAAATGAGGGCCAACTGGTAGCGATTTCGAGTCTTGCGGGATTACGCGGTCTGCCGAAATCGGCAGCGTACTCAGCGAGCAAAGCCGGTATGAACGCATTCTTTGAAAGTGTCCGGCTCGACCTTGGATCGACCGCGATCGCGGTCACGATAATTACACCCGGATTTATAAAGACACCACTGACTTCCGGCCGAAAATCGAAAATGCCCTTTATCATGGATCTCGAAGATTCGATTCCGCTATTTTTGAAAGCGATCGAACGGAGAAAGAAATTTGCGGCTTTTCCGTGGCAACTTGCAACTGTTGTAAAGCTGGCGCGGTTTTTCCCGGCGGGGCTATATGACCTCATCGCCGGAAAGGCCAGATACCGCGAATAAAGTTGGTTTGGCGGCATCAGACTGAAATAGGTTTTTTTGAGACATACCAGCGTTTAACTGACATTTTTTATGGATCTAATTCAAGCGGTTATTCTCGGCATCGTGCAGGGGCTGACCGAATTCATTCCAATCAGCTCTACCGGCCACCTCGTTTTCGCAGGACGACTGACGAATCTGTACCAAGGTAATCCCGAGCAGTTGACTGCGACTATGGCCGTGATTCAGCTCGGGACTCTCGCCGCGGTGTTTGTCTATTTTGCAACCGATATCTGGAATATCACTGTGGCATTTTTGCGGGACCACGTCGCATGGATAGCCGGCCGGCGAAACAGTTTCTCCGGAACAAACGGAATCAGGCCGATCTGGCTGTCCGACGACGCGTGGCTCGGTTGGCTGATTGTCGCCGGATCAATACCGGTTGGAGTGGTCGGGATTGTATTTAAGGACGAGA
>Ga0224512_10005341_pt1 | contig 10619 bp, 21 predicted proteins | sample SF_May12_sed_USG_4_FD_169103 | JGI IMG/M metagenome (GOLD analysis project Ga0224512, IMG submission 169103) | Sediment microbial communities from San Francisco Bay, California, United States - SF_May12_sed_USGS_13 | ecosystem: Environmental > Aquatic > Marine > Sediment | place: USA...
CGCAACAGACCGGCGCCGCCCTGGCCTTTCAGGTTGGCCTTCTTCATCAGGCCGCTGTACTGATGGGACACCAGATGCGCCTGGATCTGGGCCATGAAATCCATGACCACCACAACAATAATCAGCAACGAGGTGCCGCCGAAGTAGAACGGCACATTCCAGTACAGGATCAGGAACTCCGGCAGCAGACACACCAGCGTGATATAGACCGCGCCGGCCGTCGTCAGGCGCGTCATCACGCCATCGATGTACTTGGCAGTCTGGTCACCCGGACGTATGCCGGGTATGAAGGCACCGGATTTCTTCAGGTTGTCCGCCGTCTCCCGGGCATTGAACACCAGCGCCGTGTAGAAAAAACAGAAGAACACGATCGCCAGGGCATAGAAAATCACATACAGCGGCTGACCCGGTGACAGGGTTGCCGAAATATCCTTCAGCCAGCCCATGCCCTCGGTGCTGCCGACCCAGCTTCCCATGGTAGCCGGGAACAGGATGATGCTGGAAGCGAAGATCGGCGGGATAACACCAGCCATATTCAGCTTTAACGGCAGATGGCTGCTTTGTGCCGCATAGACCTTGCGTCCCTGCTGGCGCTTGGCGTAATTCACGGTGATGCGGCGCTGGCCACGCTCGACGAACACCACGAAGCCGGTGACCGCAATCGCCAGCGCAAACAGCCCGAGGATCATCAGTGCGTTCATCTCGCCGGTGCGCGCCAGTTCCAGCGTGCCGCCGATAGCCGATGGCAGGCCGGCCACAATACCGCTAAAGATAATTATCGAAATGCCGTTGCCGACGCCGCGCTCGGTTACCTGCTCACCCAGCCACATCAGGAACACCGTGCCGGTGACCAGCGTGACCACCGCGGTCAGTACAAAACCGGGGCCCGGGTTGGTCACCAGTGCGCCCCCGCCGATCTGCTGGGCCTGCAATGCCGATGAAATACCGAATGCCTGCATGGTCGCCAGGCCAACGGTACCGTAGCGCGTGTACTGGGTGATCTTGCGACGCCCGGCCTCACCGCCTTCCTTTTTCAACTGCTCCAGCGACGGCACCGTCACGGTCAGCAGGTTCATGATGATGGACGCCGAAATGTACGGCATGATCCCGAGTGCGAAGATCGACAGGCGCTCAAGGGCGCCACCGGAGAACATGTTGAACATCTCCAGAATGGTGCCGCGTTGCTGCTCGACCAGGGCGGCCAGTACCTGCGGATCAATGCCCGGCAGGGGGATAAAGGTGCCAATGCGGAAAACAATTATGGCGCCAATGACGAAAAAGAGCCGCTGGCGCAGCTCTCTCGTCTGCCCGATACCGCTGGCGGTATCAGTTATGGAAGGTCCGAGTGCCATTTATTCCTCGATTTTGCCGCCGGCCGCCTCAATGGCAGTCCGGGCACCCCTGGTTACCTTCATGCCGCGTACCGTCACCGCCTTGTCGATGCTACCGGAGGCGATCACCTTGACGGTCCTGACGTGACGGGAGACCAGGTTGGCCTGCTTCAGGGTGTCAAGGTCAACGACAGCGGCATCGACCTTGCCCAACTCGTGCAGGCGAACCTCGTCCACGAAGCGGGACTTGCGGGAGATGAACCCGACCTTGGGCAGGCGGCGCTGCAGCGGCATCTGGCCGCCTTCGAAGCCGACCTTGTGATAACCGCCGGACCGCGACTTCTGGCCCTTGTGGCCCCGGCCACCGGTCTTGCCGAGCCCGGAACCGATACCTCGTCCGACGCGCTTGCCGTTCTTCCTGCTACCGGCAGCCGGTTTTAATGTATTCAGCCGCATTATCTAGCCCTCGACCCTTAACATGTAAGAGATCTTGTTGATCATGCCACGTATTTCAGGCGTGTCGTCAAGCACGACGCTGTGATTGATCCGGCGCAGGCCCAGGCCGCGCACGGTGTCCTTGTGGCTCTGCAGGCGGCCATTGAAACTCTTGACCAGAGTAACCTTAACTTTATTGTTTCCAGTCATGACTTATTCCAGGATCTCTTGCACCGACTTGCCACGCTTGGCGGCCACTTCCTCGGGAGAATGCATGCTCTGCAGGCCGTTCATCGTGGCACGCAGCACATTCATCGGATTGTTCGAACCGATGCACTTGGCAAGCACATCGTGCACGCCGACAACCTCGAACACGGCACGCATTGCACCGCCGGCGATGATTCCGGTACCTTCCGAGGCCGGCTGCATGTACACCTTGGCAGCACCGTGACGCGCGGTTATCGGGTAATGCAGGGTGGCGCCGTTGAGGTTGATGGTCTTCATGTTCCTGCGTGCGGCTTCCATGGCCTTCTGGATGGCCACCGGCACTTCACGCGCCTTGCCGTAGCCGAAGCCAACCCGGCCCTCGCCATCACCAACAACCGTCAATGCAGTGAAACCGAACTGCCGGCCGCCCTTTACTACCTTGGCTACGCGGTTGATCGTGACCAGCTTCTCCAGTAGTCCGTCACCCTGCTGCTGTGTATCTACTCTTGCCATATCAGAACCCTTGCTCAGAACTCGAGACCGTTTTCACGCGCTGCATCTGCCAGCGCCTTGACACGGCCATGGTATTTAAATCCGGAACGGTCAAAGGCGACCTGCGTGACACCGGCTGCCTTGGCGCGTTCTGCAATCGTCTTCCCTACGACTGTTGCGGCCGCCACTCCGCCGGTCGCGCTGACATCCTTGCGAACATCGCTGTCCAGCGTGGAAGCGCTCACCACGACCCTGTCACCTTCCGGCGCAATGATCTGTGCATAGATGTGGCGCGGCGTACGGTGCACACACAGGCGGGTTATCCCGAGTTCCTTGATGTGCGCCCGGGTTCGGCGGGCACGGCGTATACGTGATGCTTTCTTATCCATAATAGTGCCTATTTCTTCTTGGCTTCCTTCCGGACCACCACCTCATCTGAATAACGCACCCCTTTGCCCTTGTAGGGTTCGGGCGGGCGGAAAGCACGGATCTCAGCAGCCACCTGGCCGACCTGCTGCTTGTCGATACCATTGATGACCACTTCCGTCTGACTGGGTGTTTCAGCGGTGATGCCCTCGGGCAGCTCATAATCAATCGGATGAGAGAACCCCAGTGTCAGGTTGAGCACCTTGCCCTTTGCCTGGGCACGGTAACCGACACCGACCAGTTGGAGTTTCTTCTCAAAACCGTCAATGACACCCGTCACCATGTTGTCTAACAGTGATCGCATGGTGCCCGACAGCGCCACGGCCTGCTTGGAGTCATCACGCGCCATGACCCTGAATTCAGCACCCTCGCGGATCAGCGTCACCAGCTCGTGCAGACGGTGTTGCAGTGTACCCTTGGGACCCTTCACAGTCAGCAACTGGCCATCCTCCGTTATCTCGACGGAAGCAGGAACAGTAATCGGCATTTTGGCAATTCTTGACATCTTGATTCCCCGATCAGCTGACTACACAAAGGATCTCACCGCCCTCACCGGCGGTGCGTGCCTGACGATCGCTCATCACGCCACGCGAGGTGGAGACAATGGCAACACCGAGACCGCCCTGTACCCTGGGCAGCTCATCCTTGCCCTTGTACAGGCGCAGGCCGGGACGGCTGGCACGCTGGATTTTCTCTATCACAGGCTTGCCATCATGGTATTTCAGCGTCACCGTCAGCACCGCCTTGCCTTCGGCATCAGCAGCGGAAAAATCCGTTATATAGCCTTCATCCTTGAGAACCTGTGCAATGGCACATTTCTGCTTGGAGGAAGGCATGGAAACCGACACCTTGCTGGCTGCCTGCCCGTTACGGATGCGCGTCAACATATCGGCTATGGGATCAGTCATCATAATCGTTCACCAACTCGCCTTGACCAGACCGGGGATATCACCACGCATGGCGGCCTCGCGCAGCTTGTTCCTGGCCAGGCCGAACTTGCGGTAGTAACCGTGCGGACGCCCGGTAATACGGCAGCGGTTGCGCTGCCTGGACGGACTGGCATCACGCGGCATGGATTGCAGCTTGAGCTGTGCGTTAAAGCGCTCTTCGTCCGAGCTGTTCGGGCTCTTGATGATAGCCTTCAGCGCGGTACGCCTGGCGGCATACCTTTTCACGGTGCGAGTGCGCTTGTCTTCGCGGGCAAGCATGGAATTCTTTGCCATTGTGCTACCTCAGTTCCTGAACGGGAAGTTGAACGCCGCCAGCAGCGCGCGGCCTTCCTCGTCCGTTTTTGCAGTTGTTGTAAACGTGACATCCAGACCACGCAAGGTATCAATCTTGTCGTAGTCGATCTCCGGGAAGATGATCTGCTCGCTTACGCCCATGCTGTAGTTCCCGCGTCCGTCAAAGGACTTCGGACTCATGCCCCGGAAGTCGCGGACACGCGGGATGGCGATATTAATCAGCCGGTCAAGGAACTCGTACATTTGCGTGCTGCGCAGGGTCACCTTGACACCAATTGGCCAGTCCTCACGCACCTTGAAGCCGGCAACCGACTTGCGCGCCTTGGTGACGACCGGCTTCTGACCGGCGATCTTGGTCATGTCATTGACCGCATGTTCAATCACCTTGCGATCACCCACGGACTCGCCTACACCCATGTTAAGCGTGATCTTGATGATACGCGGTATCTCCATGACATTCTTGTAGCCGAACTGCTCCTTGAGCTGCTTGACTACGGTATCACGGTAATATTCCTTCATCCTGGCCATATCAATTTACCAATTACCAAATATCAGATGTCCACTACTTCATTATCGGACTTGAAATAACGCACCTTGCGACCGTCTTCGAGATACCTGAAGCCGACCCGGTCACCCTTGCTGGATTGCGGGTTGTACAACATGATATTGGAAGGGTCGACTGGCATCTCCTTTTCCACGATGCCGCCGGGAACACCCCGGTTCGGGTTGGGCTTGGTGTGCCGCTTGACCATGTTGACATCAGAAACGACAACCCGGCCATCCGGCATGACACGCAGCACACTGCCGCGCTTGCCCTTGTCCTTGCCCGCGATTATGACAACATCATCACCTTTTCTGATTCTGCGCATGGTCCTGTCCTAGAGTACTTCCGGTGCAAGCGAAATAATCTTCATGAACCGCTCACTGCGCAGTTCCCTTGTCACCGGGCCAAAAATACGTGTCCCGATCGGTTGCAGCTGGTTGTTGAGCAGCACGGCCGCATTTCCGTCAAAGCGGATCAATGACCCATCCTGCCGCCGCACACCCTTGCGGGTCCGCACCACGACCGCGTTGTAAACCTCGCCCTTCTTGACCTTGCCGCGGGGTATCGCTTCCTTCACGCTGACCTTTATGATGTCACCAATGCGTGCATAACGCCGGTGCGAGCCACCCAGCACCTTGATGCACTGCAAGCGGCGCGCGCCGCTGTTGTCAGCCACATCAAGGATTGTCTGCATCTGTATCATGCTTGCATTCCGTCCGTATCGTTCCTGTCAGAGAGCGCTAGCTACTCGCTGCGCCCGACTATATCCACCAACTGCCATGACTTCGATTTCGACAGAGGACGGCACTGTTGTATGGTTACCATATCGCCTTCCTGGCACGCATTGTCTGCATCATGCACGTGCAGCTTGGTTGAACGACGAATGTACTTGCCGTAAACCGGGTGCTTGACCTTGCGCTCAATCAGAACAGTGATCGTCTTGTCCATTTTGTTGCTGACGACCTTGCCGGTGACGGTGCGCTTGACTTCGGATTGCTCGCTCATGATGCGTCACCCGCCTTGATTTTTTCGTTAATTACCGTGTATACCCGCGCAATATCCTTGCGCACCTTGCCCATCTGGTCCGGTCGGGAGAGCTGCCCGGTACCGCGCTGCATGCGCAGGTTAAAACTCTCGCGCAGCAGATTGCCCAGCTCCGTGCGGAGCTCACTGACCGACTTGCCTCTAAGCTCTGCAGCTTTCATCACATCACCGTCCGGGTAACGAAGGCTGTCTTGAAGGGCAGCTTGGCGGCTGCCAGCTTGAATGCCTGGCGCGCAATGTCCTCCGAGACACCTTCAATCTCATAAAGTACGCGGCCTGGCTGGATCTGTGCAATCCAGTATTCCACGTTGCCCTTGCCCTTGCCCATGCGTACCTCGATGGGCTTCTTGGTGACCGGCACGTCCGGAAACACGCGAATCCAGAGCTTGCCGCCACGCTTGACATAGCGCGTGATGGTGCGGCGTGCAGCTTCGATCTGACGTGCCGTCATACGACCGCGCGCGGTCGCCTTCAGCGCGTACTCGCCGAAACTGACCTTGCCGCCACGAATGGCAAGACCGCGGTTGCGACCCTTCTGCTGTTTACGGAATTTGGTTCTCTTGGGCTGTAACATGACCTATCTCCGCTATCAGGATGCCGCCTGGCGTGCCGTATCCGTCTCGGCCTCTTGATCTTTATCAAAGACCTCGCCCTTGAAGATCCAGACTTTTACGCCTATCACGCCATAGGTGGTATTGGCATTGGCAACACCGTAGTCGATATCCGCACGCAATGTATGCAGCGGCACACGCCCTTCCCGGTACCACTCCGAGCGGGCGATCTCGGCACCGTTGAGGCGACCGGCGACACTGATCTTGACCCCTTGGGCGCCAATGCGCATGGCATTGCTCACCGCGCGTTTCATGGCACGGCGGAACATGATGCGGCGTTCCAGCTGCTGGGCAACACTCTCCGCAACCAGGGTCGCGTCCAGTTCCGGTTTGCGGATTTCCTCGACATTGATATTGACCGGGATACCCATGCGCTCGGACACCTCCTTGCGCAGGCGGTCTATATCCTCACCCTTCTTGCCGATCACGATACCAGGGCGTGCGGTATGCACCGTGATCACGGCGTTGTGCGCCGGGCGTAAAATCTGCACGCGGCTGACCGAAGCCTGGGAAAGGCGCTTCTTGATGAAATCACGGATCTCTAGATCCATGTTCAGGTAGTCGGCAAAATCCTTCGTGTCGGCATACCATGTGGACGTCCAGTCCTTGACGATACCGAGTCGAATGCCGGTTGGATGTACTTTCTGGCCCATGCTTGTTTTACGCCTCTACCTGTCAGTTTGAGTCGCCCACCATTACGGTGATGTGACTGTTACGTTTGAGAATCCGTGTACCCCGGCCCTTGGCACGTGCCCGGAACCGTTTCAGGGTGCGACCTTCATCTACGTAGATCGCCGCGATCTTCAGTTCGTCGATATCCGCACCTTCGTTGTGCTCGGCATTCGCAATCGCCGACTCGAGCACCTTGCGCATCATAGCGGCCGCTTTCTTGGGGCTGAAGGTCAGTACGTTGAGCGCCTTTTCGACCGGCAATCCGCGTATCTGGTCCGCTACCAGCCGGCACTTCTGCGGCGAAATCCGCGCATGCTTCAATTTTGCACTGACCTGCATCTCTATATCCCCTTACTTCGCCTTCCTGTCCGCCGCATGACCCCTGAAGGTCCGGGTCAGGGCAAACTCACCCAACTTGTGGCCGACCATGTTCTCGTTGACCAGAACCGGCACATGCTGTCGCCCGTTATGCACGGCAATGGTCAGTCCGACCATGTCCGGTAAAACCATCGAGCGGCGCGACCAGGTCTTGATCGGACGCTTACTGTTTTCGGCAACCGCTTTTTCCACCTTCTTCTGGAGATGGATATCGACAAACGGTCCTTTTCTGATCGAGCGTGGCACAGTTCAAGTTCCTCGTAATTACTTGCGATAACGACGTCTGACAATCATGTTGTCGGTACGCTTGTTCTTGCGGGTACGATAACCCTTGGCCGGTGTCCCCCAGGGGCTGACCGGATGGCGTCCACCGGAAGTACGACCTTCACCACCACCGTGGGGATGGTCAACAGGATTCATGGCAACACCGCGAACGGTCGGTCGCACACCGCGCCAGCGCTTCGCCCCGGCCTTGCCGAGCGAACGCAGGTTATGTTCCACATTGCCAACCTCACCAATGGTAGCGATGCAGCCCGCCGGCACCTTGCGCATCTCGCCGGAGCGCAGGCGCAGGGTAGCATGATCGCCTTCGCGCGCTACCAGCTGGACACCACTACCGGCACTGCGAGCAATCTGTCCGCCCTTGCCCGGTTTCATTTCAATGTTGTGGATCAGAGTACCCACCGGGATGCTGCGCAGCGGCATTGCATTGCCCGTCTTTATCGGTGCATCACTGCCGTTGCGGATCTCGGCCCCGGCCTGCACGCCCTTGGGCGCCAGGATGTAACGCCGCTCGCCATCGGCGTAGAGCAGCAGTGCAATATGTGCCGAGCGGTTCGGATCATATTCGATGCGTTCCACCCTGGCCGGCACGCCGGTCTTGTTGCGCTTGAAATCAATCACGCGATAGCGCTGCTTGTGGCCGCCGCCGCGATGCCGTGTGGTAATACGGCCCGCGTTGTTTCTACCGCCGTTCTTCGACTTGGAAGAAACCAATGCGGCATGCGGCTGACCCTTGTGCAGGCCAGGCGTTGTCACCTTGACGACAAAACGGCGTCCCGGTGATGTTGGCTTTGTTTTAACGAGTGGCATAATTCAAACCCTTACAGCATCCGGCAGCAGACCTAGTCCGCTCCCATAAAGTCAATATCGTGCCCTTCCGCCAGGGTCACATAGGCCTTTTTCCAGTCTGCGCGCTTGCCGAGCGCCTGGCCAAAACGCTTGATCTTGCCGCGCACATTGGCGACCTGCACGCCCTTGACCTTGACGTCGAACATCAGCTCAACGGCCTTGCGGATCTCCGGCTTGCTGGCATCAGGCAGCACCTTGAAGGCATACTGGTTGTTGGCATCCGCAATCCGCGTGCTCTTCTCGGATACCAGCGGACTCAGCAGGACCTTCATCAATCGTTCCTGGTTCATGCCAGTCGCTCCTCTATCTGTTTGAGCGCCTTCGTAGTCATGATGACCTTGTCGAAACCAATCAGGCTGACGGGATCAGCGCTGGTCGAGTCACACACGGCAACCTTCGGCAGGTTGCGGGCGGCCAGGTACAGATTGTCGTCCGGTGCATCAGAGATGATCAGGACATTGTCCAGCCCCATGTCTTTCAGCTTATCCGCCAGTTCCTTGGTCCTGGGCGCATCGACACTGAACTCTTCAACAGCTACCAGGCGTTCCTGTCGTACCAGTTCTGACAGGATCGAACGTAGCGCGGCGCGATACATCTTGCGGTTGATCTTCTGGGCATAGTCCCGCGGCGTAGCGGCAAACGTCATGCCGCCACCGCGCCACAACGGGCTGCGAATCGTTCCGGCACGCGCCCGTCCGGTGCCCTTCTGGCGCCACGGCTTGGCACCACCGCCGCGCACCTCGGAACGGGTTTTCTGCTTGGACGTTCCGGCACGTGCACCGGCGAGACATGCCGTGACCACCTGGTGTATCAGGGCTTCCTTGAAGTCCTGGCCGAAGGTGGCATCGGAAACCTGCACCTTGCCTGAACCGCCACCTTGCAACTGTAATTCCATCATGACACTCCTAACGTGCCTTCACTGCCGGGCGGATAATCACATCACCACCCTTGGCACCCGGTACTGCGCCCTTCACCAGCAGCAGATTACGCTCTGTATCAACGCGCAGGATCTCGGTATTCTGGATCGTGCGGCGTACCGAACCCATGTGACCGGACATCTTCTTGCCCTTGAATACGCGGCCCGGCGTCTGACACTGGCCAATCGAGCCCGGGGCGCGATGGGACAGCGAGTTGCCATGCGTGGCGTCCTGCATATGAAAGTTGTGACGCTTGATCACACCGGCAAATCCCTTGCCGATAGAGGTGCCCGTCACGTCGACGCTCTGGCCTTCCTGAAACAGGTCGACCTTGATCTCGCTACCGACCTCGACCTCTTCGCCTTCGCCCTCATCGAGGCGAAACTCCCAGAGACCACGTCCAGCCTCGGAACCTGCCTTGGCGTAGTGCCCCGCCAGCGGCTTGGTCACGCGCGAGGCACGGCGTGCACCGCTCGTCAGCTGTAGCGCACGGTATCCGTCGTTCTCAACGGTCTTTATCTGGGTGACGCGGTTCGGTTCGACCGAGATAACGGTCACCGGCACAGAGACACCGTCATCCCTGAAGATGCGTGTCATACCTGCCTTGCGTCCAACAATTCCGATAGTCATGTCTATAGTCCCGTCGTACCTGGCCTCAGTTGAGCTTGATCTGGACATCAACACCCGCGGCCAGATCCAGCTTCATCAGGGCGTCAACCGTCTTGTCTGTAGGGTCAACGATATCCATTAGGCGTTTGTGAGTCCGAATTTCGTACTGGTCACGCGCATCCTTGTTAACGTGCGGCGAAATCAGCACGGTAAAGCGCTCCATCTTGGTAGGCAGGGGAATGGGTCCCCGTACCTGCGCACCCGTGCGCCTGGCAGTCTCGACAATCTCTGCCGCCGACTTATCGATCAAACGATGGTCAAAGGCCTTGAGACGTATCCGGATTCTTTGGTTAGCCATAATCTGTGTTTCGCTGGTTATACTGCATCCACAGGAGCGACTTGTGGCCGCGATTTTCGCGCCTGCACCCGATTAATCGCCGGGCATAAACAAGGCGCTCCTGCAATAAATTACCAATCACTCGATAATCTTCGAGACCACACCGGCGCCCACCGTACGGCCGCCTTCACGAACCGCAAAACGCAGTCCGTCTTCCATCGCAATCGGCGCAATCAGCGAC
>Ga0224512_10005343_pt1 | contig 10618 bp, 12 predicted proteins | sample SF_May12_sed_USG_4_FD_169103 | JGI IMG/M metagenome (GOLD analysis project Ga0224512, IMG submission 169103) | Sediment microbial communities from San Francisco Bay, California, United States - SF_May12_sed_USGS_13 | ecosystem: Environmental > Aquatic > Marine > Sediment | place: USA...
TGACACCGGGCTCGCCGCCCTGACCTACGGTCTCGGAGCCATCGGCCCGGGCATCGGCATCGGCTACCTGGTCGGCCAGTCCGTCCAGGCCATGGCCCGCCAGCCCGAAGCGGCCGGCATGGTCCGCACCACCATGTTCCTCGGTATCGCGTTTACCGAAGCGCTGGCATTGATCGGCTTCGTGCTGTTCTTCCTGGCCGGATAGCAAGGAGATCGCATGCTGAACGCTGCAACGAGCGTACTTCTCGCTGCTGAAGAAGAAGGCGGGGGAGGTATCGACCTGCTCCTGCCGGCTACGTCTGAGCTGATCGCAGGAATCATCGCGTTTGCCGTCGTCTTCTTCTTCATCTGGAAGTGGGCGTGGCCCGCCATCAACCGATCTCTCGAGAGCCGCCAGCAGGCCATCGGAGGCCAATTGAAGGAGGCCGAAGCGACCAAACTCGAAGCCAAGAGCCTGCTCGACGACTATCGCGCCCAGATGGCCGACGCCAAGGCAGAAGCGAGTCGCATTGTTGATGAGGCACGGGCCCAGGCCGAAACGGTTCGCTCCGACCTGGTTGCCAAGGCCGAGGCGGAAGCCGGCCAGATCGTCGGTAAAGCTCGCGAGGACGCTGCCAACGAGAAGGCCCGCGCTCTGCAGGAAGCCCGCCAGGAAGTGGCCGACCTTTCGATCGATCTGGCCGAGAAAGTGGTCGGGGAAAACCTGGACCGCGCCGCCCAGCACGGGCTGATCGAGCGCTACCTCGCCGATCTCGAGAGAATGGCGTAGTCGATGGAAGATCGCGTCAAGGGCTATGCCGCCGGGTTCTTTGAGATTGCACGCGCCGAGGGCGAGTTACAGAGGGTGCAAAGTGAGCTCCTCCAGATCGTCAGCGCCCTCCGCACTTCCGATGAGCTGCGCGACTCACTCAGCAACCCTCAATTGCCCGCTGATCGCAAGAAGCTAATTGTTGACGGCTTGCTGCAGTCGCGCGCCTCTGAGCTGACGGTTGCATTCGTCAACTTTGTGGTCGGCATGGGTCGGGCTTCGTCGCTGCCCGACATCGTTGACGAACTCGCCGAAACGGCCGCAGCCGCCGTCAGCCGGGAAGTTGCCGAGATCCGTACCGCCGTCGACCTCGATGCGGCGACGGTTGAGCGGATTGTTGCCGCCCTGGCGCGCAAGACGGGAAAGCAGCTGGAACCCAAAGTAATTGTTGACCCCTCCGTGGTCGGCGGCATCGTCGCCCGGGTTGGGGATACCGTCATCGACGGCTCTGTGCAGAAGCGGCTCTCCGGTCTGCGCGAGGCGTTGAAGGCCCGATAAGGAAGTGGCAGGAGATTCGATGTCAGAGATGACCATCAACCCGGAAGACATCACCGCAGCTCTCAAGGCGAGCCTGGAGGGCTGGCACCCGTCGGTCGAGGCTGAGACGGTCGGCTTTGTCGCGTCGAGCGCCGACGGGGTTGCCCGGGTTGAAGGCCTGCCCAACGCCATGGCTTCGGAGCTTCTCGAATTCCCCGGCGGGTTGCTGGGCGTCGCGCTGAATATCGACGAGGACGACCTCGGCGTTGTGTTCCTCGGCGAGGCGAGCCACATCGAAGAGGGCGATCCGGTCAAGCAGACCGGTCGGGTCTTGTCGGTTCCCGTTGGTGATGCACTGCTGGGACGGGTGGTCGACTCGCTCGGCAATCCACTCGACGGTAAGGGCCCCGTCAACGCCACCGAAACGCGTCTGCTCGAAACTCAGGCTCCTTCGGTTGTGCAGCGCCAGCCCGTGAAGGAACCGCTTCAGACCGGCATCAAGGCCATCGACTCGATGATCCCGGTCGGACGCGGCCAGCGCGAGCTCATCATCGGCGACCGCCAGACGGGCAAGACGGCCATTGCGGTCGACACCATCATCAATCAAAAGGGACTCGACGTTAAGTGCATCTACGTCGCCATCGGCCAGAAGGCTTCGACCGTTGCCGAGGTTGTCGACGTGCTCACCGCCGCCGGCGCCATGGAGTACACCGTGATCGTCCAGGCCTCCGCCGCAGCGCCCGCGGCGTTGCAGATGTATGCCCCCTACGCGGGCTCGGCCATCGGCCAGTACTGGATGTACAACGGCCAGCATGCTCTGGTCATTTTCGACGATCTTTCCAAGCAAGCGGTTGCCTATCGCGAGATTTCGCTGCTGCTGCGGCGCCCGCCGGGACGTGAGGCGTATCCGGGCGATGTGTTCTATCTGCACTCCCGTTTGCTGGAGCGCTGCGCCAAGCTCAGCGACGAGCTGGGCGGTGGCTCGCTCACCGGGCTGCCGATCATCGAGACGAAGGCCGGCGACGTTTCCGCCTACATCCCCACCAACGTGATTTCGATCACCGACGGTCAGATCTTCCTGGAGGCTGATCTGTTCTATTCAGGTATCCGTCCTGCCATCAACGCCGGCATCTCCGTGTCCCGGGTGGGCGGCAACGCTCAGATCAAGGCGATGAAGAAGGTGGCGGGTCCGCTGCGACTCAATCTTGCTCAATTCCGCGAGCTGGAAGCGTTTGCCGAGTTTGGATCCGAGCTCGACGCCGCCTCCCTGGCGCAGCTCGAACGGGGCCGCCGGGTGGTGGAAGTTCTCAAGCAGGATCAGTTCTCGCCGTTCAAGGTGGAAGAGCAGGTCGTCGCCATCTACGCGGTAACCGAAGGACACATGGATTCGATACCCGTCGAAAAGGTTGAGGACTTCGAAGCCGGTTTGCTCGACTTCGTCCGCACCCGCCATCCCGAGCTGCTCTCCCACGTCGTCACGACGGGAGAACTGCCGGACACCGATGCCCTGGTGGAGGCAATCAAGAGTTTCAAGGAAATCTTCGAGGGGTAGGAACCATTGGCCAGTGCCGAACTCCGAGATACCAGGCGACGGATCAAATCGGTCCAGTCGACCATGAAGATCACGCGCGCCATGGAGTTGATCGCCGCGTCCCGCATCCCCAAGGCGGTTGCCCGGGTGCAAGCTTCGAAACCTTATGCAGCCAAACTCGTCGATGTGATCCGCAACGTGGCCGGCGCCTCGGGCGGGGCCTCGCACATGCTCTTGGAAGAAAGACCGGTCACGCGGGCCGGCCTTCTGGTCGTTGCGTCCGACCGGGGCCTGGCCGGTGCCTACGCTTCAACGATTATCCGCGAAGCGGAACGGCGTATCGTCACGCTCGAGCGGTCCGGCACCCCCACCCGCCTCTTTGTGATCGGCAAGAAGGCGCAGACCTATTTCCAATACCGCAAGTACCACATCGAGCGGTCTTTTCTGGGGGTGACCGACACGCCCGGCTACGGGGACGCCCGGGCTATCGCGGCCACGCTCATGGACGCCTATGCCACTGAAACCGTAGATTCGGTCGAGACCTTCTACACCCGATTTCAGTCGGCTATGACCCAGGTTCCCACCCATTTCCAGCTGTTGCCGATCGCCGCTCCGGGTACCGCAGACGCGCCGGCTTCTTCGGTCGATTACTCCTACGAGCCTTCGCCGGCTCAGATCCTCGATCGGTTGCTGCCCCGCTATGTCGAGTCGACGGTGTTCAGCATGCTGATCGAGGCATCGGCCTCCGAGCACTCCGCACGGCGGCGGGCCATGAAGGCGGCAACCGAGAACGCCGAAGAGCTGATCCGGGTCCTCACCCGTATCGCCAACCGGGCCCGGCAGGCCGAGATCACCACAGAGATTTCCGAGATCGTCGGCGGCGCCGAAGCGCTTGCCCCCCAGAAGTAATGAAGGAGAAGGTCGCGTGGCAGAAGTAAAGAGCGTAGGACGGATCACGAAAGTTGCCGGACCGGTAGTCGATGTGGAGTTTCCGCCCGACGGGCTGCCGGAGATCCTTCATGCTCTCGAGATCGACCTGACCGTCTCCGGACAAACCAGCACGGTAGTGGCCGAGACCGCCCAGCACCTCGGTGACAGCCGGGTCCGGGCGGTAGCCATGGCCCCCACCGACGGTTTGATCCGCGGCACCGAAGTACGGAACATGGGGGCTCCCATTTCCGTGCCGGTCGGCGACCGGACCCTGGGTCACATCTTCAACGTCTGGGGAGCGCCTCTCGACGTCGACGCCGACCAGATCGAGGCGGGGGAGAGCTGGCCGATTCATCGCCAGCCGCCGCGTTTCGAAGATGTGGAGCCGCAGCGCGTCGTGTTCGAGACCGGTATCAAGGTCCTCGACCTGGTTTCTCCGTATCTGCAGGGTGGCAAGATCGGCCTCTTCGGCGGGGCCGGGGTGGGCAAAACGGTACTGATCCAGGAGATGATCAACCGGGTCGCCACCCAGCACGGGGGTGTATCGGTTTTTGCCGGCGTCGGCGAGCGGACCCGGGAAGGGAACGACCTCTTCCTGGAAATGAAGGACTCGGGTGTCATCGATAAGGCGGCTCTCGTGTTCGGTCAGATGGATGAGCCCCCGGGGGTCCGGCTGCGGGTGGCTTTGTCCGCCCTGACCATGGCCGAGTACTTCCGGGACGTGCAGAACCAGGACGTGCTTCTGTTCATCGACAACATCTTCCGGTTCACTCAGGCTGGCTCGGAGGTTTCGACCCTTTTGGGCCGTATGCCTTCGGCGGTCGGTTACCAGCCGACCCTGGCCGGCGAGATGGGCCAACTCCAGGAGCGGATCACTTCTTTGAAAGGCCGGTCCATTACCTCTTTGCAGGCTATCTATGTACCCGCAGACGACATCACCGATCCGGCCCCGCACACCGCCTTCGCCCACCTCGATGCGACGACGGTGCTGAGCCGTCCGCTCACCGCGCTGGGCATCTACCCGGCTGTCGATCCGCTCGACTCGAGCAGCCGGGCGCTCGATCCGCTGATCGTTGGTGAAGAGCACTACGACGTGGCCACCAACGTCCAGCAGGTGTTGCAGCGGTACAAAGACCTGCAGGACATCATTGCCATCCTCGGCATCGACGAACTGTCCGAAGAAGACAAGCTGATCGTTAGCCGGGCCCGCCGGATCCAGCGGTTCCTGTCCCAACCCATGTTCGTGGCCGAGCAGTTCACCGGTCAGGCGGGCGTCTACACCCCGCTCGAGGAGACCATCCGGGCGTTCAAGATGCTGCTGGCGGGAGAGATGGATCAGTACCCGGAGCAGGCCTTCTATATGGTCGGCGGCGCCGAGGACGTGGCGGCCAAAGCGAAGAGCATGGAAAAGGTAGGTGGGTAGGTAGCTATGCCCTTTCAGGTCGACATCGTCGCCCCCGAGTCCGTTGTCTGGTCCGGCGAAGCCGATTTCGTAGTTGCCCGGACCACCGAAGGCGAGATCGGCATCTTGGCCGGTCACGAGCCTTTGATGGCCGCCCTGGCCACCGGGGTGGTCGTCGTTGAGAGCGGCAAGGAGAAGGTGACCATCGGCACCCATGGCGGGTTTCTCCAGGTGCTCAACAACCAGGTCACACTGCTCACCGACCGGGCCGAGATCTCAAAGGGGGATCGAGCCGAAGCGCTGGCGGTAGCCGAGGAATTGCGAACTCAAGAAGAGGCGTCGCAAGAGGGCTGAAGCACTTTGGCGGAAGGTCGTCCCGGTGGATGAGGGTCTTGCCGCTTGTTGGTTACTGGTGGCTGGTGAACGCTGCACACTTTGCCGGTGGATTCGATGAGCCTTCGATCGACCGGTTGCGGCCGGGGGGCGGCGACTCGAAGCGTGAGACGCTGATCGAACATCAACCCTATTTAGACTTTCGGTGTTCAGGGATAACCCACACATGAGGAACATTGATGGCTCCGAAATGGCAGTGCAGGATGTTGGTTGGTGTGGCTTCCGTCATGCTGATGACGGGTTGCACCTCGAATGGTGCGACCACCACGGTGACGGACGACATCACCGGGACCACCATTCCGGGAGGGTCGTCCCCGAGCACGTCGCAGGTGCAGCCAACCAAACTGCTGGTGTGGGCGGATGAGACGCGCGGGCCGATCGTCGAAGCTGCAGCGCAACTCTTCGAGGCAGCCTCCGGCATCGTGGTTGAGGTAGAGGTGATGCCCTTTCGCGAGATCAGGGCGGCCATCCTGTCTGCGGTTCCAACCGGCCAGGGACCGGACCTGTTCATGGACTCGAATGAAGGCACTGGTGCGCTGGTAGAGGCGGGCGTCGTCGCCCCGTTGGACCTGGCGATCCGGGAGTCGGGGTTCGTCCCTGTGGCGCTCGACGCTTTTGCCTACGACGGCGAGATCTACGCCATGCCGTTTGTCACGGAAGCGGTCGCTCTGTTCTACAACACGGATCTCGTCCCAGCCCCACCGGCCGACTTCGAGGCTCTTCGGAGTGTGTGCGACGGTCTCGGGCTAGCTGCTGCCGTCGGCGTGCCTTGCCTGGCCATTCCCGCCGGTGAACCGCTCCACCAGTTCCCCTTCCTGGCCGGTTTTGGTGGGTATATCTTTGGTTTCGGAAACGGCTCCTACGACTCGACCGATACCGGCCTCGGCACGCCGGAGGCGATCGCCGGAGCAACCTTCCTCAACGGCCTGTACCGGGATGGGTACGCAGATGGTGCCGTCGACTACTCCACGATGGCCGATCTGTTCAATCAGGGATCGGTGCCGTTCATGTGGACGGGTCCCTGGCAGGTCGAAGCCGTCAACGCGGCCGGCATCAACTACGGGGTTGCCAGGCTGCCCGACATGAACGGCAGGTCGGCCCGGCCTCTGGTTGGCTCGCAAGGGTTTTTCTTGAATGCGATGAGCGGGATTCCGGATTCGGCGATGTCGTTTCTCCTCGACTACATCGCCACGACCGAGACGATGGTGCAACTTTCGGTCGCGACCGGCCGACCTCCTGCACTGTTGGATGCTCTCGCCGGAGGGTCCATTGATCGGAACATGGAGGCGTTTGGCGAATCGGCCGCGAACGGGGTGCCCCTGCCCAACGTCCCGGAGATGGAAACGGTTTGGGGGCCGCTCTCCGACGCGTTCAGTGCCCTATCGGGGTTGACCGGCGATCCCGCCGCCATTATGGCAACGGCAGATGGGTCGGTTCGGGAAGCGCTGGGAACGGGTTGACCGACAGCCCGGCTGGGCTTAGGCGTTCTCGATACGCGCGGCGATCTCGTCGATTTGTCTGGAGAACCCCGACCCGATTGCCTTGCTGACGATCGAGAAGAACATGATGGCCAGCATGCCTGTCGGCCGGACCCTGAGAGAAACGGTCATCTCGGTACCGTGCGGGTTGGAGGGTGCCAGCTCGGTGGTGATCGTCCCCTCGATTTCGGCCGCGTCAACCGTGACGATCATGAGCACCGGGGCGTCCGATTCGATGGTCCGGGCCGACCCTTCGTAGGGTTTCTTCCCGGCCTCGGCCAGAAACCGATAGCTGCGCAGGGTCCCGTCCGGGTTGTGTTCGGCGTCGAACACCTGTTGGACGCCGGCGATCCCTCCCCAGGTTTCGGGCTCCTGGAGTATCGCCCAGGCACGTTCGGGCGGCGTGGTGAGGTGGACGGTGTGTGTGAATCGATCGGGTGCCACGGAAAGAGCGTATGGTCGCCACCACCGCAACGCAAGGCTTTGATACTCTCCCGTTCATGATCGACCCGACGGATTACCTGCGCCTGGTGCTCGATCCGGTCCGGATTGCCGTGCTCGGCGCCGCCGCCCTCGGGCCGGTCGATTCGGTCGACCTCGCCCGGAAGCTGGGGGTTCAGACGAAGAGCGTATTGCTGGCCACCGTCAAGCTCCGCGAAGCCGGTCTCCTGGATGAGGAGGACCGTCTTTCGGTCGATACGTTACGGCGGCTCGGCTCGGAACTTCCGACGCTGGAAGGGGCTTCCCCGTCGGTGACGGACGGTCCCTGGGATCAAGAGGAAGCAACGGTGTTGCGCAGGTTCTTCGACGGCACCCGGCTCACCCGGATTCCGGCCCAGCACGCCAAGCGCCTGATCATCCTCGACCGGCTCGCTCAGGAGTTTGAACCGGGCGTGCGCTACCCCGAGCGTGAGGTCAATTTCACTCTGCAGCTGTGGTACCCGGACTATGCGGCCTTACGGCGTTATCTGGTCGACGAGGGATTCCTCGCCCGGGCCGACGGGGTTTACTGGCGGGTCGGCGGCCGGTTCCCCGACGCTCGGGTTGAAGGAGACGATTCCCGGGGAGGTTGACCCGTGCCACATCCCGCTTCACGATGCGCACTGGCGGCCTGCCATCGGCTATCCCCTAGACATCCGGGGTTATTCGACGGAAAATGGTGATGCAGGGTTTGTGGGCGCAAGGGCGGAGTATTGGGAATTCTCCCGCGGACCCTGCATGTGTGTGCGCTCGTTGCCAGTGACGCACAGCTATCGTTGCCTCCCCATGGCCGGCCTACTTGCATTCCACGCCCATCCCGACGATGAGACCACCTCAACCGGAGGAACCCTGGCGCACTACGCGGAAGCAGGTGAGCAGGTGGTGGTGGTCACCGCCACCGACGGGGCGGTGGGGGAAGTCCACAACTACGAAAACCCCGAAGAGCTGAAACCGCGTCTCGCCGCCATCCGCTCCGAAGAGATGGCCAGGGCGGCCGCGGTGTTGGGGGTCACGAATCACGAGTTCCTCGGGTACCGGGACTCCGGCATGATGGGAACCGATGACAACGGGCACCCGGATGCGTTCTGGCGTGCGGACTTCATGGAGGCGACCGGCCGGCTGGTGCATCTGATCAGGCGCTTTCAGCCGGAAGTCGTGGTCGCTTACGATCCGTTCGGCGGCTATGGCCACCCCGATCACATTCAGGTCAATAGGATCGGTACCGCCGCCTTCTTCGGAGCCGACGACGTCGGCCGGTTCCCGCCTGCAGGCGGGGAAGGGTTATGGACTCCCTCCAAGCTGTACTGGGTGACCTTCCCGCGTTCGCGAACCTTGGCGATTCGCCGGGCTCTCTTCGAAGCCGGGGAGATCACCGAAGAGGAATTCCACCGGCGTCCGGCGGTCGGGATTCCGGACGAGGACATCACTGCCTGGATTGACGTCCGGGGTTTTGTCGACCGCAAATTCGAGGCCTGGGCCGCCCATCGCACCCAGATTCCTGAAGATTGGTGGCTCTTCCGGGTGCCTGAAGAGGCTCGTCCCGAGGTGTTCGGGCGGGAGAGCTTCATGCGGATAGCCAGCCGGGTCGATGCTCCGGATCGTGAGGATGATCTCTTCGCCGGGCTCCGATGACCGGGAGGGCCTCCGACCGCTGGCGCCGTCTGCTGGAGGAATGGGCCATTCCCCAAGAACTATTGGACGCCGTCCCAGATTCGCCGTATGGATGGTCAGCCGGGCTCTGGAAGCGGCGGACGGAAATCGCCCACGAACGGGGATTCGAGACGCCGACCGGTGAAGTGCTTCGTTCGCTCCTGCCGCCGGAGGGGTCTCTGCTCGACGTCGGAGCCGGAAACGGCCGGGCATCACTGATCCACGGGGCCGCCGGTCATCTGACCGCGGTCGAAAAAGACCCGGGCATGGCAGAAGGCTTTCGACAGCGGGCAGCCGAGATGGGCGTTGGGGCCGCCCTGGTCGAAGGGGTTTGGCCGGATGTCGCCCCCGATGTCGACATCCACGATGTCGCGATGTGTGCAAACGTTGTCTACGACGTCCAGGACATTCAGCCTTTTCTGGTTGCCCTCTCGTACCATGCCCGGCTCGGCGTAGTGGTGGAGTTGACCGCCGATCATCCGTGGTCGGGTCTTGCGCCTTACTACCGGGCACTCCACCATCTCGAGCGACCGGTGGGGCCCACTTATGAGGATTTCGTGAGGGTTGTCCAGGAGGTATGCCGTGTTCGCCCGGAGGTTGAAGTCTGGACTCGACCCGGCCAGGCCTGGTTCGAGAGCTGGGAGGAGATCCTCGATCACTATGCGAAGCGGTTGGTGTTATCGCCCGATCGCCGCACCGAACTCGAAGCTCTCCTCGCTCCGGTGACGGAGGTTGACGAAGGTCGTCTCTATGTTGGAGCGAGAGAGCGGATCATGGTCACGATCTGGTGGCGCAACTCGACATGATGCTTGATGAATCCTCGCTGGCCGAGGGTATTGCCTTGCTGTCGGAACGGGACTCCGACCTGGCCGCAGTGGTCCGACGTTTCGGTCCTCCGCCGTTGTGGGCCAGGAAACAGGGCTTCGCGACGTTGCTGCTGATCATTCTCGAGCAGCAGGTGTCGTTGGCTTCGGCCCGCGCCGCCTTCGGTCGTCTCGAAGCTGCCATCCCGGCTGTGACCCCGGAGCACTTCAACGCCCTTGACGATGCAACCCTGCGGAAAGTCGGCTTCAGTCGTCAGAAGGCCGGTTACGGGCGGACCCTGGCCGCCGCATTGATCGACGAGACCTTGGACCTGGCCGCTCTGGCCGGACTTCCCGATGAAATCGCCCGGGATGCCCTGGTCTCACTGAAGGGGGTCGGCCCCTGGACCGCCGACACGTACCTGCTGATGGCCCTGGGCCGCCCGGACGTATGGCCTGCCGGGGATATCGCATTGCAGGCAGCGGTGCACGAAATCAAATGCTTGCCGCACCGCCCGTCCCATGACGAGATGGAAGCATTGGCCGAGGGGTGGCGACCCTGGCGGGCGGTGGCCGCCCGGATTCTCTGGTTCCACTACCTCGGGGGCCGGGGTTAGGACTGTGACTCGACATCTTTGCGACTCCCGGCCGTTCGGTGTCGTTCGG
>Ga0224512_10005344_pt1 | contig 10617 bp, 9 predicted proteins | sample SF_May12_sed_USG_4_FD_169103 | JGI IMG/M metagenome (GOLD analysis project Ga0224512, IMG submission 169103) | Sediment microbial communities from San Francisco Bay, California, United States - SF_May12_sed_USGS_13 | ecosystem: Environmental > Aquatic > Marine > Sediment | place: USA: California...
GGCCGCATCGGCCGCGAGGTCGCGCGCCTCGCGGCGGCCTTCGAAATGCGGATCGTGGTGGTCGATCCGCACGTGCCGAGCGACACGGTGACGCGCGACGGCTTCGCGCGCGCCGCTTCGCTTGCCGATGGCCTGCGCGACGCGGACTTCGTGGTTCTCGCCTGCGCCCTCGGCCCCGCGACGCGCGGCCTGTTCGACGCCGGGGCCTTTGCGCGCGTGAAGCCGGGCGCCTTCATCGTCAACGTCGCGCGCGGGCCGGTCATCGACGAGGCTGCGCTCGTCGCCGCACTGGCGGAAGGCCGCATCGCGGGTGCCGGCCTCGACGTGCTCGAGCGCGAGCCCCCGCGCGCCGGCCATCCGCTGCTCTCGCGCGACGACGTAGTGCTGACTCCGCACACCGCCGCCTATGTCGACACGGCCTTCGAGCGCATGGCGCTCGCCTGCGCAACCAATGCGCTCGCCGGCCTCGATGGCAGGCTCGGTCCGGCGGCGGTGGTGAACCCCGAGGTTCTGGCGGCACAAGAAGCAACTGGAGCGCAACGATGAACAGGGCGAAGCCTTTGCACGGCAGCATCGAGGAAGATTTCCGGGCGCGCACGCCGGGGTCGGCGAGGCTGTTCGCGCGAGCCTGCGCAGTGATCCCCGCCGGCCTGACGCACGACTCGCGCGCCACGCTGCCCTACCCGGTTTGCGCGGCCCGCGCGCAGGGTCCGCGCAAGTGGGACGTCGACGGCAACGAGTACGTCGATTACTTCGGCGGCCATGGCGCGCTGCTGCTCGGCCACTCGCACCCGGCGGTGGTCGAAGCGGTGCAGCGCCAGATGCCGCTGGGCACGCACTGGGGCGCCTCGCACGCCCTGGAAGTGCAGTGGGCCGAACTGGTCCAGCGCCTGATTCCGTCCGCCGAGCGCGTGCGCTTCACCGCCTCAGGTACCGAGGCCTCGCAGCTCGCGCTGCGCCTGGCGCGCGCATTCACCGGCAAACCGAAGATCGTGCGCTTCGTGGGTCACTTCCACGGCTGGCACGACCAGGTGGTAGCGGGCGCGATGTCGCATTTCGACGGCTCGACGCCCGCCGGCATCGCACCGGCGGCGCTCGAGCAGTCGATCGTCCTGCCCGCCGATGACCTTTCCCGGTTGGCGGATACGCTCGGCACGCGCGACGACATCGCGGCGGTAATCGTCGAGCCCTCGGGCGCCTCCTGGGGCCAGGTGCCGCTGCCCGCGGGGCTGCTCGCCACCCTGCGCCGGCTCACCCGCGAGCGCGGCATCGTCCTGATCTTCGACGAGGTGATCACGGGATTTCGCTGGTCGCGCGGCGGCGCGCAGGCGCGCTACGACATCACACCCGACCTGAGCGTGCTCGCCAAGATCCTGGCTGGGGGACTGCCCGGCGGCGCAGTTGTCGGTGCGCGCGCCATCATGGAGCAGCTCGATGCCGCGGCCGCGAAGGCAGCGGGGCGCGAGAAGATCGGCCATCAGGGCACCTTCAACGCCAACCCGCTGTGCGCCGCCGCCGCGGTCGCGGCCCTCGGCCTGGTCGAGACCAGCGACGCCTGCGCGCGCGCCGAGGCGAGCGCTGAGGCGCTGCGCCAGGGCCTGCGCAAGCTCCTGGTCGAGGAAGGCGTGCCTTGGGGCGTGTACGGCGAGTCCTCGGTATTCATCGTGTTCCCCAACCCGAATGGCCTGCCCATCGATCCCGCGAGCTTCGATCCGGTGGCGCTCGGCTTCGAGGGCATCAAGGGCGCGCGCGATCCGCACCTGATCAACCGGCTGCGCCTCGCGCTGCTCACCGAGGGTGTCGACATCATGGGCGGTCCCGGCGGCATGGTCTCGGCAACGCATGGGCCGCAGGAGGTGGCGCAGACATTTCAGGCCTTCCGCTCGGCGCTGCGCCGCCTCAAGGCGGAGGGCGACATCCGCGGGCTGTAGCTGCGCGTGCCTTGCCCGGCGCCTGATGAGAGCGAGCTGGCGATGGCGCTCGCCGAGCTGCCGTCGGTGAAGGCGGCCTGAGCGGGATGCACTTGCGCGTTTTCGCGACGTTCGATCACAGTCAGGCTGACATTGGAGCAAACGCAAAGGCGAGGATCTACCCTAACCACGTTTGCGTTGCTTTTTTCTGGTGACCGCGCCCCGGTAGTGCTTTGTTATGGCCGCCTTCTCTGCCTCTCTGTCCTTGGCCAGTCCGGTAACCCTTTGCAACTCGACCGCTCTTGCTTCCCGCCGCGCCTTCACATCTAGCGCCTTTTGTTCCTCCGTCGGCGGGTTCCAGTCGAGAAATTTCGGCCTTAGATTCTGAAAATAGGCACTGGAGGATTCCTCTACTCTCCGTGCTTTTGCTTTCTTCTTCTTCATTTGGGCTCCTTCCGGCCAGGAGCGGTCACTTGATCACTCGTAGATCTTTTCGCCCACCGCGCCCGACTCGAGGGCGTCGAGTTCGAGGTCGCGGGTCGCGTTGACGCGCCGGGCGGCGGCGTGCTCCTTGTACCACTCGCTGCCGACGATGGCGGAGAGTACTTCGTTGGTGCCGGTCCAGATTGATGCCAGGCGCAGGTCGCGATGAATGCGCTCGATCGGGAAGACGTTGGTATAACCGATGCCACCCATCACCTGCATGGCATTGTGGACCACCTGCTGGCAGGACTCGGTCACGAACTTCTTGGTCTCCGACACCATGCGGCGAACACGTGACGAGGCCCCCTCCAGTTGCACCGCGAGACATGTGCTGTAGACGAAGGCCCGCGAGGCATCGAGCAGCATCGCGGCGTCAGCGATCTGGAAGCTCACCCCCTGAAAGCGGTTGATCACCTGTCCGAACGCCTTGCGCTTGGTGGTGTAGGTGGTCGCGACCTCGAGCGCCGGCCGCGCGGCACCGATGGTCATCGCCGCGGTACCCAGCCGCTCCGGGATCATCATGGTGTTGAACACTGCGAGACCCCCGTGCAGCTCGCCCAGCAGATTCTCCTTGGGGACTTCCACGTCCGCGAACACGACGCGACTCGCGCCTCCTCCCCGACATCCCATCAGTCCGTAGATATAGTCGGCGGAGACGCCGGGACCGCGATCGACCAGCAGGCAGGAGATCCCGCGGTGCGGCTCGGCGTGCGGATCGGTGCGCGCGTACACCAGGAAGTAGTCGGCCGCCGTTCCGCCGACGATGAAGCGCTTCTGACCGTTGAGCAGGAAGTGATCACCGCGATCCTCGGCCACGGTCGTGGTGCCGAAGAAATCGGAGCCGCCGCGCGGCTCGGTGAGACACTCGGCGGCGAAGATCTCGCCGCGCAGCAGCGGCGCGACATACTTCTCCTTCTGCGCATCGTTGCCGTGGAGGACGATGGCGTCGCAGACCAGCTCGGCGCCGACGCCGAACGTGCAGGCGAAGATGTAACCGAGCGCGCCGACCTCCTCCATCACCATCGCGCTGGTCACCCAGTCGAGCTCGCGACCGCCCCAGCGCTTCGGAAAGCGACAGCCCATCAGGTTCCGACGGCCTGCCTCGCGCAGAAAGTCGCGCGGGAAATCGATCTTGTCGGTGTCCATGTCAAGGATCAGCTGGCGTGGCACCGACTTGACGAAGTCACGGACTTCATCGCGCAGGGCGCGCTGGGTCTCGTTGAGTGTGAAATCGAACATTGTAGCCTCCGGCGTCGGGTGTGTTCTTTCTATCCTAGCCCTCGACAGGCGGGTATGGGGAGAGGCTCCAAGGGGGGGGCCCTACCGCACCCGGCCGATCTCGCGCTGTGACCAACCCGCTGAATCGCCTCACCGAGGCCCTGAAGCGCCGCTATACCATTGAGTGGGAGCTCGGCACGGGTGGTATGGGTTGACTGCGGCCATTGGCGAACGTCCGCTTTCGGCGGCTCGGGATGATTGTCGGCCCATAGGCCGTGACGGCTGGAATAGCCGTTGGTCAAACTAATGACCGACCTCACACGCCGCTTCTTGCTGTGCTCGGCCCACGCAGACATTCAAGCGGCCTGGCGTTTGCTGATGCTGGCCGCGGCGTCTAGGACCATCTCCTTCATAGGTCGAGCCGACCAACCGAGCAGACGTCGAGCTTTAGCGCTCGTCGTCAAGAACGGTTTATCGAGATCGTCAACGATGAGGCGAACGGTGGGGTCGAAGAGACTAACCAAACGCACCATGAAATTCGGCAAAATCCGATTCGGGACCCTGTAGCCCGCTGCGGCCAGTACTTCGGCGACCTCCTGCATCGAGCGGGTTTCGCTGAACAGAATGAAACGTTCACCCGCCGCTTCGGGCACGGTCATCGCCAGGACATGTGCAATGGCTACGTCGCGTACGTCGACGAATCCCAACTGCAGGCGTGGAACCCCCGGAACTTCCCGCCGCAGCAATTTGCCCACTACTTCGTTCGAGGCGTTGTCTGTCCCAAGCAAGGATGGGCCGAGCACGTACACCGGGTTCATGGTCACGAGCTCCAGGCGACGCTCCGGTGGTACGCCACGTATGAACTCCCAAGCCGCCTGCTCCGCCAAGGTCTTGCTCCTCTCGTACGCGCCCATGCGCTGGCCGAGATCAGACCAGTCGTCTTCGTCAAACGTTCGTGCAGGTTCACGGTCGCGGCCCGACATGACGGCCGCCACCGAGGAGGTCATGACCAGCCGAACAACACCTGCTCTGCTGGCCGCGCCTAGGGCGCGCAGTGTCCCTTCGCGCGCCGGACGGATGAGCTCGCCGGGATCGCGCGGTGCTCGTTTGGGCACAGGCGAGGCGACGTGCAGAGCATAAGTTGCGCCCGCCATCGCCGCGTCCCAGCCCGAATCATCGGAGAGATCCGCTTCCTCGAAGCTCAAGCGGTCGCCTGGCTCGAGCGGGGCGAGGGCCGTGCGCACCGCCGACTGTCTGCTAAGACTGCGCAACGTACCGCGGACGCGGTAACCGCGCTCCAGCAACTCGCGCACGCAATGCAGGGCGATGAAGCCCGAGGCACCTGTTACGGTCACCACTGTATTTTGGGGCTCGACATTCATCATCCGTCCTCCGTGAGCACGGCACTTGCAGCTAGAGCTTGTTATTGAGTCAGTGTGTTGTACAGGTCAGGATATGCATACCTATTGAGATAAGAAATAGGCGGTCGTAGCCGCTAGATTCCTCATCGACGCTGGGCGGTGTGGGTGGGGAGGTTCTTCTGGCGTCTGTCTCTCAGTAAGGAGAGCAGATGCGGTCATTGGCCCCTCCACCCCGGCCTTCTCACTGTTGCAGAAGAAGGCCGGTTACACCACTCCAACCATACAAGCGGTCATTCGCGGATCTGTTATTCGATCACCTAGTCGGCGCGCAGTAGCAGCGCCTACGCCATCGGCCGCAGGCAGCGTCGCACAATTGCGCTTATGTCGCGTGGCGAACGAACCTGCGTTGGCCGCTGGGCCGCGCATAAAAGTGCGCCCATGTCCATTCCGGACTCCTCCTCCCCACACGCGATGAGTGGGATTTGGAACGGGATCACCGGTCAAAACTTCCCCCAATGCGCCCACCGCGCGCGTCTGCCTCCAAGTGGCCGCCATCCCGTCTTGTCGGAATGCTTTTGCGTTCGCTCACGGCGGTTCCTCGCGGGCGTCGCTGAGCCACGAAATTGAATGGCTGCTGTAGATCGAAACAGGCCGCCGGTGGAAGGTCTATCGTCAAACCTGTCCGTTCACTTCATGCATTGCATATGTTTTGGTCCCTGACAGTCCAGCTCACGCTGCGTCCAGAGGCTTTTGATATACGCAATCAGATCCCGAGCATTTTGTTTTGTCAGACCTGCGTTTTTCCAGGCCATCATGCGCTGGGTCCGTGGTGATCCTTCCAAAATTGTTTCTTCAAGCGCGTCATCGGTGTGGTGCCAAGCATGTTCGGAATAGTCCATAGCTGGTGCCCGTAGATAGTTCTTATCAGTTAATGCCTGCAGACTATAGGTTTCTCCTACACCATCGAGGCCATGACAGCTTTGGCAATTCTTCTTATAGAGGGATTGTCCACGTTTTTCGTTTGCAGTTTTTGCTACATAGCGCCCTTTTATGCTGCGCCAGTTGATACCAGCATCGTCAGATACGATAAGTTTTCCGAATTGATTAAGAGCCACCAGCTTATTGGGTGCCTTGGATTCAGCCGATAGTTGCACTAAAACCTGGGAGCCCAACATATTACTTACCGGTTTCCATTGATTCTTTTCATTATTGAATCGAAGCAGACCCTTGGAGACCACAAAAGCATAGAGTGTCCCTCCAACGGTTTCAGTCACCATTGTCGCAGGCAATCGAAGATCACCAGATACCGCCCAAGTCTGTCCATTGTCTTTGCTGACAAATAATCCTTCATTGGTGGCCGCGAAAAATTTTGTACCCTGTATCTCATGTTTGGCAATGCTGTTGATCTTGGGAAGCTTGCTGACACCTATAAGATCCGCATTAACAAGCGTCGAAAATACCAACAGCGCGATTGTTATGAAGGTCGATGATTTTTTCATATTTACCCCAACGGACGGAAAATCAATCGGCGACTGCCAGCGCGGCATTCCATGAAATGCACCTTTTAGGTTACGTAGCCCCGGCGCAGCGTCGCACAATGGCGCTTAGGTCGCCTCGGGGGCCATTGTTGGAAAAATCGGAATTCGTGATTGCCCTTGGCTCGGAGCGTGGCAGCTTCAGCAAGTCCTGGCCGCGCGGCAGGAGGCCAGAGTCGGCGCGGCAGACACCATCGGTCGGCCCTCCTTGGCCCAGGCGCGAATGCCGTCCCTGACGTTGTAGACCCTGGGGTATCCCGCCTGCCGCGACAAAAACTGGCTAACCAGCTTGGTGCGATTGCCGCTGCGGCAGATGACGATCAGCGGGTCGCCGGGCTTGGCGATGGCTTTGACCCGCTCCAGCCACGCGGCCGGATCAGCCTTGCCGCGCTCGTCGAAGAAAGTCAGCAAGTGGCTGCCGGGGACAATGCCGGTTTCTACCCACTCCGGCTTGGTGCGGATGTCGATCACCCGAACGCCTGCAGCCGCCAGCTTCGCCAGCTCGGCATTATCGATATCGATGACCTCGGCGCGGGCGGTGAAGGCGGCGAGGAGGCAGCAGCAGGCGAGAAGCAGACGGCTCATGAAATTTCCTCTGACCAGTAGTGACAAATGCGCGTTTCCCAACGTTAAGAGCGCATTACAGAATGACAACCGATTTTGCAGCGCTTGCAAGCTAAGCCTTTGCCTTCTCCAGGCCACCGATGTAAGGGCGGTTCCAGGTTGGGCTGATCGCGGCGGTGGAGTTGCCCCGTTTCGGTGGACGGTTTAGCGCTTGGGTCACAAGCGGTTATCCACAGGCTGCGCGCGGCGTCGCACAATGGCGCTTATGTCGCGTCGCGGGCCACTATTGGTGAAAAGGGGCGGATTTTGCAATTTGGCAGTGGCTGCATGCATGTTGCAATGCGAGCGATACCCGACTTTATATTTCCTGGCGAGACGTGGTCGAAGTGAGCGCTGCTGCGCCGCCACCGGTCAATATCCCAGCGTTCGCGGCAGCCACAGCGCAAGCTGCGGCAAGGACGCGATCAGAGCGAGCGCGACCAACATCGCCCCCACCATCCACATCACCCACTTCACCGTGGATTCCATGGAAACCCCGGCTATGCGCGTGGTCACCATCAGGCTGACCGCCATCGGCGGGGTGAACTGTCCGATGGACATGTTCATGGTCATCAGCACGCCGAACCACACCAGGTCCCAACGGAAAGTCTCGGCGATGGGGAGCAGGATAGGCAGGAACACGAGAAAAATCGATATCGCATCGAGCAGCATCCCCGCGATCAGCAGCATCAGCATGATCATCACCAGCATGATCCACTCGGTCGAGGTCACGCCGATCAGGGCTTTGGCGAACGCATCGAACGCGCCTAGCGTGGAGCCGGCATGGGCGAACACGCCGGCAAGCGAAATGATGATCATCACCACCGCGGAGATCTCCGCCGACTCCACCAGCACCCCGTAGACGCTGCGCCAGGTCAGCGTGCGGTAGACGAACACGCCCACGAAAAAACCGTAGAACACTGCCACCACAGCGGCCTCGGTGGGCGTGAACATGCCGGAGCGCAGCCCGCCGAGGATGATCACCGGAGCGAGCAGCCCCCAGCTCGCATCCTTGAAGCTTTGCCACACCGACACCTCGCGCTCGCCGCCTTCGGCGCCCCAGCCTTCTCGTACCGAAAAATAGAGCACGGGAACCAGCAGCGACAGGCCGGCGATTGCGCCGGGTATCAGACCCGCGGCGAACAAAGCCGGCACGCTGGCGCTTGGCACCAGGATGCTGTAGACGATGAAGGCGATCGAGGGCGGGATCAGGATCGCAGTGGACCCCGCGGCCGCGATCAGGCTCGCCGAGAATTCCCTCGGGTAACCTTGCTTAGCCATGCCGGGGATCATCACCATCGCCACCGCCGCGGCGTCCGCGGGGCCGGAGCCGGAAATGCCGCCGAGGAACATGCACACCAGGATTGCCACCACGCCTTGCGCGCCGCGGCGCTTGCCCACCAGCGCCGCGGTGAAATTCACGATGTGCAAGGCCACGCCGGCGCGCTCGAAGATCATGCCTGCCAGCACGAACACCGGCAGCGCCAGCAGCGGATACTTCGCCAGGCCGGCGTAGGCGTTGGTCGGCACCGACATCACCCCAAGCCCCTCGATCATGATTACCGCGGTGCCGGCGACGCCGAGCGCCACCGCGAGCGGCGCTCCAAGCACGAGCAGCAGCGCGAAGCCGAGGAACAGGATCAGGCTGCCCTCGGCCAGCATGTCTATGCCTTGCGGCGCACGAGGCGCATGATCCGCCCGGTTATGCGCAGCGCGATGACCGCGGACAGTACCGGCAGCCACAGGGTGTAGATCCACTGCGGGATGCCGATGCCGGGCGAGGTGGTATCGAAGTTCCAGTCGTCGAGGAGCAGCTTGATGCCGTACCAGACGATGATCGCAAACAGGGACGCCGCGATGCCCATCACCGCGATCTCGATCCGATGGGCAATCCGCGGCTGCAGCTTCTCCACCACGAAGCTCATGCGGATATGCGCGTTCTTGGCGAATGCCGCCGAGGTACCGACGAAAGTGAGCACCACCATGAGAAACACCGAGAACTCCTCGGTGAACGCGAACGATTCGTCGGTGAAATAGCGCACCAGTACGTTGGCGAAAGTGATCAGGCAGATCAACGCCATTGCGATAGCCGCGAAGAACTCCTCGATCTGGACCGGAATGCGCGGCCGCTCTTCGTCCGCAGACTTGACCAGGTCGGGATGGTCGCTCATGGGTGCATTACGAAAAACGCCGCCACGCGTGCGTGGCGGCGCCGTTCAGGACTGAATGGCTTACTTCTTGCGTGCGGCGATGGTCTTCTCGGCTTTGTTCACCAGGTCCTGGCCGATGTACTTCGACCACTTCTGGTAGACCTTGCGCGTCGCCTTCACGAACGCCGCGCGCTCGCTGGCGGAGAGCCTCACCACGTTGACGCCGAGCTTCTCGACCCCGGAAATCATGGACAGGTCGGGCGCGATCAGGCCCTTGCGCGCCAACTGAATCACCTGCCGCCCGGCCTCGACCGCCGCTTGCTTGACGATCTCGCGCTCTGCCGGGGTCCAGCTTTTCCACACTTCCTTGTTGGCGACGAAGATCAGCGGGTCGGCGACATAGCCCCACAGCGTCACATTTTTCTGGCCGATGGTATGCATCTTGGCCGCGGTAAAAATGGTGAGCGGGTTTTCCTGGCCGTCCACTGCGCCGGAGGCGAGCGCCGGCTGCGCGTCGGCCCAGCTCATTTGCGTCGGATTGGCGCCGAGCGAGGTGAAGGTTTCGTTGTAAATCGGCGAACCGACCACGCGGAATTTGAGGCCTTTCATGTCCTTCGGCGCGTGGATCGGATGCTTCGAATTGGTGACTTCGCGAAAGCCGTTCTCGCCCCAGGCGAGCGGCACCACCCCGTTCTTTTCCAGGAGCTTGAAGATGTCCTTGCCCACTTCACCCTGAGTGAGCGCGTCGATGGCGGCGTAATCGGGCATCAGGAACGGCAGCGAGAAGATATTCAGCTCCTTCACCTGCGGCGACCAGTTGATGGTCGAGCCGATGGCGAGGTCGATCACGCCCTGGCGGATCGCGGTGAATTCCCGCGTCTGGTCGCCAGCGACCAGCGACGCGCCGGGATACATCTTGATATTGATCTTGCCCTTGGTGCGCTCGCGCACCAGGTTGGCCCAGATCTCGCCGCCCTTGCCCCAGGGGAAGGCGGTCCCCACCACCGTAGACAGCCGGTATTCGGCCTGATATTTTCCCTGCTGCGCGGCAGCAGGCAGGGCGAACGCCAGGGCGGCCGCGGACACGATCAGCAACAAGTTTCTACGCATCATTTCCTGCTCCTTTAATGTTTGCTCGTCGATCCGGCCGCGAGCGTATCACGCCGCCATCGGCTAGGCCATCGGTCGCTTGCGGCGATCACTGCTTACGAAAAGATTCAACTCCTGAAGCAATTTTTCCGCGGAGATACGCCCCACCTCTTCCAGCGTGCGCGCATAACCGACCGGAATGCGCGGTGAACCTACGCGCCTGACCGGAACGCCGAGTTCTTCCGCGACCGTGGCCGCGACTTCGGCG
>Ga0224512_10005345_pt1 | contig 10615 bp, 8 predicted proteins | sample SF_May12_sed_USG_4_FD_169103 | JGI IMG/M metagenome (GOLD analysis project Ga0224512, IMG submission 169103) | Sediment microbial communities from San Francisco Bay, California, United States - SF_May12_sed_USGS_13 | ecosystem: Environmental > Aquatic > Marine > Sediment | place: USA: California...
GGGACCACGAGGCCTCCACCCGACCTGTAATCATCGCCTTGGCGCCACGCGCCGTCGGCCGTATACGAGATGGCACCCTGTCGGCCGGCGAAGTTGAGGCTGGTCTCCCACGCGTTCAGGTTCGAGTCGAAGCCGCCGCCAATGCTGCCTCGCGGACGCGAGTCGGATTCAGGGAGCGGTCGGGTCTCGACGCGAATCGCGCTCAGGTTGCCCGCGCCCCACGTAAGCGCGTACGGGCCCTTGATCACCTCGACGCTGCTCACGGCACTGGGGTCGAGGTGCGTGAGCGGTGAATCCATCCGCGCCGGACCCGCCGGCTCGAGGCGCGTGCCATCCAGGTATGTGCCGACCTCGGTTTCCCGGAGCCCGCGCACGACAGGATCGAGGCCGAGGGGGCCGCGCCGCACGGCGTCGACGCCCTCGATAGCTCGCAGGAGCTCGCCGACGTCCTTAGGGTTCGCCTCCCGTACCTCCCGCTCTTGCAGCCCTGCGGCGGGGGTGAGATCGGGACGCAGGACCGACACGCTGATACCCGCGACGTCGAGCGGCCGCGTCTCCAGCGTGAAGTTCAGCGTGACCGTCCCACCGGCGGGGACTGCCACGGTCTGGCGCGCAGTTCGGTATCCGAGAGCCTGTGCGGTGATGGTGCGAGTTCCGGCCGGCATCGACAGGACGTACTGGCCGTCGAAACGCGCTGCGTTCCATCCTGATGCTCCCTCCCATTGGAGGGCGACGAAGGGGATCGTTTCCCCCTGGGCGCCCAGCACACGGCCCACGACCTGACCGGTCTGCGCGGCCCCGGCGGTGGCGAAGAGCAGGGGGAGGGCGGCAAGGCCGACTACGGCAAGGACCCGCAGGGCGACGGCCCGCGAACGTTTAAGCGAAGTCATGATAGTCCTCCAGCAAGCGTGGCATGGCCGATGGCCACGACGCGCGTTCGTCGAATGGACGGCCCCGGCGGTGCCGGTGCCCGAGTACCCCGAGGGGGGCGATTCCTTCAGACGACGGCGGGAGGAGGTCTCGCCAAAGGAAGGCGGAACTGGTCGCGCTTGGTGAGCACCTGATCGACGACCGGAGAGAGATCCCTCGGCGCATCAGGCGTCTGCGCCAGCACCGGAACACCCGCCCTGGGTGCGTACGGCGCCGTCTCTACGCTGCAATGCCCGAGGCAACTGCACCCCTCGTGCTCCGCATCTGGGGCGCGATCGGTCGCGGGCATCGGGTGGTGAGACGCACCGTGCTCCGTAGCGACCTGGCTCTCGTGCTGGTCCGACGCGTGACCCGGGTGGCTGACGCAAGTGCGAAGCGGACCCGACGTCAGTCCGAACAAGAAGACAGCCAGCACCGACACGCCAAGCGCGCGCATGGCTCGCATGTTGGCAGAGTCGTTGGGCATGTGTCCTCGCTCGACGGGGTGTCGTGCTACTGACACCGGACTACTCAGGGGCGTTACGAGGGCAGGACCTCGACGTTAGACCGAATCGTCGAAGCCGACAACCCTTACCCGTGCGCGCCCTGAAGTGTTTCGCTCGTGCCGCTCAGGGCAGCAGTCTCGCGATGGCACGCTGGACACGCGCGATATCCGAGACGACGAGGGTATTGGTGGACTCTACGACCGAAACGCTACCGCGCTCGGTGAGCAGGGGCGCGATCGCGGCTTGGAGCTCGGCGGCCCGCGAGTAAGAGATGCGAAACGAACGGGTCACGATCGGCTCCGTGCGCTCGCGGTCGTTCAGGTCCGCGATGTTGTCGACACGAATGATGCCGTACTCGTCTTCACTCGCGACGAACCCGTGGACGGAGAGAATCGTGCCGAGCGCAACGTCCCACGGCTGATCGTTGATGTCGGCGGTGACAAGTCCCGTCACGTTGGAGCTCGCGACGATGGACGCGCCGGAGTAGGCCGCGAAGGCCCGGAGCACATCCCCGATCGGAACGCCGGTCCAGGACACCGACATGCGGCGGGCGGTACTCTGGTCAGGCAGTGGGGACGGCGCTTGAGCGGACACGGGGGTCGCGAGCGTCGACGCCACCACGCATGCGCCGCCGACCACGGACGAGAGGCGAACCCCCCACGCGGGGCGCACCGGTCAGCCGCCGCTCACAGAGGGCAAGATGACGACCTCGCTCGATCCGTCGATGGGTGTGTCGAGCCCACCGGACCAGCGAATATCCGCCGCGTCGACGAACACGTTAATGTGCGGGCGCAGCTCGCGTTGCTCAGTGAAGATTCGGTCGTAGAGCGCAGGGAGCTCCGCCCGCAGCGCCTCGAAGGCCTGACCCACGGTGACATGGTCGACCTCCAGGCCGACGGTACTGCGCCCGCCCGTGAGGTCGCGAAGCGGACCCGGCACGACCAGGGTGACGCTCACGCGACTACCGCCGCCTTCACGCAGACGACCGGCGGAAGGCCTTCGTGCACCAAGGACCACGAATTACCGTCGTCGGCCGAGGCGTAGACCTTGCCACTGCGCGTGCCGAAGTAGACGCCCGCGGGACTCGACTGATCGGTGTCCAATGCGTCCCGGAGCACCGTCTCGTAGGCACCCGCCTGGGGAAGGCCCTTTGTCAGGGGCTGCCACGACGCGCCGGCATCGCGCGTCCGGTAGACGCGAAGCTTGGCCTCGGGCACGCAGCGGAACGTATCGGACTCGAGCGGCACGATGTACACGGTATCCGAATCCGTCGGATGCATGGCCATGGCGAAGCCGAAGTCCGAGGGGACGCCGTTCGCGATGTCCTGCCACGTGTCGGCCCAGTCGTCGCTGCGGTAGAGGCCCCAGTGATTCTGAAGGAAGAGTCTGTCCGGCCGGTCCGGGTGGGAGACCACCTTGTGCACGCACTGACCGAATTCGGGATGCTTGTCGGGCAAGAACTCCGCGCGCACCCCCACATTGCGGGGAGCCCAGCTGGCGCCGCCGTCGGTGGTCGTGTAAACACCTCCGGTGGAGAACGCGACGAGCATCCGATCACGCACCTCGGGATGAGGCACGATCGTGTGCATGCAGAGGCCGCCCTGGCCCGGCGTCCAGAACTCGCGGTGCTGGTGCTTCAGGAAGCCCTCGACCGGAGCCCACGACGCGCCGCCATCCCGGCTCTCGAACAGACACGTCGGCTCCACGCCCAGATACATGATATCGGGCTCATCCGCCGGCCCGGGACGAATCTGCCAGACGCGCTTGAGCGATAGGCCGGACTCTTCGGGAAACTTCACGGCCCGCTCCTCCCTGCTCGACCAGGTGGCGCCGAGGTCGTCCGACCGCCGCAGCGTCACGCCCCAGAAGGCACTGCCCGGGGCGGCCCATAGGGTAGGGGTCGTGCCGCGCTGGTCCATCGCCAACGCGTACACCTCTTCGCCGGGAAAGTGTGGGCCGTCCGACGTCCATTTCTTCCTGGACGCGTCTGATGTAAACAGGAACGCGCCTTTCAAGGTGCCCACCATGAGCACAACGTCGCCAGCACGAGCACTGCTACCCGTCGGATTCTCAGGCACTGCCGCCCCCTGCTTGGGTCCGCCTCGCGGACCGACTCACAGCCCCCGAACAACCTAAGTGCCCAGTCGGGCCGACCAAAAGGTAGGCCTTGGCGCGCGCTCGGCGGCGAGGCATGTTGCTCGCGTGAGCGCTCCACACCCACCTGACCCGGCCCACCTCTCCGTCGAGGACTGGGAGCGAGGACTTCAGGTCGCACGCGAGTTGCGAGTGGCCGTGTTCGTGGTGGCGTACAACGCCGAGGCGCACATCCGGGAGACGCTCCAGCGCATCCCCGCGGAGCTCCTCGCGGAGCTCGCCAGCATTTACGTCATCGACGACAAGAGCGTCGATCGCACGACAGAGATCGCGGGCCGGCTCAAGGCCCAGATCCCCATTCTCGAGGTCTTCACGACCCCAATGAACCAGGGGTACGGAGGAAACCAGAAGCTCGGCTTCACGTATGCGATCCGGCAGGACTTCGACGTGGTGGTGCTCCTGCACGGAGATGGCCAGTACGCACCCGAGATGCTACCCAGCATCATCGCGCCGTTCGCGGAGTCTGACACCGCCGCGGTCTTCGGTTCGCGCATGATGACGAGAGGCGGCGCGCGCCGTGGTGGCATGCCGCTCTACAAGTATGTGGGCAACCGCATTCTCACGAGCATCGAGAATCGGTTGTTGGATGCGTCACTGACGGAGTTCCACTCCGGCTACCGAGCGTATCGAGTGTCGGCCCTCGCGCAGCTCCCCTTCCGCTACAACACGAACGACTTCCACTTCGATACCGAAATCATCATCCAGCTGCTCGCTCGTAAGATGCGGATCGTCGAGGTGCCGATCCCCACCTACTACGGGGACGAGATCTGTCACGTGGAGGGGATTCCGTACGCCCTGAACTGCGTCGGCACGGTCCTGCGTGCGCGAGCGAACCAGATGTATCTGGTTCACCACCCGAAGTTCGACGTCTACGACGGTGGCGAGTACGTGTTCAAGACGGCCCCCTCGACAGTGCATCAGCACGTCCTCGCCCGTGGCTGGGAGGCAGGAACCAAGGTCGTGGAGCTCGGGGCAGGTCACGGACACGTGAGTACGGCGCTCCACGGGCGCGGCCTCGAGGTTGCTGCGGTCGACCTCTTCCCGCCGGAGCGCGACTTCGCGTTCCCGTACTTGGAGGCGAACCTCGACCAGCCGTTCGCAGATCGGGTTGTCGAGGCCCTGGGTGCCCCGGCCGACGTGGTTCTCGCGCTCGATGTGATCGAGCATTTGGGCCGCCCCGAGACGAGCCTCCAGGAGATCCGCCGCACGATGAAGCCAGGTGCGACACTCGTGGCCAGTACCGGCAACGTCGGCTACCTCCTCGTCCGTCTGATGCTGTTGCTCGGATACTTCAACTACGGGAAGAAGGGCATTCTCGACCTGACGCACACGCGACTCTTCACCGTCCGTTCGTTCTGTCGCACACTGGAGGGCGAGGGCTTTCGCGTGGCGAGCGTGCGGGGATTCGGGCCGCCCATCCGCGACATGATCGGGACGAGCCCGTTGCTGAGGTTCCTCGACACCACGGCGTCCTTCCTCTCACGGGTATGGCCGTCGCTCTTCGGCTACCAACTGCTCGTCGAGGCACAGCGGCTCGACGGCGTCGACGACATCCTCGACTCCACGGTGGGCGCCGAGACGGCTACAGCGGCCGCCTCTTGACCGAGCCCGCGCCGCCTACCGAGGTCGATCCCTTCGAGCGGTACGGTACATCCATCGCGATCGCCCTCGTCATCGTGGGTTTCGTCCTGAGGGCGCGAGGGCTCTCCGAGTACTGGCTGAATCCCGACGAGGGCATCTACTACTCGACGCTGACCCGCGACTCCATCGGGGCGTTCTGGGCGGAGGTCTCGGCGAACGCGCACCCGCCGCTCTTCTATCTGGTCATGAGGGGGGTGGGGCTACTCACGTGGGACTTCGTGTGGCTCCGCGTCGTCTCGTTGATTTCGGGGACCGTGGCGATCTGGGCCTTCTGGCTCGTCGGACGCGAGCTGGGTGGGCGGGGCAGGGCAGGCGTCGTGGCAGGACTCGTCAGTGCCACGCTCCTGTCCATCAACGCCTACGCGGTCACGTTGTCACAGGTAATCCGTCCCTACATGATGATGCTCGCGCTTCTCGCGCTTGGGTTGTTCCATCTGCTTCGCTACCGGTCCGACCCGTCAGGTCGGAGGCTCGCGCTGTATGCCGCCTGCCTCGTGCCGGCCGTCCTCATTCACTACAGCGCCGTTCTGGCGCTGGCGGGCTTCTGCATCGTCGCGGCTTACTACGCCCTCACGCGCACGGTGGAGGTGGCCGCCCTGCGCCGCCTGGCGCTCGTGCAGATCGCGCCGGCGTTGGTTTTCGTCGCACTGTATATGCGCCACGTGGCGACGATCATCGATAGCGACCTCATGGGCGACGCACTCGACGCGGACGGATGGCTCACCCCGTGGCTCGTCGCGACACCCGGGGACGCTTGGTACAGTTTCGCGACGTTCCAGGCATTTCACGTGCCCCCGGACTTTCGCGGTCGCGCGGCGCTCCTCCTCCTCGTCGCGCTGGCTGTCGCCCTCGCGCGGGACCGCCTCGTTGCCGTGATCACCGGAGCGGGCCTGACGATCGCGCTCACGGCCTCGGTGCTAGGACTCTATCCGTTCGGCCCGACCCGTCACGACGCGTGGCTGATCGTATTCACGCTACCCGCACTTGGATGGCTCGTAGGCTGTATGATCGAGCTCGGTCCCCGGGCGGCCCGAATCGGAGCCGGGGTGCTGGCCGTGGCGCTGGTTGCTGGGGGACCCCTCGAACGGGTCTTCGGAGCCGACCTGGACCAGCGCTATGCTACTGAAGAGCAGGTGATCCGCCAGAGCGACCTAGCGACTATGGTGGTCAGCCAGATGGACCCGCAGGTGGGACCCGCCACGGTCCTCATGACGGAACAGTCGTACAACCTGCTGATGCCGCTCTACGTCGAGCAGCGGCAGGACGCACGCTTCTCTCCCGATTCGACGCTCTTTGCATTTCCCTACGGCTCGCGCATGGTCGTCGTGGCGAGGAAATGGGACTGGGACGGGCTCGATGATGCCGTTAGGACGATCGCGAATCTGCCCTCGGTCCCGGGTCTCCGTGGACCATCGAATGCACCGGTGCTGGTCATGGCCGGCGGATGGGGCTCTCTCCTCTTCGCGGACATTCCGCGACTCGAGGCGAGTGGAGCGCTGCTCGAAGCGGTGCGCGTCCTCGGTCGAGATGCGGCGGGAAGGCCCACAGTGCGCATGATGGGAATGGTCTTGGACGGATCAGCCATCAGGGATCCGGCGTGATGGGCATCCGCTCAATATGGGCACATGCGGTGCTGACGCTGTTCGCTGCCGTCGCGGCCTGCGATGTGTCGGCTCAGGCGACGGTGTTCGCGGGCGGAGCGGCGACCGTCCCGGTATCTGACTTCGGCACCATCGCCGACCTAGGCTACCTGGGCTTCCTCGGCGGCACCGTGGAGGTTGGATCCGCGGGCTTGGCCGTCGGCGCTGCGGGCTTCTTCGGAAGCAACCAGCACAAGATCGCGGGCGAGCGGAGCGACCTCTATGGGATGACCGTCATGGTAGGGTACACGGTCGCCGAGGCGTACGAAGTCCGCTTCAGGACATGGGGCGGGCTGGGCGGAATGGTCCATGCCCGGAGGTCCGACACGTTCCCCGGCCTGGACGCATCGAAACGCGGGCTTTCGGTGAGCGTGGGGGCCGAAGCGTCGAGAGCGGCGGGCCGGGTCAGGGTGTTCGCGTCGGGGCTCTACACACACGGACTAGGGGCTCTGGGTACCTCGAGCTACCCGACAGACATCATCACACTCAACGGTGGCGTCGCCGTCCCCCTGGGTATCGATTGAGGTGAGGCTACGGCCTCGTTCTCATCAGGAGTAGAGTCGGCGGTCTTTCAGGGCACGGCGTTGGACCACGCGACGCTCCTCACCGCTCCTGGGCAACGCGTCCATGCGGCGATCGGAGCTGCGAAGGTCGTTGCTGACCGGCGCCGGGGAGGATCTTCGGCTGCCTTCCCGTCTAGGCGCCGTCCTGCGCTCGTCGACCTCGCGGCGGTCCGCAATGCTCCGGCGTTGGTATGAGCGCTCCACCATGTTGATCAGTACCTCGGCACATCTTGGGGGCCTTCGTTCGGACCTTCCAAGATGCACGGCAAGGCCCGAAGCCGTCCAGGGTGCGGTTCGCGCACTCCCTCTGGTCGTGCGGGCTAGCCGATGTCGGCGCCGGCCTCGCGCAACTGCTCCCGCCGCTCCCGGTCGGCCGCCGCGAGGGCTTCGGAGATCGCTGGGCACGTCTCCACGACGCTCTCCAGGTCCGACCGCGCGAGCTCGTAGAGCGCGCAGGGCGTCACCGCCCGACAGGTGGCGCTGCGGGTCATCTTGTGGAGAAGGGCCATTTCGCCGAAGAAGTCACCCGCCATCAACGTCGCGAGATCCGTTGCCTTGCCTTCGTCCTCGCGGATCACTCGAACCACGCCGCGCGCGACGAGGAAGAGCGACGAGCCACGGTCGCCCTGTTTCACGATCGCATCGCCGCTCGGCGCCGTCCGCCGCTTCAGCTTCTCGGCGACCCGTTGGAACTCCTCCCGCGGCAGACCCTCGAAGAACGGCACCTTCTTCAGTAGCTCCTCGGGATCAACCGCGAGCTTCGATGCCTGACTGGCCCGCAGCACCTTCAGCTCGCGACGCATCCGCTGGAGCATCACCTCGGCCACGCCCTCAGGAATCGTGCCGGCGTGCGCCTTCTCCTCGATAGCTTCGGTCTCCGCCTGGAGGGCGAGCCGATCCGCCAGGCGGCCCTGCGCCGACGCGACGAACTCGGGGAAGAGCTCGGCCGTCTGGTCCAGGCGGGCGCGCGCGTTCTCGGCCCAGTATTGGTAGAACGCCCGCAACTCCTCGATGGTATCGACCCGGTGCGACCCGGTTCCCATCAGCTGATGAAGGTCCTTGAGCACGCGTGCATCCCCGTGAAAGCGCGCCCAGGCGATCTCGTAGTCTCGCTCGGTACGGCCCGCGCGAAAGCGCTCCACGAGGCCCGACAGTCCTGGCCACCGCTCCAGTACACGGAACACGACGGCCCCGACGCGTTCTCCACCCGGCGGATGCAGCGTGAAGTCGGGAACGTTGCCTTCGTGCCGTATCGCGTCCGTCTGGAGCTCGATGGAGTGAACGAGGTCGCGGTACGCCGCCTCACTCAAGTGGCCCTTGGAGAACATCTCGTAGTAGAGCGTCTTCTCCTCACCGAAACAGCGCAGGTACAGGATTTTCCGTTCCTGATGCACGTCCAGATCCTTGGAACGGAGTTGGCCCAACTCCTCCCGGAGCTCCTCCAGGCTGTCCGCAGCCCGTTGGCGCACATCAGCCGCGACGCGTGGCGGGAAGAGACCCCCAGCCTGGAGCATCGGTATCTCGTCGATGGTACGCAGCTTCCCTGCGATCAGGCCCTCGAGGCGCGCCATCCGGTCGGAGAGCGGAGGTACGTCCAGCCTGAAGTGGCGCACGACGCGTTCGATGGTCAGGCCCTGGACCAGAAGCGTGAAGAGCACAGCCCCCGTCGCGATCGTGATGAACAGGTCCTTGTTCACCACGGTGTCTGGAAGCGACAGAGCGATGGCCAGCGCGATGCCTCCCCGCAGTCCACCCCAGTACATCACGGTCTGATAGCTGTGGCTGATCGGCTCGGCGCCCGGCAGCTTCGCGGTCATCGGGACGAGCGTATAGATGACGAGCGCCCTCGAAATCAGCATTGCCGCGATGACCCAAACCAGAATCGGGAGTGCGTCGGTCAACTCCCCCAGATTCACGGTCAGTCCCACAAGCAGGAAGATCAGCGCGTTGGCGACCCCGGCCATGTAGTCCCAGAAGCTCTGGAGATACCTGGCTACGGACGGCGAGACCTTGAGCTTGCCCCACCCGCCCATGATGACACCCGCAGCGACCACGGCCATGACGCCGCTCACCCCGAGGGTGTGCTCCGCGACGTAGAAGGACAGGTACGCCAGCGCCGTGGTCGCGGTGATCTCAATGAACGAATCACTCTCGACTGCGCCGATCACCGTGCCTGCAAGCCAGGCGAGGGCCCCACCTACAAGGAGGCCACCAAAGAACACGACAAGGAACTGGACTGCGCCGCCCAGGATCGCGTCGCCGGACACTGCACCGACCGCCATCACGGCGAGGATGATCCTGGAGAGCACGATGGCCGTCGCATCGTTGAAGAGGCTCTCGCCCTCGACGAGCACCGTAAGCCTCTTCGGAGCGCCCAGCTGGCTGAAGAGGGAGATGACCGCGACAGGGTCCGTGGCAGAAAGGATCGAACCGAGGAGCAGGGCCTCCGGCCATGAGAGCGACATGCTCACCCACGGCGCGGCGTAGTGCATGATGGCGCCGATGAGGGCTGTCGAGATGAGAAGGCCCGGAACGGCGAGCGTCAGCGTGGGGCCGAGGTTCGCCTTCAGCGCCTTGGCGTCGAGATGGAAGGCCGACTGGAAGATCAGCGTCGGTAGGAAGACGAAGAAGACGGCTTCCGGCGTGACCTCCATCCCGCTCAAGGGAGCCAGGAACGCGATACGGTCCGCGAGCGCGGCCAGGAGCGCGCCCACGATGACGAGCGCCACTGTGAACGGGATCTTCAGCTTCTGCGCCAGCGCATTGACGATTGCCGCGATCACCAGGAGCACGACAAAGGCCCCGACGAGAAGGATGACGCCTTCTCCCCCGCTGCCGCCGTCCACACCCTGAGCCGCTGCCCCCTGAACGACGGCGAGGAGCGGGATCTGCGTCATGCCGTCAGCTCACCGCCGGGGACGCAATCATTTCGCCGCCCAGTTGGTCACACAGCTGACGGGATTCGTCCGGCGACCCGAGAAAGACCAGCACCATTCCCGCGGCGACACTCTCGGTACGGAGCGGGTTGTACTCCCAGGCCCCGCCATCGGATCGCGTTGCGACAAGGAGGATCCCCGGGAGCTTGTCGAGCCCCAACTCGTTGAGTCGCTTGCCCACCGCACGAGCGCCTTCGGGAATGCGGATCTCTTCGATCCGGAGATTGAGGTCGCGGTCACGTAGCATCGTATCGAGGAACGAGACG
>Ga0224512_10005346_pt1 | contig 10614 bp, 10 predicted proteins | sample SF_May12_sed_USG_4_FD_169103 | JGI IMG/M metagenome (GOLD analysis project Ga0224512, IMG submission 169103) | Sediment microbial communities from San Francisco Bay, California, United States - SF_May12_sed_USGS_13 | ecosystem: Environmental > Aquatic > Marine > Sediment | place: USA...
CTCGCTGCGCTCGCAGACGACAGTTCACAGATGACAGTTGACAGTCTCCGTCGGCGACTGACAGACCGGTACGAGCGGACGACGCAGGATCAGTGGGAACCGCTCATGTTCGTATCGCCTCAGCATCGGAGTTGTGCGCACAGCTCGGTCCGTCATCTGTCATCTGTCATCTGTCATCTCACGAGGTGATCTCTTCGACTCGCGCTCTGCGGGCGGCTGCGTTGTTGGCATCGCCGCGGATCTCGACGAGCTGGATGCGTTCCTTCTCGGCTTCGGCGGCGGCGAACGCATCTGCCTTGGCGAGGCGGGCGTCGATGCCCTCCTCCACCAGAGCTCGGGCCTCTTCGAGCAGTGCGTCGACCATCTCGTCCTCGGGCACGACGCGAACGACCTGGCCCTTGATGAACAAGTGACCGCGCCCACGACCGGCGGCGATCCCGATGTCGGCGGAGCTGGCCTCACCCGGGCCGTTCACGACGCACCCCATGACAGCCACCTGAATCGGCAGGTTCTCGGCTTCGAGCGCAGCCTGCGCGTCGTTGGCGACCTTGATGACGTCCACCTCGGCGCGCCCGCACGACGGGCACGCGATCAGATCCAGTCCCTTGCGCTCACGCAGACCGAGATACTCGAGAAGTTGTCGTCCTGCCTTGGCCTCCTCGACCGGATCCGCCGTGAGCGAGAACCTGATGGTGTCGCCGATGCCCTCCATGAGGAGGGTGCCGATGCCGGCCACCGACTTGATGAGACCGCCCGGGGGCGGGCCGGCCTCGGTCACACCGAGGTGGAGCGGGTAATCCACGGTCTCAGACAGGAGACGGTACGACGCGACCATGAGCGGCACATTCGAGTGCTTGACGGAGATCTTGATGTCTTCGAAATCGACGTCCTGGAGGTAGCGGATCTCCTTCAGAGCGGATTCGACGAGCGCCTCGGGCACGGCGCTGCCGTACTTTGCTTCGACGTCCCGGTCGAGCGACCCTGCATTGACGCCGACCCTGATCGGCAGACCCCGGTCGCGGGCCTCCCGGGCCACCGTCTTGATCTGATCTTCCTTTCGGATGTTCCCGGGATTGAGCCGCAGCCCCTGGACCCCCGCCTCCATGGCCGCCAACGCGAGCTTGTACTGGAAATGGATGTCGGCGATGATCGGCACCGGGCTGCGAGGGACGATCTCGGCGAGACCTTTTGCCGCGTCCACGTCGTTGCAGGTGATACGCACGATGTCGGCTCCGGCTCCTGCCAGTTCGTACACCTGGGTGAGTGTGCCGTCGACGTCGGCGGTCTTGGTGGTGGTCATCGACTGCACCGAAATCGGCGCATCGCCACCAACCGGTACCGAACCCACATTGATCTGTTTGGTCTGCCTGCGTTCGATCACACCAGCGATGGTAGGTACCCCGCGCAAGAACCGTGAGTCGCAGAGGAGATGACAGATGACAGATGACAGACAGGGTTGGGACGGGGGTCGAGCAGTCCTGCCTCTACGCGAACACGAGCGGTTCGATCTGACCCGGCGTCGTCCGCTGCCACTGGCCTGTCGGCCGCCGGCAGAATCTGTCATCTGTCGGATGTAGACCGTCATCCGGTCGACGAAGGAGGCCGCTAGAGGTTTATCGGTTGGACCAGGTCGAGGATGATGGCGGCGAGGCCGAAGATCGAGATGAAGGCGATCACGACGACCGCCACCGGGATGAGCTTTCGCACGTCGGCGGTCCGGCCGCTGAGCTTCTCGTACAGGGCGACCGCGAAATGACCGCCATCCAGCGGGAACAACGGAAGACCGTTGATGATGCCGAGGACCACGTTGATGATCGCCAGGATCAGCGCGATCGTCGCAAAACCGACCTCGTCGGCCTGAGCGCCGATCTGGACGACTCCGACGAGGCTGACCGGGCGAACGTCGTCGTCGACCTCACCGCCGAAGATCCCGCCGAACAGCTGTCCGAGCGAATCGAATTGGAGCAGCCGAGCGAAGGAGATGAAGGTGAACCTGACGCCTTCGACGAACTGCGACCCGGCATCGACGATCGCCTCACCGACACCGAGTTGTTCGGTGAGCGGTGCCGGTGAGATGCCCAGAAACCCACGCGTCTGCCCGTCGACGACTCTCGTACCGAGCTGACCGCTGAGCACGAGTTCCTCGCCTCCGCGCTGGATGGTGATGTCGATGAGCTCTCCGGCTCTCGATTCGAGCGCAGCGACGAGGTCGTCCCACTCCGAGGTGGCGTTGCCATCTATTGCGACGATCGTGTCATCGGGCAGCAGCCCGAGCTCGGCGGCCGTGGTCGACCGACCGTTCTCGTCTTCGGCAACGACGGCGCCGATCGTGGTCGTCTCGACCAGCTCGCCGTCGACGACAACCGGCTGCCCCTGGGTCAGCGCAAGCCCGAAGAAGATGAGATAGGCGATCAGGAAGTTCGCAGTGATCCCGGACAGGACGACCAGCGACTTGGCCCAGAACGGTTTGGACCGATAGGTCCGGTCCTCGTCCTCGGGATCGACCTCGTCGATCGAGCTCATCCCGATGACCTTCACATATGCACCGAACGGGATCGGCTTGATGCCGTATTCGGTCTCACCGCGTTTGAACGACCAGATCCGAGGGCCGAAACCGAGGAAGAACTCGGTGACCTTCATCCCGGTCGCCTTGGCCGCGAAGTAGTGGCCCGCCTCGTGGGCGACGATGAAGAGCACCAGTGCGATGAAGACGACGAATCCGCCGGCCATGGTCAGAGTTCTCCCATTGATGGAGGGTTGTCGAAGATCAAGGTAGCCCTCACCGCCGGTTAATCGACTTCAGCACGCTCCCGCGACCAGGGAGGCGGCGAGCTCGCGGGCCTGGCGGTCGATCTCGATGACTTCGTCGACGGAGGACGGCTTCTGCAACGGGATCTGGTCCAGGCAGCGTTCGATGACGGTCGGGATCTCGAGGAAGCCGAGCCTCCGCTGCAGGAACGCGGCAACGGCGATCTCGTCGGCGGCGTTGTACACGGCCGGGGCAGAACCGCCCGCCCGACCGGCTTCGTACGCGAGGGCGAGCGCCCGGAAGGTCTCCAGGTCGGGCGATTCGAAGGTGAGGGAGAGCCCGGCGAGATCGAACGGGGCACCGGTGTCGTCGACCCGATCGGGATAGGTGAGCGCGTATTCGATCGGATGCCTCATCGTGGTTTCACCGAGATGGGCGAGCAGTGCGCCGTCGCTGAGCCGGATCATCGAGTGCACGGTGGATTGCGGGTGGACGATGACCTCGACGTCGTCAACATCGACCCCGAACAGCAGGGCGGCCTCGATCACCTCGAGTCCCTTGTTCGCCAGCGTCGCCGAGTCGATCGTGATCCGTGCCCCCATCTGCCAGGTCGGGTGCTTCAACGCTTGCTGTGGCGTGACCTCTTCCAGGTCCCCGCGCGATGCACCCCGGAACGGGCCGCCGCTGGCCGTCAGGACGATCCGCCGGATCTCGTTGCGAGGTGTGCCGTTGATCAGCTGGGTGATCGCAGAGTGCTCCGAATCGACCGGGATCAGCTCTCCACGCCCCTCCTCGAGGGCGTCGAGCAGGACTCGGCCGCCGGCAACCAGACTCTCCTTGTTGGCGAGCGCCAGCCGGTTGCCCGCCTCCAAGGCGGCGACCGAGGCCTTCAGACCGGCGACACCGACGACGCCGTTGACGACCGTCGAGCGCATACGGGCGAGTTCGGTCATCGCCGCAGATCCGAAGGCGCACCGCTCTGCTCCGACGACCGAAGCGAACCGGTGCCGTTCGTCGCTTGTCGCACCGGTGACGACGACGGAAGCGTCGGGCCAGCGTCCGGCGAGGTCGGCCAGGTCGTCGGACGCCGACCGAGCGGCCAGCCCGACGACCTCCAGGCCGCGATTGGCAGCGATCTCGAGCGTCTGGCGGCCGATCGACCCGGTGGCGCCGAGCACGACCAGCCGGTCGCTTCTCACAGGTAATCCAGCAACTCGAACAGGTAGTACGCCAAGGGTGCGACGAAGAGCAGCGCATCGATGCGGTCGAGGATGCCGCCGTGGCCAGGCATGATCGACCCCATGTCCTTGACTCCGATCGACCGTTTCACGACCGACTCGGCGGCGTCCCCGAGGGGTGCGAGCACACAGATCCCTGCGGCGAAGTATGCGGCATGGGTGACGGTGAGCGGATCGAAGTACGGGAACGTGGACAGCACGGTCAACAGCGCCGTGGTGGTCACGACGCCACCGATGAGACCCTCCCACGTCTTGTTGGGCGACACCGACGGCGCGAGTTGTCGCTTGCCGAACGTCTTGCCGATGAAATAGGCGCCGATGTCGAATCCGGCGGTACCGAGCACGGTGAGGAGGATGACCGGTATCGCGAACTCGCTCCGGCCGATGACGACCGCGAAGCCCAGCAGCGAGATCCAGACCAGACCCATGATCGTGATGCCGGCGTCGTCGAGAGGGTTCCTCCGCTGGGCCAGACTGAAGAAGAAGGCGATCGCCCCGATGGTCACCACAACCCAGCCGTACAGCCCGGTGACACCGTAGGCATCGGCGGCGACTGCGCCGCCGATCACGCCGATGAGCCCGAAGAGCGCCAAGGGGTTGTAGCCGACGGTTCGTACCGAGGCGTAGAACTCGCCGAGAGCCACGACCATCGCCACGAGCACGAACCCCGTGAACCACGCTCCGCCCAACACGAGTGTGGCGATGAAGACGCCGGCCAGGATCACTGCCGATACGACCCGAATGGTGAGATCCGTGGTGCGACGTTGCTCCACCGTCTCGACGTCTTCTTCGGAGACCCCGCGCTCGCCGGTGACGTCCTCGAATCCGATCAACCCGGTGCCGACGCCGGGAAGCGCAGCGGCAACCGCCTGCTTGGGGAACTCCTGGGTGTCGGCGGCGGCGACCGATTCGGCGAGACCCCGATACTCCTGGGTGGTGGCGCTGAGATAGTCCTCGTCGGTGAAGTCGTCGAGACTGGTCGGCCCCGACTCGAGCGCCGACAGGCTCTGCTCGACGTCCTCCTCACTCGGAAGCTCGCCCGAGGGATCGTCATCGGACGACTCCCAGGGGCGGGCGACGGGCTTGCCCGGTTCGTCGCTCACCTCACACCTCCATCAATTCGGCTTCCTTGACCTCGAGCAGTTCATCGATACGAGCGGTGTGGAGGTCGGTGATCTCCTGGAGTTCCTTCTCGGCACGTCGGATGTCGTCGTCGGAGATCTCCCCGTGGAGTTCTTCGAGGTCGGACTTCGTCGACCGCCGGATGTTGCGGATGGCGATCTTTCCGTCTTCGGCCATCGAATGGACGAGCTTGGTGAGCTCCTTGCGGCGTTCCTCGGTGAGCGTGGGAAACGAGATCCGGACCAGGTTGCCGTCGTTCGACGGGTTCAACCCCAGATCGGAAGTCCTGATGGCGTTCTCGATGTCGTTGATCGTCGTCTTGTCGTAGGGATGCACGACCAGCAGCCGCGGCTCGGGCACCGACATGGTCGCGAGTTGCTGTAGCGGCGTCGGCGTGCCGTAGTACTCGACGACTACCCGATTGAGGATCTGTGGATTGGCACGGCCCGTGCGAACGGTCGTGAAGTCCGACGCTGCCTTGTCAACGGCCTGGTCCATGCGGTGGCTGGCATCGTCGAGTAGTTCTTCAATCATGTCGCTCCTCACTGCCGGTGGCGGGAGCCCGTCGTCCAGCTCAGTGGACGATCGTGCCGACTTCGCCTTCGCTGACCGCTTTGAGGATGTTCCCCGGTTCGGTCATGTCGAAGACACCGATCGGAACGCCGTGCTCCCGGCACATCGTAATCGCCGTGGAATCCATCACCCGGAGACCCAGCGAGAGGAATTCCATGTAGTCGAGCTCGTCGAAGCGAATGGCCGTGGGGTTGACCTCGGGGTCCGCGTCGTAGATCCCGTCGACCTTCGAGGCCTTGAGGAGGATCTCGGCGCCGATCTCGACGGCCCGAAGCGCTGCGGTGGTGTCGGTGGTGAAGAACGGATTGCCGGTTCCGGCAGCGAAGATGACGATCCGCCCCTTCTCGAGGTGTCGGATCGCCCGAAGGCGGATGTACGGCTCGGCGAGCTGCTGCATGGTGATCGCCGATTGCACCCGGGTCGGCACACCGGCCTTCTCGAGGGCGTCTCGGACCGCCAGGGCGTTGATGACCGTGGCCAGCATGCCCATGTAGTCGGCGCTGGCCGGGTCCATCCCCTTCGCGGCCTGTGACACGCCACGGAAGATGTTGCCGCCACCGACGACGATCGCCAGCTGCACTCCGGTTGCGTGTGCCTCGGCGATCTCCTTGGCGACGCGCTCGACGGTGATCGGATCGATCCCGTATCCCTTCTCCGGATCGGCGAATGCCTCCCCGGAGAGCTTGAGGAGCACGCGACGGGGAGCGTTCATCGTCCGCTCCCCGCCTGCGCGGGACCTGTCGGGACGAGCAAAGTCACTCGCCGACGGCGATGCGGCTGACGCGACCGATGGAGATGTTCTCACCCATCTTGGTTGCCAGTGCAATCACCATGTCGCCGACGGTACCTTCGAACTTCTGGGTGTTCACGAACTGCTGCTCGGTGAGCACCTGCTCGGTGATGAACTTCGCGAGCCGGCCCTCGACGATCTTCGGGATCGCCGCATCGGGCTTGCCGGAGGCCTTCGCCTCACGCTCGAAGAGCTCTGTCTCCTTGGCGATCACCGCCTCGTCGAGGTCGTCTCGCGTCACGGCGAGGGGGTTCGACCACGACACGTGCATGGCGATGTCGGTCGCGACCTCGTTGAACTCGGGGCTCTTGGCGACGAAGTCGGTCTCGCACACGAGCTCGACCAACACGCCCATGACGACGTGATCGTTCTGGACGTGGAGGTAGGAACCAACGGTCCCCTCGTTGGCCTCACGGTCGGCGCGCTTGGCGAGCTTGGCGAGGCCACGCTCCCGGAGTAGTTCGACCGCCTTGTCGAAGTCACCACCGGAGTCGGTGAGTGCCTTCTTGGCGTCCATCATCCCGACGCCGGCCGACTGCCGGAGCCGCTGTACGTCCTTTGCGCTGAAGTCCGCCATCTCAGGCCTTCTCCGTCTCGACCTTGTCGACCTTCTTCGCGCCGGCGAGCTCCTTACCCTCCCGGGCGGCCTCTGCGAGCGCCATTGCGATCACCTCGGCAGATCGAATTGCATCGTCGTTGCCGGGGATGACGACGTCGACGTCGTCCGGATCGCAGTTGGAGTCGACCAGTGCGATGAGCTTGATCCCGAGCCTCGTGGCCTCCTTGACGGCGGTGTGCTCGGTGTTGACATCGACGATGAACATCGCTTCGGGTGTCTTCTTCAGGTCACGGAGCCCGCCGAGATTCCTCTGGAGCTTCTCGAGCTCACGGCGCAGCCTGAGCCGCTCCTTCTTGGGCCGGAGGTTCATCTCCCCCGACTCCTCCATCCGCTCGAGCTCCTTCATGTAGAAGACCCGCTTCTGCATCGTCGACCAGTTCGTGAGCATCCCGCCGAGCCAGCGGTAGTTGACGAACGGCATACCGGCGCGAGCTGCGGCGTCCTCGACCGGCTGCTGCGCTTGCTTCTTGGTCCCGACGAACAGGATCGTCCCGCCGTTCGCCGCGAGCTGCTTGACGTACTCGGCGGCGCTGTTGACCTGATCGAGCGTCTGTCGGAGGTCGATGATGTGGATGCCGTTGCGTTCGCCGTAGATGAACGGGTCCATCTTGGGATTCCACCGCCGGGTCTGGTGCCCGAAGTGGACACCGGCCTCCAGCAGTTGCTTCATCGTGACTGCCACGTGAAGTCCTTTCTCTGGTTGGTTTCCTCCGCCCCCGGACCGGTGCTCCGGTCATCTCGCGTGCGAGCCATTCCTGTTCTCGGGTTGAGTCACCCGACCAGACGGAATGCACGAGGCGTGCGTGATACGCGTGATTGTACGAGGAGCCGGTGAGAACGCGCCAATCGGAATCTGAAGATGACAGACGACGGAAGACAGATGACATCAAGTCACCGATGAAGAGGTGCATGCAGGAGGCAGATGCAGGGACTCAACATGAACGAGAGGCACAGCCGATACGCTTCGGACTGTCATCTGTCATCTGTGAACTGTCATCTCGAGCCGACGAAGGAGGCTCAGTAGACGGGCCCAGACAGTCGATTCCGGAGCGACATCACCGACTTGGCGTGGATCTGGCAGACCCGGGATTCTGTGACCGAAAGAACGTCGCCGATCTCCGCGAGCGTCAGACCCTCGAAGTAGTAGAGCGTGAGAACGAGACGTTCCCGCTCGGGAAGCCGGTTGATGGCATCCGCCAGCAGTCGGCGCGTCTCCTCCTTCTGGAAGGCAGCCTCGGGGCTCATCCCGCTCCGGTCCGAGATCATGTCGCTCAGCGAGCTGCTCGATTCGGGACCGAGGACTTCGTCGAGTGCGACGAGACCGAGCGTCGAGATCTCGGCCAGGTCGCCGCGGAGGTTGTCGAGGTCCTTGCCCATGTGCTGTGCGAGTTCGTCGTCGGAGACGGACCGCTGCTCCCGGTGTTCGAGTTCCGCCAGCGAGCGTTCGATCTCCCGGGCTCTGGAACGGACGGACCGCGGCACCCAGTCCAGCGCGCGCAGTTCGTCGAGGATCGCCCCTTTGATCCGGTTGATGGCATACGTCTCGAACTTGAAGCCACGTTCCGGTTCGAACTTCTCGATGGCATCGATCAATCCGAAGATGCCGTATGAAACGAGATCGGCCTGGTCGACACTCCGTGGCAGTCCGGCGCCCACGCGCCCTGCAACGAACTTGACGAGCGGGGAGTAGTGGACGATCAGCCGGTCACGGAGACCTTGGCCGCCCTTCGCCTTGTACTCGGTCCAGAGTGGAGCGACGTCGTCGACGGTGTTGTCAGGCACGAGGATGGCTCCGCTCGTAGGTTGCTCGAAGGTGGTCTCGGGTGACCGAAGTGTAAATCTGGGTGGTGGCCAGATCAACGTGACCCAACAGCTCCTGCACCGTGCGCAGGTCTGCCCCCCCTTCGAGGAGGTGGGTTGCGAACGAATGTCGGAGCGCGTGTGGGAAGCTTGCCATGCGTTGATCGAGAATACGTCGGATGCCGCGCTGATCCAGTGCACCCCCGCGCACGCCGACAAAGAGCGCTCCTCCGGCTTCGGCTCGGGCGAGGGCCGGACGGCCCTCGGTGAGCCATCGATCCAGTGCACGGCGAGCGGGCCGTCCCAGCGGCACCACCCGCTGGCGATCACCCTTGCCGGTGATGGTGATGAGGTCGCTGGTGATGTCGGCCTTGGTGAGCCCTGCAACCTCGGACACCCGCATCCCGGTGGAGTACAACAACTCGAGCAGCGCCCGATCCCGCAGCGAGGCGGGATCGTCACCGTCGACCGATTCGATTGCGGCGCCGACCGCCCGCGACGGCAGAGCGTGTGGGAGCGGCCGCGCAGGCCTGGCCGTGTTGACACCCACGGCGGGGTTGCTGCTCACGATCTCTCGCTTCACGCAGAAACCGAAGAAGCTGCGAACGGTCGAGACCTTTCTCGCGATGGACGTCCTGGCGTAGCCCCTGGTGTCGAGGTTCGCGACCCATCGCCGAACGACCCGCCGATCGATCGCCTCGAGCCCGTCGAGTCCCAGCCGGTCGCAGAAATCCAGGAAGGCCGAGATGTCTCGCCGGTATGCGTCGAACGTGTGCTCGGACAACCCACGAACACGGAGGTGCTGGCCGAGGAACAGATCGAGTTGTTGCTGCGCCCAGTTCGGGGCGGCGGGGATGGTTGCCACACCCCGATGCTACGACGCATGTGCGAGTGGACCGGTGACCGTGGTGGGACCGGCTACATCGCCCGCACCGTGCCACCCTCGACGACGACCTTCCCGGTCAGCTCCAACTCGGTGAGTTCCACCAGCAGTCGGTCGACGCGCATCCCGGCGGAAGCGGCCAACTCGTCGATGGACACCGATGTGGGTCCGAGGTGGGCAAGCAGTCCACCGCACTCGCCGACCGGAGGCGGAGACACTGCCGGAGCGGGGCCGAGCTCCAGCTCCAGCTCCTCGATCAGGGCGTCGAGTTCGGTCAGCGGATGCGCCCCGTCCCTGATCAGGAGGTTCGAGCCCGTGGATGTCTCCCGTGAGAGGTCTCCGGGGACCGCCATCACCATCCGGCCGTGCTCCAACGCAAGCCGGGCAGTGATCAGCGCGCCGCTCCGCACCGCTGCCTCCACGACGATCACCACACCGGCCAGCCCCGAGATGATGCGATTCCGTGCAGGGAATCGCCACGGCTCGGGAGTCGTACCCGGTGGGAATTCCGATACCACCGCTCCGCCACCGGCGATGATCTGCTCGCCCAGGGCTCGGTTGCGTCGCGGATACCACACGTCGATTCCAGATCCGAGCACAGCGACCGTCGAGCCTGCCACATCGATGGCTCCGGTGTGCGCAGCCGTGTCCACCCCTGCTGCGAGACCGCTGACCACCGTCCAACCCGCCTGCGCGACCCGCGCTCCGATGGTCCGAGCGACCTCGATCCCGTAGCGGGTGGCGCGGCGCGAGCCGACCACCGCCACCCCGGAGCCCGGGCCGACCACACCCCTGCAGAACAACCACAGCGGGCGATCGGGCAGCTCGACGAGTGAGCGC
>Ga0224512_10005347_pt1 | contig 10609 bp, 8 predicted proteins | sample SF_May12_sed_USG_4_FD_169103 | JGI IMG/M metagenome (GOLD analysis project Ga0224512, IMG submission 169103) | Sediment microbial communities from San Francisco Bay, California, United States - SF_May12_sed_USGS_13 | ecosystem: Environmental > Aquatic > Marine > Sediment | place: USA: California...
GACCCAGCGCGTATGCTCATTGCCGTGCTCGTCTGCGTAGACCTCCTTGCGCCCGCCGAAGGTCACGGTCTGGGCGAGCTCGTAACGCTCGATCTCCCAGGGAAAGCCTGCGCGCAGCCAGGGATCGGGCTCTTCGATCTGGTGACCATCGTCGATGCGCTGCCTGAACATGCCGTACTCGTAACGGATACCGTAGCCGATCACGGGCAACGACAGCGTTGCGCAGCTGTCGAGAAAACAGGCAGCGAGCCTACCGAGTCCGCCGTTGCCGAGACCCGCATCGTGCTCACTCTCGAAGACCGAGGCTAGATCGACGCCGAAGTTCTGTAGGGCGGCTTCCGACTTGTCCTCGACGTCGAGATTCAGCAGCGCATTCTTGAGTAGCCTGCCCATGAGGAATTCCAGCGACAGATAGTGGACGCGGCGCTGATACGATCGCTCGACGGCGATCGTCGATTGAATCCAGCGATCCATGAGACGATCGCGGACGGCGTAGACGAGCGCTTCGTAGACGAAGGGCGACGCCTTGTGGATAGCACGCCGGCCCAGCGTGCGGCTGAAGTAACGCACAAAGTCCTCGAGAATTGCCTCAGGACCCATTTCCGACGCCGGCGCCCGCGTGAGCATGATAGCGCCGGTGTTGTTCGATTCGCGGTGATCTGCTGACATGCGCTCTCTCAGCTCGGGGCTACGGTCGGACTCAGCATGATCGTCGCCAGCGGCGGCAGCGTGAGGCGCAACGAGTATGCCCGACCGTGCAAGGGCTCGGCCAACGCTACGACCGATCCCTGGTTGCCGAGCCCGCTGCCACCGTACTCGCGCGCGTCGGTATTCAAGATCTCCTGAAAGACCCCGCCCTGTGGTACGCCGATGCAGTAGGCTTCGCGCACCACAGGCGTGAAGTTCGTAACCACGACGACAAAGTCCCCATTATGGCCGCGGCGTAACCACGAGAACACGCAGTTGTCTCGATCGCTCCAGTCGATCCACTCGAAGCCCGCGCCGTCGAAATCTTTCTCGTACAGCGCGGACGTCCGACGGTAGATGTGGTTGAGATCGCGCACGAGTTGCTGCATACCCGCATGCAGCGGCTCACGGCATAGATGCCAGTCCAGTGACCGCTGGTGGCTCCACTCTCGCCGCTGCGCGAATTCGTTTCCCATGAACAGCAGCTTCTTCCCAGGATATCCGTACATATAGCCGTACAGGGCCCGAAGATTCGCAAACTTCTGCCACTCGTCGCCGGGCATCTTCTCGAGCAGCGAACCTTTACCGTGGACGACCTCGTCATGCGACAGCGGTAGAACGAAGTTCTCGTCGAACGCGTAGATGAGGCCGAAAGTTATGCGCTCGTGATGGTAGCGACGGTGCACGGGATCCTCGCGCATGTAAGCCAACGTGTCGTTCATCCAACCCATGTTCCATTTATAAGTGAATCCGAGCCCTCCCGCGTACGTCGGCCGCGACACAGCAGGCCAGGCAGTCGACTCCTCTGCGATCGTGACGGTGTTGCGTTGGTGCACTTCCTCGTTGAGCCGGCGCAGAAAACTGACGGCCTCGAAGTTCTCGTTGCCGCCGTGCTCATTCGCCAGCCATTCGCCTGCCTCGCGCGAGTAGTCCAGATAGAGCATCGATGCGACCGCGTCGACGCGCAGCCCGTCGAAATGGAATTCGTCCGCCCAGTAGAGCGCGTTGGTGACGAGATAGTTCATGACTTCGCCGCGGCCATAGTTGAACACGAGCGTGCCCCAATCCGGGTGCTCGCCGCGACGGGGGTCACCGTGCTCGTAGAGCGCTGTGCCGTCGAAACCGCCCAAGCCGTGCTCGTCGCGCGGGAAATGCGCCGCAACCCAATCCATGATCACGCCCAGTCCCGCTTCGTGGCAGCGGTCGACGAGCCCCCGGAGCCCATCCGGATCGCCGAAGCGTTCCGTGGGCGCATAGAGCCCGATCGGCTGGTAACCCCACGAGCCTTCGAACGGGTGCTCGGTGAGCGGCAGGAATTCGATATGCGTGAAGCCCATCTCGCAGACATAATCGACGAGCTCGTCGGCGAGCTCGGCATAATTCAAAGCGCGATCGTTATCCTCGACCCGGCGCCGCCAGGATCCTGGGTGAACCTCGTAGATGCTCTGCGGAGCGTCCAACGCCATGGCGTCGCGCTGCCTGGCCATCCATGCGGAATCAGACCAATCGTAGTCGCTCGTAAACACGATCGATGCATTGCCAGGCGGTGCCTCGTTCTGAAACGCGAACGGGTCGGATTTCAACGGCAACAATCTCCCCGTCGCATCGAGTAGCTCGAACTTGTACAACGTGCCGGCGCCAATGCCCGGCACGAAGATATCCCAAACGCCAACGCCCGGATGGAACCGCATCACAGTTCGACGCCCATCCCATGAATTGAAGTCACCGATGACGCTGACGCGAAGAGCGTTGGGCGCCCACACGGCGAAATGGACTCCTTGGACGCCGAGCAGCACCTGTTCGTGCGCACCGAGCTTGTCGTACAGGCGCTGGTGCGTACCCTCACCGATCAAATGCAGGTCGAGCTCACCGAGCGGCGACGGAAAACGATAAGGATCTTCGCATTCGCGCCTGCGCCGCCCTGCCTCGATGCGCAGGAGATAACGACGCGTCTGTCCCGGTAAGCTACCCGCGAAAATGCCGCTCGGATGGACCCGTTCCATAGGAGCGAGCACCTCGCCGTCGGCGTCGAGCAGGCTCACGGCCGTGGCCTGCGGCTCGAAGCAGCGAACGACCCAGCCGCGATCCACCCGATGCCGGCCGAGCACGGCAAACGGATCACCATGCCGGCCAGCCGCGATCGCCTCGAACGCGGCGGCAAGCGATTCCGGCTCAGTCGCTTTCGATTCCATAGAGCGTCTCGTACGCGGCTGCGCTCGCCTCCCAGTCGAATCGCGCGGCCGCCGCTTCCTTGCGCAGGCGCTGCCAGCGCTCGGCTGAAGACTGCTTCAGGTCCAGCGCCGCTGCGATCTTGGCGACGAAGGCTCCAGCCTGCTCCGTCGGCGTTGCGCCCGCGAACACAAAACCGTCGACACCGTCGGTCACCGTATCCTTGAGCCCACCGACACCATGAACGACGCAGGGCTGCCCGGCGCGCATCGCAAGCATCTGCGCAATACCGCAAGGCTCGAAGCTGCTCGGCATCAAGAACAAGTCGCCGCTCGTGTAGAGCACATCCGCCAACGACTCTGAATAGCCGTTGAGAAAGACGAAGTTCTTGAATCGGCTCGCGACCTCCGTGAAGCGACGCTCGTATGCCGAATCACCGCTACCGACCATAATGAAGACACCTCGCCCGCCAAGCGCTTCCAGAATGGCCTCGAGCGCGGTGGTGCCAGACTCCGTCGCTTGCAGAAAGAGACTGGTCTTCTGACTGGCGATGCGGCCGATACTCGTAAGCAGCACTGCCGGACGTCGCGCGGGCAGTACGTCGATCGTTTTATCCGCCAGGTAGTGCGCGGACCGAAGCTCAGCGTCCCGTGCGATCCAGCTCGCCAGACTCGCTCGCATCGCGCCGACGACTTGTGTCCAGACGGGCGTGCGCGACTGCCGAGGCAGATACGTACAGCCGTTCAGGATGCCCGCAAGCCTCCCGGCCGCCTGCGCTGCTGCGAGCTCGGCCTCGAGGCCCTCGCCGCCGGAGAAACCCCGCGCGGGATCATTGGGCTCGAGAATCTCGCGCGCATAGCTAGGTGAAACGGTATTGACGGCATCGGCGAGGCGGATCGCCACGGCCATCGGACTGACGCAGTCGGGCCAACGCTTATCGGCAACGGTTTCTGGTTCATAGTCGAGCTCCGGGAACCAGCTCTCCAGCGCCGAGTCGTCCCCTTGCAGCGGACGCACACCCTGCATCGCAAGATTGTGAATCGTGAAGACCATGCGGATTTGCCGCAGAACGGAGCAGGAGGGTGCGTAGTGCCGCAGCAGCAGCACAAGGGCTGCTGGCCAATCGTTCAAATGCAGCACATCGGGCGCAGGCAATGCACGATCGGTGAGTGCCGTCGCCGAAGCTGCGCAGAAGAACGCGAACTTGCTCGCATCCGTCGCGAATGGCCCCTCGCCTTCCATCTCCGTATAGATTCGACCCGGTCCGTGAGGGGCGAAGAGCTCATGGTCGAGAACGTAATGTCGGACATCCGTGCCACTACGCTCGACCTCGAACAGATCGACCTCGTAGTCAGCGCCGGCAAACTCGACGTCTAAAGTTGTGCGTTGCTTTGCGCCCGGCAGGTCGGCAAAGACGCCATACGCTGGCGTCATGACAGCGGTCTTCCAGCCACGAGCCGCCAACGCGATCGGTAGATCGCGCATGACATCACCGAGACCGCCAACCTTCCCGTTTGGCAGCGCACCGTTCTCCGCCGCCAGAAATAAGACGCTTCGATTAGTAATATCTGGTAACCCGACTAGCGTGTGAAATGAAGTTTCTGGCCCAGCATTTCCGGCGTCACGAGCACGATGCCGCTCGGCGTGACCCGAAATCCGCGCTCGCGATCCGCGTCGTGGTCCTCGCCGATCACTGTGCCGTCCGGGATTACCGTACCGCGATCGATGATGGCTTTGAGGACTCGGCAATGACGCCCGATCTCTACACCCGGCAATATCACTGAATCCTTGACCTGACTGTACGAGCGCACGACGCAGTTCGAAAACAACAAGGAGCGCTTGACCTTGGCGCCGGAGATAATACAGCCGCCGGACACCATCGAATCGATCGCCTCGCCGCGGCGGTCATCGTCATCGAAAATAAATTTCGCCGGCGGAGCTTGCTCCTGATGAGTCAGGATTGGCCAGACGTTGTCGTAGAGATTGAGCTGAGGAGAGACCGAGACGAGCTCCATGTTCGCCTCCCAATAGGAATCCAACGTACCGACATCTCTCCAGTAGGCCTGCGCATCCGTTTCAGTGTCACGAAACGGATAGGCGTACACACGATAGCTGTCAATAATCGCTGGAATGATGTTACGCCCGAAATCATGCTGGGAACGCGGATCGTCGGAATCTCTGATGACCTGCTCATAGAGAAAACCCGTGTTGAAGACGTAGTTACCCATCGACGCCAGACAGATCTCGCTTTGGCCCGGTATCGGCTTTGGTTTCTCCGGTTTCTCATCGAAACCGATCACGCGCCCGTCTTCGTTCACAGTGATCACGCCGAGCTGGCCTGCGGCCTCCTCGATTGGCACCTCGATGCAAGAGATCGTCAGATCGGCCTGGCGCTCGACGTGTGCGGCGAGCAAGGGCCCATAATCCATCTTGTAAACATGGTCCCCACCGAGAACGAGCACGAGCTGGGGCTGGTGCGTGCGGATGATGTCGAGGTTTTGATAGATCGCGTCCGCCGTGCCCCGATACCACTCGCCACCGGTGCGTTGCGACGCAGGCAGTATCTCGACGAATTCTTTATTCTCGAGCGTGAACTGGCTCCAGCCATGAATGAGATGCCTGATCAAGGAGTGCGCCTTGTACTGCGTGAGGACTCCGATCCTGCGGATGCCCGAGTTGATGCAGTTCGACAACGCGAAATCGATAATTCGAAATTTGCCGCCGAAGTAGAGCGCTGGCTTTGCGCGCCAGCGCGTGAGCTCGTGCAGACGCGAGCCCTGGCCACCTGCGAGCACGAGCGCAACGGTTTGCCGCGTCAGGCGGCTGACATAGCGCGCCTCGGACGGATCGAGGATCGGCACGCCCGGCAGTATCGTCATCGTCAAGGGATCATCCATCGCTGCATTCTACATCGGGATGCCAGATCACGGCGGGCACCGCGCCCCCGTACGTCGATCGCCTAGAGCCGCGCTCAGCCGGCCGTGCCATCGCGGTCCGAATCGGCAACGAGCTTTTCGACCGACGCGCACACATCTGTGGATATCTGATCGTCCATCACGCGCCACCGCCAGTTGTTCGTCGCCGTGCCGGGAACGTTCAAACGACCCGACGAGTCGAGGCCGAGATAATCCTGCAGCGGCGCAACGACGAGCCTCGCGGGCGTCGCGAATGCGAGGCGCACGAGGTCTACGTGCACGCTCAGGGACTGGCCGCCGGTCGCGCGCAGCACATTTGCGCGCATGTCGGCGATCGCCTCTGGTGATCGCTGCTCCGCTGCTTCGCCGAAAAACCAGCCGCGCGCCGTGTCGTTGTCGTGGGTACCCGTATAGCAGACGCAGTCCTCGGGAATCGAGCTCGGCTCGAAGTCGTCCTCGCCGACCATGAACTGCAGTACTTTCATGCCGGGAAACCCGCATCGCTCGCGCAGGCTTTCGACGGCAGGCGTGATGACACCCAAGTCCTCCGCGACGATCGGCAGTTCGCCGAGCGCGCAACGCAGCGCGTCGAACAACGCAGCGCCGGGACCGGGGCGCCACTGACCTTCTCGGGCGGTCTGTGCATCCGCAGGTATCGCCCAGTAGGCTTCAAAGCCGCGAAAGTGATCGAGCCGAATGAGATCGACGAGTTGCAGCATATGGCGAAGCCGCGATATCCACCAGGCAAAACCATCGCCAGCATGGCGGTCCCATCGATAGAGCGGGTTCCCCCAGAGTTGCCCATCGGCGCTGAAGTAGTCGGGCGGAACGCCGGCGACCTCCGTTGGCATCCCGGCGTCGTCGAGACAAATCAGGTCCCGCCTTGCCCATGCATCGGCGCTGTCGAGCGCGACATAGATAGGCACGTCGCCCATCAGGCGAACGCCGTGATCGGCCGCATAGGCCTTCAGATCGTTCCATTGCTCGAAGAAGATAAACTGCAGCGATTTAACCGTCTCGATCTCTGCGCGCGCGGCAGTTTCCAGCGCACACAGCGCATCGGGATCGCGCAATGCATAAGCCGGCTCCCACTCCAGCCACGCGCGCTGCTGGTGCATGTCCTTCAAGACTTCGAACAATGCGTAGTCGTGCAACCATGCAGAATCGTGCGTTGCGACGAAGTCGTCTCGTGCCGATTGCCTGGATGCGCTCGCGATCTGCGCGAATCGCTCGCCCGCACGTGCGAGGACCTGCGACTTGAGCGGGATGAGCCGCTCGAATGAGACCGACCCGCGTGGCAAGCTCTCGAGAACACTGACCTCCGCGGCCGTGACGAGCCCTTGCTGTAACAGGGACTCCAGAGCGATCAACAAGGGGTTACCGGCATAGACCGACTTGGACTGATACGGAGAGTCTCCGAAGCCCGTCGGACCGATCGGTAGGAACTGCCAGACCCGCAGGCCCATCACGCGCATCGCATCGATGTAGCGGCGTGCGGGCTCGCCCAGCGTACCGATGCCGTGAGGTCCCGGTAGCGACGTAAGATGCAGGCAAACGCCGGCCTCGCGGTCCCGTAACACCGTCATGGCGCGTGACGCCCCGCTACGCCGGGGGCCATCCGAAAGCCCGGTCACACTCAGTCATCGCCGAGATCCACCAGGTCCCAGAGCCGAAACACCCGTGACAGGGCCGACTGCGCGAGCGTGTGCTTCAGGCGACCGGCCACGATCTCGGCGCGGAGCTCGTCGGGCGTCATGAGCCGGATGCGAAGGACCTCGCCAGGATCGGGTGTCGGCGGTTGCATAGACTCGACGTCCTCGGCCAGCCAGTGATGGCAGAGGTTGTCATGAAAGGCGGGATTGGGCTGCACGCAGCCGAGATAACGCCACTGCTCACTGGCGTAACCCGTCTCCTCGAGGAGCTCTCGTTTGGCGGCGTCCATGACGCTCTCCGACGTATCGACGATTCCCGCGGGAGGCTCCAGCCCGACCTCTCCCGAACCGAAGCGGTACTGCTCGACCATGACGACGCGCCGATCCGGGGTCACAGCCACGACATTGACCCAATCCGGCGACTCGAGCACGAGGCATTCCTGCTGCTTGGCCGTCGCTCGATTGCACATGAGATCGAGCCGCGCGCGGAACAGCGGCATCTCGGGCCCGCGCTCACTGCCGAGCCTTTCCCAAATCAGGTCTTCGTCTCGCATCGTCATCTACGGCCTCCCGCCAACGGTGCTTTGTGTGCACGCACATCTTCCGCTGATCGCACCGCCCCGTCGAGAAATTCATCATTCTTGCCTGCATGAGGTGACCCTGAGATGAAGATGGCGTTCGGCGAGCCGAGGCTGCGAGGCATCATCGAAATAGCACCTGTATCGGTCGCTTGGTAGTACCATCTCGGTTTTCCTCAGTTGCCGGCGCCCTGAGCAGAAGCTAGCGTGCTATAGATGTTCAGGCCGAGCACACCTTACGGACCTATGAATGCGACAAACCCGAGACTCGCGCTGATCGCAACCGCTGCCATGGCGCTTGCGGGTTGTGCGTCCACACCGAGTGTTTATTCGTCTCAAAAGCCGAACGTCGATTTCTCGAGCTACGAGACCTACGGCTACGTCGCGCAGGCCGGCACTGACCGGCCCGATGCGCCGACGCCACTGCTAACGCAGTTCCTCAAAACAGCGGTCGATCGCGAGATGCAGGCGCTTGGTTTTCGCTATGTAGCGGAGGCACCTGATCTACTGGTCAATTTCTTCGTAGAGACCCGCGAAAGGATCGAATCGAGACCCGGGCCACCGCCGGGACCGTATCTAGGCTTCGGATACTACAGCTTCCGCCGGGGCTACTACGCCGGCTGGCGAGCGTACCCGCAAGTCGAGGTCAGCCAGTACACCGAGGGTACGTTGAATATCGACATCGCCGACGCGCGCCAGCGGGAGCTGATCTGGGAGGGCGTCGCGATCGGCCGCGTCACGCGGGCTGCCCGACGAGACGTTCAGGCCGCGGTCGATTCAGTGGTCCCTCAGATTTTCGCGGAGTTCCCGCTCCGTGCCGCTCGATAACCGAATCGGTCACCGGCCAGCACAAACGGTCACTGCAGCTTGGTGGATGGGCTCGAGGTGCGCGAGCAGATCTGCGTCTCAACGACACCTCGCTTCGGCCGGCCTCAAGAGCGTGTTGCTCGCGGCGCTCGCCGCCGGAACCGCGCTTTCGGGTTGCGCGACCGCTCCGCGCGTTTATTCTTCCCAGAAGCCGCAAGTCGAATTCGCCAGCTACGAGACCTATAGCTACGTGGCCGACCTCGGGACGGACGAGCCCGGCGCACCGCGGTCGCTGCTGACGCAATACCTCATCGCGGCCGTCGACGAGGAGATGCAGGCGGCCGGTTATCGATATGTCGAGGAAGGCGGCGACCTGCTCGTGAATTTCTATGTCGAAACACAGGAGAAAATGGAGTCCCGGCTCAGGGGACCGGGACCGACGTCCTACGTCGGCGTCGGCTACTACATGTATAGACGCGGACTCTACATGGCCTGGCGGTCCTATCCGGACGCGGAAGTGGAGATGTACACCGAGGGCACACTCAACATCGACATCGCCGATGCGCGCCAGCGCGAGCTCGTCTGGGAAGGCATCGCGATCGGGCGCGTCACCGAGGCAGTGCGCCGCGACGTACAAGGCGCCATCGACGATGTTGTGCCGCGCATGTTCGAGACGTTTCCGGGCCGCATCGCGCGCTAGCATGCGGCGGTCGGCCGACCGCAGACCTTAGACCAATCACGGGCTCAGCAAGGATTCGATCGGCCCGCGTCGCCGCGCGACGCTCATGAGCGCATACGTATCGAGGAGCTCATAGCAGATCACGAGCTCGCGAGTCACCGGATTCCATTCCGCCTGCGGCTGCCGGCAGGTGCGCATGACGAACGTCGCCGGTGCGTCGAGGCTGAAGAACTCATCGAGTCGCGCAAACGTGTTGCGAATCAACCTGCGTTCCTCGATCAAACTCAACAGGCGCTGACTCGTCCGGCTCGGCGGTGGCTCGAAGCGAACCTCCACGGCTGCGCCCGGCGCGTCGCCCTCCTTCCTCGCATACGTATCGAACAGCCAATCGACCGCGAACGCCGCGCGCTCGTACTCGCGAGGGCAGCTCTGGGCGCGAGCCAACGGCATCTCGACGAGCGCCGGCAGTGCCGCGAACCGCTCGGGATTGCTGCCATAGAGCAGGCAGGCGACTGTCGAGAACCGCTGCACATTGAGCGCGTGCGTACCCCAGTATGGAATCGGGCTCGCATACTCGGCCGAGCGCTCCCAAGCGATCACGAAGCCGTCTGCCGTGTTGACCGCGAACCGCAAGAGCGTGTTCTCCGCGACGAGCACCGTGGCTCTCGGCCGGATCAGCAGCATCGCAGCGATATAGTCGGCTGCGTACTCCTCGGAGCCGAGTATCGGTATCTGCTTCTCGCCGATCACGAGATGCGCTAGCTCGTGCAGCAGCACGAATTGCAGGTTGCCGAGAACAAAATCGTCGGGCGCGCTGAGGGCTGCCGTCGCCTGCGCTTGGCCTGGCGGACTGAACGAAACAAGCAACGCCGCGCTCATTCCGACGATAAGTCTTCTAGCCAATGTGGCCTCCTCCTCGTCAATAGACATTGCGCGCCGTAACCAAGTTCACGCACGGCGCGAGGAGTGGCCGTACTCAGTAGACGTCGACGAACTGCGCGCAGCCGCAGGGCTCGAGCCCCTCGGAACACACCTTGACGGTATCCGACGGGCATCTGCGCTCGACCTGAACGAGTCGTAAGCGTTGCTGCGACGTCGCCGCGCAGGCGCTCAGCGCAAGAA
>Ga0224512_10005348_pt1 | contig 10606 bp, 10 predicted proteins | sample SF_May12_sed_USG_4_FD_169103 | JGI IMG/M metagenome (GOLD analysis project Ga0224512, IMG submission 169103) | Sediment microbial communities from San Francisco Bay, California, United States - SF_May12_sed_USGS_13 | ecosystem: Environmental > Aquatic > Marine > Sediment | place: USA...
GAGACTCCAACATCGGGCGGGGATGAAGCGACTCCGTCTTATGCCAAGGATGTTGACCTGATCTCTTTGGACCACGCAAGTCTGAATAGAGTATGGGACGGCTTCGTTACGTATGTGAGACAGAAGAAAGTAGCGCTAGGGGTCTGCCTCATCTCTGGCAGGTTGAAATCCTTCGACGACGGTGCCTTCACGATAGATTTTTCCAAGAGCCTGTCGTTTCAGAGAGACCAAGTGGAAAGAGCGACAAACAGAAAGTTTCTCAAGGGAATGATGAGCAAGTATTTTGGTCGCGATCTCGAGCTTGTTTGCGTCAGCGGTGAACGGGAGGCCAACGGGGAGCAGAGAGGTTCATCCGTTGTCCCCGGCTCCGGGGATGCGGCGTCTGGCGCACGCCCCATCGACGCCAAACCCATCGTAAAGAAGATCCTCAGCGACTTCGATGGTGAGATTATCCGTTACCACCCGCAATAAGGAGTCTAGAAAATGGCAAACATTACAAAACTGATGAAGCAAGCACAAGAGATGCAGACCAAAATGGCGAAGCTACAGGAAGAGCTCGCCCACAAGGAGGTCGAGGGCTCCAGCGGTGGTGGAATGGTAACGGTCACGATGAACGGCCAGCAGGAGGTTCTCGCCATCAAGATCGACCCGGAAGTGTTTAACGACGGCGACCAGGAGATGTTGGAGGATCTCCTTGTTGCTGCTGTTAACGAGGCACGACGTCAGGCGCTCGATCTAGCCAAAGAGGAAATGTCCAAGCTAACGGGTGGCCTGCCCATGCCCGGTCTCTTCTAGCGGCCGTCACCTTATCCACGGTGGCCGTTATAATCAATCCACAGTCCTATCGAGGGAACAAGGCGAGCTTCTTGCTTTTAGAAAGGAGTGTCAGATGGAGTACGGCTCCGAGACTCTGGCTAGCCTGATAAGGCTATTCGCAAAGATGCCGGGCATTGGGTTCAAGACGGCACAGCGTCTGGCGCTGCACCTCCTACGATGCGAAGACAAGGAGGTAGAAAAACTCGGGCAAGTCATCCTAGGTCTCAAGCAGACGGTCGGTTTCTGCAAGAGTTGTGGGGGCATAACCGAGCTCGAAGAGTGTGCAATTTGCACTAATCCGGCTCGGAACCGCGAGATGGTGTGCGTGGTTGAGGAACCACGCGACCTGATAATCCTCGAGAATACGGGACAGTACAAGGGGCTCTATCACGTGCTACACGGGGTGCTGTCACCTGTCGACGGCGTTGGTCCGGAGGACCTCAATTTGAGGCATTTTGAGGAACGGGTCAGAGCAAATAATATCAAAGAGGTGATAGTTGCCACCAACCCCACCGTCGAGGGGGACGCTACAGCTCTTTATATTGCAAGAGCTTTGGAGCCCCTGGGGTGTTCTGTCACAAGACTTGCAAGAGGGCTGCCGATGGGAGCAACGCTCGAATTCGCGGATGATGTCACGCTCGCTCGAGCGATAGAGAGGCGGGAAGAGCTCTAATCGACGAGAATGTTTTCAAGGCAGAGTACTCATGGTCAAGACCGACTGGACAATATACGAAGAAGATTATTGGGCGATAAATAGCGAGCTCAAGGAACTCCTGAAGAATTCCAACTCGCAGAGCGTCCTCCTCATTGACAAAACCGGTCAAATGATCGCGAGCGTGGGTATCGAGCCCGACTTCGATCTGATGAGCTTCGCCTCGCTTTGTGCTGCGGACTTCGAGGCCAACAGCCAGTTGGCCAAGCTCATTGGCGAAAAAGATTTTTCGACCCTGTATCACCAAGGCTCAGACGAGAGCATGTACCTGGCCAAGGTTGCCTCACATATAATTCTCGTCGTACTGTTCAACAAGCGAACGACCCTTGGACTCGTTCGGCTTCGAGTCAAAAAGGCGGTGGAAGGACTCAACACAATCCTTCCCCGACTGTTCGAAAAGCTCGAGTATGAGAACGAAGAGCTAAAGGAATTCGATCAAGAATTTACGGACGAACTCAACAAAGAAATCGATGCATTATTCTCCGATTGATGCAGGGAGCGAGCGATGTCGCTCATAAATTACTCTTCTCGCGAAATCAACTGCAAGATAGTCTACTACGGCCCTGGTCTCTGCGGTAAGACCACCAATATTCAGCACGTCTATAACAAAGTCGCGCCCGAGACGAAAGGCAAGCTCATCACGCTGGCCACCGAAATGGATCGGACACTGTTTTTTGACTTTCTTCCTCTCGAACTGGGAACGGTCAAAGGATTCAAGACCCGTTTCCATTTGTACACCGTGCCGGGCCAAGTCTATTACGACGCCAGCCGTAAACTGATTCTTCGGGGTGTGGACGGAGTTGTTTTTGTCGCCGACTCACAAACATCACGGTTCGATGCAAATATTGAAAGTTTGTACAACCTTCACGAGAATCTCGAGGAGTACAAGCTCAAGGTAGATGATATGCCTTACGTCATCCAGTACAACAAGCGCGATATGTCGGATATCATGGATGTTACGGATCTCGAGCAGGAGTTGAATCCAGACGGCTACCCCAGCCTAGAGGCCGTGGCAATACAAGGAGCCGGTGTATTCGACACACTGAAGATCGTTGCCAAAGGCGTTCTCCAGAAGCTCTCCCAGAACTAAATCACATCTCTTTTGTCCAGCCGTTCGGTCGAGGGCGTCGCCTCCTTTATCAGAGGATAGCGAGATACTATTTGCGGCTGTAAAAGCCCGACGTGTATGATGTATTCCAGACGTAATTTCCGTGGGGTTAGAGAGGAGCGCGACCGTGAAATTCATCAGTAAACTTATCGGGACGTTTGGCTTTAGCGGGTTTTTCCCGATCGCTCCTGCGACCTTTGCGAGCTTCATCTTTGTCGTCCTTTATGCGGGTGTGCCTGGGGGTAAAGTACTCGCGAATCCAATTGTTGTTCTCGTGACTCTCGTTTTGTCGGTGCCGCTATCAACACATCTTGAGAAGAATTACGGTCACGATGCGCACTGCATTGTCATCGACGAGGTCGTCGGCATGCAGGTGATTTTCCTGTGGGCGACCCCGAGCGTGATCGGCGTGATTCTGGCTTTTTTCCTATTCCGCTTCTTTGATATCGTCAAGGTGCCACCCGCGCAACAGTCGCAGAGGCTGCCTCGAGGATATGGAATTGTCTGCGACGACATCATCGCCGGGTTGTACACACGGCTTGCGCTGATTATTGTGGCGCTACCGTTTCCAGCAGTTGGCCAGTTTGCTTAACCGGAAAAGAAGCGCGAGTGACCAAGACAAACGAAGTTGAAGTCATCCTTGTCGGCAGCGAACTCCTAAAGGGTGAAAGAAGTGATAGGCATCTTGCCTTTATCGGACGATTGCTACTGGCGGTGGGCGTACGCTTGAACGAGGCGCACGTGGTTGCAGACGACAAATCGAGGCTGGCACGATTGATACGCGATCGGGCAAGAGCGGCGAGAGTCGTTGTGATTACGGGTGGGCTGGGACCCACGCACGACGATATCACTCGTGAGAGCGTGGCCGAGGCGTTTGGTGTGCCTCTCGAGTTTTATGAAGACGAGTGGGAGAAGATTGAGAGAATATTTCAGCGTCTTGGCGGCCGGGCCGACGACAGCAACCGGCGACAGGCTTATTTCCCTCGCGGGGCCGAACCGATAGCAAATGCGCGCGGCACCGCTGCGGGCTTTGTGATGGACAGGGAGGGGTGTCTGGTGGCGGCTCTTCCCGGCCCACCTCGCGAGTTGATTCCAATGGTGGAAGATGCCGTCCTCGAACGCATCGGCGGGGTTTTTGGAAGGAGAGGCATTTATTGCGAAACATTTCGAACGACAGGGATCGGTGAGTCCAACATGACACCGATGGTCAAGTCGATATTCGACAAGTACGACGAATTCGTGTTTTCATCGCTCCCCCATATCGGTGGCGTCGACATCGTAATCACTCAGCAACGGGAGGACGTCGACCGCTCATTTATCGAAGCCCGCGCGAACGAATTCGAGCAGGAGCTGCGGGCGGTTCTTGGTTTCAGAGTCTATGGTAAGGGCGACGCCGATCTGGCAGCAGTCCTTGGCCGCGAGCTGGTGAACCAGGAAGCGACGCTGGCGATAGCAGAGTCGCTCACCGGTGGGTGGATCGGCAAGCGAATCACCGACGTTGCCGGTAGCAGTCGCTATTTGCTGGCGGATGTGGTCGCGTACGACAACCCGGCGAAGTTGACTCTTTTGGATGTCAAGACTGAGTTCCTCGAGAAACACGGCGCGGTAAGCGCCGCCGTATGCCGGGAGATGGCCGAAGGGATCAGGCAGAGAACCGGAGCCACCTACGGGCTTGCGACGACGGGCATCGCGGGTCCCGGTGGCGGCAGCAAGGAGAAACCGGTAGGATTGAGTTACTATGGTTTGACGTGGGATGGTGGAGGGGACATCCGTGACCATGTCTTTCCTGGTAACCGTGAAGATGTCCGGGAGCGCGTGACTTACGCGGCGCTCTTTCTGCTCTTTAGGAGGCTGCGGTCGCGCCTCGAGGTTGACCCGGCTTAGCGGCATTGGGGCTGCGATGAGACTCTTCTTTGCGGTCGACTTGTCGGATTCGGTCAGGGCCACAATCCGGCAGGCTATCGAGGATATACCCATCGCCAGTCCACCGTGGCGCTGGGTGGAACCGGCAAATCTCCACATTACACTCAAGTTTCTCGGTGAGATACCGCAGAAGTGGATCGAGGGTCTGGCCGACTGTGCTCACCTGGTGTGCCGAAGCGAACCGTTTTCGATACGTCTGAGGCGTTTGGGCGGTTTTCCCAGTCTGTCGCGGCCCAGGGTGTTGTTTTATCGCGCGGAGGAGGGCGCCAAGCCCCTCGAGACTCTGGCGCAAGAACTCGACCGGGAGCTGTTCGAGCGCTTGGGCATAGCGCGCGAGAAACGGCCGTTTCGGGCGCATCTGACGATCGCCCGCATCAAGCAGAATCTTTCTCCCCAGATCGTTAGGCTTCTGCAAACGGTACCACCGCTTGGCGAAGCCTCGCAAAGGGTCGAAAACTTGGTGCTCATGAAGAGCACGCTTCGCCCGGAAGGCGCCGTATATCATCCTCTTAAAGAGTTTGCACTGTCAAAATCGAAGTGCTAGTATTCGGTGTAAATCCGGTATCATTCGCGGTCCTTCCTGTGGCCCGGTGGGTTTGGCTCGGGTGCGGGTTGCGAATGCAGACCGGTCGAGGTGTGGATGTGGGGTAGGTCTGTGGAAAGGGGAAAGAAATGAAGAGCGGCGCAAAAACAGGTCTCGATAAAGCAAAGGCGATCGATCTCGCGGTCGCCCAAATCGAAAAGCAATTCGGCCATGGGTCCATCATGAGGCTTGGCGACGAATCCTCGATCGTTCCCGTGGAATCGATCCCGACGGGTAGCCTCAGTCTCGACGTCGCTCTCGGTGTAGGTGGTGTGCCTCGGGGAAGGATCATCGAGGTGTACGGCCCGGAGGGCTCGGGTAAAACGACACTTACCAGCTCTATCATCGCCCGCGCTCAGATGGGCGGTGGTCTGGCCGCGTTTGTCGATGCAGAGCACGCTTTTGACCTGGGTTACGCCAAGAAGATTGGTATCGATGTCGAAAATCTTCTCATCTCGCAGCCTGACACCGGTGAGCAGGCGCTGGAAATTGCCGAGGTTCTGGTGAGAAGCGGGGCTCTGGATATTGTCGTGGTTGATTCGGTCGCAGCGCTGGTGCCGGCCGCGGAGCTCAACGGCGACATGGGTGATACTCACGTGGGTTTACAAGCGAGGTTGATGTCACAGGCGCTTCGTAAATTGACTGGTGTGGTGTCCAAAACCAGGACCTGCCTTGTTTTCACCAACCAAATTCGTATGAAGATCGGTGTGATGTTCGGTAGCCCCGAGACGACGTCGGGAGGAAACGCGTTGAAGTTTTATAGCTCGGTGCGGATGGACATTCGACGTATCGGTGCTCTCAAAGAGGGCGAAACGGTGTCCGGCAACCGCACCAAGGTCAAGGTGGTAAAGAATAAGGTGGCACCGCCGTTCCGCTTCGCCGAGTTCGATATTCTATATGGCGAAGGCATTAGCTACGAAGGCGACTTGATCGACTTGGGTGCCAGCATCGACGTGATAACCAAGAGCGGTACCTGGTATTCCTACGGAGATGAAAGACTGGGGCAGGGCAAGGAAGCGGCCAGGACTTTTCTAAAGAACAACTCCAAAATCGCGGAGGAAGTGGATGCGAAGATCCGCGCCCACTTTGGGATCGCCCCGCCACGGGCCGCGTCTGCCGGTGACGGAGCCGCAAAGATGGCGGCCACGGGTGACAAGGATACTACGGCAAAAAAGGTCAGCGTTCGGCCGGCGGTTGCGGTAGACAAAGGCCGTTCGGGTAGCGTGCGCGCTCCCAAGAAGTAATGTCTGAAAGCGTTGTCGAATTGAAACCGCGCCCTCGGAACCGGGTTTTCATCAGGCTTTCCGGGGGGCGGTTTTTTACCGTTCCTGAGCCCGAAACCTACCCGCTCGAACCAGGTTCCACCCTATCCGACGAAGACATCGACAGGCTTGCCCGGGTCGACCAGTACTTTCGAGGAAAGGATAAGGCTCTGCGGCTTTTGGCCATAAGACCCAGAACTCGTCAGGAGATCTACCGCGCCCTGGAAGCGATGGGGTTACTGCCGGCGATTCAAAAAGGCATCGTGGCCGATCTGCAGGAGACGGGACTCATTGACGACTTGCGGTTCACGCGCGACTATGTGCGCAATCGCATGGAAACCAAAGGCTTTGGGCCCCATCGATTGAAGTTCGATCTAAAGCGACTCGGTGTGGGTGCGGGCATCGTGGAGAAGGTGTTTGCTGAGGAGATTAGCGGCGAGCGGCAGGAAGCGATGGCTTGGGACCTCGTCCGTAAGAAGCTCGCTTCACGAAGGCCCGACGAAGGTGACATCCGTCGGCTAGGCGCGCATCTGAGACGCAAAGGATTGGACTACGAAATCATCAATCGAGTGATGTATCGATTATTGCGCAGGTCAAACAGTGACACGGAATGCGAATGATCCGGAAATGACTAGCAATCCAAAGAAGAGTTCCACCCGCGAGCCCCGGCGCAAGGCTGTCACCCAGAGAATGAAGAAGTACTCTGGCAAGTTTATCGCCGAGAGCTTTCTCGAGTACTATCGGCAGCGGGGCCACACGATTTGTCCCTCTGCGCCGCTGGTCCCCGACGATCCGACGTTGCTCTTCACCGCTGCGGGCATGGTGCCCTTCAAGGCTTACTACAGCTCGCCGGACGCGGCGCCGTATCCGACGGCGGTCTCGGTACAGAAGTGCCTGCGCGCGGGAGGCAAGCAGAGCGATCTTGAAAACGTCGGTCGCACGCTCCGTCATCATACTTTTTTCGAGATGCTGGGCAACTTCAGCTTTGGAGACTACTTCAAGAAGGAAGCGATCGATACCGCGTGGGAACTCTCCGTCGATGTGTGGGGTATCGATCGCAGCCGCATCTGGATATCGGTGTATCAGGATGACGACGAGGCCTTCGGTCTGTGGGCGGAGCGCATCGGAATCCCGAAGCGGCGCATCATCCGCCTGGGTAAAAAGGACAACTTCTGGGGCCCCGTGGGAGATACCGGCGTATGCGGGCCGTCTTCCGAACTGCATTTTGACACCGGCGCGGAGCGTGGGTGTGGAAAAGACACTTGTTTGCCGGGTTGCGAGTGCGATCGCTTCATCGAGTTCTGGAACCTGGTTTTTCCGCAGTTCTTTTTTACCGAGCAGGGCAGCTACGATCCGTTACCTCGCCCAGGCATCGATACCGGTATGGGGCTCGAGCGCGTCGCGTTCATCCTGCAGGAAGTCAAGGATAACTTCCATACCGATCTCTTCCTGCCCGTTCGGGAGGCGGTCAAAGAGGCATTACCAAGAAAACGAAGCTTGGAAAAGGCAGAGGTCGCGGTGAATATCGCCAGTGACCACGTCCGGTCGCTGGTTTTTGCCCTCTCCGAGGGCGTCATGCCCTCCAACGAGGGTAGGGGTTATGTGTTGAGGCGGTTGCTGCGCCGAGCCCTTACCAAGATGCATCCCTTCGGGGTCAAAAAGCCTTTTCTGTCGGCTGCGGTCGAGGCCGTGACCGATACAATGGGCGAGCGTTATCCAGAGGTTTTGCAACGATCCGAGTTGGTCAAGAAGGTAATCACGGCAGAGGAAGAGCACTTTCTCTCGACCATCGAGCAGGGGTGGAACAAATTCGAGGGGGTCATCGAGCGGAGCCTGAAGAGTAAGACGGGGACTTTTCCGGGAAAAGATGCTTTTACTCTTTATGATACTTTTGGCTTTCCGCTGGAGTTGACCTCGGAACTGGCAAGGGATGCCGGACTCGAGGTCGATGACAACGGCTATCAGGTCGAAATGGAGAAGCAGAAAACGCGATCCCGCAGGCAGCAAAGCGTTGCGGGTACCGGAAACATGCGCGGGGAGGATGCCGGAGTATCCAATCTGAGAATCGACTTGAACCCGGTGAAGGAGACCGAATTCCTCGGGTACGATACACTGGTGTGTGACGCCAATCTCGCATCGGTCGAATCTTTTGGTGACGCCGGAGAAAAGGTGATCGAGGCCACAACCGATCGGACGGTTTTTTATCCGCAAGGAGGTGGACAGGTGGGCGACATCGGTGTGGCGGCATTTGGTGCCAGACGATTCAGAGTAATGGACACGCTCAGGCGCGGCAAGCGCATCGTGCACCGATTGCAATGGGCCGACGCAGATGACGATGTCGAGCCCTTTTTCCGATCGAGCCCCAAGGCGCACCTTGTTGTCGATGAGGAGGCGCGACTGTCGACCGCGCGCAATCATACGGCCACACATCTTCTTCACGCGGCGTTGAGAAAAATCCTCGGCGACCACGTGGCTCAGGCCGGTTCGTTGGTTGCGCCGGATCGTCTTCGTTTCGACTTTCATCATTTTCAACCCGTGACGGCGGATGAGGTATACCGTGTGGAGAGAATGGTCAACGACTCGGTGCTGGCCGATATGGAGGTCGATATTGGCTGGGTTGCGCGTGAGCAAGCGTTTGCCGATGGGGCAATGGCCCTGTTCGGAGAGAAGTACGGCGAGACCGTTCGCGTTGTCACCATCGATCATGTCTCCAAGGAACTGTGCGGTGGCACGCATCTGCGGCGCACCGGGCAGATTGGGGGTTTCGTCATTCGCCAGGAGACATCGGTGGCGGCCGGGGTGCGTCGCATAGAAGCCTTAACCGGATACGGTGCAAGTGCTTATTTCAAGGCGCTCGTCGATGAGCGGGTGGAAATGGCTCGTGAATTGAAGATCGGGCCCGAGGATCTAGTTCGTCGTGTGCGTGCGCTCGCGGAGGAGAACGAGAGACTAAAGAAAACGCTGGGCGAGCGGGAGGATGAAACGGCCACGAGTCGCCTACAGCAGGCTTTGCAAGGGGCAGAGGACATCGGTGGCGTGAAGCTGGTGACGTTCGTGACAGAGTCGGGTACCGTCGGATCCTTGCGGCGGGCAGGCGACTATCTGCGTGGCAAGATGGACCCGGGTGTGGGGCTCCTGTGCCTGGCCCTGGATCGGAAGCCGGTTATGCTGGTCATTTCCTCGGATCGACTGATCGCGGAGCGGGGTATAAAAGCCAATGAAATTGCGAGCCGTATAGGTGATGAGTTCTCGCTCAAGGGGGGTGGGAAACCTCACATGGCACAGGTGGGTATCGCCGACAAGAAAGACTTTGCGAGGATTGTTTCGTTTGTAAAATCGTGGCTCGAGGGTCTAACCTAGAGAGCCGGGCCCAAATCACCGAAAGGATCTCCCAATACATCATGCGTGTTATCGTCCTATTTTTTTTGCTCGTCGTGATCGGTGGGTCGGTGTTCGCCCAGGGTAGCATCGAAGGCCGCACGGAAACCGATGAACTGGCGCCTCCTCCGCTCGTCGTGCAGGCGCAGGGTAGAATGGGTCAAGGTCTGGAAGGACCGGTAGATCCCAACACTTATATCCTGGGACCGTCGGACCAACTGCTTCTCATCCTCAGGGGTTCCGAGACAACGTTGGAGTATCTGCGCATTTTCCCCGAGGGCAACGTCATCCTTCCCAACTACGGCGCCATCGACGCAAGCGGGCTGACGCTGGCCGAATTCCGCGATCGGGTGAGGCAAGAGCTGAGGAGGTTCTATCGAAATGTCGACATAGACTGTCAGCTTTCGGTGCCGCGGACTTTTGTGGTTTTTGTGCTGGGACAGGTAAATGCACCGGGGCCGGTTCGGGTGACGGCATTGTCGCGAGTGAGCCATGCGATCACGAGCGCAAAAGGGCTGAAAGGCGGGACCGAGAGGCGAATCGAGATTCGTGAGAATGGAACAACGGCCAAAACCGTTGATCTGTTCAAATTTTGGCGGCTCGGTGATTTCGAACAGAACCCCACATTAAAGGAGGGCCAGACCATCTTCGTTCGTCCCAAAGAGATGGAGGTTAGCGTGGTGGGCGCCGTGAAGTTGCCGGGAAGGTACGAACTCTTAGAGGGTGAAACGGCGGCAGAATTGATCGCATATTGCGGTGGGATTGCACCTCTTGGGGATCGTGAACACATTTTGCGTGAGCGCATTCAGAATGGAAGGGCCTTG
>Ga0224512_10005350_pt1 | contig 10602 bp, 14 predicted proteins | sample SF_May12_sed_USG_4_FD_169103 | JGI IMG/M metagenome (GOLD analysis project Ga0224512, IMG submission 169103) | Sediment microbial communities from San Francisco Bay, California, United States - SF_May12_sed_USGS_13 | ecosystem: Environmental > Aquatic > Marine > Sediment | place: USA...
TACAACCTCAACAAGGATGTCGGCATGGCAATCGCCCTCGCCGACAAGCTCGGCGCCACCGTAAACATCGGCCGCGACACCCTGGCCTATATCCGGGCCGCCGTGGAGCAGGGCCGCAGCGACGACGACTTCACCCTGCTGTACCGGGATTTCGAGACGCTGGGAAAGGGGGCGAAGGCGGGGAAGGGCGGACCTAAATAAATAGAACGCTGTAATCCTGACGGCGGAATGGAGCTACGATCTCCCTCGAACCTGGAGGTGACCCGGGAAATGCCGGACAGGACGGACCCACCCCTCGCCACTGGCGCGACCGCCGAGGTGCTCGCATGGAAGGATGGCCAAGTCATCAAGCTGTTCCGCGAGCGCGCCTCCTTTCACGGGCACGAGCTGGCCGCGACGCGGGCCGCCTCCGCCTCCGGCCTCGCCGTCCCGGCGGTGATCGGCGGCCTGGTCGAGGTCGAGGACCGGGAGGGCATTGTCTTCGAGCGCGTCGATGGGCCGACCATGGCCGGGTATGTGGAGGACCATCCGGACGAGGCGGTCGGATGCGCCGTCCGGATGGCGGACCTGCACGCTGAAATCCACCGGCGCGACGTTTCCGGTATCGTGGAACTCGGGCAGATCCTCACCTGGGCCATCGACCGGGCGGACGCCCTGGCCCTGGACACGAGGAAAGCGGTTCTCGGGATTCTGGACCGGTTGCCCGGCGGCAGCGCCCTGTGCCACGGGGACTTCCATCCCCACAACATCATCATGGGCGCAAGCGGTCCCGTCGCCATCGACTGGGCGATGGGGGCGCGGGGCAATGCCCTGGCCGACTTCGCGCGCGCCTGGCTCATTTCCCGCCTGTGGCTGTCGGATGTGGGTTCGGGAAAGCCGAAACAGTGCTGGAAGGCATTTTGGCCGGCCTATTCGCGCCGCTATCGGGACCTCATTCCCTGCCCGGATGACGAGCTCGCCGACTGGCGGATCGTGACGGCGGCCGCCAGCCTTGGTCTCGACGGATCACTGGACTGGATACAAGCCGCGACGGCGCTTCGCCGCGATTTCGTCCACGCCATGCTCAACGACGAAACGCATCCCTGGACGGCTTGAGGCCATCGTGATCGGAAGACGATGCCAACGACGAAACCGGATTTGCTATTCACTTGTCCCAGAGCGGGGAGGGCGCTCGCACGGGACGGCATCGCCGCCGACCGAGAGCACGCAGTTTTCCTCGAGGATTTTCCGCAGCGCGGACCTTCCCCGGTGCAGCAGAACCCGGGAATTTTGCTCCGATATCCGCAGCTGATCGGCGATTTCCCTGTGGCTCAAATCGGCCATGTCGTGAAGTGCCACGACGTCGTGCTGGGATGGGGGAAGTCGAAAGAGATACTCGGCGATGCAGTCCGCCATCTCTTTCTTGAGCACACCGGTCTCGGCGTCCTCGCCCTCACTCCGGATATGACGCAAGACCGCCTCATCGGATGTCGTGTCCGGGCTTCGGCCCAATGCACGAAGATGGTCCCGCACGAGGTTGAGCGCGATGGCGCAGAGCCAGCTGCGCCTGCTGGCTTCGCCCCGGTGGCCCTTCCCGGTGCGCGTGGCGCGAAGAAACGCCTCCTGCGTCAGGTCGTCGGCCAGCGCGGCATTCCCGACCAAGCGCATGACGAACGACAAGACCGCCTGACGGTGTTCCAGAAGATCGTCGAGTGCCGGTCTGGTCATGACAGCTTCCCGGCTCCAGCCTGAAGCAGCGATAGAGTCGGGAAGCATATCACGATTGGCCATTGCGGTCCCCTTATTCCGCGCTTTGCGGCTCTTCGCCTTCCGCCTTCGCGCCGTCTTGGGCGCCGCACATGCAGGCCGCCATCATCTTCGCCATCATGGGACCGCAGCCACAACGCCCCATCATCGTCGCCATCTCGTCTTGGATGGGGGAATCGCCGTTCTCCTGGTGGTCCTCGCGGCCGGTGTCCTGTGTGTCTTTGGTCGTCATCGTCATTCTCCTTGGTGAGCATTTGAGAGTTTGCCTCTCTTGCTTGGACGACGCCGGGGCTGATTTCGTTACAGACCATTCCCGCAATCCTCGACGTCATCGGGGCAGGCGGGCGATTTGTAACGTTTCCCGACGCTGCATCGTCCAATCAGGAGAACCGGTAAACGACATCGTCCCCAACCGCATCGATACAGGAGGAAGCGGCTATGTGTTTTTTCTTCAGTTTGATACCGGCGACCGTGCTCGTCGTGATCGGGTATTTCGTTCTCTACACCTCGGCACGGGCGGACGGCCGGATCGGCGCCTTCGGCCGTGTCCTGGCAATCTGGGTCTTCGTCATTGCGATGGTCCCGCCGATGGCGGGCGCTTACGTAACGCTTTCGGGAATCTGCCCGATAACGCAACTCGTGCAGTGACGATATGGCTAGACCCAGATCAATGCGGTCTCGTCGGAAATGTGTTTTGTGAAATCGGGGTAGCGCCCGGGAGGAGTGCAAGATGGATGAAGTCGTGAAGGAATTGGTGGCGATCGGTGCCGCGGCAGCGGCCAATTGCCATCCCTGTATGGACCACCACCTGGCCAAGTGCGACAAGCTGGGGATTTCCCGTGAGGAAGTCGCCGAAGCGGTCAAGGTGGGCCTGATGGTGAACCATGGCGCCGAGCGCGCCATTCGCAGGAAAGCGCGAGAACTGCTGGGTGGGTCCATGGTTGAAGCAGCTTAGGCGAACGAATTCGACCGCAAACTGGAGGAGCGGACAATGGCACAAGCATCCCCTATGCCGACGTGCCCAATGGCGGAAACCTGCAAGGGCATGATGGAAAAACCCCTGTTGGGCCTGGTGATGATGATCCCGGGGATCGCGTTTATCGCCCTGGGCGTTTTGATCGCCGTCTGGCCGTCTGTCCTGCCGGTGCTGGTGGCCGCCGCGTGCATCCTGGCCGGCGGCGCCATGCTGCTGATGGCCATTTTCATGCGCCGCGTCGGCGCCCGGCTCAGACACGCCGGAGGCTAGAGCGGTTAGCGGCGGTGCGCTGGAGCCAGACATGCAGCGCTCGGCAGAGGATCTCCTGAAGACCTATCTCGGCGAACGTACCGGCGAGCACGTTCTGGCGGGCCAGACGACACGCGGGGAAGGCGAGAAGATCCACGCGGTTATCTGGCTCTGCGATCTGCGGGATTCGACCCGGCTTTCCGAATCGATGCCGGTGGAGGATTTCTTTCGTTCCCTGAACGACTTCTTCGACTGCACCGCCGGGGCGGTGCTGGAGCATGGCGGGGAGGTCCTGACCTATATCGGCGATGCGGTCCTGGCGATCTTCCCGATCGATGGAACCGAGCGGCCGCTCGGCGAAGCCTGCTCTCGCGAGGAAGGCGCCTGCGCCGCGGCGCTGGCGGCGGCGCGGGACGCCCGGGCGCGCGTCGACGCCCTCAATGAACGGCGGGAGCGGGCGGGCGAGTCGCCGTTGCACTTCGGCCTCGCTTTGCACGTTGGCGACCTGATGTACGGGAATCTCGGGGTCTCCCGGCGCATGCAGTTCACGGTCATCGGCGCGGCGGCCAACGAGGCCGCTCGCCTGGCCGGCATGTGCAGGGATCTGGGGAGATGGGTTCTCGTTTCCTCGGCGTTCCCGCATTGCTTTCCGAACGAGATGGTATCGCTTGGCTACCACGTCATGCGTGGCGTCGATGAGCCCCAGGAGATCTTCACGCTGACCGACCCCAACGTCTGATCTTCGGCCTGTTCGCCGGGCAGAGCGACATCGAATCAGGTTGGCGCCGCCGCCCAGGACCGCAGCGACGACGACTTCACCCTGCTGTATAGGGACTTCGAGGCGCTGGGGAGAAAAGGCGGGGCGAAGCTCGGCAATGCGTCGATGCCGCGGAAGTAGGCCCGGCGTCCCGCGCCGGAAGCGGAAACCGGGCCGGCGACCGCCTTTCCCGTCATTGCGAGCCGCAAAGCGGCGCGGCAATCCAGACCCGTCGTGTCACTGGATTGCTTCGCTCTGCTCGCAATGACGCCAGCGGGACGCGCGGCAGGGCCGCCGGCAGTGTTCACCGCCCATTTACACCTTGTAGCGGTCGAAGACGCGGCCGAAGCGCCAGCGGTGGAAGGTGACGTAACGGTAACAGCCGGCCCGGAAGAACGGCTCGTTGTCCATCAGGGCCCTGGCCGCCGCCATGTCGGGGATATCCATCAGGATCACGCCGCCGGCGGGCGCGGCGCCGTCGTCGGTGAGCAGCGGGCCGCGGCACAGGATCGAGTTCCCGTGATCGTCGAGATACGCCTCGTGCGCCGCGCGGCTGGCGGCGCGGATCTCCGCGCCGTCCGGCCCGTCGATTCCGTGGAACAGGGCCTGGATGTTGCCCTTGGTGCGCGGGCAATCGCGCCACGTATAAGGCACCGACGGCTTCCAGCGGTGGATCAGCCAGCGTTTCTGCACGCCGCCGGTGACGTAGGGCTCGTCCGCGACGTGCTGTTCGGCCGCCGCCCGGTCGGCAAACTCGATCAGCCGCAGGCTGCCGAGGTCGGCCGACTCGTCGTCGGTCGTGAACGGCCCGGCGAACAGCGTCTGGTCGTCGAATTCCTTGAGGTAGTCGAGGTGGCGTTGCCGGTATTCGTCGCGCAGCGCCGCCGAATCCGGCTCATCGAAGATCAGGATCGAAAACAGCATGAGCCACCCCCTTGGTTAGAAGTCGTAAAGTGCCGCCGGGTTGTCGACCAGGATGCGGCGCCGCGCCGCCGGGTTCGGCACCCACTGGAACAACAGGTCGCAGAGGTCCGCGTCGTTGGGCATCGGCTTGCTGACCATGACGTGCGGCCAGTCGGTGCCCCAGACGACGCGCCCCGGCGCCGCGGCGACCACCGCGCGGGCGAATGCGCCGGCCTCCGCATACGGCAGGTCGCCCGCGGAAATCCGGTAGGGCGCCGTCAGCTTGACCCAGCAGCGCCCGGATGCGGCCAACCGCAGCATGCCGGCGAACCCGTCCGAGGTCGCATCCTGACCGGGCCGCAGATAGCCCATGTGTCCGATCACGATATCGGTCGGGAAATCCCCGAACCGGGCATCGAAGTCGGGATAATCGTCGACATGGATGAGAAACTCGGCGTGCCAGCCGCGCGGCGCGATTCTCTCGCATGAGGCCCGGATCGCCTCCAGCGGGGGCCCCTTTCCGGGGTCGGCGAGGTCGACGAGATTGAAGCGCAGGCCGCGCACGCCGGCCTCGTGCATGGCTTCGAGCTCGGCCTCGGTGACGGTTGCATCGACGACGGCGACGCCGCGGCATTGCAGGCCGGCCGCGGCCATCTCCCGCAACGCTTCCAGCATGACGGTGTTGTCGGTCCCGTAGACGCTGGGCTGGACCAGGACCGCGCGCGCCACTCCCAGGGTCTGCCGCAGCTCCAGATAGGCGGGCGGCAGCGCATCCGGCGGCGTGTAGATGCGCTCGTCCGCATAGGCGTATGCGGCGACCGGCCCGCAGATATGCGCGTGGCAATCGCACGACAACGGCCCCATCGGAACCGCCGGCGCGCGCAATTCCGGATCGGGCGGCGCACAATACGGCGCAGCCGATCCGTGCTCCTGCCCGGACTTCGACATCGCGGCCCCTCCATGGTCGGGGCGGAACCGTCGCGCATCGCCGCCGATCCCGCCGCTGTGTCGCCACTGTAGCCGAATTTCCCCGGATGTACCCCGGATTCCGGCGTCGGATCCTGCTACGGCGTGGGGCCCTGAACTGGACTTTCGCCCCCGGCTGTGCGAGTCTTCGCCGTGGTCATCTTATCTGTGGCTGAGCTACGGAGGACACCATGACCTCTCTTCGAAAGATCTGGCTTGTGCGGGCACTCGCCGTTGCGGTGCTGGCGATGGCCGGCGGCGCGCTGGCCGCCGAATTGGCGCCGCAGCCGGAGCTTCCCCCTTTGTCGGAGCGGGTGAAGACGCATGAGGCGCTGCGCCTGCTGGCCGACCTCGGATACGATTCCGGCGCCGTCGACGGCACGATGACCGCCAACATCGCGGGCGCAATCCGGGAGTTCCAGCGGGCCCGGAACCTGCCGGTCGACGGCAAGGTGACGGACGGCCTTCTGGCCGCCCTGCGCAGCGCCTCGCAATAGGCAGGGCGCGCAGCGCCATGGGCGCGGATATGAATTCCGCACCCCTATCCCGCGACCATCCCGCTGGCGGTCGAGCGTGACAAGGGCCCGCCTGAAACCCGCAGAAACCCTTTTGCATGGGCTCGTTTCGAACATCAAGGGGGTCGCTGGGGGCCGCCGGGCGATTTCGTTCGGCGGATGGTCCGGCAATGCGTATGATGGCGGCGGCGGTTTTGGCGGGGCGATCCGGACGGTCCGGGCCGGCGCCGGAGTCGCGAAAAAAACGACCTGACGACAACGCGCGGCGAATCGGGAGCCGCCGGCGCCGCATGCAAGGACAGGCGATGGCAGAGATACCGATGGGCAGCCCGGACGATGCCGCCGCGGCGCCGTGGGCGGCGGTCGACAGCGGCACGATCCGCGCGCCGGTGCCGCCGGGGGAGCTCGGCCACGCCACCGTCACGCCGGACGGCGACTTCGAGGCGGGCTCGTACCAGTCCTTCACGCTGACCTATACGGCCGGAAAGTTCGGCATCGACGATTCGGGCAGCTTGCGCATCTGCTTCCGCTTCGCCTCCGACCAGACGCGGCCGCAGTTTGAGGACCCGGCAAAACCGAATTATACAATCATCGAGGCCTCCAACGAGGCGGTGCTGGAATACCGCTACGATCCCAAGGGCAATGTGCGGCCCTGGGACCGCACGCTCTACATCAAGGTGGTGCGCGGCTTCCTGCGCGAAGGCGACACCATCACCGTACGCTTCGGCGAATCCGGGGGCGGCTCGCCGGGCATGCGGCTGCAGACCTTCTGCGAGGATACGTACGAGTTCCGCGTGCTGGTCGATCCGATCGCCACCTTCAACTACCAGCCGCTGCCGGAACAGCCGGTGCTTCGCATCATTCCCGGCGCGCCGGAACGCTACCTCGCGTTGCTGCCGACCCTGCGGCGCGTCGGCGACTCCTTCGCCCTCAAATGCAAGGGCGAGGACAAATGGGGCAACCCGTCGGACCGCTGCGATGCGGCCTTCCTTCTGCGCAGTAACGTCCCTGTCGACGGACTGCCGGAGACCGTGACGTTCACCCCCGGTACGTACGCCGTGGAAATCCCCGGCCTGTCGGTCGCCGCGCCCGGCGATGTCGAGATCTGGCTGGAGGACGATGCCGGCGCACGCGTCGCCACGGCCAACCCGCTGCGCATCGCCGAGGCGGCATCGCTGATCCCGTACTGGGCCGACCTGCACGGCCAGTCGGAGGAGACCATCGGCACCGGGTCCGCCGCGCAGTATTTCGCCTTCGCCCGCGACCGCGCCTTCGTCGACGCCACCGGCCACCAGGGCAACGACTTCCAGATCACCAACCCCCTCTGGCGTGAGCTCGACCGGCTGTGCGAGAAGTTCGACGAGCCGGGGCGCTTCGTCGTGCTGCCGGGCTACGAATGGTCGGGCAACACCGGCCTCGGCGGCGACCGCAACGTGTTCTTCCCGGCCTCGGGGCGGCAGATCCGCCGCTCCTCGCACGCGCTGATCGAGGATGTCTCGGACGTCCATACCGACGCCAACTCGGCCGGCGAGCTGTTCGAGGCGTTCGCCGCCAACGCCGAATGGGACGTCGTCGTCTACGCCCATTGCGGCGGCCGCTATGCCGACGTCAAGCTGGCCCATGACGGGCGCTTCGAGAAGTCGATGGAGGTGCATTCGTCGTGGGGCACCTTCGAGTGGCTGGTGCACGACGCCTTCGAGATGGGCTACCGGACCGGCATCGTCGCCAACTCCGACGGCCACAAGGGCCGCCCGGGGGCAAGCTATCCCGGCGCCTCGCTGTTCGGCGCGGTCGGCGGGCTGACCTGCCTCTTGATGGGAGGCCTGTCGCGCGACGACGTGCTGGACTGCCTGCGCAAGCGCCGCCATTACGCCACCACCGGCGGGCGCATGCATATCGACGTACGCGTGCGGCTGGACGGCACGGGTACGCTGTACCACGACGACCCGGCGCTGGGCCCGGCCGAGGGCATCGCCGCGCGCGAGGCGATGATGGGCGACATCCTGCGTACGGCCGACGGCGAGGTCGAACTGGCGGTCGATATCCTCGCCGCCGCGCCGATCGAACGGGTCGATCTGTTCAACGGGCTGGAGCATCTCGAGACCGTACGGCCGTACGGCCCGGACGCGCTCGGCAACCGCATCCGGGTGGTCTGGGAGGGCGCGGAATACCGCGGCCGGTTCCGCCAGGTGATCTGGGACGGGCAGGCGACGCTGTCGGACAACCGGATTGTCGACGCGGCGCCGATCAACTTCTTCAACCGCGACAAGACGCTGGACCGTATCGGCGACAGAGGCCTCGAATGGCGGGCGCTGACCACCGGCAATATCGGCGGCTTCGACGTGTGGGTGGAGGACCCGTACGGCGGCACGTTGAAAATCGAGACGCCGCTGGTGTCGTGCGGCGTGCCGCTGGAGGAGATCGGCTACGAGGACGAGGTGTTCGACCGCTCCGGCGTGCTGCCCCGGTACCTCAAGATGTTCCGCCTGCCGGCCGAGAACACCCACCGGGCGCTTCACTTCACCCAGCGCATCCGGCTGCGCGAGGCCGGCGACAACCCGCTGTTCATCCGCCTGACGCAGGAGGACGGCACCCTCGCCTGGACCAGCCCGGTCTACCTGATCCGCTAGGGCGGCCGGTCAGGCTTGTGAAAATCGGCTCGGGACATCGGCGCGACTTCACCCTTCGAGACGGCTGCTGGCACAGCCTCCTCAGGATGATGAGGGCCGCGGCGATGGAGCCTCATGCTGGGGAGCTTTGTACGAAGCGTAAGGTCGTCGTTGCGAGGCGCGTAGCGCCCCGGCAATCCAGAACGGGCGAGGAGGCTGGATTGCTTCGCCTGCGGCTCGCAATGACGGCTGGAGCGGGGCGTACGATGGGACAGATCGCTTTCGCATCGTTGTTGACCGCACTCCTGGCGTTGCCGGGCGCCAGCGCCGCGGCGGGGGGCCTTGCGGGCTGCGCGGCGATCGAGACGGCGGTGGAGCGGCTCGGCTGTTACGACAGGCGGGCGCGCGAGCATGCCGCACAAGCGCGGGGCGGTGGCGCATGGACGCTCGATGCGACGCCCTCGCGCCTCAATCCGGACCTGACGGACCTCGTCCTGTGGACCCGCTCGGTGAACCCGGTGCCGGAGCCGGGCGGCGATCCGGTGCATGCGGTAATGCTGCTGCAGTGCCGCCAGGGCGGGATGGCGGTGGTGTTCGATTTCGGGACGTTCGTCGGCGGCGGCGCGGTGCGCATCGAATACCGCATCGGCAACGGCGCGGTGCTGGCCGGCGACGTCACCGTGGCACCCGACCAGCGAAGCTTCGGGGTGTGGCAGCGCGACCGCGCGATCGGCTTCATCAAGGCGCTGTACGGCCAGCCGCAGCTGCGCCTGCGCGTGGCGCCGGCCGCCGGCGACCCGCTGATCGCCGCCTTCGACCTCGCCGGGCTCGAGGATGCGGTCGCACCGCTCCGGGAGGCCTGCGCCTGGGAGTAAGGCCAGGCAAGCCGCCGGCCGGTCGCCTCGCGGCGGGCGCCTTTGTCGGTCAGTGCCCCCCGCCTGCGCCACTAATGCCCGGCACCAGCGCATAGTTGGTAAGCAGGTTGAGGTGCGTTGCGTTGTCGGCGCCCGGGGTGACCGGCAGCGTTTCGCCGCCATGCTGGAAGGCGAACGACCCGACGGCCTTCAGCTGGAGGAACCAGCCGGGGCAGGTGACGTTCTCGGCGCCGACGTCCGGGTCCGGATCCCCGATATGCACGGATTCCTGGTCCCAGCTGTAGGTCATGGCGCCGTCGTCGAGCAAGAGCGTGCCGTCGACCACCGTTTCTTCCAATGCGCCCGCCATCTCAACGTTGCAGACCTTGGGAATCTCCGCGCCGTCCGTCGGCCACTGCCGGCGCGGCAATGACGGCCAGTGAAAGCCCCAGCGCGAACGCGCGGGCGGTGGTGATGCGGTGCATGATCGTGTTCTCCCCGTTTTGTTCCGTGCCGCAGGCCGGGTCCATGCCCGGCTCGACGATGCGATATTAGCAAAAGACGGCAGCCAGGACCGATGATCCAGGTCAAGGAATGCGCGCTCTCTTCGCCCGCCCCCCGGCGCCACGCAATACTGGCTTTGCAGCGACACGCGGACCGCGGCCGGACCCCGGGCCGTCGGTGCAAGAGATCAGAACAGGATCGCCGCAATGCCGCCGGCACCGGCCACGATCGCAAGTCCGACCGCCATGAAGCCGACGTCGGCGCCTTCGGATTCGCGCCTGCCGAGGCGGGTCAGCGCCGCCGCCACGTACCAGGGCACGAAGCAGAAGAGGCAAACGAGGAAGCTCGTCCCGATGCGCTCCGGATGGACGTATCCCGCGTATACCAGCACCGCCGCCAGGAACAGGGCAGGCAGCAGGGTCATGACGTTGATGCCGACATGGGCCAGCCGGCTCGTTGTGTATTCGATCATCAGCGAGGTCTTGAGAAACTCGTTCAGGACGAAGACCACCGAGATCACGCC
>Ga0224512_10005351_pt1 | contig 10601 bp, 9 predicted proteins | sample SF_May12_sed_USG_4_FD_169103 | JGI IMG/M metagenome (GOLD analysis project Ga0224512, IMG submission 169103) | Sediment microbial communities from San Francisco Bay, California, United States - SF_May12_sed_USGS_13 | ecosystem: Environmental > Aquatic > Marine > Sediment | place: USA: California...
ACGGCCGAGATACATGATAGCGGTGCGATCGGATATGTGGCGAACAATGTTTAGATTGTGCGTGATGACAAACATGCTCACACCGAGATCGTCCTGGAGCCGGTTTAATAGGTTAAGAATTTCCCCTTGAACAGAAACATCAAGACCGGCGGTTGGTTCATCGGCAATGATCAGTTTTGGACTCAACGCCAATGCGCGGGCCACGCCTACGCGCCGGGCCTGGCCACCGCTTAGCTGATGCGGATAGCGTTCGGAAAAATGACCCGGCAGGCCGACCATTTTCAAGAGCCGCGCGCATTGGGCCTTTAAATCCCGCTCCTTCATTCCATGGATTTTGTACGGCTCCGTGATTAGTGCCCCGACGCTTAATCTTGGGCTGAGCGATCCCACCGGATTTTGCCACATGAAGGAAATCTGTTTGCGGTAGGCTTGCATTTCGGCGTGGTTCATTGCCGTGACTTCCTCACCGTTAAAACGAATTGATCCTTCCGCAGCCGGTAACAAGCCGGCTACTGCCAGCGCCAGCGTGGACTTACCTGAGCCACTTTCACCGACGAGGGTGAATGTTTCGCCCTCATTGATAGAGAATGACACATCGCGGACAGCATCGATATAGGGGTCAGAGACTCGCTGCAACAGTGCCTGCATCGTTGATTTGACACGAAAGCGTACTCGAACGTTTTCTGCTTGCAGAACCTTGCTCACGTACGCCCCCGGTGACAACTGACGAAGTGGCCGTTGGAGTGTTCAGTCCAGTCGGGAGTCGTGGTGTCGCATTGCTCCATGACGTGCTCGCAACGATTCTTGAATACACAACCTGAGGGCAGGGTGACTAGATCGGGAATATCGCCGGGAATCGTCGGCAGAGTCCGACTCTTTTTGACAATGCTGGCCGGGTCGCACTGCAATAGCCGTTCGGTATAGGGGTGAGCCGGATGATGAAACACGTCCCGGGTCGTGCCTTCTTCCACCACTTCGCCGGCGTACATCACCACGACATAATCGCAGAGTTCGGCGATAACGCCGAGATGGTGTGAGATAAAAAGTATGGAACAGCCCATATCGGTCTGCAGCGCTTTGAGCAGATGAATGATTTGAACTTCCAGGGTGGCATCCAGCGCGGTAGTGGGCTCATCGGCAATCAGCAACGAAGGCTCAGCCTGTAGCGCCATGGCAATAGAAATACGCTGCTGCATGCCGCCCGAAAACTCATGGGGGAATTGTCCAAGCCGGCTGGCTGGATCCGGAATCCCGACACTTTCCAGCATATCGACCGAGCGCTGTACTTTGTCGGCCTGGGATTTATTGTCGCGATACTGAATATCGGTCATCTGTCGGCCGATAGACAATACCGGGTTAAGCGTTGACATGGGATCCTGAAACACGATGGAAATGCGAACCCCACGGATCGCGCGCATCTCATTCTCGGACAGTTTCAACAGGTCGCGATCTTCGAACTCAATGGAGCCGTTGGGTATCGTGGCATTGGTGGCCAGTAAACGGATGATGGAGGAAATCAGTGTCGACTTACCGCAGCCACTTTCGCCGACCACGCCGACGATGGAGCGCTTGGGTACATCCAAGTTGATGTGGCGCATAGCCTTTAGTTCGCCGCGGTCGGTGCGGTAGTGCACCGATAGATTGCGAATCGTGAGCACGTTGTTGCTCATTGGATCTGACTCACACACTTTTCCTGAGCTTGGGATCGATGAGATCGCGGAGCGACTCGCCGAGGAAGGTAAATCCGAGCGTGATCAAGACCAATGGAATACTGCCAGCGATAATCGGCCAGGGCGTATTGCGAATAAGCGTATAGCCATCGTTGAGTATGCTGCCCCAGGACGGCGTCGGCGGTTTGACCCCCATACCAAGAAAACTTAATCCGGCCTCCAGCGCGATTACCGTGGGAATATCCATGGATGCAAGGATGACTAATGGGCCCATTACGTTCGGGAGCACGTGTATACCAAGAATGCGAAACAGTGAGGCTCCCATGCCGTGCTCGGCCCGAATAAATTCATTGGACTTGATCGACAGCGTTTGCGTGCGCACCACACGGCCGTAGTTGGGAATGGAAGTCACAATGATCACCAGGATTACGGTCTCGAGCGATGGACCCACCAAGGCTACTGTGGCGAGCGCAAACATCACCGTTGGGAAAGATCGTATGGTGTCGAAAAATAACATGATGATGTTGTCCAGCCAGCGCGGGCCGAACCCAGCGACCATGCCGAGTAATACACCGATGCTGAGTGCGGCGCCGATGGAAATCAACGCCACCTTCAAAGCCACCTGACCTCCGTACAATACCCGTGAGAACAAATCCCGACCGAGCTGATCGGTGCCGAGCAAGTGATTGATCGACGGACCTTGTAATCGATCGACAATATTCAGCGCCACTGGATCATAAGGCGCAACGACACCGGCCAAAATCGCGCTGATCACTATGAGAATTACCAAGATCAGACCAATCAAGCCTAGCGGCTCATGGGTAATACGTCTAAGTACGTCGATCATAGGGAGGCTCTGATACGCGGGTCGAGCCAGGCATTGATCAGGTCGGACAAGGTGGTGCTAATTACGAACAAAGCGGTGCTGACTAGCACCGAGCCCATCACCACCGGGTAGTTGCGAGTAGTAATCGAGTCGAAAATCAGTTTGCCGATTCCGGGTCGAGCAAAAACAATCTCCGTAAATAACGCGGCAGATAACAAAAAACCCATACCCACGCCGATTACGGTGACCGTCGGCAATATCGCTAACTTCAATGCATAGCGATAAACGACCGTGCGCTCAGCAAGCCCATAGGCACGCGCGGTGCGAATATGATTCTCGCCCATGACTTCCAACATAGACGCTCGCACCAATCTGGCGAGGTACCCGATCCACGATAGGCCAATCGCGAATGCGGGTAACACCAAGTGCGAAACCTGATCCCAGAAGGCCCCTTTTTCGCCGGCGCCGACTGCGGGAAACCAATGTAGGGTGACCGCAAAGACCAACAACGAATACAGTGCCACAACAAAGGCGGGCGCGGTGATGCAGGCAACGGATAGTACGCCGCTGATGCGGTCGGCGAGAGAATTTCTATGCAGTGCCGAGTAACAACCCAGTGGTATGCCGATGAGCGCCGCAAAAACAATGGCGGTGAATATCAACCAAAGTGTGTAAGGGAGTTGACCGAATACGATGTCGGCCACCGGACGGTTAGTGATGACGTCCATCCCTAAGTCACCGCGGAACAGGTTACCGAAAAATCGCAGAATCTGAACCGGAAGCGGTAAGTCCAACCCCATGCGGGCGGACATGCTCGCGATAAGTTCAGGAGTGGCCCGGGGACCTAATAGGATGCGGGCGGGATCGCCCGGCACCATATGGATCATACAATACAACAGCGTCACCGCCAGCATGACGATGACCACGCTCAAGGCGACTCGCTTGAGAACGTAAAATAGCAAAGTCGGCTAGGACAGTTCTTATTTTGAAATAATTACAACGACGCGGCGATCCGTTAACCGCCGCATCGTCGTGGCCGAAATTATGCGCCGGTAAATGAGCGCAGCAGCGGTAGCCCGTCCGGTCGAAACGCAGGCTTGATGGTATTGCGGTAAATCACCGGTGTTGCCTCGTGGGTGATAAAGCGGTACGCGCCGCTTTCTTCCATCATGTCCTGCATCTTTCGATACATTTCATCACGTTGCGCCGGATCGGATGTCGCTTTGGCCTTTGCTTCAAGGTTGTCGAATTCTTGGTCGCTGTAGCGTTCCCAGTTCCAGATGCCTTTCTGATCGGAAACAAACCAAGCAGTAGCGTAAGACGGATCGGGAGCCATGGAAAAGCGGTTAAGGATAAGCTGGATATCCTTATAACGCTCACCGGCACTGGAGTCTCCGAGCGACCAGAACGCACCGGACTCGTGCAGATTGACCTCGACGCTGATACCGGCCTCGGCGCAGGTAGCCTGAATGACTTGTGCCGTGGTTACGTTGGCCGCCTTATTCAGCACATCGAGGGTTACGTTGACGCCGCCGTCCAGTCCTGCTGCCGCAAGATATTCCTTAGCCTTGGCGATATCGGACTCAGGTGGGACCATGCTCTGTGGCCGGTGCCCGATCAACCCGGGTGCGATGATGCCGGTGGACGCTTCGGCGGCGCCGAAGTAGGAGGCCTGGAGAATGGACGGCACGTCGATGCAATGCTGAACCGCTTTGCGCAGGTTTTGGTCAGCCATAGCTTCGTTTTCAACGTTCATGCCCACCCATACGTAGTACAGTGAGGGATACTCTTCGATAGTGGAATTTTCCGGCGGAGATGCCTTGAGATTACCCACTGCACCTAAAGACAACCGGGTGCAATCAATGTCGCCGGACTCGAAGGCGATCTGGGCCGTGTTCTCATCGTCGATGGGAAAAATGTGAATTTCATCGAATGCGGCAGTGCCGCCGTGCCAATCCGGATTGCGAACCAGGATGGTTTTTTGTTTCGGTTGCCACTCTTTGTGCAAGTAAGGTCCCGATGTACTGGGTGTAGTGGTGTCTACCTTGCCGCCTGCCTCTTCCCAGGCTTTCTTACTGATGATGTTACCGACGATATAGGGCAGGGCGATATTCCAGGCGGGCGGATACGGCTCGTCAAAAACGATGGTGCCCTCGTACTTGCCGTCTACGGTGACTTCTTTTAGTGAGCCCCAGTCCGGCTTATTAGTGGATTCGAGGGCATCATCGAGGATGCGCTCATATGAATATTTAACATCCTCCGCCGTCATCTCGCCATGGCCGCCGGTAAACATGATGCCGGGCTTCAGCTTGAATTTGATATGAGTGTCATCGACCTGCTCGATGGATTCGGCGGCATCCAATTCCCAACTCCATTCGCGGCCGGGCTTGTACTGGATCAGTTTGCTGTAAATGCAACTGTGGATTTCCTCGTCCGTAATCCCCTGTGAGAATGCCGGATCAAGGCTGCGCATGTCTGCATAGGCACGAATTTTGAGTATTGTTTTGTCCTGGGCATACACAATCTCGGCAATGCTGCTGGTTGCCGCCGCCAATCCGAGCGCGCCGGATGTCTGTAGAAATTGCCGTCGATTCAGATCCTTAAGCAGATCTTTTTTGCTCTGTTTCGTTATCATTGTGTGTCATCCTCCAGTTGGAGACGGGGATGGAGCCCCGCATTAAGAAAATTTGATATCGCCAATACAACACATCGCCGGAGTGTAATATATCTCACCGCCTCCGGCTGACTGTGCTTCAGTATGCGTCACCGTGACGGATGTGACAACCGAATTTCGGCGCCAATATTGGCACCTACCCGTACAAAGATGCCATCACGGGAGTAGCAATCGCGGCGGCTAGAGAGGAACGAGAATCCGCCCGCATACGAATGGCCTGCCTGTAACGTTTCGGCGCATATATGCGCTTCTTTTCTATTCCGCAAGCGGTTTATGTGGACGGCGGAATCAGCACCAGCTTGCCGGGATACTTCTTCGCGATGAAATCTGTCTGAGCGGCTACGATCTCCTTCAAGGGATAGATTTTTGAGACAAAGGGGCGCACCTGCCCGCATTCGATATAGGAGATCACATTCTCGAAAACCGCGTCGTCCTGGAACGTACAGCCAAAGAAGCTCAGATCATTGAGATAAAGCGTGCGCACATCGAATTCCACGATCGGCCCCGCGATGGCACCTGCCACCGCATAGCGGCCGCCGCGGCGCAGTAGCTCGAGTAATTGTCCCCACTGCGGTCCCGCCACCAGATCCACGACAACATCTACAGAATGCGCGCCGAGTTCGTCGACAAGATTGTTGGCCCGATCGATCACAAGGTCAGCCCCCAGCTCGTTTACCGCCGCCATCTTGGCGGCCGAAGCAACCGCGATGACTCTGGCACCGCGGACTTTGGCCAATTGCACGGCCGCGGACCCGACTCCGCCCGAGGCGCCTGTCACCAGCACTGTTTCCGCGCCGACACTTGCGCGATGCAGCAGGCCCTCTGCGGTCGAGTAGGCGCACGGCACCGAGGCCAGTTCTTCGTCACTCCAATCGCAGTCGATTGCGTAGGATTCGCGGGAGGGTGCCTTGGTGTATTGGGCAAAGCCACCGTCGCATTCGGAACCGATGGTCCAGCACTCGAACGGGCGATAGTCCACATAGGTTCGCAACATATTGCGTACCACAACACGCTCGCCAATGCGGCTTCCGGAGACACCGTCGCCCACAGCGACAATATAACCGCAAACATCCGCTCCCTGAATTCGTGGGAAATTCATGGGCACACCGGACCAACTGCCGTCGCCGTCATCGGCGTCGGCGAAACCCTCGCTGCCACCTTGATTGGTTTCTGCCTTTACTCGTTTCGAGTACCACGCGATTCGGGTGTTGATATCCGTGTTATTGACGCCAGCGGCCGCGACGCGGATGAGCACCTCTCCGGCATCAGGCACCGGCACCGGCACCGTCTCGGTATAAACCAGCTTCTCGTAACCGCCATGCCCCGTCAGCAGAACCGCGGTCATGGTTTGTGGCAATTTCTTCGTTATCATCGTTGCTGTCGTAGTCTGTTAAATTTCTAACGAATCCAAATTAAAGTACGCTGCCCCGATATGTCCGGGGTCCGACGCTGCCGGAAAATTTCTGGCAACAAAATCGCGTTGGACGGGCGGCGCTCAATTCTGAATTTCCGAATTACGATAATGCTCCCTCGATATACGGATGCAGCGCACGGTAAACGGTTGCGTGTACGGGCGTTTCAACGCCAAGCGCTGTGCCCAGTCGCACCACCGCACCGCTAAGATAAGCGAGTTCCAGTCTTCGGCCGCGATCCAGGTCGTCCAACATCGAAGCCCGCATGCCATGCGGTAATGATTTCGCGAAATCGAATTGGCGCTCTGCAATATCGGCCGACAAACCGGGGCATTTCTTTAATCCGACTCGGGCAGTCTCCTGCAAGGCCTCTTGGAACAACTCGGCACAGGATGTGTCGCTCAATACTTGGCCGATCGACAGCCGCGTTAATGCAGTCACACCGCTCAGCGCAGAAAGCATCACAAATTTCTCCCAAATACGCACGTCGATATTATCGACAAGCTCGGTCTCGATACCGGCATTCTTTAATGCTTTCTCGAGTGCTATCGCGCGCTCGGAAAGGCGGTGGTCGAACTCCCCGAACACCAAGCGCGCCAGCGAACCGCTGTGACGGATCACGCCGGGGGCGCGCACATCGGCAAAAATATACGCAATTCCGCCGACTACCCGTTCCTTACCGATGACCTGGCCGATATGTTCCCAACCGTCGATGCCGTTCTGAAAAGACACCACCATCGTATCGGCACCGAGTAACGGCTCGAGGGCGCGTGCGGCTGAGTCGGTGTCGTAGAGCTTGACCATGAACAGCACCACATCGACGGGCCCGAACTCGGCCGGCATGGCGCTCGCGCGCACCGGGCTAAGGTCAGCGTCGCCCAGCGCACTTTCGATTTTCAGACCGTCGCGTCGCAGTGCTTCGAGATGCGCGCCGCGGGCAATAAACGACACGTCATTGCCGGCCTGGAGCAGGCGGCCGCCGAAGTAGCCACCCAGCGCACCGGCTCCGAAGATTGCGATTTTCACGATTTCGCTCCTGTGTAGTTAGACCGGTCGATCGTGTCGACGTATTACGCCGCGCGCGTCGTCCAGCGCGATCAGCTCGCCACCGGCGTAAAATCAAATTCGTCGGAATTTAGCACGGCTTCAACACCACCGAGTTCCGCAATCCGCTCTGCTTGATCGGCAAACGCGAGTCGGTTGGCGGCTTCGGGGTCGACAAGAGTCTGCATCTGCGCATGACACTGTGCGCGAATGTCCGCATGCGCTGCCGATTCGCCGAGATCGATCAACTCATCCGGGTCGTCGAGCATATCGAAGAGCTCGGGCGTATAGCCCGGGTAGTAGTTGTATTTCCAGCGCGCATTGCGCAGCATAAACATGCCGGTGGGTGAGCCTCCATCGTGGTATTCGCTGAGAATGGCGCGATCGAAGGTGTCATTTTCCACAAGCGTTTGCAACGCGATTCCAGGGCGGTCTTTGCCGTCGTCGTCGGCGCCGACGGCGGTTAAAATGGCCGGGTAAATATCGACCAGCGAGGTGAGCGTCGACACCGCTTTGGCTTCGGGGATTCCTTGTCCGGCAATAATCATTGGTACCGCTGCGGACTCGTCGTATAGCGTCATCTTCGTCCACAGGCCGCGGTCGCCGTTGTGATCGCCGTGGTCGCTGGTATAAATAATCAATGTATTGTCGGCCTCGCCGCTCGCGTCGAGTGCAGCGAGTACCGCGCCAACCTGGTGGTCGAGAAAGCTGCATAGTCCGTAATAGGAGGCACGTGCGATTTGACGTGTGACCGATGTAAAGTAGCTGTCGTAGTCAAAGTTGCGCCGGATCGCTTGCGCTACCGGATGCTTGGGTCGCTGTTGCGCTTGGGTGAAGCGCGCGTCGTCCAGTTCATCGAGCGGGTACAGTTCATAAAACTCAGGTAGGCAGGTCAGGGGGTAGTGTGGCCGCAGCCAGGAGACAAACAGCGCCCAGGGTTTATCGCTATTGGTTTTCTTCCTGTTATTGAGCCAGTCGCAGGCCTCGCGGGTCACGCCGAGATCGTAGTGTGTGTAACTGCTGTCGCCGGGCCCAATATCAGCGGCGTAGCCGGAGCAGTCCAACACTGCTTCGTGGTCGCGCAACAATCCTTTTATCCAGCCCACACCATTGCGAATATACAGCGGCAATATTTCGTTATCGAAGCCATTGTCGTATTCCTTTCCTCGATAGTGCAATTTACCGATTGAATCGACACGATGCCCTTGAGACTGCAGCCTGTGCCCCCAACTTTCAGGGTCACCCTGATAGGCTTGTGCATTCGACCAGCAACGCGTTTTGTGTACGTATTCACCGGCCGCGAGCGATGCGCGGGCCGGGACACAGATCGGCGATGACGTGTACGCACTGGTAAAGCGAGTGCCGCGCGCGGCCAGTCGGTCCAGATTCGGAGTCTTAACCTGTGCATGACCATAACAACCGAGCGCGTCGCGTCGGTGTTCATCGCTAAACAGGAATAAGACGTTTTGCCCGGATTTCGCCATCGTTCCGTGTTCGGTCAGTTAGCTACGCGCACCATAATCATTGACGAGCGTTTTGGTTGCGTGCCTGTTGGATTCGCGACCGGCCGATTCGACGGCTAGAAAAGCGATGGATTCAACGGGGAAGCGGCCGTGAGTCCACCGTCGATTACGTACATTTGACCGGTCGCGAATTCCGAGTCGTCGCTCGCGAGCCAGGCAACAGCCTTGGCGATGTCGGCGGGCTCGCCGAATCGATTTCCGACGTGCCGCGCCATGGCATCTTGCCGGGTCGCTTCGGGATTTTTGGCGATGTCGAATGCGGCATCGGCCATCGATGTCCGCAACATAATAGGAGCCGGGCCTACGTAGTTTCTCGGCGTGACACGCCCAACGCCAGGTGTGCCGGAATATTGTTTCTTGCTCAAGTGGATAAAAACGGCCGTCGGTATAGCAATCGGCGTTCAGAGAACTGGATCGCGACGCATTGTCGGCATCGTAACCTTTTGCAGCCTGCTGATACTCAGAAGCGGTTAGCAAATCATTCATTTCAATGTCTAACTGACGTGCGGAATCGATTCTGCCTCGGGTCGTTACCTGGTCGAAGCACTACCCGTCATCCACTGGTAGCGGGTGGCCCGGCATTAGCTCGTACGGGTGCACCCAATCCGGAAGCGCCCTGATATCCGCTAACCATCGTTCGACGTTCGGGTAGGCCATCAAGTCTACACCGATCTCGTCCGGCCAGAATAAGTATCCGCACATTGAAAAATCCGCAACCGTAGTGCGGTCGCCAAGTGCAAATTGGCGTGTCTCGAGGTGGGTGTTTAAGACATTAAGCGCGCCTTGCGATCGGCCGCGCAGAAATTCGGTCACCGGCGTCTCGCCGCTGTTGCCGAAGGTGAGCATGAATCGCAAGGTGGCGGTGTAACTCGTCAATTTATGATTATCGAACAGTAACCAACGCAGAATTTCCCGCCCTTCATTTTCGTTTTCCGCGCCAAACCGACCCAACTCATTGGCGAGGTAGTCAAGTATGACGCCGGATTGAGTGAGTCGTTGGTCGCCGTGTTCGAGTACCGGGGCTTCGCCCATGGCATTGATCGATCTAAACTCCGGCGTGCGTGTCTCGCCACCAAAATAATCGACGAAGCGCGGTGTCCAGTCCGCTTGGCAACAATTCAGCATCAATGCGGCCTTGTAGGCGTTACCGGATTGTGCAAAGCAATACAGCACATATTCAGACATTTGTTTATTCCCTCTCGTAAATGTTGAGTTCGTGGATTTTCCGATCAATGAGCTCCCGGACAGGAGTGGTTGTTCAATACCAGGCGTCCGCCATCGATGCCTTGCGCGTAGCGACAAATGCCCTTAATTCCTCATCAATGCCAGCATCGATCGGCGGTGCCTCGTACTCGGCCAGCATCTGTGTCCATTTCTCATAGGCGCGTTGCTGCATGTCTTTGCTGCCGTTATCGGTCCACTGCTCAAAGGAGTCGGTGTCGGCGAACTCGG
>Ga0224512_10005352_pt1 | contig 10599 bp, 8 predicted proteins | sample SF_May12_sed_USG_4_FD_169103 | JGI IMG/M metagenome (GOLD analysis project Ga0224512, IMG submission 169103) | Sediment microbial communities from San Francisco Bay, California, United States - SF_May12_sed_USGS_13 | ecosystem: Environmental > Aquatic > Marine > Sediment | place: USA: California...
CTCCGCAAGGGGAAGCCCCCTGTCTCCATCCCATTGCCGCTCAGCCGGCCCGACGACGAGCAACAGCCGGCCCCGAACAGCAAAGCCCGGGTAGCCCTGATTACGCCACCTTATGACCGTATCTCACCCGGGTACGAGTTCGTAAAAGACGTCACCAACCAGGCCCCTTCATTGGGCCTTTTACACCTTGCCGCCGAGATCCGGCTGCACGGGTATCAGCCATACATCATAGAGAGCGATATTTTCAATCTGTCCGTCGATGATGTAGTCGAGCAGGTTCTGCGGGAAAAACCAAAGTATGTCGGTATTACGCTGTTTACGGTAGGCGTCTGGAATGCGGCAACAATCTCGCGACAGATTAAAGCGGCGTCGCCCGAGACGATTATTATTGTTGGTGGTCCGCATATTTCCTCGATGTCTGGGGAAACTATGCAACGCTTCAGGGATTTTGATATCGCCGTGGTTGGCGAGGGTGAAGAAGTTCTGGCGCTGCTGCTTAACAATCTGGACGCCGGTGGCGATCTCGAATCCGTGCCCGGGATTGTTTATATGGACGGCGATGAGGTTCTTACCAACCCGAGTTTGCCGATCAACCGGGATCTCGATCATCTGCCGATGCCCGCTTGGGATTTATTGCCTGATTTCCCAAAAGCCTATCCGGCGGCGGTTTACGATTTTCCGCGGCTACCGGTGGCGACTATCGCAGCGTCCCGGGGATGTCCGTTCCATTGCAAGTTTTGCGACACGTCGACTTTTGGCGCACAGGTCCGCGCGTATAGCCCGGAGCGCGTGTTCGAACTGATTCAGCACCTGCAGGCCAATTATGGCGTTCGGCATATATTGTTTGTCGACGATCTTTTCCTCGCGAGCAAACCGCGCACCAAAAAGCTCTGCGAACTGATTATCGAAAGCGGTACAAAAATTACCTGGAGTTGCACGGCGCGCGTCGATACGGTCAAACCGGAAATCCTGTCGCTGATGAAACAGGCCGGCTGCTGGGAGATCAGCTTTGGTCTGGAGTCCGGATCGAATGAAATACTCAAGAGCATGGACAAGGCTGCCGATATCGCACGTTCGGAACAAGCTATCAAATGGACTGCTGCAGCCGGTATACGCACCAAGGGGCTTTTCATTCTTGGCTACCCGGGCGAAACGGAGCAGACCATTCAGATCACTAAGAACTTTATTCGCAGATTGCCCATTCAGATCATGAACCTGACTAAATTTACGCCATATCCGGGTTCGCCGATATATCGTGAACTATATGGAACGAATATTCGCGACGATCATTGGCGCAAAATGAATGGCATGAACTTTCTGTGGGCGCCAGAGGGCATGACGGTGGACGAGCTTGATCAGCATTATCAGGACGTGCTGCTTAGTTTTTATCGACGGCCCCGGATGATGTGGTATTACACCAGGCTGACGCTCCGCTACCCGGCGCATCTGGTCAGACTGCTTCGCTTTCTGCTGCATTTCGCCATGGCCAAGACACGAAGTTTGCTGGCTGGTCGCAGCGGCTTGCTGCTCCAGGAGCAGGACCAGGTGCATCTCGATTTTGAAGATTGATAAAAACCCGCATTCCTCGGCGGGCGGTCCCAGATGTTGGCATTCAATCCTTGCATCCTGATTCCCATCTATAACAACAAAGATACGATCCGGGACGTAGTCCGGTCTCTCGAATACCTGAATTTACCCTGCCTGGTTATCGACGACGGCAGTGATGAGTCTACCCGACAAGTTCTGCAGCAGATCGATGCAGATTTTACCTGGGTCTCGATCATTCACCGGACGCAAAATGCTGGCAAGGGCGCTGCCATGGCAACGGGATTTCGTGCGGCTGTTGATCTGGGATACACGCATGCTGTGCAACTCGATGCAGACGGACAGCACAATGCGTCCGATGTACCTCGATTTCTGGAGCGGGCGCGGGGTTCGCCCGAAGCGCTGATCCTGAGTAAACCGATTTTTGATGACAATGCTCCGGCCGTGCGCCGATACGGCAGATGGGTCACCACGTTCTGGGTGTGCATAGAAACCTGGTCCGTCGACATCAAGGATGCGTTATGTGGATTTCGGTGCTATCCATTGCAATCCGTGATGCAGTTGTATCAGCAAACAAAGATTGGTGCCGGCATGGTGTTCGACACCGAAATCGCCGTGCGTTTGCACTGGAATGGCGTGCCGATGGTCAACGTGGAAACGCAGGTCGACTATGCTAAGGGCGGCCTATCTCATTTCAGGTATCTCGAAGATAACCTGCGCATTATTCGTCTTCACACTGAGCTGGTTCTTGGCATGGTGCTGCGTATTCCGCGGCTTCTGCTGCGCAGTCGGACCTGAGTCAGTTACAGGATCATCCCGGTGACCGGCGATACATTGCGGCGAACCGCTGACGCCGGTACAGTTCCCGATGACTATGGAAGCGCTCCACGGGCGCAAAAAACCAGAACATACCGATGGCCCGTGACAGTAATTCGAAACAGGAGCAAGTCGCTTGAGATGTGAACCCGGATCCATTCACCGCCGGACGTTAGCGTCAATATGTGCCCTGGCTGGGGCATTGCTGGTCGCCGGAGCGTCGCAGGCCGAGCGCCCGAGGATCTATGCGATTCCCGACGTGCGAATCGTCACGGCACCAGGCCAGGTGATCGAGCGTGGCACGCTGGTTTTGCGGGACGGTTTCATCGACGCCGCGGGTCCGGGCGTCGCGGTGCCCGCGGACGCACAGCTTATCCCGACGGAGGATGGGTGGACCGTTTATGCGGCGTTCGTCGATGCGGCCTCGATTGTGGGTTTGGAACCGGAGCCGGAGGCTGCACCGCGAGCGCCCGGCGGCAATAAACCCGAACGAGTTGGTGTCCGCCACGAATTAAAGTCCGTGCGTGCTGAGCGCGCGATCGCTGACCGGCTCGACGCGAGCCATCCGAGTATCGAGCGCCACCGGAGCTTGGGTTTCGCCGTGGCTCACGTTCTGCCCCAAAACGGCGTATTCCGCGGTGAATCGGCCGCCATTTTATTGCGTTCGGGGCCCGCAACGGAGCTGATCCTGACCGCTCGCCTCGGCCAGGTGGTGGCGCTGGAAACATCCAGTTTCATCGCACGTCAGTATCCGTCGTCGAAAATTGGTGCGGTGGCCGCCGTGCGCCAGGTGTTGCTCGATGCCACACGGCAGCAACTATGGAATGAGCGCTACGCAGCCAACCCGGCTAGCATGCAACACCCAGAATACCGGGCTTCAGATGCCGCACTGATTGCGGTTTTGCGGCAAGAACAGCCGGTCGTGTTCGTGTCCCTCGCGGGGCTCGACCCGGGGCGGTTCAAAGACATTGCCGGAACGTTTGAACTGCGTGGAATGACGGTTGCGCAAGGCCTGGGGGATCGCCGCGAAGACCTGGCCGCGGCCGGCATGCCCATCCTGTTACCCCTGGAGATGCCCGAGCAGCTGGACCTCGATGACCCGGACGTGATTGTGGCGACGGGCTTGCGGGGGATGCAGGCCGCGGTCCGGGCGCCTGGATTGCCGGCAGCTCTGGACAATGTCGGTGTGGAATTCGCGTTCGTGACTGCCGGTATGAAGAGTGTGCGCAAGTTTTCCGAGAACCTGGCGGCGGTCGTCGAGGCCGGCCTCCCGCCTGAAGTCGCACTCGCCGCATTGACGACGACGCCGGCGCGTCTATTAGGCCTGGACCGAACGTTGGGGACCATCGAGGCGGGCAAGCAAGCCAATATCCTGGTCGTGGACGGTGAGCTGTTCGCGGCAAAGCCTGCTCTGCGGCACCTGTTCGTCAACGGCTATCACGAGGAGATCGAGGTCGAGGAGGTCATTGGTGATCCGAATGCCGTGGTTGACCCGCGCGGCACCTGGGAGGTCGTCTCCGCAGTCATGGGGCGCACGGCAGAGTCGACCTGGACCGTGACCGGCGCTGAGGGCAATTACCGGGGATTCAGCGAGAGCAGCCGCGCTGGTAAAAGTCAGTTCTCCTCGGTTGACCTTAAGGGCAACGCGTTAACGGTGGTCAGCAAGTCGTCGCGTGGCGAATTGGAAATCACCGTGGTGATTTCCGGTGACAAGTTGAGCGGGTCCACCGACATGGAATCGGCGCGGGGCTCGGCGAAGATGGAAATCGAGGGCCGCCGGATTGCCGGCCCGGAGGGCGACTTGCAATGAAGCGACTATCGAATAGCTTTCGCGCGCTCGTCTGCGGATGCCTGGCCCTGGCTGGACTCATTGGTTTGCCGCCGGCTCGCGGCGCGATGGATCTGGAAACGGCGCTGACACTTGAGCCCTATCCATTGGCGAATCCGACGCCCGACCGGGTGCTGATCCGCAACGCTACAGTCTGGACCCAGTCGCCCGATGGTATCCTGGAACACACCGACCTGCTCCTGGCGAACGGCAAAATCGCGGCCATCGGGGCTGATCTCGGCGACCGCGATGCGCTCGTGATCGATGCAAGCGGGCGACACGTGACCCCGGGGATCGTTGACGCACATAGCCACAGCGCAACGGAGGACATGGGCTTCAACGAAGGGGTCAATAGCGTCAGCGCCGAAGTGCGCATCCGCGATATCCTCGACCCGCGCTCCCTGCAGATCTACCAGCAGCTCGCCGGTGGGGTAACCACCATCCATGTGTTACACGGGTCCGGTAACGCGATCGGCGGACAGAACGTTATCATCAAGTTGCGTTGGGGTGCCGAGACGCCACGTGACCTGGTCTTCGACGGCGCACCGCCGACCATCAAGTTCGCGCTCGGCGAAAATCCGAAGCAATCAGGATTCGCCGTGATGGGTCGGGAACCCCGCTATCCGGCCACGCGCATGGGTGTATCGGCGTTGATACGGTCAAGTTTCGCGGAGGCCGCCCAATACCGCAACGAGTGGCGGGCCTACGAGGCGCTCTCGCGACGCCAGCAGAGCCGGCAGGTCCCGCCCCGGCGGGACCTGCAATTGGAAGCTCTGGCCGAGGTCCTCGCCGGGGAACGTTTCGTCCACTCGCATGCCTACCGGGCGGATGAGATTCTCATGCTGATGCACCTGGCCGAGGAAATCGGGTTTCAGGTCAGTACCTTTCACCATGTGCTGGAAGGCTACAAAGTCGCAGATGAGATGGCCGCCCACGGCGCCGGCGGGTCGACGTTCTCCGATTGGTGGAGCTTCAAGATGGAAGCCTTCGAGGCAATCCCGTACAACGCGGCGATCATGCAAACGCGTGGCGTACTGGCCAGCCTCAACTCCGACAACGCGGATCTGGCGCGCCGCCTGAACCTCGAGGCCGCCAAGATGCTGCGATACGGTGGTCTGGCGCCGGCGGATGCCTTGGCGATGGTGACCATCAATGCCGCTCGCCAGTTGCGGGTCGACGAGCGAATTGGTTCTCTCGAAGTGGGCAAGGATGCCGATCTCGTGATCTGGAGCGGGGACCCGCTGAGCGTGTTTAGCATCGCCGAGTCGACGTTCGTGGACGGGCAGCTGTTGTTCGACCGAAAGGCGGATCTCGAACACCGTGAGCGTGTCACTGCGGCCCGGGAGGCGCTGGCAAAGGAGATCCGAGGCGGTGAGATGCAAGACAGCAAAACTGCCGACGAGACCAGCGGGACCAATCCGCCACCACCCGCCATTTCTTATCGCTTCTCGCCGGGCGCGCCGCCGGGGGTGGTGGCCATCGTCGGGGCCACGCTGCACACCATGGAGGGACCCGCCATCCCGGATGGTGTTGCGGTGTTCGAGGGAGGCCGGATCACCGCCGTAGGTGACGCCGGCACGCCGATTCCCGAGTCCGCCGAGCGATTCGATGCCCGCGGCAAGCACCTGTGGCCAGGCATCATCCATACCAACACGGTACTGGGCATCAGTGAAATTGATACCGTCGCCGGTTCGGTGGATGTCGCTGAAACCGGCGACACCAACGCCGACGTCGATGTATCCATTGCTATCAATGCATCGAGCACCCACTTCCCGGTGGCCCGGTCCGGCGGTATCACCCACGCAATCGTGGCCCCCCGCGGCGGGGCCGTTGCCGGTACCAATGCCCTGGTCCGCACGGCTGGCTGGACCTGGGACGAGATGGCGGCGGTGCGCCGTCATTCCCTTGTTTTGCGTTGGCCGGACCCGATCCCGGCGCGCTATGCCGCGCTGCTGGGGCCGCCCAAGAGTCCTTCGGACCTCCGCAAGGAATCTGAGGAGCAACTCGAAGCCCTGGATGACTTGCTGGCCGCCGCCAAGGCCTATGCTAAGGCGAAACTGGCAGCCGCGGACGCCGGACGGGTTTGGGATTTCGACCCACAGTTGGAGGCCCTGCAGCCGGTCATTGACGGCCGCAGACCGATTTGGGTCTCGGCCCGTGAAAAGAGCGCCATCGAGGCTGCGGTTGGTTGGGCCGTGCAGAACGATTTGCGCATCGTAATCATGGGCGGGCGCGACTCATACCTGGTTACAGATTTGCTGGCGCGCCACGAGGTTCCCGTTGTGCTGCGGAACATCGTCGGAGAGCCGCCCCGCGAGGACGATCCCTACGATGTGCTGTATTCGCTGCCGGCGCGGCTGGAAGCGGCGGGAGTGGCATTTAGCATCGCCAGCGGGACATTTTCCGGTGGATCATCGAAAGCCCACAATGTAACGCTGTACGCTGGCATCGCCGCGGCGCATGGGCTCGACCGGGAGGCTGCATATCGCAGCATCACTTTGTACCCGGCCAGGATCCTCGGTCTGGATGACACGCTGGGCTCTATTGCGCCGGGTAAGAGCGCGAGCTTTGTGTTGACCGACGGCGATCTGCTCGAACCCGCAACGAATATCGAGCAGGTATGGATCGACGGCACCCGGCCGACCATGGACGACGTGCAGAAGGCCGCGTATCGGAAGTGGGGCGCGAGGCCTCGACGGGAGACTCGCGAGTAATCCGCAGTGCCTTAGCCCTGGTCTGGAGGATTAGCTTTCCTGTGACTATTATTAGCGTTTAAATCGGGAGAAAAGAATGACAAATCAATGGAATATCGGACGCCGTTCTTTGGGATGCAGCATCTTATACCTGCTCTTGGGGTTTTTTGTCGTTGGTGGAGCCGCGACCGCCAACGATGACGCCAATAGTCTCGTAAATTCGCCCGGCGTCTATACGTTGGTTAATCTTCACCCGGATCAGGAGAATAACCGGCTTTATTCGGTGAACTATCAGTTGCCATTTCTGATTCCGGTTTGTACGGAAGTCAAAATAACGAAACTGAAAAAGAAAAGAATGACATTTGAAATTGTCGAAACTGGCCGCGAGTACGAGTATAACTGGCACAAGAAGGCCAATCCCGGCGGTCTGAATGAAAACATCCTGCTCTTTTTCGGGCGCGAGTGTCCCGCTGAAGAAATAAAAACTCTCAGCGAAATAGACCAGAAGGGCATTAAATCGGGTCGGGTATCGGAAGGTATGACTCGACGCGGCGTAATCATTGCGATGGGTTATCCACCTCCGCACGTAACTCCGGACCTTGAAATGGATGAATGGATGTACTGGATGAACCGCTTCAACCGCACGGCTGTGGTTTTCGGTGAAGACGGAACTGTCGAAATGCTCCGCAAGTAGTCCGAAGGTTGTTTATGGTCTCCGCGCAAACGGGAACATGTGAACGCCTAGTGATGTCTATGTGATGAGACGAAACTTATGATGGATGTCATGCGAGGCCTTCACCGGGATCACGCCCACCTGAGTGAAATCAGAAACCTCGCTTGTCTGGAGCTGGCGGCGATTGAAGGCGGACAGCATGAGGACTACTGCTTGCTCGAGGACATCATGCGTTATGTCACGGGCTACCCGGATACGCATCATCATCCGACTGAGGACATTGTATTCGCTCAGCTGAAGGCGCGCGCCCCGGGTACGGCGCCCGAGGTGGACCGGATCCTTGCAGATCATGCCGCATTGCTAGTCAAGGGCCGGCGGTTCCTCGAGGCGATACAGGCCGTGGAGGAGGGGACCATCATGCGCCGCGATGAATTCGTGGACCGCGGACAGGAATACCTGAGTTCTCTTGGCGAGCACATGCGCGTTGAAGAATCCCGTTTGTTTCCGCTGGCTAAAGAGCATCTCAGCGACGCTGACTGGGACGAGATCGGGCGGCGCGTGCAGCGCCAGGATGACCCCGTGTTTGGTGCGTCCGTGGACGAGGACTACCGGCAGCTTTGGCAGAGAATCCAATCCCAACGCCAGACACCGGCTGACTAGCCGACTGGCTTCGGGCCGGTTGCGATCACGCTGCGCGGCCAATTAACGGTAACTACCTATTTCCCGCGGAGTCGGTCCATTCGAGGATATGGGTATTGACTTGAGGTGAAGAGAAATTATGCCGGGCAAAATGGAAGAATTCGGTTTTTTTCTGAGCCGAACATTCGCGACGACAAAGGCCAAGCAAAAAACCTGGCCGTTCGTTCCGGGGACGTACTTCGTCGCCGATCCGACCGCACCGGTTGCCGTGACGACGCTGGGCAGCGTCGATCTGGCCGAACAGGTCAGCAACTCGGCACCCGAGGGTTTGTGTATCGTCGGAAAGGTGGAAACCGAGAACATTGGTATCGAGAAGATCATCAAGAATATTATTTCGAATCCCTCTATTCGCTACCTGATATGCGCCGGCCAGGAACCTCCCAAGCACCTGACCGGCGCCACGATGGTGGCGCTGTTTCAACAGGGCGTTGACGCAAGCAACAGAATCATGGGCGCTCCCGGGATGCGTCCGTTCTTGCCGAATACCAGTGCTGAAGAAGTGCAGGTTTTCAGACAGCAAGTTGAGCCCGTCGACATGATCGGCTGCACTGACGTGAAAATGATTCATGAAAAGGTTGTTGCATTGGCAGAGGCCGCGCCGATAACCCCGGTGGCCGACTTCATCCCACCGGATGACCTGGAAGAATATGAAGTGGTGGAACGCATCATTGCCGAAGGCACCCGGCCTGATCGTATCAAGCTCGATAAGGCGGGTTATTTCGTCATCTGTATCGAGGGCGATCGGTTACTGGTAGAGCACTACAGCTATAAAGAGAAATTGATTCGCAGCATAGAAGGACGGGATGCACGCAGCATTTACCTGACTCTGATTCGCAATGGCTGGGTGTCGAAACTTGATCATGCCGCCTATCTCGGCAAGGAGTTGACCAAAGCCGAACTCAGTCTGAAACATCACTTTGATTACCTGCAGGATGGCGCCTAGCACATCGCGGAACCGCTTGTATCATCACGCCACATTGGCGGCAACCAGCTTTGTGATGACGGGTTTGGTCGCGTTGCTTGGATCAGGCGACACGCTGCTCGATGCTATCAGCCTGGCTACGGCGTATATTTGTCTGATTTTCATGGCTATTGCCTTATGCCTGGGTCCGCTGCGGGTATTGCGCTCGGGTCAGTTGGCGCTGAATATTTATTTACGGCGCGATATTGGTATCTGGGCCGGACTGGCGGGGCTCGTGCACCTGTTCGTCGCGACCGAATTATCGATGAGCCAGCGCTACATGGCAGTCTATGTAAACCTTTCTTCGCCGGGGCTCTCGGACGCGCTGCGCGCTGATCTCTTTTCCTGGGGCAGTATTATCGGGTTTCTCGTCGGTATTTTGGTACTCATGCTGCTCGTTCTTTCCAACAATAGAATTTTCAAGCTCATCGGCCCGACCTGGTGGAAACGCCTGCAAAGATTTGCTTACCCGGCCTTTATTCTTACCGTGCTACATGGGTTTGCGTTTCAGGCGCTTGAAGCGCGCAACGTTTTGCTGATCTGGATTGTTTTGGCGGTGTTCATCGGTGTGCTGGTTTTGCAGATTTCCGGATACCGGACAATAAAAAAGCGTATCCCTCCATAGTTCGCCAATGCAGGGCATATCCGTTAATGTCCGTGGTCTTCGCACCTGTGAACGGAGACGAATGTGTCGCGAATAGAACCCCTGCGCTTTGAAGAGCTGCCGGCCGAAGCGAAACCCATCCTGGAATATGCGCGGCAGCTGATGGGCTTTGTTGCCAACGACGTGCTGATCATGGCGCGCTGGCCGGAATTACTGCTCGCGATGCAACAGATGGTTAGCGTGGTGTACGGTCAAGGCCAACTCGACGATGGTCTGAAGCGGCTGGTCGGGCTGGTTACCAGCGCTGCGGCCGGCTGTCGCTACTGCCAGGCACATACGGCACACGGTGCTTCACTGGCGCCAGGCATGTCGCCGGAAAAAGTCGCCGCCGTTTGGGATTTCGAATCCAGTGAGTTATTTGACGACCGCGAGCGCGCCGCTCTGCGCATCGCCCGTGGCGCCGGACAAAACCCTAATGCCGTCACGGATGCCGAGTTCTCTGATTTGCGGCAGCATTTCGATGCGCATGAAGTCATGGAACTCATGGGCGTGATCTGCCTGTTCGGGTTTTTGAATCGCTGGAACGACACGCTGGCAACCGAGCTTGAATCCATACCTTTGAACTTTGCGAGCACCCATTTGCCCACAGAATCATGGACGCCCGGCAAACACGCCGCACATGGACGTGCCAGTGCCGCGGCGGCCAGGGATGGCCGATAGCGGCCGCCTCTGTTGCATATAGCATTACAATTTTTTTCGAAGCCGTTCTTCTAAGGTGAT
>Ga0224512_10005353_pt1 | contig 10599 bp, 8 predicted proteins | sample SF_May12_sed_USG_4_FD_169103 | JGI IMG/M metagenome (GOLD analysis project Ga0224512, IMG submission 169103) | Sediment microbial communities from San Francisco Bay, California, United States - SF_May12_sed_USGS_13 | ecosystem: Environmental > Aquatic > Marine > Sediment | place: USA: California...
GGCTTCGTGGATGCCCTCTCGATCGGCTATGCGGGCGTCCAGATGGGCACCCGCTTCATCGCGACCCACGAATGCCAGGCGAGTGAGCCGTACAAGCAGGCGATCGTGGACTCCGAGGAAGACGACATCGTCCTCACGGAACGCCTCACCGGCGTCCCGGTGGCGGTCATCAACACGCCGTACGTCGAGCGCCTCGGACTCGAGGCGGGGCCGATCGCCAAGTGGATGCTTCGCGGGAGGCGAACCAAGCACTTCATGCGAAGCCTCTACGCACTCCGGTCCGCGTGGACGCTCAAACGCACCGCCCTCGACGCCGCCGGCTCGACGGAGTACTGGCAGGCTGGCCGTTCCGTCGCGGACATCCACGAGGTGGTGTCTGCGGCGTCCATCGTCAACTCGTGCGCGGCCGCCGCTCGCGCCGCGCCCACACCGGAGGCTTCATGAACCGCATCCTTCTTCGCGCCGCCATCTGCACGGCCCTGACGGTGGGCTTCACGGTCCACCCGGCTTCCGCTCAGGACGGGCTCAAGGTCTACATATCGGCCGACATGGAGGGAGTCGTAGGCGCCGTCACGGGCGATCAGCTGGGCCCGTCGGGCTTCGAGTACGGTCGCTTCCGGCAATTCATGACCAACGAGGTCAACGCAGCCATCGCCGCGGCGCGCGCCATGGGAGCGACCGAGATCCTCGTCTCGGACTCGCACGGCAACGGAGAGAATCTGCTCATCGAACAGCTCCCGTCCGACATTCAGGTCGTCCGCTCGTGGCCTCGCCCGTTGATGATGATGGAGGGGATCGACGAGAGCTTCGACGCGGCGATCTTCATCGGCTACCACGCGAGCACCGCGAATACCGAAGGCGTGCGCGCGCACACGATCTCGAGCGCGAATCTGACCTCGGTTCGCATCAACGGGATCGAGATGATGGAGGCCAGCATCAACGCCGCGATCGCCGGAGACTTCGGCGTGCCTGTGGTCATGATCTCCGGCGACGACGCCACGATCGAAGAGGCCCGGCGCATCGTCGGCGACATGGAGGGCGCAGTGGTGAAATGGAGCTATGGGTTCCACTCGGCGCGCACGATCATGCCGGAAGCTTCGTACGATCTGATCAGAGCGCGCGTCCGCACGGCGTTGGGGCGCCTCGGCGATTTCCGGCCGTATCGGATGGAAGGACCCGTAGAGCTCGAGATCTCGTTCAAGAACTACATGCCCGCGGAGCTCCTCGCGTACCTCCCCATCGTCGAGCGAGTGGATTCACATACGATCCGCTTCGTGGGTCGCGACATGACGGAGGTCTCGAAGTTCATCGAATTCACCACGAACTACGCGGTGAACGTGACACCCTGATCCGCCGTCAGTCGACGCCGACCCGTCAGTCGACGCCGACCACCTCGCTGCGGCGCTCGAGCAGCACGGTGTCGCGCCACCGACCGTCGTGGAACCGACCGATCCGCTCGTGCCGTCCGACGATCCGGAAACCAGCGCGCTCGTGAGCTCGGATCGACGCCACGTTCTCCGGGAAGATGCCCGCGACGAGCGTCCAGATACCCTCGGCCTCGGACGCCTCGACGAGTGCCTTGAGAAGCGCGGTCCCCACTCCCTGCCCCCGGGCCTGCGCACCGACGTAGACCATCACTTCGCAGAGGCCCGCGTACACGTCGCGCTTCGAAACTCGACTCAACGCTGCGAAACCGACCACCCCCGCTTCGGAATCCGCGACGAGCCGACATCGGGGATCGCGGGCGCTGTCCCAGCTCTCCCAGCAGGGCACGGACGTTTCGAAGGTCGCGTGCCCGCTTTCGATTCCCTCTCGGTAGATCTCTCGAACGACCGGCCAATCCTCCGCGTGGAGCGACCGAATCCTCACGCCTCCCCCGCACCCCCGGGCGGACCGTCGTCCACCGCCGTCGAGCCGTGCCCCAGGCGCGGGTAGTACCAGGCCAGCACGGCTGCGATCGGTACGCCGACCACGAGGCCGACGCGCAGTAGCTCGTCGAACAGGGGTGGAAGCACCAGGACCCGGCGAAGCCACCCGCCGAAGTGGAAGACGAGCCATCCGGTAGCCGCGTACCCGACCAACACCAGCGCGACGCGCCGAATCGGTGAACCGACCACGTCAGCGCAGCGTGGCGAAGAAGCTCGAGACTGCGGACAGGAGCCCCGGGCGATCTTCGACGTACGGGAAGTGACCGGAGTCCAGGGCTTCGAACGTCCCCATGGGGAGTGCCTCGGCCAGCTCGCGTCCCATGGCCAACGGTGGTGCGTCATGTCGCCCCGCGATAATCAGCGTCGGCGTGCCGATCGCGGTGAGTCGGTCCCACCACTCCACGGTGCCGAGGCTCGTGCCGAGCAGCCGCGCGACGTCCTGGCCTTGCCGAGCCGTCGTCGACGCCAGGTCGAGGCTCAAGAGATCGATGACGGTCGCGTCCCGCACGATCCGACGGAATGCGAGCCGGTAGAAACGACTGAGTGTTGCCGGGTCACGCGCGGCGAACGCTTCGGTCGCGCGGATCTCGCCCATTTCGGCGGTCACATCGGCCGGCGTCCGCTCGGCCAAGCGCCTCGCGGTCTCTTCGGCATGGCGGGAGCCTGGCTCCACCGGATTCATGAGGATCAGCGCACGGGACCGGTCTGGATACCGACGCGCGTACTCGAGCGCGATGAGAGTCCCGAAAGAGTGGCCGAGCACGCTCACGCGCTCGTAGCCGAGTGCCTGGCGCAGCGCGTCTACATCATCCACGAACGCGTCGAAGTCGATGACCGACTCGGTGAGCTCGGCCGAGGACCGCCCGGTCCCTCGCTGATCGTAGTACACCAGCGTATTCCGCGCTGCGAGCGCGTCGAGACCCGGTCGAAGGTACGCATGATCGAGTCCAGGCCCACCGTGGATGACGATGATCGGCTCGCCCGACCCCACGATCTCGTAGAAGAGCCGCGCGTCCTCGAGGGTCAACAGCCCCTGCCGCGCCGTCTGGCCCTCCGCCTCGGCGGCGCCGAGGAAGACGAGCATCGCGGCACACAGGCCGATGCAACGGCGCCCAGGACCTCGCCTCACGAGGACGTCCCCTCCCCTTCGGAATGCACCGACATGACCTCCACCAATCGCTCGATCTCCACTACGCGCATCCAGCTCCGCAAGAGCCATACCCCGACCAGGACGTGGAGCACCGCAACGAGCACCCCCACCGAGCTCAGGCCCTCGGCCAGGGCTCGTAGGCCCCTCCATCCTAGAACATACAGCGCGTATACGGGCGGGACGACGCTGGTGAGCATGGCGAACTCCATCCAGGGCCGGTCGGGGCGGGAGAGAGACCGCTGCACGATCCGAAGACCGCACGCCAACATGGCACCGCTCGCGAAGAGCGCACCGCCAGCCAGGAGCCACCCGCCCGGAGCGGCTCTGAGGACGTCGACCGCGCCAACACCGAAGAGGAGCGCCAGGGGCACGAAGCCGCGCCCGAGACGCGCCGCGACGAGATCCTGAATCGCGTTCGCGACGAGCGCCTCGGCGTCTGGTCCGGCATCCCCGCCGCTGGGGACAGGTCGACTCATTGTCCCCGCCGTGATGTGTTCAGAATCGGTTGTTGACCACGTTGTTGAAGATCGAACCGAATTGGAACGAAAACCCCATGCCGACGTCCCAGTCGAAGTTGGACTGAAGGCGCCGACGCTCCAGCAGAATCTCTTCGTCGCTCACGTCGCCGGAGAGGAAAAGCTGATCGCGAATCCACGAGGCCCGACCGTTCACGTTCAGATTCAGTCCTCGGAGTACGCGGAACGACAGGAAGCCTCCGGTGCTGATGCGGTATTTGCCGAGGTCGTGGAGATAATGAGACGCCTCGGCATTCGCGAAGACCGAGCCCCAGGGCTGTCGCTGCGTGAGGGCGATCTCGAGCTGCTCGACCAGGCGCGTTTCCTCGGTCTTCCCGAAGATCGTCACCTCCTCGTAGTCGAAATAGCGCACGCCGAGATCGTACCGAACCGAGAGTGAGCGACGCGGTGACTCTTCATACGGCCACACGCTGTACTCGAGCCGAGGTCCCGCGGCCACGTTGAGGTCTTGGTTCGTACGAGTCGCGGCGGAAACCTCGGCCCGTCCGCCGAGGGACCAATGATCGGCGAGTGCATAGACCACGAGTGCTTCGGTATCCCAATCCCTCCTGCTGTCGACAATCGTGCTATCCGAGAGCTCGATCTCGCTCCTTCTCCAATTACCTCCGGCTTCGAACTCGAACTTCCACGTCGTGGTCGTCCGGCTCGCGTCGAAGCCTCCTCTGAACGAGCGCCGGCGCCGTGACGTCTCGCCGCTCAGGTCGAGCCCGGCGTCGACTTCGAAGACCCAGAAATCCCAAGGGTCGTCGACCTCGTCGGACGTTACGAGACGGTCGGTTTCCGCTCCACGCTCGACACGGACGAGATCCACCGGTGCCCCGGCACCGACGAGAATCGAGTAGCGGGCGAGTCCGATCGAGAGCACGCGTTGTAGGCCGCTGACCTCCTCGTCCCTCACGTCCGTGCCGAAGGTGGTGAGCGTGAGCAGATCGTCGACACCCTCGAGCTCTTCGAGCCCAATGAAATCGAGCTCGTAGCGGTCCCCGCCCCCACCTGTGTCCTGAGACGTCACGATGACGTGGAGCTGCGCGTCTCGACGATCCCGCACCCAGTTGACCCAATCGATTTCGGTCCTGAACTGTCGCTGGTCGCATGCGGACCCGCGGCATTCGAAGAACACGCGAAGCGCTCCGAGGTTGGATTCCTGCGCTGCTACGCCGGAGATCGGAGCGAGGAACACCGCCAGGGCGAGGCACCCCGCCCCGGCGGTGACCGTCCAACGCATCAACCAGTCTCGGGCTGTGGGCTCAGGACCCCCGGAGCACGGCTCCGAATGCGGTAGGCACCCGCCGGCTCCAGCTCGGGCTCGACTTCCCGCGGAGGAACCGAGGTCGACTCTTCACTGGACCGACCCGGTTCGGCCGATTCCGATCCATGTGACGGCTCCCGTTCTCGCGCGCGCGACGAGAAGTGCCTCGTAAAGAACTCGGCGAAGTCGTCGACCAGCGAGTACATGACCGGGACGAGAACCAGGGTCAGGAACGTCGCGAACAGAATCCCCGCGATGATGGCGACCGCCATCGGGCCCCACCACGCGGCCTGCTGGCCGCCCCAGTAGAGCTCCGGCGTGAGCGATCCGTAGAGACCGAAGAAGTCGAAGTTGAGCCCGATCGCGAGCGGCACCATTCCCAACGCGGTCGTCAGTGCGGTGAGCACGACCGGACGCAGACGGGTCTTGCCTCCCTCGACGAGTGCCTGGCGCCGGTTCATCCCGTCGCGCGATCGCAGCACATCGATGTAGTCGATCAGGATGATCGCGTTGTTGACGACGATGCCGGCGAGAGAGATGATGCCGACGCCCGTGTTGATGATCCCGAACGGCATCTGGAAGAGCGTCAGCCCAATGAGCACGCCCATGGTCGACATGATGACGGACGTCAAAATGATGACCGGCTTCACCACGGAGTTGAACTGACTGATCAGGATGAAGCCGATCAGTAGCAGAGCCGTGAGGAAGGCCCCGCCCAGGAACGCCGACGCTTCGTCCTGCTCCTGGGACTGGCCCGTGTACTGCATCGTGTAGCCCGGCGGGAGCGCCCCTTCGAAATCCGCCAGGATCGCCTGCACTTCGGCGAGCACCGCGTTATTGCTGTACCCGGCGGCGACATCCGAAGTGATGGTCGCCATCCGCTCTTGGTCCTTTCGACGGATCGCGCCCGCGCCCTCCTCCACCGACCACGTCGCGACCGAGACGAGCGGCACCTGGATCCCGCCCTCGGCCATGATCGTCAGCTCGCGGAGGCCCTCGAGCTCGTCTCGGTAGGACTCGGCCAGGCGGACCACGATATCGAATTCATCGTTGCCCGTCCGATACTTCGCCGCCTCGATGCCGTTGATGGCCCCCCGGATGACATTGCCCACTTTGGCTGTGTTCAGGTCGTACAGAGCCGCTTTCTCGCGATCGACGTTGACCGAGAGCTCGGGCCGCGCGTCGTCCAGGTCGCTCTCGAGTCCCACCAGCTTCGGATACGTTGCCGAGTTCTCGAGGGTGCGAAGGACGTCATCCGAAAGCCGCTGAAGCACGGAGATGTCTTCGCCGACGATCTCGATGTTGACGGGCGCGCCCTGCGGCGGGCCTTCCGCGACCTTGTCGACCACGATGGTGCCGCCTGCGATGTCCGTGCCGATCGTGGCCTGCATCTCGGCGAGCGTCTCGAACGCGTCCCGCTCACGGTCCTGGAAATCCACGAGCGACACGGAGAGCAAGCCGGACTCCGGCCCGCTCGACCCACCCCCGCCCATCGGGTTTCCACCGCCTCCGCCGCCGCCCGTGGTCGCGACGACGGATTCCCAGTCGCTTCGACCACCGATCCCGGTCAGATCGTTCTCGATGCGTTGGACGATTCGGTCCGTTTCGTCGGCCCGCGTACCGATCGGCGTTTCTACGTTGATGAGCAACTGGCCGGGCGGCATGTTCTCCGGGAAGTACTCGATGCCCGCGCCGAAGCGGCCGAACAAGAGCCCCGCGAAGACGAAGGCGACCAACGTGCCGCTCAGCACGACGAGTCGGTGCTCGAGGGCCCAGCGCAGAATCCCCTCGTACCGCTCGATCGCGTTCGGTAGCGTCCGATCCTGGAAACGACGCGCGACACGCGCGAGGACGAAGCGATAGAGCGCCCACACCGCCGCCGCGGTGCCCGCGAGCATCCCGGCCGTGAGCAGGTTCGTCCCCGCGATCAGCACGAACGCGAGTGCCGTGCCGCCGATGAGAGTCCAACGAGCCGCTGGTCTGAGCGGCGGCCCGCGTTCGCCGTCGAGCCTCATGAACATTGCGCACAGCGTCGGCACGATGACGAGCGCCATGAAGAGGGAGCTCGTGAGCGTGATGATGAGCGTCTTCGGCAGATAGCCCATGAAGTCACCGACTTCACCAGGCCAGAAGAGGAGCGGCGCAAACGCGGCCAACGTGGTCGCGGTCGCCGCGATGATCGGGAGCGCGACCTCCCCTGTCGCCTTCTTGGCCGCGGTCTTTCGGTCGAAGCCCTCTTCGAGGAAGCGGTAGATGTTCTCCACCACCACGATCGCGTTGTCGACCAACATGCCGAGCGCGAGGATCAGGCTGAACAGCACGATCATGTTCATCGAGACGCCGATCACGTTCAGCACGATGAACGAGAGGAACATCGACCCAGGGATCGAGATCGCCACGAACATCGACGTCTTCGCGCCCAGGAAGAACAGCAGCACGCCGACGATGAGGATGAGGCCGCTGATGATGTTGTTTTCGAGGCTCGACACCATATCCTCGATGTCCTCCGACGAATCGGAGGTGATCGCGACTTCCGTCGTCGGGGGAAAGAGCGGCGCCATGGCCTCGACCTCCGCCCGCACGCGGTCGGCGGTCCTGATGATGTTTTCGCCCGAACGCTTGACGACGTCGAGCGTGACCACCGCCCGTCCGTCCATTCGCGCGAACGACTCCCGCTCCGCGAAGCCGAAGTCCACGTCGGCCACGTCACGTACGTAGATGGGACGGCCGTTCTGGACCATGACCACGAGGTCCTCGATGAGCGTCGGGTCGTCGAACTCACCATCGACGCGCACCAGATACTTCGTGGCGCCCACGTCGATCGAGCCCCCAGGGATGTTGACGTTCTCCGAGCGGATGGCGTCCACCACGTCCTCGAGCGCGACACCGTAATAGTTCATCTTCGAGAGATCGACGTCGACCTTCACCTCTCGCTCCAGACCTCCCCGGAGGTCGGCTCGAAGCACCGCTGGAATCGTCTCGAGACGGTCCTGAAGCTCCTCCGCGATCTCCTTGAGCCGAACGAGACCGTATTCGCCCGAGAGGTTGACGCGCATGACGGGCACTTCGGAGAAGTTGATCTCCACGATGCTCGGCTCCTCGGCGTCGTCCGGGAGGTCCGCCTTCGCCAGATCCACCTTCTCACGCACCTGCTGCGTCGCCTCGTTGAGGTCGACCGACGTGTCGAACTCCGCGGTGATGCTCGAGTATCCCTCGACGGACGTCGACGTGAGCTCTTTGATGTCACTGATCGTCGAAAGGTCCTCCTCGAGGATCCGGGTGACCTGACTCTCTACGTCGGCCGGCGAAACTCCGGGATACACGGTGTTGATGACGAGAATCGGCACGGCGATCTCGGGAAACGACTCCTTGGGCGTAGCCCGGTAGGCCAGGGCGCCCATGATCCCGATGATGAAGAGGAGCACGAGTACCGACGTCTTATGCTCGATGGCGAAGCTCGTCGGACCGAACTCCTCGAACGTCTCGATCGCGCCCCGGTCGGGTGAGCCTTCGATCTGTCGTTGACCGCCGTCTTTCTCACTCATGGTCGTCTCCTCAGCCCCCCACCACGTTGACCCGGTCGCCGTCCGCGACCGACCGGTGCCCCACCACAATCAACCGCTCACCCTCAGACACGCCGGCCCTTACGACCACGAGGTTGCGGCGTGACGGTCCGACCTCGACCTCACGAGCCTCCGCGACCTGGTATCCATCCCGCTCGCCCAGCACGAACACCACGTAGCCGTCCTCGACGCGCACGAGCGCATCCTGAGGCACCACGATCACGTCGTCGAGCCGCTGCCGTACGACCGAGAGGTTGGCGACCATCTGCGGCTTGATGGCGCGATCCCGATTCTCGACTTCCAGCTCGATCCCGAAGGTGCGGTTCTGAGGATCGACCGTTGCGCTCACGTAGCGAACCGGCGCCTCGTAGCGCTTTCCGCCGAGCGCTTCGAACAGCAGCTCCGCCGTCGTACCGACCCTCACGTCCGCCGCGTATCGCTCGGGTACGCCCGCGACGATCTTGATGGGGTCGAGGTCGACGATTCGTCCGATGGCCTCACCGGGGCTCACGTTCGCACCGATGTCGACGTAGCGTTCGTCGAAGACCCCGGAAAACGGCGCCTTGATGACCGTGTTGTCGAGCCGTTGCTCGAGTCCGACCAGCGCCGCAGCCGTCTGCTCGGCGGCGAACTTGGCCTCCAGATAGGCGATCTCGGAGCCGACCTGGTCCTCTTCCCAGAGCCGTTTCCGTCGCTCCCACGTCTGTTGGGCGAGCTCAGCGGCGGCGCGAGACTGGTCGACCTGCGCCTTCAGAATGCGGTCGTCGATCTTCGCGATCCAATCACCGGCAGAGACGGCGTCGCCGCGATCGACATAGAGCGCGACGATCGCACCGCTCTCCTCGGCTTCGAGCATCACGTCGCGATTCGCGAGCGCCACCGAGGTGAGGCGGATCTCCTCGAGGAAGATCCCGGTCGAGATCGGCGCTACCTCGACGTTGATCACGCGGACGAACGCTCCGGTCGCCTCCGCGTCCTCCGTGCCATCCGCCTGGGCCGGACCACACGCCACGATTCCCCCAACCAGGCCAGCGGCCAATAACCCGCGCGCATATCGATTCATGAGAATTCCCCTTCCCTGCAAGCCCGTCATGTGTGGATTGCTGCTCATCATCGGTCAGTCGTCCATCGGTGCGTCGACATCGACGAGCGGCACCATGCCCGTGGCCTCGTCGAGCTGAGCACGCGCGACCAGATAGTCGTATACGGCCTGCGCGTAATTGAACTCGCTCTGCCGGAGTGCGACTTCTGCATCGGTCAACTCGAGCTGGCTACCGAGCCCTTCCCCGTACTGAGCCCTTGCGATCTCGAAGCCTCGCTGCGCCTGCCGGACCGCGAGTCCCTGACCCGTGGCACGTAGCCGAGCCTCTTCGACCGCTTCGACGATCGTGCGCACCTGGCTCTGCGCCACGTCGGCACCCAAGGACGTGTTGGCCTGGGCCTGGCGCACCTGTGCCCGCTTCTGGTCGATCCTCGCGTCGCGACTGAAACCCTGGAAGATGGGAACGGTAATGCGTAGCCCCACCAGTTTCGAAGTCGCGCGCTGCCCATCGCCGATTCCGAAGAAATTCGGCGAGCCGTTGTCCTGCGCGCTCACGACGTAGCTGCCGAAGAGAGAAATCTCGGGCAGGTACGTCGCCTGTTCCGCGCGCATCTCGGTCCGACGGAGCTCTTCGGTCAGCTCGAGTTGGCGGAGGTCGGAGCGCATCTCCGTTGCACGCGATACGGCCTCGCTCATGAGCTCTCCAGCGTCTTCCGAATCGATCTGAATCCCGGCGAAGGCCAGGATCGCCCGATTCTCGGGAGAGTTGGCGGAGAGGTCGTCGAGTCGCATTTCGGCCAACGTGCCCCGTACTTCGAGGGACTCGTGGTCGGGGAGGTCGGCCTGAATCGCGAGCTGACGGCGCGCCTGGGCCACGGCGTTGCGCGCGCGCCGAAGGTTCGGCTCGAGATTCGCGAGCTCGACCTCGAGGCGGAGTACGTCGTAATCCGACGTGAGCCCGGCCTTGTTGAGCGCCTGCGTTTCCCGCAGCGACTCGCGGACCCGCCGCACGGAGTTCTCCGTGAGCCGTGCCTGTTCCTGCGCCAGAAGCAGGTCGTAATAGCTCGCGCGAAGCCGCGTGATGACCCCCTGGGACTGGCCGCGCACCACTTCGCCCTGCAGGTTCTCGAA
>Ga0224512_10005354_pt1 | contig 10598 bp, 10 predicted proteins | sample SF_May12_sed_USG_4_FD_169103 | JGI IMG/M metagenome (GOLD analysis project Ga0224512, IMG submission 169103) | Sediment microbial communities from San Francisco Bay, California, United States - SF_May12_sed_USGS_13 | ecosystem: Environmental > Aquatic > Marine > Sediment | place: USA...
CATGGTGCTCGGGCACAAGCCGACGGACGAGCTGCTCGCCGAAGCGAAGAGCTACGCGGATCGCGGATTCAAGGCGATCAAGGTGCGCGGCGGCGCCGGCGTCGAGCGCGACGTCGAGGTGGTGAGCGCGACCCGCAAGCATCTGCCCGGTGTCGACGTCGCGATCGACATGAACGCGAGCTACAGCTGGACGGAAGCGGTGCGCGTGGCGAAGGGCCTGGGCGAGGCGGGCGCCTTCTGGATGGAGGATCCCTTCGATTACACGGTGACCAATCACCACGAGGAGATGGGCAAGCTCACGAAGCTCAACCTCGTGCCGATCGCCTCGGGTGGCAACATCTATTCACGATTCAACGTGCGGAACCTCATCCAGTGGGGCGGCGTGAATTTCCTCACGCCCGATGCGGTGAAATGCGGCGGGATTTCGGAAGCGCTGAAAGTCGCCCATCTCGCAAGCGCGCACAACATCCTGGTTGCGCCGCACACGCTGGCGGGGCTCGGGCAGGTGGCGAACGTGCACTTCGCCGCTGCGATTCCCGCGCACGTGCGCGCGCACGTCGAGTGGGACCCGACGCGCGGCAACCCGATCGTCGAGAAGCTGCTCACCAGTCCGCTCAAGGTCGTCGACGGCCACATCATGGTGCCGCAGGGCCCTGGACTCGGAACGGACATCAACTGGGACGTGGTGAAAGAACTGCCGTTTTCCCCGGGCGAGGAGATCAAGGGCCACGGCAAGCGCCGCAACCGGCGGTGGAACACACTGTAGCCCGGGCATGCCGAAGATGAGGGGGTCGGCGTCATTCTTGACAGGTGAAACGTCGGGGATGTGAAAATCACTTCGGCCCCGTTCAGAATCCCCGCGCCATGCGTACCGTTAAGGACTTCTCGGTACTGATACACCCCGGCCTGGGCGGCGCGGGGGAAGACCATTGGTAGACGCACCGCACTGGGAGCGGGCGTTCCCGGATTTTGTAAACGTCACGGTCGGACCACAGCAACCCACGGATTTGACGAAAGAAGGTTGAAATGTTGGGGGCGAAAAACAGGCTTGGAAGGGCGTTCTTCTGATCTAAGATCGCCGGCGCCGCGGTGTCATCGCTGGCGCGTCCTTCCTCCGAGTCTCGGAGCTGTTGCCTTTGGTGAGCCGGATGGCGCACGCGTCCACGGCGGCGGCTCGAATAGGTCCACCAGGAAGTCCATGAACACGCGCAGCTTGGCCGCGAGCCGCTGCTGTTGCCGGTACACGACGGAAATGTGATAGCCCCCGGTCTTGTGATTCTCGAGCGCTTCCACCAACTCTCCGCGCGCGATGTACGGCTGAACGTAGCACTCCGGCACCTGGATCAGACCGCAGCCGGCCTTTGCCGCCTCGACCACCAGTTCGATACGGTTGAAAATCAACGGGCTGTTCGTCGTGTGCTGGCGAACACGTGTTCCGGTATTGAAACGCCACTCGCGCACACGGCCGTTGCGGGGCCGGCGATAGGCGACGCAGGTGTGGCTGCCGAGGTCCCTGAGCGTTTGCGGCTTGCCGTGCTCCGAAAAGTATGAGGGCGCACCGCACACGACATAGCGTGTTTCGGCAAGGGGCCGCACCGCGAGGCTGGAATTCCGCAACTCCCCGGTCTGCACCGACAGATCGAGCCCTTCATCGATCGTGTAGGGCACGAAATCCATGCAGACGACTTCGACGGCAAGGCCGGGATGCGCCTGCATGAACCGGGGAAGCTGAGGCACGATCCACATGTGTCCGAGAATCAGCGGCAGGCGCACGCGCAGCCGCCCCGTAACCACCCTGCCGGCCCGGCTGGCCACCACCTCCGCTTCAGCGAGATCGGCCGTGATCCGCTTGCATCGCGCGTAGAACTCGGCGCCTTCGGGCGTCGTGTTGATCTTGCGCGTCGTACGGATCAGCAGGCGCGCGGAGAGCTGCAGCTCCAGCCGGTTGAGCGTGCTGCTGACGGCCGCCGTGCTGACGCCCAGCGCGCGCGCGGCGCCGCTTAGCGAGCCGTGTTCCACTACTCGGAGAAAAACAAGGATGCCGTGCAGGCGGTCCATGGCGCTTTGCTGATTGTTAAGACCAGTCTTAAGAGTGATTATAGGCTACGCTTGCTTACCGGGTCCGCCAAATCTTTATAGAATCAAGATCAACGTCGATCGACGCGACCGCAACGCCGGTCCATTACGGGAAAGGATCCAGTTATGTCTAGCGTGCTCAGTGAGGCGCCCGCTCCTGCCAAGGCTCAGAAAAAGCAGGCTTTCGTGCTGAAGGGTGTGATGCAGGCCCCGGTAACGCCGCTCCACGACGACTTCAGCGTCGATTACGACGGCCTGGCGAAAATGGTTAGTTTCCACGTGAACAACGGCGCGCCGGCCATCGCGTGGCCGCACCACAAAGCGGAGTCGCCGAACCTCACGATGGAAGAGCGCAAGAAGGGCGCCGAAGTGCTGATCAAGACCGTCGCGCGCCGCGTGCCGGTCTCGATATTCGTCGGCAGCCTGTCGGAGGAAGACTCGCTCGACCTCGCGCGCCACGCGCAGAAGGCCGGCGCCGACATGCTGCTCACCATTTCGCCCTACTGTCGCCGGCCGACACAGGAAGAGATCTTCCACTCGATCGTAAGGATCGGCACGCATACGGACCTGCCGGTGCTGACCTACAACTCACCGTGGCGTAACGGTGAGGGCGTCGAGTTTACGAGCGAGCTCGTCGCGCGACTTATCGAGCGCCTGCCCAATTATATCGGGATGAAGGATGCCAGCTTCCACAGCGAGAAATTTACGGAGATCTCCCGCGTCGCGCTGCGCATGCGGCCCGGCTTCTCCATCATAATGGGGCTTGAGCATCTTCTTGCGTCTTATCCGCTGGGCGCCTGCGGCTCGTTCTCCTCGTGCGGCGCCATCGCGCCCAATCTGTGCAACCGCTTCTTTGCAGCGCTCGAGGCGCACGACTGGGATACGGCACGCACGTGCCAGTACAAGATCACCAAGCTCTACCGCCTGTTCAAAGACCAGTACCCATCGTCTCTGAAGGGCGCCATGATTTCGATGGGCCGCAACGCCGGTCCGATCCGGCCACCGCTGCCGACTGCATCAAAGGAGCGCGTCGAGTTCCTGTGCCGCCAGCTGGAAGAACTGGACGTCATCAATACCGAGCCGCATGGCTGGTAATTTATCAGAGAAGGATTCCGCCATGAGTACATTCAAGCCCGGCCTGGTGCACGTTCCGGTAACGCCGTTCAAGGCCGACCAGAGCATCGATTTCGATCTCTACGCCAAGATCCTCGAGTTCCATCTGAAAAACGGCGCCGACTCGCTCGCCGTGCCGATGCAGCAGGCCGAAGACGTGAGCCTGACCGAAGTCGAGCTGCGCAAGGTGATCGAGTTCGCGATCAAGCAGGTCGAGGGGCGCGTCCCCGTAATCGCGCACGTCAGCGATCCGGGTACCGGCATCGCCGTGGAGCGCGCACGCTTTGCAGAGAAAGCAGGCGCGGCGGCCATCGCGTCGCATCCGCCCTATTTCTGGCACCCGAAGCCGTCCATGGTCGTCGAGCACCTCGTGCAGGTCGGCTCGGCGACGCGCCTGCCGTTTTTCATCTGCACGCCGGTCGTGGAGGACGCGGGCACGCACCTCACTGGCGAGATCGTGATGGATGTCGTCAAGCGTCTCGACAACATCGCCGGCGTGGTCGACAGCAGTATGCGCTTCGTCTTCATGGCGGAAACGATTTCGAATGGCCGCGAAATCCGTCCCGACTTCCAGCTGCTGTCGGGAACCGATTTCATGGTTCCAAACGCGGCGCTGGGCGGAACCGGCGCGTTCTCGCCGCTCTCGAGCGTGGCGCCGAAGCTTGCGCGCCAGATCTACGAACTCTGCCAGAAGCAACAGCTCGTGCAGGCGCGGAAGTTGCAGGAAGACATGGCCGAGCTGCACCATATGGTGAAGAAGGGGGGACGTGCCGGACTCAAGACCGCCATGGGCGCCATGGGTCGGGAGTGCGGCGAGCCGCGGCTACCCGGGCTTAGCCTTGGCGAGCCGGCGATGAGCCAGCTCGCAGCACGCGTTGTCGCGTGCCCCTACCTGAGCGCCGAACCCCGGGGCTGGTGAGCATCCGGGTGGGGGGCGCGAGCGAATCAGGGTTTTGACGCCGTGCACATGAAGTCGGCCGGACGGTGATCATGGTCGCAATGCTCGACATCGCTTCGATGGAAGGCGTGATCTCGATGTCGGACGCGATCGACCTGCTCGAGAAGACGCTGGCCCACGAGGCGCGAGGCAGCACGTCGGTTTCGCCCAAGTTCGTGACCGAATTCAACGGTGGCGCGATGCGTGTGCTGTTCGCCGCCGACAGCGACTCCGGTTACTGCGCGATGAAGGCGTACCACAACGTCAACGGCGCCGGTGCACGCTACGTCGTTTTGCTCTACAGCCTGAAGGACGGCGAGCTTCTGGCCGTGCTGGACGGCCGCCTGATCACCGATCTGCGCACGGGCGCCGCGAGCGGCGTTGCGGCACGGAAAGTGCCGTTGAAAGGGCCCGTCACGTTGGGGCTCGTCGGCTCCGGCAACCAGGCACGCACCCAGCTCGAGAGTCTTGCAGCTGTTTACGACGTCGCGTCTGCGGCCGTCTTCAGTCCCACGGCGGCGAACCGCAAGGCCTTTGCCGCGGAGATGTCGGCGAAACTGGGATTTCCGGTGACGCCCGTGGGCTCGGCAGAGACGGCGGTGCGGGGGCGACAGGTGGTGGCAACGGCGAGCAAAGCGCGCGATGCCGAACCGATCGTGCGCGCCGAATGGCTCGGCGACTGCAGGCTGCTTTGCGCGGTCGGAAACACTCGCCCCCAGTTCGCCGAGGTGGACGTGGCGTGCTTTCAAATGGCCGGTCTCGTCATCGTCGATTCCACGCATGCCCTGGAAGAAGCAGGCGAATTGCGGCAGGCCGCCGCGGCTGACGCGTTGCCGGAGACGAAGTGCGCGACGCTTGCGGAAATCGTTGCGGGAGTGAAGTCCGTGCCTCCAAGAGGACTTGTCGTATTCAAGTCTGTAGGGATGGCGCTGCAGGACCTCGCGCTCGCCGCGCATTACTATGAGCGGCTTTCCGCCCGGCCCGGTACCGTCAAGGGCCCGGACGTCGCGAGCCTGCGCGAGCGCGCGAAGGCTACGGCCAGCGTATAGTAAGTTTCGCCGCATCTGATGGGAGCGTAAGCAGAGCGCGGCGAGACGTTGGATCCAAAACAACAAAATTTCTTCTAATGATTGACCAAGAGGAGGGCAAGATGAAATTTAAACTCGGTGATCGCCATATTTTCTCCGTTCTCGTTGCGGCGAGCGGGTTGTGTCTCGGCCATCCGGCGCTGGCTGCAGAGGGCGGCTGGCAACCGGAAGGTCCGGTCGAGATCGTAGTTCCCACTGCCGCCGGGGGCGAAAACGACCGGGTCGCGCGTTTCATCCAGAAGATTTTCGAGCAAAAGAAGCTGGTCTCGACGCCGGTCGTGGTCGTGAACAAGGCGGGCGGGAACCAGGTTCTTTCGACTGTCTACGTTGCGAAGAAGACCGCGGATGCCCATGCCCTTCTGTACGCAACGGGCACGGTACAGAGCAATGAAATCGCGGGGCTTACCGACATCAGCTACCGCGACCTCACGCCGATCGCGAAGCTGCGGTGCGACAACACGGCGGTGACGGTCGCGCCTGATTCGCCCATCAAGGACATGCCCGATCTGATCCGCCGCCTCAAGGTGGACGTCAAGTCCGTGTCGTTCGGCACCGTGTCCCGCGGGGGCGCGAACAACCTGGTGCTGGCGAAGGCGCTGCGCTCGGGTGGCGTTGATCCCAACGGCCTGAAGCTCATCGTCTTTAAGACCAATGCGCAGTCGATGACCGCGGTCATGGGGAAACACGTCGATTCAGTGGGGTCTTCGGTCAGCGCCGCCTTCAAGAACGTGGAGGCGGGCCGGCTGCGGATCCTCGCCGTCTCGTCGCCGAAGCGCCTCAAGGGACAACTGGCCAACGTGCCCACGATGGCCGAATCGGGTCTTGACGTCCGCGGCGTGAGCAACTGCCGGTATGTTTACGCGCCGAAGGGCATCACTCCCGCGCAGCGAGCCTTCTGGGAGAAGGCGATGGCCGCGGTGAACGACGACGCTGAATGGAAGGCCGATATCGAGCGGAGAAACCAGGAGGAGGATTTCCTGATCGGCAAAGAGCTCGAGGCGTCGCTGGCAGAGACGTACGAAGCCACCAAGGCCGCAATGACCGACATCGGGCTTGCCAAGGCCAAATAGCGGGACCGGAGAGTCCCGTCGGTTACGCTCGAAGGTGTCGTACGGCCCGCCATTCATGCAAATGGCAGACTGCATCTGCTCAAACGCAGACGCGTCTGCCAGCCTTGTGGTTGGCGGACGTGCCGTGAGAGCGGGGTCATGATGGCCAACCGGATCACGTTCTGCTTCACCGTAGTTCTCGCCGCGATCTACCTGTACGCGACCGAGCAGTTCCCGGCGCTGCATCTCAGCGATCCGCTGGGGCCGCAGGCATTTCCGCGCCTGCTCGGCATTGGGCTGGTGCTGACCGCCATTGCGCTGCTCATCGAGACATTGCGCACCAGGAAATCTGCAGGTGCGGCTGAAGAAGGCAGGGCGTCCGGCGAAGCGCGCTACTACGCGATCGTCGTCGGAGCGACGATCTGGACCGGCCTGTATTTCGCAGCGTTCGAATGGCTCGGTTACGCGATCTCGACCAGCATCTACCTGCTGGCGCTCATGGCGTATTTCCGCCGGGGCAAGTGGATCAGCAACGGTCTCACTTCCATGGTGTACAGTTTCGGCAGCTACGTGATCTTCACCAAGCTGCTGCTCGTCTCGCTGCCGGCAGGCCTGCTGCCTTTGTAAGGCGAGCCTTAGTGGAAACGCTGAACCATATCCTCAACGGCTTCACGGTAGCTCTGCAGCCGATCAACCTGTGGTACACGCTGGTCGGCTGCTTCCTCGGCACGGTCGTCGGTGTGCTGCCCGGCATCGGTCCGGCGGCGGGCATCGCCCTTCTGGTTCCCATCACCTACGGTATGCCACCGGCGTCGGCCCTCATCATGCTCGCGGGGATTTACTACGGCGCGAAATACGGCGGCTCGACGACCTCGATCCTGATCCGCACGCCCGGGGAGACTTCTTCGGTCATGACCTGCATCGACGGTTACGCGATGGCGCTGAAGGGGCGCGCCGGGGCGGCCCTAGCCGTGTCGGCGATCGGTTCCTTCATCGCCGGGACCATCGGCGTGCTCGGGCTGACGCTGTTCGCAGTGCCGCTAGCCGAGATGGCGATCGAGTTCGGCCCTGCCGAATATTTCACGCTCATGCTGTTTGCGATGACCGCGGTGGCCTCGCTTACCGGCAAGTCGCTGCCCAAGGGTCTTCTGTCGATGTTCCTGGGCTTGATGCTCGCAACCGTCGGCATCGACCTGCAGAGCGCGTACCCGCGTTACACGATGGGCGTTCTGGAGTTTCAGGAGGGGCTCAGCTTCGTGGTGGTGGCGGTGGGACTGTTTGCAGTGGCGGAGGTTCTGCAAGGCCTAGAGATGCTCGTCAGGGGAACCGCTCCCGAGGTGATCCGGATCTCCGGTAGGTTATGGCTAACCCGGGAGGAATGGCGGCGGTCGATCGGCCCCATCTGGCGCGGCGGCATCATCGGTTTTGTCATAGGCGTCTTGCCGGGCGCGGGCGGAACGATCGCTTCGATCCTGTCGTACACCACGGAGAAAGGGCTGTCGAAGCACCCGGAGCAATTTGGCGAAGGTGCGATCGAAGGCGTGGCGGGGCCCGAAGCGGCGAACAATTCCGACACGGCCGGCGCGTTGGTTCCGCTGCTGACGCTGGGCCTGCCGGGCGGTGCGGTCACCGCGGTCCTGCTCGGCGCGTTCATTCTGTACGGGATCCAGCCGGGACCCCAGTTGTTCAAGGAGCATCCCGACGTCGTCTGGGGGCTAATCGACAGCATGTACGTCGGCAACATTATGCTGCTGATCCTCAACCTGCCTCTCATCGGCCTGTTCGTGCGCCTACTCTACATTCCTCGGGCCATGCTCTATCCGTTGATCGTGGCGATATCGGCCATCGGGATCTACTCCGTCAACGGTAGCGTCGTCGACCTATACCTGCTGCTTTTCTTCGGGATCGCCGGTTATCTCTGCAACAAGGCCGACATTCCCATCACTCCGCTGGTGCTGGGTCTTGTCCTGGGGGACCTATTGGAGCAGTCGTTCCGGCAGTCGCTGACGCTTTCCGATGGCAGCCTGAGCATTTTTGTCAGCAGCCGCATAACGATGACGCTGGTGACGCTTACCGTGATATCGTTTTTCTGGCCGCTCATTTCATCGCGGATCAAGGCGCTCAGAGGGTTGAGGGCTGCCGAGTCCGGGGACTGAGCGCCCTACGCTTGGGCGATCGCCTTCTCGCGATGTTCCGCAATTTAGTGGGGGACAGGATCTACTTGATTCGGGGGCTAGGGGCTGGGAAAGCGTGATTAGTGATTGGTGCCAAGAGACCGTGGTTCGTGGCTCGTGTGTCGTGGAACGTGGCGGTAATCCCCAGCGCGCAAGTTTCCTCACGCTTTCTGTCTCGCGATTCCTGCCTCGCGCTCTTGAAGGCGGCGAGCGGTGGCTGCGAGGCGAAACCTAAAGAGGCGTAGAATCCTCGCGCTATGCATACCCTCAACGACTTCTCTGTGCTGATACTCCCCGGCCTCGGCGGCGCGGGGGAAGACCATTGGCAGACGCACTGGGAACGGGCGTTCCCGGAGTTTGTCCGGGTTGAGCAGGCGGACTGGGACCGGCCGGTCTATGACGAGTGGGCGGCACGGCTCACCGAAGCGGTCGGCAAGGCGCCAAAGCCCGTCATTCTCGTTCCGCACAGCGCGGGCACGTCGCTCGTCATGAAGTGGTCGTTCGATCAGCCCACGGTCGCGATGAAGGTGGCTGGCGCATTCATGGTCGCGCCGAGCGACCGCGACCGCTGGAAGCCCGGAGACCCGAGCGGGCCGCAAGGCTTCGGCGGCATGATCCTGAAGCCGCTTCCTTTCCCCTCGGCGGTCGTCGCCGGCCGCGACGACGACCGCGTCACCTACGACCGCGCGCAGGAATTCGCTAAAGCCTGGGGCTCGATCTTTTTCGACGGCGGCATGAACGGCCACCTCGGCTCCGCTGCCAGGCTGGGCCTGTGGCCGCGGGGGTTGGTGTTCTTTGGACAGTTCATCGCAACGCTGAGCTGAGTAGAAATCAAGTGTTTGACTGCCGGGGCCGGCAGCCGCGTTTGATGTCGCAAAGCATTTCTCTCTTGGGGCCGGGTCTACATTTCCTTGTCTTGCTCACGCTTGGCATAAATTGAACGCGCGTCCGTTTGTCTGGCGCTGTCTCATGCTTGGCCCAAAGGAAGGGCCACGCGAGAAGACCCTCATCCTGGAAGACAACTTGTCAAGTGGCAGACGGCCAGCATCGCGCGCCCCGCGCAGTTTTCGTCGCCTCCGGACCGTTCCCTGATCCAGGTCAATGATTGGTGGTCCGGGTCGGGTTGAGAATTGCTTTCGCGCGGGTGGATTACAGGAAATATTGGGGTGCTTGCGTGGCGGATTGTCTGGTGACGGGAGTCGGTCGATGATTTCAAGAACGTTTCTCCTCGTTGCCCTCGTGGCGGCGCTCGCCGGATGCGCGAGCACACCACCGATCGGCAAGAAGGACCTGCTCACCTTTCTCCATGACGGGAAGACAACGCGTGAAGACGTGATGCTGCATCTGGCCGAGCCGAGTGCGATCTTTGAAGGCGGGCGGATCATCACCTATCGACTCGATGAGGACGAGGGGGGCTACACGATCGCGGGCGCGCGGACGCAAGGATGGTGCTGCAAGTACAGCCTGGTGCTGTCCTTCGACGAGAAGGGCGTGCTGCGAAGGCATTCGCTGGTCAGGGTGAAGGAATTGCTCCAATGAGGCATGGGCGCCCCATGCGGTGGGTTCGCACCATCGCCGTCGCCGGCGCAGCGTCTGCGCTCCTCGCCGGATGCCCCTTTCCCATTCCGTCGGGGTATGAATTTATCTCACGGGAGAATGTCGGCGACGGGGTTCCGGTGTTCATCAAGACCGGCATCACCACGCGCGAAGAGGTGATGATGCGGCTGGGCGAGCCCGATGCCGTGGCCGTAGACGATAGCTGGCTCGCGTATGCGAGCGCTTATGGCCTGGGCGGGATGGGTCTGGTGGTCTTTGCGGGCGGAGGCGCGGGCGGCGTCGCGGGATGGCAGACGCGCTACCGCAGGCTCATCCTGCGATTCGACGAACTCGGCGTCGTATCCCACCCCAACTTCGAATCCAAGACATGCACCGAGTACGGCGGTGGGATGGGGGCCAAGGGGGATTACACTAAACCCTGCCTGGACATCTGGGGCGAGGACACCCCGGCGACACACGGCCTGTCTGCAAAACGCCGTTGGTGAGTCACGAATCGCAGTTTTCCGCTCTCCTTTCGCCTTTCAGTCATTTTTTTCCCTCGCCACCCAGGTCCCCTGCGTCGCCTCGAACTCGCCGACGGGAGCGGGTACGGAAGCGGGTCGGA
>Ga0224512_10005355_pt1 | contig 10598 bp, 9 predicted proteins | sample SF_May12_sed_USG_4_FD_169103 | JGI IMG/M metagenome (GOLD analysis project Ga0224512, IMG submission 169103) | Sediment microbial communities from San Francisco Bay, California, United States - SF_May12_sed_USGS_13 | ecosystem: Environmental > Aquatic > Marine > Sediment | place: USA: California...
TCCCCGCTGAAATCCTTCTCCACCTGCGCAGGAAGAAGATCCTGGACATCCCGGTCGGGGTCGTGATCACGGACTTCGACCTCCACGCCATGTGGTTGTACAGGGGAGTGGACTGGTACTTCGTAGCCTGCGAGGAAACGAAGGTCCACATGGCCGCGCTCGGGGTTCCGCCGAAGACGATCCACGTTACGGGGATCCCCATCGACCCGGCCTTCTCCCCGGCGAGGGAGAAAGCGGAAACCCGCCGAGCGCTGGGCCTCCAGCCGGACCTCACCACAGTCCTCGTCTCCGCAGGGGGGTTCGGAATGGGGCCCGTGGAGTCCCTTGCGAACGCCCTGCAGGAGGTCCGGCACCCCATCCAGGTGGCCGTGGTTTGCGGGAAGAACGTAGCGCTCAAGCGCCGCCTGGAGGAGCTTGCGGCTCCCGCCCACCCCGTGATGATCGTGGGGTTCACGACCGAGATGGAGCGGTGGATGGCGGCCTCGGATCTCCTCGTCGGGAAAGCGGGGGGGCTCACCAGCTCGGAGGCGCTGGCCTCCGGCCTGGTGATGGTCATCGTCAATCCGATCCCGGGCCAGGAGGAGCGCAACAGCGACCATCTCCTCGAGGAAGGGGTCGCCATCCGGTGCAACAACCTCCCCGCTCTGGCCTATAAAATCGACTCCCTCCTGTCGGACAAGGAGCGGTTCAAGCGGATGCGGCAGGCGGTCCGCCGACTGGCGCGCCCGAACGCGGCGGCCGACGTCGTATCCCTGGTCTCCGGGACGATTCCCTCACCAAAGGGTCCCTCTCCGGCCACGGGAACGAATCGGTCTCCGATGGGCACCGCGAGTTCGACTATCGGGAGTGGATCGCCCGCCTGACGTCGCACATCCCGGAGCGGGGCGCCCGACTCGTTCACGACTACGGCGCCTATTTGAACGCGCATCGGGGGATTCCGCCACCGCCGGCTCGACCTCGAACACCTCTCTTCGGGCGGCGCTTCGACCCGTTCGGGGTTGATGATCCTTGCAAATTCCCTTTGCTGCAAGGAAAATCCGGCTTACAGTTTTCTTATGGATCATGGCGCACAAGACTTCCGGACCATCTATGCTTCTTACCATCCACGGATCTTCCGGTACCTGACACGACTTGTCGGACAAAGCGAGGCGGAGGACCTGACGCAGGAGGTGTTCCTGAGAGTCAACAGAGGTCTTCCGGATTTCAAGGGAGATGCGAAGCTCTCCACGTGGATCTATCGCATAGCGACCAACGTTGCCACGGACAGGATGAGAAGCAGGTCGTCCCAGGAGAGCCGATCCGGCAAAGCGATCCCCCTCGACGAAAGACTCATCGAAGAAAGCGTTGATTTGACAGGAGAAAAGAAACCCTCGGTGGAAAAACAGGCAATGCGGGAGGAAATGAGTGCCTGCGTTCACGACTATATCAACAGCCTTCCTGAGAGTTACCGCGCGCCCGTGACCCTGAGTGAAATCGGGGGGTTGACCAATAAGGAAATTGCGAAAGTCCTTGGATTAACAGTGGAAACCGTCAAGATCCGGCTGCATCGGGGACGTGCGAAGCTGAAAGAAATACTCGAAGCCGGATGCAGTTTCGACCGCGATGAGGAAGACACCCTGGTTTGCGACCCGAAGGCCGACCCCGATCATTCCGAATAAGAAATCCCAAAAATAAATCAGAGTGAATGTGTATCCTTTCCCGCCTCCCTTCCGTCTACGCTTTTCAGAAAGGAGGTGATCTTGATGAGCGGTCTGGAGAGTTTCTGGCATTCCTATTGGTGGGTACTTTTCCTCATCCTGATGCTCCTCTGCTGTGTCGGAATGAAGGGGAGGAGAGGATCAGGGATGTGCGGTTTCCGTTCCTGGGGGACCGACACACGGGACATCCACCCGACGGATTCGGCAATCGACATCCTCGACAAACGGTATGCCCTCGGGGAAATTTCCCGTGAGGAGTACGAGGAGAGGAAAAGAGTTATCGGCCAGGAAGGGGTGTAGGAAAAGGGTTACCCAGAGACAACAAGGAGGAATGGGTCATGGAAAAGATGAAGAAAATGATGGGGAAAATGAGCGAGGAAGAAAAAGTGAGGATGATGGAGCGATGTTTCGAGTTCATGAAAGGAAAAGAGAGTGGGAAGGGCAAGGAACGGGAGGAAAAGGAAAGGGAAGAATCAGCCTGCGTTCCGGACATGGGCAAGATGGCGGAGTGCTGTCCCGAGATGATGGAAACATTCTTCCTGAAAATGAAGGGCTGCTTCGAGGGAAAGGGGAAATGATCATGGAAAAAAGATATCCCGAATACTATGACCCCATCAAAGGTCTGTTGGGCAAACCGGGAAAAGAGGCGGAAGGCACAAGGGGTTTTCCCCGTCCCCCCCATATCCGGGGAACCTCTTTTTCACCCTTAACAAGGCAGTTGTTTGCACGGGGTTTGCAGCCTATTCGGAATTTCCCTTCAGGGGGGGCAAGGTCAGGGCCACAACCCGGCCCGGTCATTTCGGGGCATCTCTTCTTTCATAGTGAGGCCTGAAATTATCGGTTACCGCATAGGCGAGCTCTTCGAGGTAACGACCGTATTGATCTTCGGGAGCGTTCATGCTGAGCGAGATGTCTTTGGCGTTGGAACGGATGCCTGCCACCTTCCAATGCCCTTGACGCGAATTGCTCCAGATCGTCGCCCCGCTCACGGTTTCCCAATGCTTGGAAACCATCGAGATATTCACGACCGCAGACGCGCGGAGGGAAGAAAGGTCGGATGCAATACTCACCTTGGGTTGCACGTTTGAAATTTCAAAGCTTCCGGTAAAGATCGAGCTCACCCCGTATTGTTTTTCAATCGCTTTGATGGCCTCGATGTCCAAGGAGTCCCGTCCGAGCTTTCTTACCAATTGGTCTTCCGGCCCCAATTCAAGAAAGCGTACCTGAGGTTGCGCGTTCTGGATACAACCCATGAATTTCTGAGTGGCTACTTGATTGAGATTCTCCTGGGAGTTGGAGGTGAATTCCACGATGCCAATCGTTTTATACGGCTGCAAATCGATTTTCGGGGGGATTTGAACAACGACCGTGTGAGCGCATCCAAAGGCCGATACACCGACCACAAGAAATCCCAGAAAGATTTTCAAGGCACGCAGGTTGGGAATTCCCATTGGGACATCCTTTTACCCGAAAGATGACGTCGACCGCCCTTCGTATGCTGTATCGGCGACAAACGCAAAGAAGTTTATTTACTACGGACCAAAGGAAGGCGGCCGGGGGCCGGAGAATAAAAAAATCCGGTTGAACCCCTTTCGGAGGATCAACCGGATTATTGTGAGAAGGGAAAATTAGTATTTTACGCCGAGACTATTTAGTGTATCCATCGTGAGCTGTCCTTCGGGCAGCCCCTTGGCTTTCTGGTAAGACTTTACCGCGGCCATCGTGCCGCTGCCCAAATCCCCATCGATCGGGCCAGGGTCGTGTCCGGCACTTTTCAGAGCCTTCTGCAGCGAGGAGATTATGGCAGGGTTTGCGTTGGTCTGGCACAGGATGGATTGCCATTCCATACTGCCGTCTGTCACCTTTTCCTTCCGGGTTATCGTCTGGAACTTTTCCGGGATGGGGGTAGACGTTACCTCGGCAGGCTTGACGAGCTTGCGGACCTTGACCGTTTTGTACTCCGCAGGAATTTCGATGACACGGGTCGTCGGCGGCTCCTTCATCACCTGCTTGCGAACTGTTGTGTGCTTGGCAGGAGTAATCACTTCTTCGGTGGTGGCTTTCTGAGCAAGCACGCGCTTGGTTACCGTCTTGTAGGTGGCAGGTACCGTTACGAGACACATGATCTCACCGGTTGCGTTGTCCACCTTCTGGATTGGCCCGGTTCCCTTTTTCCATTCCGTGCGCTCGGGACTTACCATGACTTTTTCCGAGACATTCTTGTAAACGGGAGGAATCGACCGTAAGTGCTTATGCTCCGGTTGGAGCACAACCTGCTCATCGACCCACTCATACGTGGCGGAGACTCTCTCCAAACGCTGGGAAGGGCCTTTGACCATGACCTGCTCTGTCACGGTTTCAAATGTCGGCTCGGAGGTTTGAAGCTCCTCCCCCGCCTCCCGCTTCACGACCTTTTCCGTTACGGTCCTGTATGTTGGAGGAACATACACTCGGGCATAGCATTCCCCTGGCTTGGCGTTAGGAGGAAGCAATTCCGCGCCTGTCACTTTCATGTCCGCACCTGGCATTTTCTTGGGTTCTTCTGCCTGAACACCAATTGCCAGGAAAACGCCAAGCAATAACAATACGGGGTACAGAACTCCTTTTGGTATACTTTTCATGCTCTCTTGCCCTCCTAATTCATTGGTTTTGGTTGTGTTTTAAGCGGAGCGGGGAACCAATTCTTCCGTTTCTTCCCTGCCTGAACGTATTCCCCTGACTATTGCCTCCTCCCTACCTGCATCGATTCCTTATATCAATAGAGATCTGTATGTAATTAAGATGGCACCCGTGCCGTCACGGTTTCGTCTTCTCCGCAAACAGTTCTCCCGCTTTTTCGGCCCGGGTGCGGGCGGGTCAGACACCATCCCGGACCTGATGTAAACCGGCCGGTCGCCCTTTCCGTTGGTAACATTTACGGGCAGTGTTTATCTATTATACGGAGGGGAAGATGATGCAACGGGAAGAGGAACGCAACCTGATCAGGAGGGCGAGGCAAGGCGATACCGCCGCCTTCGGAGAGATCATCCGTCGGTACCAATACCTCGTGTATGCGACGGCGCTCCCTATCGTGAAGGACCCCCTCTTGGCGGAAGACGTCGCCCAGGAGGCATTCGTGTCCGCCTTCCGGTCGCTTACGCAGCTGCGGACGGAGAGTTCTTTCCCGCCCTGGCTTCGGAAGATCACGAGGAACCGCGCCCTGGCGTTTCGAAAGGAGCAAGTCCGCTTCGGTCCTTTGGAGGATACGGATGTCATGCAATCCCCTTCCCCGGAAGCCGCTGCGGCAATCGAGGGGGAGCGACGCGAGGCCGATGCGTTCGCGGAAGAAGTGAGGCGGATCGTCTCTTCCCTCTCCCATACGCTCCGGTTCCCCGTTCTTCTCTGCCACATCGACGACCTTTCGACCAGGGACGCCGCACGATTCCTCGGCATCACGGAGGGGGCATTAAGAAAGCGGCTCCACGACGCAAAGAAAAAACTCCAGGAGCGAATCGTCAGGATGGCGGAAAAGAGCTTCCAGGAATACCGCCTCCCCCGCGACTTCGCCAGGCGGTGCATCTGCGGCTGCCGCCGTGCGCAAGGGAAAAAATCAAAAAGAACGAAAGGAGGTGAGTAGATTGGCCAGGAAAGAGAATTGTGGGTGCGGTTGCGTACCTCCGGGGAAGAAAACGAAACGGGACGTCAAGGCCGGAAAACCGAAACCACGCAAGAAGAGAAAGTAGCGTTCGGCTCGGACAGCGTCCGGTCAGCGAGGGCCCGGCACGATGAAGTGCCGGATGGCGCCGAGAGCCCGGGTCAGCTCAGGGCGGAAGTCGGGGTGGGCGATGGATATCAGCGCTTCTCCTCTTTCGCGGAGCGTCATGCCGTGCAGGTTGACCGCGCCATGTTCCGTGATCATCCAGTGCACGTGTCCGCGCGTGGTGACCACTCCGCCCCCGGGGGAAAGCTCGGGAACGATGCGGGATATCTTTCCGCCGGACGCGGTCGATCGAAATGCCAAAATCGGCTTGCCGCCGCGGGAAAGCGCCGCACCGCGCATGAAATCCATCTGGCCGCCGATCCCGGAATAGATCCGGTGACCGATCGAGTCGGCGCAAGCCTGTCCGGTGAGGTCCACCTGAAGGCACGAATTGATCGCCACGACCTTGTCGTTCCGCCGGATCAGCGAGGTATGGTTGGTGCGGTCGCACGGATGGAACTCTACCAGCGGGTTGTCGTTCACGAAACGGAACAGCTTTCGGGTACCGCTCACGAAACTCGTGACAATGCGGTTCGGATGGACACTCTTCAGCCGATTGGTAATGGCGCCTGCTTCAAACAGTTCCACCACGCGATCCGAGAACATCTCGGTGTGGATCCCCAGATCCCGCTTCTCGCGCAAACGGTTGAGCGCCGCATCCGGTATCCCTCCGATGCCCATCTGCAGCGTCGAACCGTCCTCGACCAGCCCTGCGATGATCTCGCCGATGCGGGCGTCAACCTCCGTCTCCGGCTCGGGGAAATGCTCTACGAGCGGACGATCCGTATGGATAAAGGCAGTGATCCGCTCGAACGGCACCACGGTGTTCCCATGCGTGCGCGGCATCTGCTCGTTGATTTCCGCCACGATGACGCGGGCGGAATCGGCCGCCGCTTTGGCCGCATCCACGGATGTTCCCAGCGTGCAACACCCGTGCATGTCGGGCGGCGAGACCTGCAGGATCGCGGCATCCAGGCGGATTCTCCCGGACTGGAACAGGGCCGGGATATCCGAGAGGAAGACGGGCATGAAATCCGCGCGTCCTTCTTCGATCGGCTTCCGGAGAGCGGGGCCGGTGAAAAGCGAAATCGAGAAGAAGTGCCCTTCGCAATCCGGCTCGGCGAACTGCGTTTCTCCCTCGGTGTGCAGGTGGAAAAGGCGCACGCCGTCCAGCTCCTTTCGCCGGGCCATCGCCTTGAGCAGCGGGGTGGGGGTGGCGGCGGCTCCGTGCACGAAGACGTTCATCCCACTTCGAATCACCCCGACGGCTTCCGCCGCCGAAACGGCTCCCCTTGCCCAATCCCTCTCCATGTCGTCTCTCCTCTGTACCACCGTCTACGCAAGCCCCGCTCTTGTTCCCAGAAAAGGTTTTTGTTTGCAGTGGGATGGCGGCCGTTTCGGATTACGGTTTAAAAGAGAACCTTCCATCCGGACCGATTTCCGGGAGGAGGGTCATGCTCTGCGGGCAAATCTTTCCTGTCGGGATTTTACTTTGCCAGCAGTTTGCGAATTGATTGCAATTCCTTTCGCTGCGCCTTGGTCAACTCAGGGTAGCGCATCTTGAGTTCTTTGAGCGTTCCGAGGATGACCCGGGAAATGATAAGCCGCGCGTTCTCCTTGTCGTCGGCCGGCACGACATACCAGGGCGCGGTGCTCGTGCTGGTTGCGCTCAGGCAAGCCTCGTAGGCCTTCATGTAACGTTCCCACAATTTCCGCTCTTCGATGTCACCAAGGCTGAATTTCCAGTTCTTTTCCGGTTCATCGATGCGCTTCAGAAAGCGCCTTCGCTGTTCTTCTTTCGACAGGTGGAGAAAAAACTTGATAATCCGGGTCCCGTTTCGATGGAGGTGGCTTTCCAGATCCACGATGGATTGGTACCGCTCCTGCCAGACAGCTTGTGCGTCAAGCAGGGTGGGCGGTATGCCCTGGCGGTGGAGAATCTCGGGATGCACGCGAACGATGAGCACCTCCTCGTAATAGGAACGATTGAAGATGCCGATCCGCCCGCGTTCCGGCAGACGCCGCGTCGTGCGCCAGAGAAAATCATGCTCCAGTTCTTCGACGCTCGGCTGTTTGAAACTGAAAACCTGGCAGCCTTGCGGATTGATACCGGACATGACATGCCTGATGGCACCGTCCTTTCCGGCCGCGTCCATGGCCTGAAAAATCAGAAGAACAGCATAGCCGTTGGACGCGTAGAGAAGACGTTGCAGTTCGCTTAGTTCCTCGATGTCTTCCTTGAGAAACTTCTTGTACTGCTTCTTCGATTTGTAGAACGGCTTCACCGCGGTTGGCCACTCGTTGAGTTCCACCTTTTGTCCGGCTGGGACACGGAAGTCTTTGGGGTCGATTTTCATCTTTCTCCTTCCTTCATGGTTCGATCCGCCTCATACACCACACTCCCCTGCAACCGACCCGCCCCGTCCCCGCCACCAGCGGTCTCTCCCTGGCAGTATACCCAAGCCGCACGCAATTCACTTGGGCGATAGAATCCTCCCCCCCTTCGCCAATCGAAATAGGCACGATTGGTCTACAGGAGCAGGTCACCAATCCTTGACCCTTCAAATCCAAATGGCTATTCTGTAACCTCTCAAGTTTTCAGGAGATAGGTGGCCGGTGCGAAGAGCGGTGCCAGGACCACAGGGGCGGTTTTGGATAACGACCGCGATGGCGGAAGCCGCCATGGAAGCCCTGGCTGGCATATCCACTGCACTTAAAGCCTATGGTACACAGCCGTCGTCGGTGGGGGCCGAAACGCCCGCATCCATTGCCATTCACCCCTTTTCAAAAGGAGGAAGTCCCATGAAACGAGCGATCATCCTGGCCCTCTCAACCATCTTCATCGTAAGCGCCGGCATTGCCTTCGCCGAGTACCCCGACCGCCCCATCACCTACATCATCTCCTTCAACCCGGGTGGCGAGTCGGATATCACGGCACGCCTTCAGGAGCCTCTCCTGGAGGAGGCCCTTGGTGTTGCCGTGAACGTGAACCACAAGCCCGGCGGGGGCGGGGCGGTGGCGTGGAGCGAGTTCCAGCGCACCGCGAAGCCGGACGGCTACACGATCATCGGAACCAACATCCCCCACATCATCGGCCAGCCCCTCCTCCGGAAAGACTCGGGCTACGAAACGGACGGCTTCAACATGATCATGTGGTTCCACTTCACCCCCAATGCCCTCATCGTCCGGGCGGACAGCCCCTTCAAGACCCTCAAGGATTTCATCGACTACGCCAAGGCCCACCCCAAGGTCATCACCGTGGGCGGCAGCGGCACCTACAGCGCCAACCACCTCGAGACCCTGCGCCTGGAGCGTGAGGCGGGGATCAAGTTGACGTACATCCCCCACACCGGAACGGGCCCCCTCGCACCGGCCATCCTCGGCGGGCACCTGAGCGCCCTGATGAACTACTCCATGCTCCCGGCGCAGCTGGGGGACAAGGTCAGAGTCCTTGCCGTGGCGTCCGAAAAGCGGGTCGAGGCCCTGCCTAACGCCCCCACCTTCAAGGAGCAGGGCTACGACATCGTGGGAGGCGCCTTCCGCGGTGTGGCGGCGCCCAAGGGGACGCCCAAGGAGATCATCACCAAGCTCGCCGGCGCCTTCACCGAGGCGAACAAGAAGATCGCCGGGAAGCAGGTTCCCATGGGGTTCGTCATGGAGTACTCCACAGGGGATGAGGCCAAGGCCCTGGTAGACCAGATGGAGAAAGCCTACAGCGACGTGATCCTTGACATCATCAAGGAGCGGGAGAAGAAGTAACAACCTTTAGGATAAGGGCAGTCGGCTCCGCGAGCGGTCCCGGGAGGTCGTATGGAGCTCTTTTGGACTGTTTCCACGCAATTGATGGACCCGTTCGTTTTCTTCCTCATCCTGGGGGGAGTGACGGCGGGCCTCTTCGTGGGCGCCATGCCAGGGCTCACGGCGGCCATGGCCCTCGCGGTGCTGCTGCCCTTCACCTTCAAACTGCCGCCGCTGCACGGGCTGGTGGCGCTGGGCGCCGTCTACATGGGCGCGATCTACGGGGGGTCCTTCGCGGCCATCCTCGTCAATACACCGGGGACCCCCTCTTCCATCGCCACGGCCTTCGAAGGGTACCCCATGGCGAAGGACGGGCGCGCCTTGGAGGCTATCGGTTTGGCGACCGTCTCCTCGGCAATCGGCGGGCTGGCAGGCGTGTTCTTTCTGCTGCTTTTGTCCCCCCCGCTGGCACGCCTCTCCATAAAATTCGGGTCGGCGGAGTACTTCTGGGTGGCGATGCTGGGGCTGACCCTCATCGCCAGCCTCTCCCCGGGCTCGACCCTGAAAGGATTCCTGGGTGGGTCTATCGGCATGATCCTGGCCGCGGTGGGTGTGGCGCCCATCGGGGGGGAGAACCGCTTCACCTTCGGGATGCCGGTGCTCCAGGGCGGTGTGGAGATGATCGTGGCGCTGATCGGGTTCTTCGTGATCCCGGAACTGTTCAACATGGCGGCCCACGGCCGGGCGGCCCTGGCCGAGGTCACCATAGAATCGAAAAAACGCGGAACCTTCCTCGCCGCCCTTCGCACCGTGTTCTCCATGCCCGGCAACCTCATTCGCTCCTGCATCATCGGCGAGATCGTGGCCATCATCCCCGGAGCCGGCGGCAGCATCGCCAACCTGGTGGCCTATAACGAAGCCAAGCGGGCATCCAAGCACCCGGAGCGCTTCGGCAAGGGTGCCGTGGAGGGCCTTGTGGCCTCCGAATCGAGCAACAACGTCACGGTGGCCGGAAGCATGGTGCCGCTGCTCACCCTGGGGATCCCGGGGGCACCCCCCGACGCGGTCATCCTGGGTGTAATGTTGATGCACGGGCTGCGCCCCGGCCTGGACCTGTTCACCGTAAGCGGCTCCCTCACCTACGGGTTCATCATTTCCATGGGGCTCGCCGCCCTGTTCATGGTCCCCGTGGGCCTGCTGGGGGGGAGGCTCATCTACCGAGTGATCATCAAGACCCCGCACTACCTGCTGGTCCCCTCCATCGCCCTCGTCACCATTTTGGGCACCTACGCCCTGCGCAACAGCCTGTCCGACGTGGTCATCATGCTCCTGCTGGGGACCTCCGGGTTCCTACTTAAGGAGCTCGGAGTGGATTCCGCGCCCATCGTCCTCGGCCTGATCCTGGGAAGCATCGCGGAGATGGG
>Ga0224512_10005356_pt1 | contig 10595 bp, 6 predicted proteins | sample SF_May12_sed_USG_4_FD_169103 | JGI IMG/M metagenome (GOLD analysis project Ga0224512, IMG submission 169103) | Sediment microbial communities from San Francisco Bay, California, United States - SF_May12_sed_USGS_13 | ecosystem: Environmental > Aquatic > Marine > Sediment | place: USA: California...
TGTGCTGATAGAAGGCGTGGTATTCGCGCTGGTCGAGGACGGCCGCATCGTGAACTTCGAACGTAACGAGCGGGAAGTGCGAAAAATTCGCAACCATTATGACTTCGTTGCCGACAAGTACGGCATTGAAGGCGACGTCATACACTCGTGGCACGCAGGATTTCATCCACAAAATGGCTATACCGGTCTGGCTCGCGACAATCTGGCCCGCTGGGCCGGTTCCGCTTTCGGGAATCCGCGTTACCTGCACCTGCACACTTGCGGCAATTATGCGCCCGGCGAAATCTGCGTCTCAGTTTTTGATCCAAGCATTTCTGTCGATGGAGCGGATCATTGGCGCAATGGACGGTTGGAATTCGCGAATACGCCGGCGGTGCAGGCGCTGCAGGCCAGCTATCCGGGTATGCGAGAGCTGTTCGAAAACCCCGTAATGGAGTTTGGTCTCGGCGATAACCTGGGTGCCGAAACGGCTCCGTAACTACTTGTAATAACCTACCGCATCGCCTTCTGTTGTCACCCCGAGGCCGTTCAACAGTCGATTCGAGTAATTGAAGTAAGCAACGACCTGGTTTACTTCCAGGATCTCACCGTCGTTACAGTTTGCCGCGCGCAGCGCGTCTATATCGCTTTTCTCCATGCTGCCGACGCTCACCGTTAGTTTTGCCGCATAATTAAGGAGCGCAAGCTCTTTGCCGAAAAACACCCGTTCCGGCTCGCCCTGCTGCAACGCCGCATATATTTCATCGGCACGTTTTTCGTCGTTCAGCAAGCGGCGCACATTCGTGTAATGATGCGTAAGACTGTACTCGCAGTTGTTTTTGATGCTTGTGTAGGATGCGACGACCTCGAGAAACCATAGCGGCAATGTGATGTCAGGGTGATGCAGAACGCTTCGGTACAGCGCGATGTGTCCCTGCATGGTGTGCGGGCGCAGTGAATGCACCTTCATGACATTATCGACGGTGCCATGCGGAGTTTGTGCCTGATCGTACATTTCCCGCAAAGCGCCTGTTGCCTCTGACTCCGGAATCATTTCAATCCATGCGCTCATAATGCGTGTGCCTCTTTATTGTTCTGCAACTCCATAACCCCCGCCACCCGGGGTCTGGATAACGAATACGTCGCCTGCTTTTAGTTCGATCTGGTCTGTCCCGGACAGACGGGTGACCGATCCGTCAGTGTGCTCGACGGAGTTGATGCCGACTTTACCGCTACAGCCGCCAGCAAGCCCGTAAGGCGGCACCTCGCGATGACCCGATAAGATATTAGCTTTCAATGCCTCTAAAAACCGAACCCTGCGCACAACACCGTTACCACCGCATTTCCTGCCCTTCCCGCCAGACCCTTCCCGAATTGAGAACGACTCGAGAATCACCGGGAATCGCCATTCCAGAATCTCCGGATCGGTGAGTCGTGTGTTGGTCATGTGCGTATGCACGGCGTCGGTCCCGTTGTGTTCGCGAGTAGCCCCGGAACCACCACAAATAGTTTCGTAGTACTGGTGCTTTTCGTTGCCCCAGATAAAATTGTTCATTGTCCCCTGGGAGGCTGCAGCTATCCCCAATGCCCCGAACAAGGTATCAACCAACGCTTGAGCGGTTTCGGTATTACCCGAAATAACAGCGGCGGGATATTCCGGATTGATCATCGACTTTTCGGGAATAATAATTTTTATCGGTTTGAGGCACCCTTCATTAAGCGGGATGTCGTCCTGGGCCAAACAGCGAAAAGTATACAAGACCGCTGCTTTGACCACCGCAGTCGGTGCATTGAAGTTGCCTGGGTGCTGCGGGCTGGTTCCCGTAAAATCGATCACCGCCGCCCGGTTACGCTGATCCACCTGTATCGACACGGATATCTGGCTGCCGCCATCCATTTTGTAAGTGAATGCGCCGTCGTTCAAGTTGGCTAAAACCCTGCGTACCGACTCCTCCGCGTTATTCTGTACATGGCGCATGTAAGAATGAACCGTTGCTACACCATAGTGGTCGACCATTTTGCCGAGCTCTCTGGCGCCTTTTTCGCAAGCAGCCAGCTGCGCCTTGAAATCTGCAATATTCATCTCAGGATTTCGTGCGGGCCAGCGACCACTGGTCAAGACCTCATAGATTTCGTTTTCACGAAAATGATCGTTCTCGACCAGCTTGAAATTATCGATGACCACGCCTTCTTCTTCGATAGTGGTGGAATCAGCCGGTGCCGAGCCCGGAGTTTTGCCACCGATGTCGGTGTGATGACCGCGCGAAGCAGCGTAAAAGAGTAACTCGCCTTCTGCAGAAAATATCGGCTTGATGATAGTTACATCGGGGAGATGGGTCCCACCGTTGTAAGGCGCGTTGAGGATATAGGCATCACCCGGTCGGATCGTGTCGCCACGTTCCCTGACCACGGTGGTGATACTTTCGCCCATCGAACCGAGGTGAGACGGGATATGCGGCGCGTTCGCAATCAAAGCACCCGTTGGGTCAAAGATTGCGCAGGAAAAATCGAGCCTTTCCTTGATGTTCACGGATTCAGCCGTATTTTCCAGGACCAGACCCATTTGTTCTGCGACCGACATGAACAAGTTGTTGAATATTTCCAGCATTACCGGATCGACCTCGGTGCCAATCTTCCTGGCTTCTTGCCTCTCCAGATAACGTTCGAGCAGAATATTGTTGTCCGATGTAAGCGTGCTCCTCCAGCCGGGTTCAATCACGATCGTACTGGTCGGGTCGATAATTACTGCGGGGCCATTAATCTGTTCATTAACCGATAATTCTTCTCTTCTGTAGAAAGGGGTTGACTGCCATCGGTTGTCCATAAAACAGTTCATTGTTAACTGCGAACTACCCGGCCGTTTTTCATCATGGGCCCGATTCACAACGGTAGACGGGTTTGCAGCAGAAATTACTTCGACCTCGATTGATTCGACAATCAGTTCTTTTTCGGGAGACGTAAAACCGAATCGCATTTGGTGAAGTTCCTCGAACTGGGCGATGACTTCACTAAGCATTGACTGCCTGACCACGAGCGCAGTATCGGACCCCCGATATCGAATATGCATCAGGTGTTTGAAAACCAGTTCTTTACAATCTTCCCCCTGCCGTTTCATTGCATCGATCCCGTCCTGCTGCAATTGCTCAAAAAGCGGATCGAGACTGATCAGGCAGGTAGCATCCAGAACGGCTTCTACCGCTCGCTGTCGGCCGACGACGGTATCCGCGAGGCCCATTCCATAAGCGGAGAGGACGCCGGCATAGGGATGAATCAGGATACTTTTCATCGCCAGCGCGTCTGCGACCAGGCAGGCATGTTGGCCGCCGGCACCGCCGAAACAGCAAAGCGTGTATTCCGTAACATCATAGCCGCGCTGAACCGAGATTTTCTTGACCGCATTGGCCATGTTTTGCACGGCGATCGCCAGATAGCCGGCCGCGACTTGTTCCGGCCGTCTCTGATTGCCGGTATTGCTTGCAATTTCCCGGGCAAGATCGTGAAATCTTGCCGCTACTGTCTCCTTATCCAAGGATTCGTTCGCATCGGGCCCGAATATCCCGGGGAATAGTTCGGGTTGCAGCTTACCTAACATGACATTGCAGTCTGTCACGGTCAGTGGGCCGCCGTTGCGATAGCTGGCAGGGCCCGGAAATGCGCCAGCCGAATTCGGACCGACCCTGTAACGCGCACCGTCGAAATGTAATATCGACCCACCGCCCGCAGCGACAGTATGAATCAACATCATGGGCGCGCGCAGCCTGACACCCGCAACGTGTGTTTCAAACGCTTTTTCAAATTCGCCATCGAAGTGACTGACATCGGTAGACGTACCACCCATATCAAAGCCGATTATTTTATTGAAGCCGGCGGCCTCGGATACTCTGGCCATGCCAACCACGCCGCCGGCCGGACCGGAGAGAATGGCATCTTTGCCCTGGAAAAAACCGGAGTCGGTTAGTCCGCCGCTGGACTGCATAAACTTCAGACGGCCGCCGTGTTCCGCCAGTCCGTCCAGTTCCGAGGCAACCTGATTGATGTACTGCCTTAAAATCGGAGAAAGGTAGGCGTCTACGACTGTCGTGTCGCCACGGGAAACCAGCTTCATCAACGGGCTTACTCTGTGGCTGACAGAGATTTGCGTAAACCCGATTTCTCGTGCCAGGGCGGCCAGGCGATTCTCATGGTCATGGTAGCGATAGCCGTGCATCAGTACGATAGCGACGCTGCGAAGACCACGGTCGAAATATCCTTGCAGTCCCTTTGCCGCGCCGGACTCATCTAACGCAACGAGAACATTACCGTGAGCGTCCAGTCTTTCATCGACTTCAAGCACATCGCTGTAGAGCATCTCCGGCAACTCAATGTGCAACGCAAACAAGTCCGGTCGATTTTGATAGCCGATTCGAAGTGCGTCCTTGAATCCTCTGGTCGTCACCAGTAGCGTCGGCGCTCCCTCGCGTTCCAGCAGCGCGTTAGTCGCGACGGTTGTCCCCATCTTGATAGCAGCAATTGTGTCGACCGGTAAGGCGTTACCGTTTTTGACGCCGAGAATGTCCCTGATGCCCTGAATGGAGGCATCCTGGTACCTCTCTGGATTCTCCGAGAGCAGTTTGTGAACGAGTACTTCGCCGTTGGGTTGGCGCGCAACGACGTCTGTAAACGTGCCACCGCGATCTATCCAGAACTCCCATTTGTCCCGGCCATTGATTTCTGACATTCGTATTGACTTCCTGGTAGCTAACGCCGATCTGTAGCGATGGCTGATCTATTCGTTGGTCACTGGCCTGTTGGGGAAGTAATCGCCGTCGCGTGGGCGCGGGTGCCACTGCCCGAGGCGGCTGACAGGATGCATCAGGCGCGGCGAATTCGCCGATTCGATAATCGCATCTTGTACGGCGATCCCGTGGACAGCCTCCTCCACCGTCACCGGGTATGACGCTCCACCACTGCAAGCCTGTGCAAAGGCTTGCAGTTCCGCCAGCTCGATGTCTGTGTGCGCATACGTTTTCGTTTCCGCCTCCTGCTGATCACGAAGACACACGTCCAGTACGTGGTGATCGCGAAGCTGCGCCCATCCCATGGTACCGAATACCTGCAGCCGCCATTGCCGTGCCGTCGCGCAGAGGGTGCTGAGGAAAGCCGATGCGCCGTTTTCGAAACGGAGCATCGCGGACGTCGTATCGTCCATATCGACATCGAGAACGAGACGAAGGCTCTGCCCACTTACATTGGCTATGGGGCCGCCAAGATAAATAAAGGCATCAACGATATGAATACCCATCGCGGTCATCCCGCCAGCCGGGCTCTCCGCCGAGTTTGCGCGCCACATGGTCTGGTCGTAGTCAAGTCCAAAAGGGCCCGAGAAATTGCCTTCCATATGCGTCACCGTACCAAGAGCCCCGTTATCGATCATTGCGCGTACATCCTGGAGGGCCGGCAGAAAACGCCGGTTGTGACCAACGGCAAGCACAATGCCGGCATCGCCGGCGCTTTCGGCGGCGCGCGCCGCTTGCTCGCGACCCAAGGTCAAGGGTTTTTCAACGAACACGTGCTTGCGGGCAGTTGCCGCTGCAGCTATCTGCTCGAAGTGCTGGCTGTGCGGCGTGGCTAGTACGACTGCGTCTACTGCGTTGTCGGCCAACACACTCTGATAGTCAGTTCGAAGCGTTAATTGCTGACCCGCGCAGAAATCCCGGTGGTTCTCCGGGGAACGCACTACCGCGTGCGTAAAGCGGAGGTCGTTGCCCACGGGTTGCCCCAGAACCTGACACGAGTTGACCAGGCGCTGGCCCCATCGCCCGAGGCCAACAATCGCGCATCGCAACATTGCTGCTTCTCCTTGCTAACTAGGCTGTTTTCGTCAGAGTTCTTTTACGTCCAGCGTATCCAGTCGTTGTTGCAGATACGCCTTTCGTTCCGCAGGATTTACGCTGGCGGACTCGAGGACGATTTCTGCGTATTGTCTACCGTACTCTCTGATCACCTTGCTATCGTCCAGGCCGTCCAGCGGCGGGCGTTTGATGACCGAGTCCTGCGTAAAGGTCGGAACCACACCGGCAACATCGTGTGGCAACGACGTATAGGGCTTACCATCGCGCACCGCATGCACACCCTCCCTGACCAGGCTGCGCATCATGCCGACGCCTCGATCGGTGCTAACCCAGGTCTCACGCTCGTGAATGGCGATGGGACCTTGCGAGGTGATCGCTTCATAATCACCCGGCTCGCGCTGCTGGCTTTCGCGGTCACGGTCTTCGATTTGGCCGATGGCGTCAATCTTGTCTTTACCGACGGCGGCGGGATCACCTTTTCCATCGGGATCAACGCTATCGTTGAAAAAGCGCCAGCCCATGACACGAGTATGCGTGTCATCGATGGGCCGAAAAAACCGCGTTGTCGCTACCCGCTGAAATGCTTTCTCGTCATCGGGCCTTTCCCAGAATGCCCCGGCTTGATTGTAATTCGGCAATATCGTTTCAGTCGTGCGCAGCCATACGTTATCTTTCCAGCGGCGGACATTTACGTTCATCATGCCTAACGGTGTCCTGACCCAATCCAGGACCGGTATCACGCCCCAGGAATCGTCGAATTGTGCGCCGCTGATCGAAGTGTGCAGGAAGCAACTGTGAACGGGATCCTGCGTATTCTCGGCGATTTGCAGCCAGTTGCACGGGTAGTACAGTGAATAGGGGACCATCTGGCTGTTTTCGTCGTGATAATCCTGATACGTATCGAGGACCGGGAAATCGGGTAACTCATCGGGTGGCCCCATGTAAGTGAAAATGATTCCCTTGAACTCGTGGACCGGGTACGCGCCGTGACAGAATTTCTTGTAATTGGTGTTTGCAGGGCAGTTGGGCGTTTCCAGGATCGTGCCGTCCGGCGCGAAATGCCAGCCGTGGTAACAGCAGCGGATCCCCTCGTCGGTCGCAACGCCAAATTCGAGCGAGGCACCGCGATGCGCGCAGTGTTTTTCAACCAGGCCAGGAACGCCTTGCCGGGTGCGGAACAAGACCAGCTCCTCGCCCAACAGCTTCACCAGCAGCGGCAGGTCTGCAAGCTCCTCCGTCAGTGCGACCGGCTGCCAGGTGCGACGAAGGTACTCGCCGCCCGGAGTCCCCGGCCCGACCTGGGTGATTTCGAGGTCTGCCTGCATGTCATGCTTGCGTAAATACCCCTGATACGGTTGTTTGAGCCAATGTTTCATTGTTTTTCCGCCCCTGAGCTGACATATTCGTATACGTACTGGATACGAACCGTATACAATTCATTAAAAGAGCGCAACCTGCCGCAGTTGCGCGGCTCGTGTCGCGCCGGATGCGCACTTTCAGGGCATTGAACCACTAACGACGTACAGACGCCGTTGGTCATTGCGCTGACTGCAGCGGATCTGTGGCCAGTCAAAATCAATCGTGCCTTCGGGTGGAGAACACATGAACGACAATCCGCATCCGGTGAGATGGGAAGAGCAGAGTTGGGAGCAGATCGCACAGCTAAGAGATGCGGGCATTGACATGGTCATTCTGCCTGTCGGTGCGACAGAGCAGCACGGCCGTCATTTGCCCACTGGCGTCGATACCTTGTCAGCAGTTGCGATCGCTGAGGGTGCTTCTGCCCGCACCGGAATTCCTGTGCTTCCGCCGATCGCCTACGGTTGTTCGCTGGGACATTCCAAAAAATGGCCGGGTACCTTGCCGTTAAGACCGGAAACGTTGGCAAGAATCGTGTGCGAGCTCGCGGACTGGATATATTCCGCCGGATTTACGCGAATGCTCATTTTGAACGGCCATGTGACTAATTTCGCGCCGCTGCGCTGCGGATTGGAAAATATCCGTACAGATATTCCCGAGATGAAGATCTCGCTGCGGTCAATTTGGGAACTAACGCAGGAAGTGAATGATTTTTACACGCAGGACGGCGGCGATAATTGGCACGCCAACAATGCAGAAACGTCATTGATGCTTCACCTTCGACCGGACTTAGTAGTCATGGAAAAAGCGACGGATGAACCCAATCGCTCCGAGAACTGCTTTTTTTCCTACACGGTCGACAAGGAAAGCATTTGTGGCGGAGTTGGTCAGCCGAGTCAGGGAAGTGCGCGTCAAGGCCAATTCATCCTGGACAGTTGCGTCAGTAATTTGGCCAGGAAACTCGAGAGCGCACTCAGCGAAGAAGCACCATTGCATGAATGAGTGACCATGCGATCGATTTTCGTCAGCGCAAATTATTCACACCGAGCGTGAGCCACCGAGGATTCGCGAGATGAACGACGCCAGTACCGCAGGAACCAGCACCAGGCCCGTTGCCCCGGAAGCATTGCGGAAGCGGCTGGATGATCACAACGTCAAATACCTGATCCCTAGTTTTGTCGATGCGCACGGCATTCCAAAGACGAAAATGGTGCCCATTGCGCATTTGCAGAGAATGTTGGGTGGATCGGAAATGTTTACGGGGGCCGCATTGGACGGTGTCCCGCAGGATGTTGCGGATGACGAAGTCGCGGCACACCCGGATCCAGACTCGTGCATGATCGTTCCATGGCGGTCGGATGCTGCCTGGTTCGCCAGTGATCTCTGGTACCACGATGAACCGTTTCCTGCCTGCAGTCGCGGGATACTTAAAAGGGTGCTGGCTCGAGCCAGCGATATGGGCTTTACCGTAAATTGCGGGATAGAAGCCGAATTCTTCGTTCTGCAGGACACTGCCGAAGGTCCCAAACCTGTTAGTCCGTTGCATAACCTTGAAAAGCCGGCGTATGACGCGATTCGGCTGATCGACAATCTCGACATATGGATGGGCGAAACAGTCGACGCGATGAATCAGTTGGGCTGGGATGTCTATTCATTTGATCACGAGGATGGTATTGGCCAATTCGAAATAGACTTCGACTATGCCGATGCGTTAACGATGGCCGATCGATTTGTATTCCTGCGTGTGCTGACCAATGAAATCGCGCGCAAGCACGGAGCATTTTCTTCGTTCATGCCAAAACCATACGGTGACAAGGCTGGCAGTGGCGCTCACTACAACGTTTCTCTCGCCGCAAAAGATGGCAGCAATCTGTTTGATATTGGCGCGAATACGGACCCGAGAAATTGCGGCCTTACCGAGCTTGGCTACCAATTTATCGGCGGTGTGATGCGACACCTGCCGGCGATACAAGCCGTAGCAGCACCGACGGTGAACAGTTACAAGCGCCTGATACTGAAGGGAAGCAGTTCCGGCTATACCTGGGCGCCGTGTTTCGTATCTTACGGCAATAACAACCGCACCAATACGATTCGGATACCGTCGGGTGGTGGTCGGGTTGAGCTACGTTCGGCCGATAGCGCCTGCAATCCGTATTTGGGCATAGCGATGATGATTTCGGCAGGGCTCGAGGGAATAAGGGAAAAAATCGATCCGGGCGAACCGCATCGCGAAAATCTTTATACGAAATCTGACGAAGCTCGAAGTCGACTGGGCGTCACGTGGCTACCCAGAACGCTCGAAGAGGCAGTTGATGATTTCGAAAAAGACCCGCTTAGCAAAGAAGTATTCGGCGAGCTGATGTTTGATTCGTGGAGGGAGTTGAAGCGAGCCGAATGGCTCAGCTACCTGAACCATGTTTCGGACTGGGAACGTGAACGTTACCTGAAGCGCTTTTAGTTGCGGGCTTTGATCGTTCTCGCTATGTGCTGCATGACGGTCGCCTGCCCATTCGCATGGCGAGTTCGCCCGGAATGATATTACCAATGAGGATCCACAATGGCCCTGGGTAATTCCGCTCGCGTGCAACTGGCGCAGCATACCTTGCGTATATCCGACCCTGCAGCAAGCGTACGTTTCTATCAAAACAATCTGGGAATGTCGTTACTCACCCAGCGTGTCCAGGGCAGTGCGACACACTACTTCCTCGGCTTCATCGAACCCGGAAACGCGGCGGCACTGATCGAACCGGACGTTGCTCAATGGCAGCCGATATGCTTCCTGGAGCTCATTCATGATTCCGGTCGGCCGCCTGCAGATATCCGCAAGCAGCCGGATACATCTGAGGGCTATTGGAAAATCGCAATCTCTGTTAAAGATGTTGCTGTCGCGCGCGATCACCTGATTGCGAATGGGGTAGATGTGGACAACCCCCGACAAATTCCTGACATTGCCTACCTCTGCCACCTCAATGATCCTGATAATTATTGTATAGAATTAATCCAACACGATTTCCTGCATAACCACGTACCGGAAGCAGCGAATTCTGCGTACAGCCTGGGGACGCCGCCGACTTTTTCGCTGATCACCTATCGTGTTAAAGATGCAGCAAAAAGTCTCATGTTTTATGAGAATGTTCTGGGCATGCGCCTGTTGTCCAGGCAGGTCGTCGAATCAAGAGAGTTCACGCTGTATTTTCTGGCTTATACCGATGAAGAGCCACCACATGCAGATATCGAAAGTGTGAATAATCGCGAGTGGCTCTGGCAACGTCCCTACACCATGGTAGAGCTGCAGCATATTTGGGGAACTGAAAGCCAGCCGGATTTTGCTTATCGGGTGGGTCCGGAATCGGGTTTTGAGGGTGTCAGCATCGGCGCAAAAGGCTTTGACGACTTTCTGGAAAAAATCGGAAAACAAGATTACGA
>Ga0224512_10005357_pt1 | contig 10594 bp, 10 predicted proteins | sample SF_May12_sed_USG_4_FD_169103 | JGI IMG/M metagenome (GOLD analysis project Ga0224512, IMG submission 169103) | Sediment microbial communities from San Francisco Bay, California, United States - SF_May12_sed_USGS_13 | ecosystem: Environmental > Aquatic > Marine > Sediment | place: USA...
AGTGCAGCCGTGCAGGGCTACATTCCTGCTGTCATGAGCCTCGCGGAAATTTGTCACCGCGGCATGGGCGTCAAGGAGGACGTCGTTGATGCATATGCCTGGTACATCGTTGCCGCACATTTGGGCAACATGGACGCCGAGCTCAGGCGAGATGCGGCCGCGGAGGATCTGACGCCGGAGGAGCAGGCCAACGGTCAAAAGATGGCCGAGGAGCGGCTCAAAGCGATCGACGTTGAAAGTATGCAGGCGGGCCGCTTCGACTAATTGTCACTACCTATGCTGATGCGCTTCGGGCAACAGCCAGCCCGTAAGCGGCATTGCGATCGTCAATACGCCCAGGATCACAATCAGCAGACCAAACCCGAGACGGGTGCCGCGGCGGCGCATGAACTGTGACATCTGCGCCGCACCGAGGCCCGTCATCACCATGGCCGGCATCGTGCCCATACCGAATGCGACCATGATTGCTGCGCCATCGGCAGGTGCAGCGCTCGTCGCAGCGATCAGCAGCACGCTGTAGACGAGGCCGCACGGCAGCCAGCCCCAGATCAGTCCGAGGCCAAGAGCGCGTGGCAAACTCGTCACCGGCACCAGGCGCTTCGCAACCGGAGCGATCTTCGCCCAAAGCGTGGCGCCCATTCGTTCAATCGCATCCAAGAGTCGCAAATCGAACGCAACTTTGATTCCGACCAGAATGATTATCAGGCCGCTCAGAAACCTGACAGAGCTGGCAACCGTCGGCGACGCTTTTACGATGACGCTGCCGAAGCTGCCGACAATCATGCCCAGTACTGCGTAGCTTATTACGCGACCGACGTTATAGGTCAGGGCGGTCGGAAACTGCATTCGCATCGTCGCGATGCTGGAATTTACGGCGAACAATCCCGAAATTCCGGCACACATTCCAAGGCAGTGCGCGCTGCCGAGGAGTCCGGCGAGCAGTGCTGCCGACATCGCAGGCGCGAGTCCGGTCATGGCGCGGGATTTTCAGGTGGTTTTTCGTCGTCATCCATCACCACACGTACGGCCGGCGTATCGAGGTCGTCGAACTGACCCGAGCTGACGGCCCAGAAGAACGCCCATACGGCGCCTCCGAGTAACAGTAAGGCCAGCGGAATCAGTACGTACAGAATGTTCATGGCGCTCCGTAGCCGCTAAGGCGCAGTGCGTTGAGCACGACAATGAGCGAGCTCGCGCTCATGCCGATCGCCGCCGCCCATGGCGGCACATACCCCAACGCAGCCAGCGGTAACGCCGCTGCATTGTAAACGATTGCCCAGGCGAGATTTTGCTTTACGATCCGCATCGTTTTGCGGGCGGTAAGCACTCCGCGGACAATAGGCTCGAGCGATTCGCCGAGCATGATGACGTCCGCGCTGGCCTGGGCGAGCAGAGCGCCGTGGACAGGAGCCACTGAGGCGTTTGCGCCGGCGAGCACGGGTGCGTCGTTGATACCGTCCCCGACCATGATCACCGTGTTACCTGCTTGCTGCGCGGAGCGAATAATCTCGAGCTTGTCCTCGGGCGTGCAGCCGTAGTGATAATCGGAAATCCCGAGCGTCGCGGCAACACGACTCACGGGTTCTTTGCTATCGCCGCTGACAAGTCCGGGCGTAAGACCCAGGCCCTTGAGTTGCTGCAGCGTTGCCGCCACGCCGGGCCGGATCTCATCATCCAGGTCAAATCTCGCGATGACTCCTGCGTCAGTACCCAGGTAAACACTGGTTGTTTGCAGCCGGCGCGCAGCGGCGGTCGTGTCGCGAGCAACGTAATCGAATCGTCCCAGCCGCCAGCGCTGGCCATCGATAACACCGGTGACGCCATCACCGACCGCGACCCGCTGATCCGTCGCAACAGACTCGTTGTCTTGTACACGGAATGCGCTGGCAATAGGATGCGTCGATACGGTTTCGAGCGCAGCCGCAATGCGCAGACACTGCGATTCCTCGAAGGACTCGTCGAAAATGCGGGTCGAAACGATTACTGGCACACCACGCGTCAACGTTCCGGTCTTGTCGAACAGTACTCGCGTAGCTTTTGACAACGCCTCGATCGCATTGCCGTCGGTGACGAGCAAGTGCAGTTCGGACAGGCGCGTGCCGGCCGCAGCAAACGCAGCTGGCGTAGCCAGCGCAAGTGCGCAGGGGCAGGTCACGACAAGCACGGACAGAGTTATGACGAAAGCGCGATCTGGTGCCGCGACATACCAGACGCTCGCAACAACTGCCGCGATTACAAGTATTGCGATGACGACGTAGCTCGCAATGCGGTCCGCAAGCTGCACGAACGCAGGTCGCGCATAACGTGCCCGCTCGCTCATACGGCTGATTATGCCCAGTGTCGTGTCGCCGCCGGTCTTCTCAACGCGCATCCTGATAACGCCATCCAGATTGATGCTTCCCGCAATTAGACTGTCGTTGATTGATTTCGGCCGCGGCTCCGCTTCGCCGGTTAGCAAGGCTTCGTCGACCATCGTCATGCCTTCAGTGAGAAAGCCATCCGCAGGAATCGATTCACCGGGTCGAACGAGCAGCAGGTCGCCGGTAACGAGGTGGCTGGCGGGGATCACCAGTTGTTCCTCCCCATCGATGCGTGTGACGGTATTGGGCAGTACGGTCGACAATGCTGTGCTGCGGTCGATGGAGCGATGCCGCGCACGCATCTCGAGAAAACGGCCGAGCGTCAGGAAAAACACGAACATCACTACGGAGTCGAACCAGACTGCCGGTCCGTTGGTCAGCATTGCATAGACAGAGCCTATATAGGCGGCCGCAATAGCGATCGATACGGGCAGGTCCATACCCGGCATGCGCGAAATAATGCCGCGCCAGGCACCCGCGAAAAAAGGCCGCGCGGCATAGAATACGACCGGTGTCGTGACCACAAAACTCACAACGCGCAGGAAGCGCTGCATGGTCACATCCATGCCCTGAAAGTCGCCGGCATAAAGTCCGACTGCGAACATCATGACCTGCATCATGCCGATCGATGCAACCAGCAGGCGTTTGAGCGCCGCACGTTGCTCCGCGACCTCGGGTCGCGTTGCCGATTCCGGAGCGAGTGGCTGCGGATCGTAGCCCAGATCGGCAAGACTTTTGAGTATCTGTCCGAGCCTGAGCTGAGCAATGTGCCAGCGCACGCGCAGACGATGTGTCACCGGACTCACCTCGGCGCTGACAATACCATCGAGCCTTGCCAGCGTCGTTTCAATCAGCCAGCTGCAGGCGGCGCAATACATTCCGCCCACGTAAATTGTCGCTTCGGCGCTGTCGCCGTCTGCATGCGCAAATGCGGTGAACATGTCGTCGCGGTCGTAGATCTGCCATTCGGCGGCATCGTCAGCCGGTCTGCCGGCGCCTGGCTGCGCCGATTCGCGCATCGCATAGTAATTGGTCATGCCCGTGTCGCGGATCAGTTCGGCGACGGCTTTGCAGCCGGGACAACAAACTGACTTCAGTTCGCCGGCGATCTCGACCTGAAATTCGCCGAGACGATCAACGGGCAGTGCGCAGTGAAAACAAACGCCAGCACTCATCGTCCGTCGTACGGCTGTTCCAATACGGGTTCGGCCGTACTGATGGCCAGATACACGGTATAAAGGCTTGCAGAGACCGAAGAGCCCAGCAGCACAATGATGAACCAGGGCCAGAAGTGGCGGTACCAGGGTTGGACGTCTCGTTGTGTCATCAGGGTGTCGGGCCAAGGAAGCGACTGTCCTCAATCACGAAAACACTCTCGTCGTCAGCGGCTGTCGCAGAAAAGGTGATGTTCATGATGCCATACGCGTTGCTGCGGCGCGTCCGCGCTCTGACCGGGAGCGACAATACGTCGCCGCCAGCGACCGTTATCTCGTTCGCGACTCCATCCAGCGTCAACCCGGGTACGCCGTCGATGGCTAGCCGGAAGTTGCGCGCATGATTGCTTTGGTTGATGAGTTTCAGCGTGTAGCTGTTTTCGATCATGTCGCCGGACAGTTCACGAAAGAGCGCATTACGGTCGCGAATTACGTCGAGAATTACCGGCGTGCGAGTCACCATCGAGGTTATGAGCGCGGTGCCGAGAATAAGCAGGACCGCCGCATAAACAAACATCCTTGGCCGCAGTACGCGCGTCGTCTTACCGGTCAACGCGTGTTCGGTTGTATAGCGAACCAGCCCGCGCGGATAGTCCATCTTGTCCATAATCGAGTCACAGGCATCGATACAGGCGGCGCAGGCTATGCAGTCGTATTGCAGGCCGTCGCGAATATCGATGCCGGTCGGGCAGACCTGCACACACAGCGTACAATCGATGCAGTCGCCGAGACCTTCATTGTTGCGATCAATGGAGCGCTTGCGGCCACCACGAGGTTCGCCGCGTTTCTCGTCATAGGAGATGATTAGTGTGTCCTTATCGAACATCGCGCTCTGGAAGCGCGCGTACGGACACATGTATTTGCACACCTGCTCACGCATGTAACCGGCATTGCCATAGGTCGCAAAGCCGTAAAACAGTCCCCAGAACAGCGTCCAGCCGCCGACGTTGAGCGCAGCAATGTCGAGCGCGAGCTGGCGGATCGGCAAAAAGTAGCCGACGAAGGTGAAACCGGTCCACATCGAGAACGCGATCCAGAGGAGCTGCTTGGAAATTTTGCGGCGCAGCTTGTTCCAGCTCCATGGCGCCTTATCGAGCTTGATGCGTTGCGAGCGTGTGCCCTCGGTCAGTTGCTCCATCCAGATGAAGGCTTCGGTCCAGACGGTTTGCGGACAGGCGAAGCCGCACCAGAGCCGTCCTGCCAGCGCCGTAAAGAAGAACAAGGACAACGCGGCGATCATCAGCAACAACGCCAGGTAGATGAAGTCCTGCGGCCAGAGCGTCAGTCCGAGCACATAGAACTTGCGCGCCGGCAGGTCGAACAGAATTGCCTGCCGATCGTCCCACATCAACCAGGGCAAAACGTAATATAGACCCAGCAGTGCATTGGTTGCGAGTTTGGAGAGCGTGTCGAATCGACCCTTGATCTCGCGGGGATAGATTTTTTTCGCGCTTTCGTACAGCGCCGCGGCTCTCGGCCGGTCGGTGTTGGTCGGTGTACTCATCAGGTGTGCTGGCTACCGGTGACGGGCGTCGCGTTTCGGGGCAGTTCGAACCAGCCAGGCCGTCACAGCAGAGCAGGCGGCCGAAATAATCCAGAAGAAGAAGAAACCCACGGCATAACCTGCCTGACGTCCTAACTCGAGCTCGGGTTCAATAAGAGTCAGTAGGTCTATCGGGTCGAACATCGCGAAAAACAGCATCGTTGCTACCGCCGCCGTCAGGAAAGAAATCCAAACGACTGTCGCAACGGCCTGCTTGTTACGACTCCACTGTCTTGCGCCTGGATATTCCTCGGTGACCACGCCGCTTCTTGTTACTCCGCATTCGACATGCTGTAGACGTAGGCGGCAAGAATCTTCGTCCGCTTGTCGCCCAGCAACTGCCCGTGAGCAGGCATCACGCCATTTCGCCCCTGAACAATCGTGGTGCGAATTGCGTCGGTCGACGAACCGTACAACCACACATCATCGGTCAGGTTGGGCCCACCGAGCAGCTGATTGCCGCTACCGTCGGCCATATGACAAGCGCTGCAAAGCGCCACAAACATGGGTTGCGCGCTCATCGCGGCCTCGTCAGCCGCCACCGCGCCGCTCAGGCTCTGCACGTAGCTGACCATGTTGTCGATTCCGGCATCGCCGCCGAGCGCCGCTGACAGATTCGGCATGATGCTATTGCGGCCCTGCTGGATTGTGGTTGTTATTGCTGCCTCGGTTTTGCCCCAGAGCCAGTCGTTGTCGGTCAGATTCGGGTAGCCAGCGGCGCCGCGGGCATCGGAGCCATGACAGGTCGTGCAGTAGCCGGCGAACAGGCTCTTGCCCAGCTTGTTTGCGTCGGGGTCTTTGGCAAGTGTCTCGAAGTCCATCTCGGCAAAGCGCGCGTAGATCGGCTCGTAGCGAGCTTCAGCCGCCTGCATTTCCGCCTCGTACTGACCCTGCTGCGACCAGCCGGCCACGCCATCGAATGCGCCGATGCCCGGATACACGATCATGTAGCCCACTGCCCACGCAATTGTGATGAAGTACAGGTACAGCCACCACTTCGGCGCCGGATTATTCCACTCTTCGAGGTCGCCATCCCACTTGTGGCCGACGAGGTCCTCGTCCTGTTTGTTCTGCGGTCCTTGTTTGGACGCCCAGCTGATGAGCCAGACGCACCAAATAACAAACGCGATCGTGCCGACCGCAACGAACCAGGCCCAGAATGCAGCCATCAAATATTCTCCCGTTCGTTGTTGGGCATGTAATTGTCCTCTTCCAAAGGCAGTGCGGCACTGGCGTCAAAATCGGCCTTGCGACGACTGCTCCAGGCCCAGATCCAGAGCCCGACGAAAGCAAATAGAGTGACGGCAGTGAGCAGTCCGCGGAAATCGTTAACATCCATCCGTTGTTACCTGCGTGCGCTGCGGTTCGTGCCGAGTTCCTGCAAATAGGCGATCACGGCGTCCATCTCGGTCTTGCCTTCGACCTCACTGGACGCCGCAGCGATTTGCTCGTCGGTGTAGGGATCACCCAACATCTTGAGTGTGCGCAGCTTTATGGTTATCAAATCTGGATCGACCATATTCTGTGCAAGCCACGGATAACCGGGCATATTGGACTCAGGCACGAGCGCCCGTGGGTCGATCAGGTGCAGTCGCTGCCAATCATCCGAATAGCGTCCTCCAACCCGCGCAAGATCGGGACCCGTGCGCTTCGAGCCGAACTGGAATGGCCGGTCGTATACGGTTTCACCTGCTGTCGTGTACGGCCCGTAGCGCTCGGTCTCGCTACGGAACGGTCGAATCATCTGCGAATGACAGTTGTAACAGCCTTCGCGGACGTAGACGTCACGGCCGGCAAGCCGCAGTGCGGAGTAGGGAGCAATGCCCTCATCGGGTTCGGTCGCGTCGGAGCTCAGCATCAGCGGTATCAGTTCGACAAATCCGCCGATGCTGATAGCAAGCACGATCAGGACCATCATCAGGTTTATACTTTTTTCAATAGTTTCATGCCGCATCGGTCCGCTCCTCTACGCCGGGTCCATAACGGCGACAGGCACCGGTTTCTTCTCAGAGACAGTCCTCCAGACGTTGTAGGCCATGATGATCATGCCGCTGAAGAAGACCAGGCCACCGACGAGGCGCATACCGTAGTACGGATACTTCGACGCCAGGATCTCGATGAACGCGTAAGTTAGCGTGCCGTCGGCATTCACCGCGCGTGACATCAGGCCTTCGCCGATGCCAGCGACCCACATCGATACGGCGTACAGCACCACGCCAATAGTCGACGTCCAGAAATGCGCGTCGATGAGTTTGATGCTGTGCATGCTGTCGCGGTTATACAGGCGCGGCAGCAACGAATAGACCGAGCCGATCGTCATCATCGCAACCCAGCCGAGTGCGCCGGAATGCACGTGACCGATGGTCCACTCGGTGTAGTGCGACAGTGCGTTCACAGTCTTGATCGACATCATTGGACCTTCGAAGGTCGACATGCCGTAGAACGACAGCGCGACGATCATGAACTTGAGAATCGGATCCGACCGCAACTTATGCCAGGCGCCCGACAGCGTCATGATGCCGTTGATCATGCCGCCCCACGACGGCGCGAGGAGAACGATCGAGAAGACCATGCCCAGCGTCTGTGCCCAGTCGGGCAGCGAGGTGTAATGCAGGTGGTGCGGTCCGGCCCACATGTACACGGCGATAAGCGACCAGAAATGCACGACGGACAGCCGGTACGAATAAACCGGGCGACCTGCCTGCTTCGGCACGAAGTAATACATCATGCCAAGGAAGCCGGCGGTCAGGAAAAAGCCGACCGCGTTGTGCCCATACCACCACTGCATCATCCCATCGACGACACCCGTATAGATGGTGTATGACTTGGTCAGGGACACTGGCACGGCGAGATTGTTGAAGATATGCAGGACGGCGACCGTAATAATAAACGCGCCGTAGAACCAGTTTGCGACATAAATATGCTTGATGCGGCGCATTCCAATAGTGCTGAAGAACACCACCGCGTATGCGACCCAAACCACGGCAATGAGTAGATCGATTGGCCATTCAAGCTCGGCGTATTCCTTGCCCTGCGTAATGCCGAGCGGCAACGTGACGGCAGCCAGCACGATAATCGCCTGCCAGCCCCAGAACGTGAATGCAGCTAGCTTGTTGAACGCGAGCCGTACGTGACAGGTGCGCTGCACGACGTAGTAAGACGTCGCGAACAATGCAGATCCGCCGAAGGCGAAAATCACAGCATTTGTATGCAATGGCCGCAAGCGGCTGTAAGTCAGGAACGGCAGGTCGAAATTGAGCTGTGGCCACATGAGCTGTGCCGCAATTAGCACTCCGACTAGCATGCCGACTATGCCCCAGACCACGGTCATGATCGTGAACTGACGCACCACCGTGTCATTGTAGGTAGCTGTTGTGTCCAATGGCCGGACCCCTGTTGTGTTGGGCGTAGTGCAGACTTTCGGCAGGCTATCAGCCAATATATCCGAACCGTATACGTGTCGATACGTATGGTGCTATTTATACTGGGCCATCAAGTATAGCGGCTTGCTGCCACGTTATACTTGCCAATTCCAGCGACGTCCATGAACGGATTGATGGGATCAAAGAAACTGAAAGCCAAGGTGTCGGAGGCTTTTTTCCGCACTTTGCTCGAATCGGCACCCGACGCGATGATTATCGTCGACACGACGGGCGAGATTGTGCTCGTCAACGGCCAGACGGAGCGTATGTTTGGCTATGCCCGCGACGAATTGCTCGGCAACAAGATAGAGATGTTGTTGCCTGAGCGCATTCGCAGCTTGCATGTTGAGCATCGCGGCAAATTTTACGGCAGTCCGGGCATTCGACCAATGGGCGCCGGACTGGAGCTGGTCGGGTTGCGCCAGGACGGCAGCGAGTTTCCGGTGGAGATTAGCCTGAGCCCGGTTGAAACTGCCGGCGGTACCTTCGTCTCGAGCGTCATTCGTGACGTTACGAACCGCAAACGAATGGAGCAGCAAATCATCGCGGCACAGGAGGCGGCGGAACGCGCCAACAAGGCAAACAGCGCATTCCTGGCTGCGGCCAGCCATGACTTGCGGCAGCCCGTGCAGGCACTCAGTCTGCTAAACGGCGCCCTGCGACGAACCGTCAAGGATGAGCGCGCACTCGAAATGATCGAGAGCCAGGATCACTCGTTGACGGCGATGACGAATCTGCTCAATTCCCTGCTCGATATCAGTCGTCTCGATGCCGGTGTCGTCACGCCCGAGTTCGAGGAATTTCCGATGCAGCGTCTGGTCGACCGGCTCTCGCCTGAGTTTGCACGGCAGGCGCGGCACAAAGGGCTTGAATTTACTTCGTGCGCATGCCAGTCGATGGTGCGCTCAGACCCGAATCTCTTGAGCGAGATTATTCAAAACCTCGTCGGCAATGCGATTCGCTACACCGAGCAAGGCAAAGTGGCGCTCGACTGCGTTGAGCGCGACGGCCATTGTAGCATCGTAATCGAAGACACAGGCATCGGTATCAGCAAGGATCAGCAGCAGGATATTTTTAAAGAGTTCCACCAAGTCAAGTCGCGTGGTGGCAGCAAGGAGGGGTTTGGACTCGGCCTCGCCATTGTGAAACGGCTCACCGAATTGCTTGGACACAGCATCGATGTCGAATCTGACCTCGGCAGCGGATCCCGTTTCACTGTAAGCATGCCCGTCAGCGGCCGGCTCGGGGAGCATACAGGCGGTGCCGAAGATGGCGAAACGGTCGCCCGGGAATCTGCCAGCGGGCTCATTATCCTGATCGAGGATGACGTTAATGTGGCTAATGCCTGGGGCTTACTGCTCGAAGCAGAGGGCTACCGCGTTGCAACCGCGGCCTCGGCAACGGAAGCGCGCGCGCTGATCAAGCATATCGACGAAACGCCAGTACTCGTCGTCTCTGATTTTCATCTGCTCGACGGCTCGACCGGTGTCGAGGCTGTAACGAATATTCGTAGGCACTACGGTCTGAATATTCCGGCGTTCATTGTCAGCGGTGATACGTCGAAAGTCGTCAAGGACGCGCGTCCGGTCGATAACAGCACCTTGATGAGCAAGCCCGTCAATACGGGCCGACTGCTAGCCGCTGCCCGAATCGCAACGCGAACCGGTGAAGTGCCGGCAGACTAGCCAGGCAACAGCCCGCGACCGCGATGCCTGTCATCCTCATGGCTCGCCCTGCTGCGCTTAACTTCGGATGACAAACATCCCGCTCACGGGCGCTATGTGGTCAGGTACGCGATCCAGCTCCATGGACTTTTTGAAAGGGCGACGCCAACGATGTATGCGAATGCGGCGACGGCGCCGATGAACGCGATCTTTCTGGTCTCGCCGGAGCGGCCGAAGCGAAACGCGACCATGCCCAGCCCGATGTAAGCGATCAACCCGGCGAACTTCGCCAGCAGCCAGGGGTGTTGCAAGGGCGCTATGTTCAGCTCGAGGATCAGCCAGATCGCCGTGCCGAAGAACAGCGAGTCGATGACATGCGGCACGATCCGGG
>Ga0224512_10005358_pt1 | contig 10594 bp, 11 predicted proteins | sample SF_May12_sed_USG_4_FD_169103 | JGI IMG/M metagenome (GOLD analysis project Ga0224512, IMG submission 169103) | Sediment microbial communities from San Francisco Bay, California, United States - SF_May12_sed_USGS_13 | ecosystem: Environmental > Aquatic > Marine > Sediment | place: USA...
TCATCGTTGCGTCGAACATTCGGTCCCCGACTGTGGCCGTTGCAATGATCTTGTACTCGCCGGGCTTCGTATTTGCGGGGATAATTACTGTGCAGTCAAACGATGTTGCGCCTCCCTTTTTGGATATAGCAAAAGATTTCGAGGCCGGACGTACCTTCCACCCCTTGGGAAGCAGAAGGTTCGCCGTGCCCTGTACTGCTTTCTCAGAATTACTTCGAATGTTAAGCGATAAATGTCGCTCGGTTGTTTGAGCACTTCCCGTTACCACGAGCAAATGCTGATCGAGATCTACCGAGACCTTTGGAACCACGTTGAAGTTTCTACGTATTTCGCCGCGGGTGTCGTCTGCATACCTGTATTCGACGGGCTGCCGGTATTCGATCTCAGTACCCTCGATCTCGATATTCACAACTGCGGACATCAGAGCGGGTTGAAAGGGCCGGTTCTGATTCGGCCCGTTTTCCCAACGGTATAGGTAACCGTCGCGCGAACTTTCGAGAAAATACGGTTGTGTCGGTTTGGCAAACTTAGGTATCTCGACGCCAAACGATTTGGTGACACTCGGTGTTTCGCGAAAAAACCTGGCCCGCGGCGAATCATCGGCGGCTCCTGTTTCACCTTCGGTGATATCCCAACCCTCGGGCGTATCGAGATGAATACTCTTTACCGCAATCCCCGAATCATCTGGGAAAAAGACATTCACCAACGCACCGATGACTTCCTCGTCTGCGGCAGTTTCCGAGTTTGTAAGCGCATCGATCTGCAATCCGGCGGAATGACGGATCGCAGCGTCGAACTCTGAGATCTTCGCGCGTATGTCAATGCGGTCCGTTTCGGAGAGCCGCCTTTCTTTGTCGACCAGCTGTTTGAGACTTGCGCGCGTACTCAGCAACACAGCTGTCGCCCCGGCGGGATTCGAAAGCCTGACCTCATAGACCCCTTTTTTGAAATCCTGTTCGATTTTCTGGAGGACATCCGCAACCGCCGGTTGATCGCGGACGAGGCTCCGGTATGAAGTGTCGACACCGTCGAACATACTTTCTTCCGCGCCTCGCACTACAAAATCGCTGTCGAGAAGATTCACCCCCGAAAAACGGTCGCCCTTTAGTTCGGTTCCGCCCTGCTCCTGGGTCTTGTGCTGGCTACGGCCCTGGGCGGCGATCTCGTAATAGCTGCGGCCGATCAGGTGATCGTATTCACCGGTATTCATGCTCAGTGTCGGCGCGTTTGTATCTCGGAACCCCTGTCCGACATAAAACTTGGATACCTTCCAGGCGGGCCCTGCGTCTTTGCATTCGTCGGCGTCGGCCGCCGCTTTTACCGCGATCGGAGCGATATAACCTGCAAACTGGTGCTGGCCGTGACCGTCCCTTGGAGTGCCGCCGAATCTCGGCACGACTACCTGCGGCCTGAATTTTCGTATCGCCCGAACAACATCGCATTTGATGATTTCCTCGTCCCAGTTGCGCTGTGCTTCGGCCAGTGTCTTGGAATAGCCGTAATCGAATGCACGCGTAAACATCTGCTCGGCGCCATCGAGCGTCCGCGCCTGGAGCAACTCCTCGGCGCGTATAACGCCAAGCGCCTCGAAGAGTTCCGGACCGATTACATTTTGGCCGCCGTCACCGCGTGTAAGCGACAAATAGACCGCTCGCGCATTCTCTTTCCGGGCGAGGTACGCAAGCATGTCGGAGTCCTCGTCATCCGGATGCGCGCCAATATGCATGATCCTTTTGGTATTGCCAATCTTCTTGAGCATCTGGCCGAGGCCAATCGCGCCTTGATCGTAAATGGGACGGACTTGCGCCGGGCCCTCAATTGCGGGACTCAAAACCACGGCCAATAATCCACATATTGCTCGCGCGCGGATCCATAGAAATCTGTTCATATTGATATCGGGGAAGAGTTCTGATTTTTTATGAGATTAGCATATCTTACAGGCAGTGGGAGACCGGGTGATCGGTAGAAAGAAGTTCACATTGCCGAAATCTGAATGTCTTAGGGGTGGGTTTTTAATATAGTCTGATCGGCTTACGCATTGTGACCTCTTTATTCCCGAGTCTTTGCTGAGATAAAGCCCGTTTATTCCCCTTTGCATTCCTTGCGAATTAGAAGACCGGTTCACCTGCAATCGAATTCCAGGGCGATCTGTTTCGGAATACCTTATGTTCACAAGCTTGCAAACACATCGTGGTAAAATCCCGAGGCACGTCTGGAAGGGGGATTTCAAGGCTTACTTTCGCAAGCGGTTGTTGAAGAGTTTGAGTTCTCCCTCTTACTTTATGTGCGCCTCGGGATGCTGGTCGCCAACAAGGTTGAGTTGGACTCCGTGCTCGAGAAAAGACTCGGTACCGACGCTATTCCGACCCATTTTAGTTTGGCTGACATGGAATGCCATTAATCAGGGTCTTATTCCTTATAAGGCTCAATATCCCCTGGCGCACGCAGCATTTTGTTGACTTCGTCAAGATGCTGTTCTTCCATGTAGATCATTTCGCGCGCATATTCTTCGAGAATGACCGATTTGCCTTCGACGGACTGCTGCAGTCGATAATAAGCGTCCAGCGTCAGCTTCTCGTGCTCCAGGCTTTCCCGAAGAATGTCACCAATATCATGTTGTTCAGTTTCCAAAAGCGAACCGATCTTTAGCGAAGGGTGTCCTCCCAGCATCGTAACCAGCTCACCGGCCTTTTGTGCGTGCATCAGCCCTTCAGAGGCATTGCTTTTAAGCCAGGAAACTATTGGAATCCGGTTGTATCCGTAAACCATTAGCGAATAATGTGTATATCGAACGACACCCGCCAGTTCGAGTTCCATGATTTCATTGAGTATCGCGATACTTTTCTCGTTCTCGTTCATCAAAATCCCCATCTTGTCGAAAATTATTATCTGAGTATACAGGCTTACTCCGCCTGAATGTAAATGCGGTCAAAGCAACATCTCCATAAGCCCTGTAAACTTCGCGCTCTGCGCATCGCTTAACGGTCTGGCAAAATCATCGGCGCCCCGGCTGAAGGATTCAGAAGCCTCGCCAAAAATTTTCCTGCCGGTTTTTGTAAGTTTAACAAGGCTTACACGTGCGTCCCTTGGATTCGACTCTTTTTCAACGAGTCCGATCTTTTCCATCGGCAAAAGCAGTCTGGTAATACCCGACGCTGTCAATCCCACGCGCTCCGCGAGATCGATCCGCCTCATATTGTCGCCGGGCGAATCAGCCAGATGATACATAACCAGGAATTCCGTAAAGCTGATTCCGTGAATACTCAACTGATTTTCGACCCGTTTTGAAACTCGGGATTGAAGACTTGATAGTTTTATCAAAAGCTGTGCGTTTTGCGATATTGACATAAATTAATATTTCCTTGATCATTAGTTGATTACTCAAGTATCTATCAATGATTAAATTATGTCAATAGAGCTATGAGCTTCGACCCGCTCACGGCAGGCGTCGCCTTCCCCGCCGATCGCTCCGGCGGCAAATTCTCTTGGGATCGCTATCATCCTACTGAGACAACGCGACCGCGACTCACGGGCGGCGAAAAATCGCGGCCTTCACCGCTAAACAGGAAAGAGAATCTTTTTCCGCTATTGGGACCCCCGTTTGGATTGTCAACTTCCTGACAAAAGATCATTCTGAAGGCACCCGATTTCTAAGTTTCAGAATCCATTTCATACATTTGTGGCCGAAATCCACCGGCTCGCAATACATCATCGGGCAACCGCCGACGATACAATTGACCCCGTCTTTTTTGCAGGCTTCAACCGCTTCCTCGGAAACGCTTCCCTTGCCGAACGACCGGTGCATCCAGATCTGGTCGATCCCGGAATCGATGCATTGCCTCACGACATTCGCGGAAACATCGGGGTGGGTCACGATAACTGCGGCCTCTGGTTTTTCAGGCAATGAACCTATGTCCGGATAACACTTTTCACTCTCCACGTTTTCCGCGTTCGGATTGATACCAAAAACGTCGAAACCAGCTTGCTTGAGTTTCCGGTAAATCACGTTTGCAGGCTGATTCTTGTTGCGGGAAACGCCGAAAACCGCAATCGTCTTTTTATCGAGGAACTCCTTTACCTGTTTTGGAAGATTTGTCATTGTTACACCTCTGCAATTTGATCTCTTCTGCCCAGACTTGTACCAAACTTCGCAATTACGATGAGCGCGGGTATCCACAAAACAACCGCGTAAACCGCAAACCAGATCATTTCGTTCGCCGGCGAAACAGCCGGACCGAGCATAACCAGAAATCCGGTCGAACTCGCGTGTGTCAGTTGAGCGAGTAAGAGGCTGCCGGTGTTTCGGTAGATCCAGACCAGCAGGACTCTCATCGCCGTCATCGCTATAAACCACATGAAGATAAAGCGCGGCAGCCAATAAATTCCATGGGCTGCGAAGGAGCCGAGGAAGTCGGCCATCACGTGCCATGATCCGTGGATGAGCGCGAGGACGATCGTCGCGCGCCAAACACCAAAACTCTCCTCCATTTTCGGGTAGGCGAATCCCATCCACCCGGTCTCCTCTACAAAGCCCGCAAAAACCCCGGCGGTAATGCCAAACGCAATAAAGCGCGGGGCAAAGTCCGTTGAGACAATTGCGGCGAGGGAAATAAGAACCAACAGGATCAGAATCGGAAAGATCAGGAGTGCCGCCGCGTACCAGCGCATGCCAACCCGCCATCGGATCATACGGGAAAAGAGCTCGCGGATTCCGTTTCTGCCGTCGCAAAGAAGCGTCATCGCGATTCCCGCGATAAATGGACCGGCGAGCATTATCGGCGCCATCATCAGCGTGTCGTCCAAATCCAGGGGTTCGCCGCGTAGAAATTTTGGTCCTCCAACCAAAAAACTCCCGCCCCATGAAATCAAATAGGCTAGAGCGAAATAAAAAACGAGCGGATATCGTCGAATTACGGATCTGTTGTTCATTTTGATCGTTCCTTTACACAAAAAAGGCGAAATATTACGACAGCTGACAACCCCAAAGTAAGGGCAAACTCCGTGCCTTAATCAGCCAAAAGGGGGTAAGTCTCAACTTTGGAGATGTTTATAAAGTGGATTCGATTCTGTGAGTCGCAAGGTGTGAAATAATCCGCGAAAATATTCGCGAATATCCCGGATTATGGCTCCAATAAACAAAAGATCCCGGACACTCTTTAGTTTTAATTCCTCTCTGTTTTCCAACAGATCTCAAAAAGACACTCTTAATTTCGAATGAATCGATGAGGAAAGTATGTTCCTTTTATCAAAGCGCGTTAGGAGGAACGCCATCGTCTCAATTCCTAAGACGGGAGGTGAAAATCATCGTATCGGAAGAGCCCAATATTGACCGCGAGCGCAAGTAGTAATTCAACCAATGGAAAGGCGTGATGGATTTCGTTCAGTGCCCGGTTCGCCCAAGATCATTCTGCATCTCTGCCGGAACCGGGTAGTCCGGACGCACGACCTGCTTAACGGAATATACCGCCGGAATCGGTGGCTCGCGCCGCGCAGAAATCAGAGCGACCTCCTCTTCATCAGTTTTCAGATCTGCGGGAAGATCAGCGCGCCAATCATCGGGCCACTCTGAGGGAGTGGCGCGGCGAACGATCATCCCCATCCAGCGTTTACGCAGCTCGATCCATTCTTCTGTTTGTGCCGCGCTTTCAGCCGCTCCCGCCGCAGGGCGCAATTCGACATATATTGTTCGGCGAACCCCGGGGCTGCGTTTCGGCGGTGAACCGTGCAGTATCATCATGTCCTGGACCAAAACGTCACCGGCTTTGGCTGGCTGTTCAACGGCACCGGGAATGTCCCAGCCATGCTCTTCCGACAAGCCTTGAATGTCTTGCAGTTCATGCTGCGAGCCGGGAACATACCGCACGCATCCATCATCCGGATCGGCATCGTCCAGATAAATACCGACGTTCAGGTAAGGATATCCCCGCGGATGCGGGGCGCCCTGGTGCCACAGGATTACCGGGTGCGGATGCTGCTGTTTGTAGACGATATCAAACTGAAGGGGCACCACACCCCTACCGCACAATTCTCTGGCGACGGCCATCAATGCCGGGCATGCGAGGAGTTCGAGTACCGGTTCGGCGGCCGTTTCAAGTACATCATCGTACCGCGCAAGACGCGGACCGACGGGATCTTCAAGAACAGCGGCGTTATGCATGGGGTGGCCCGGCCAATACGCTTTCATCGCATCGGCCTCTAACCGGGTCGCTAGTTCGCGCCACTGGGCGAGCAATCCGGGTGGCACGGCGCCGGGCAATAAGGTGAACCCGTCGGACAAAAGCTGCATCCTTTGTTCTTCACTCGTCTCGTATAAATACATGAATATTTCGAAACCCGTACCTAAATCCGGATACCGCAAAACAGAATGCCAAATTCGGATCTAAATGTTCTCCTCCACTTCTCTTTGCTCCCTCACCGTCAAACTGATCAAATACCCCGACAAGACGGTCACAAATGTCCCGACGACATTGAACCAAAGGAATGCGATATCGGTGTAGCGGCTAAAGATCCCGACAGATGCCATACCTATCAACAAACCCAGGAAGGCACCACGGGCACGCGCGCGCTTGACCCCGATCGCGAGCACGAACACGCCAAGCAGCGAGCCGTAGAAATACGAACCGAATGTATTCACGACCTCGATCAGGGACCCGAGATTTGTCGCATAGATCGCGACCACACAGGCGAACAGCCCCCAGACAAACGTCGCCAAACGGCCGAACAGGACATAGTCGCGGTCGGTTCCTTCTTTTTTGAAATGGCGTTTGTAAAAATCAATCGTCGATGCGGTCGCGAGTGCGTTTAGCTCAGACGAGATGCTCGACATTGCCGCGGCGAAAATCGCAGCGATCAGGAGCCCCACCACGCCTATAGGCATATAAGTCAGTATAAACATTGGGAAAACATAGTTTACGTCGTTAAAGCTGTCATTCTTATTCGTCTTTTTGATGAATTCTTTGGCGGCCTTTCGTTTTTCAAGGAACTCTATGTTTTTCCGCAGATACTCTTCCTTTGCCGAAGAATAATCGAGTGCGATTTCCTCACGTCTGACGCCGGAAAAATAAACGGCGGCCTTGTTCCGTTCGGAATGGGCGGTCTTGTACTCATCCTCAAGCTGTTTGTACGCGGCCGGCGCCCTCTTCGCTGCGGCAGTCGCTTCGGCGGCGTTAAAGATCATCGGCGGGGTCTGGAACTGGTAAAAAACAAATACAAGCACCCCGATCAAGAGGATCATGAACTGCATCGGGATCTTCAGCACCGCCGACATCAGAAGCGAGGTTCGACCTTCGTCGACGGATTTTGCGGTCAGATAGCGTTGGACCTGGCTCTGGTCGCAACCGAAATATGAGAGAAACAGAAACAAAGCCGCGATTAGCCCGGACCAGATCGTATATTTTTCGGTCAGGTCAAAACTGGTTTCGATTGTCGTGAGTTTCCCCGACGCACCGGCAAGATGTAGCCCGTCAAACAGCGACACCTGTTCGGGAAAGCCCTGGATTATCATCACGAGGACGACGCCGAGTCCTATGAAGATCAGGATCATCTGTTTGACATCGGTCCAGGTCACGGCGCGTACGCCGCCAAACATCGTGTAAAACGTTGTCGTCAGGCCAATCGCAAAAATCGTCAGGATCTCGTTCCACCCGAGCACGATCGAGAGTATTACCGCCGGCGCGGCGATGATCACGCCGACACCAAGCCCGCGTGACATCAGGAAGAAAAAGCTCGTCAGGGTGCGGGTCTTCAGGTCAAAACGCTTTTCGAGATACTCGTATGCGGTAAAGACCTTGGCGTGGCGATAAAACGGCACGACGGTAATGCAAAGGATCACCATCGCCAATGGAAGCGCATAATAAAACTGCACGAAGCGCATCCCGTCGTCGTAACCCTGGCCGGTGGTGCCGACAAGTGTGATCGCCGAGGCCTGGGTCGCCATAACGGAAAGCCCGACCGCCCACCAGGGCAGACTCCGGTTGGCGAGGAAGAATCCCTCGATGTTGTTGCTTCCTTTTGTAAGGCGGATGCCGTCCCAGATTACGTACGCGAGGTACGCTGCGACGATCAGCCAGTCAAGCCATCTCATTTATCAATTGTCATTCTGACAAAGTCGGGTATTTATTCTTTTCAACGCAAAGGACGCAAAACTCGCGAGGGACGCAATAGATACCACCTTCGTTTTTTCGCGCCGGCAATACCATCTTTCACAAGAACGTTTTGTTTCGCAGAAACGCTTGAATCATTCACTTGGCGATCTTTGCGAACTTAGCGTCCTTTGCGTTGAAAAAACACAAAAACGCTGTTGGTAATGCTCTTTCTTGTCACCTGTCACCTGTCACCTGTCACCTGTCACCTGTCACCTGTCACCTGTCACCCGTCACCCGCACACTCGCACTTTCACTCGCACTTTCACCCGCACTTTCACCCGCACTTTCACTCGCACTTTCACTCGTACTCCGCACTCCCGCTTCCCTTGCTCCACTCCTGAATCCTGAATCCTGAATCCTGAATCCTTTTAAAAGAAATAGTATCTCGCGAAATAAAACATTATCGGCGCGTTAAACAGGAGGCTGTCCAGACGGTCCAGGAGGCCTCCGTGCCCGGGGAGGATGCTCGCCGCGTCCTTCGTCTTCGAACCCCTTTTCATTGCACTTGCCGTCAAATCCCCGCCGACACCAATCAAAGACATCGCAACGGCGAGTGAGACAGAGGCCTGATAAGGAAACTCGGGAAAGAACAGAAGCGTCGACAAAGCCGCAAATCCGATTGCGAGTATAATTCCGCCGACAAAGCCTTCCCAGGTCTTGTTGGGCGAGATCTTCGGAACCAGTTTTCTCTTACCGAATTTCTTTCCGATGAAGTAGGCGCCGGCATCCGAGCCCATCGTCACAAGAAAAAAGTAGAGCAGGATCTTGCTTGAAAGCGAAGTCACTACCGAGTATTCAAACCCGACCCGGATCGCCACCAGGTAACTACCGAGAAAAGCGATCCACAAGACTCCCAACAGCGTCACGCCGACACCGCCAAGCATTTTCGAAAAATCCTTCTGAAAACGGAAGGTCTGGCTGATCAGCAGCGAAATAAGGAAAACGATCGTTGTCGCGGACAGCAATTCCGGCGCTTTGCCGGGCGCGTCAAAGACAAAAGCGATAAAGAACAAACCGGCAAACACGTAGCCCAACGAGGCGTCAGCCTTTAGTTCGAGTTTCTTTGTCAGCGAAAAATACTCGAACAAGCCCGCGATGATCGCGACTGCGACCAGGAACACGAACAGCCATGCGGTCTCCGGATATACGGGCAATATCCACGGCAAGATAATGGACAGGATCAGGACCGGCAGTGCGACGGCGGCGGTTAGTAGTCGTTCCTTCATGATTTGTTATCTCCGGCCTGACTTCGATATTTCGGATAGATCCACTCAACCGCTACTGGATTCTGCTTCTTTTACGCCCCCGTAACGCCGGTCCCTATGTTGAAACTCCAGGATCGCCTCCAGAATTTCCTTGAGCCTGAAATCCGGAAACAGCGTTTTTGTAACGTATATTTCGCTATATGCGATCTGCCAAAGGAGAAAATTCGAAACCCTCAATTCCCCGCTCGTTCGGATCATCAAATCGATCTCGGGAAGGCCTCTTGTAAACAGATGCCGCTCGATGTCTTTCTCGGTCAGCGATTCGGCCGAGCGCCCGGAACGTTCCAAATCCCGGATTGCTCCTTTGCAGGCTTCGACTATTTCCGCCCGCCCTCCGTAGTTGAGCGCGACATTTAGTTTGGTACCGATGTTGTCCTTCGTCTTTTGTTCGGCATTACGTATTTCTTTTTGAACATCCGTTGCCAGCCCGTCGATGTCGCCTATCGCACGAAAGCATATTTGGTGCTCGTGTACCTCATCTATCTCTTTGTGAATATAGTACTTCAGCATCTCCATCAAACCAGAGACCTCATCCTGAGGCCGCTTCCAGTTCTCGGTGGAAAACGCATAAAGCGTCACCGCTTCGATCTCGAGCCGCGCAAACGTGTCGAGGATCGCCCTGACGGATTCCGCCCCTTCACGATGCCCGTAAAGCCGCGGTTTGTTGCGGAGCTTCGCCCAACGGCCGTTGCCATCCATGATTATCGCGACATGTTTCGGAAGCCGGTTTAAATCAATTTCGGCAAGGAGCCTGGCTTCCTTTGTGTCGGGGTCTAAGACTTGTTCAAAATTCTTGTGCAATTTGCTAATTGATAGTTTGTTCTTCTTTTCGACTCAAGTTCCGAAGCGAGATTTCCGCGACCGCATTCAAATTTATGGGGCCGTAAATGTGAGGAAACAGCTCGTCGTCCGTGGCTTTTTCGAGTTTTACTTCCGCGTCGATTTCCGAAGGATCGATCTCCAGTATGACGACCGATTCCGCATCCGAATAATACCTTTTGAGGACTCCATCGAGCTGTTCTAGAAAGCTGCAGTGGATGAAGCCTTCGGTCTGAAGACTCTCCGCGGTGTATTGATCTTTACCGTCGAAGCTATTCCAAATCTCCGACGTAACCACATGAAATATGTTATTCGTAATAGACCTCTTTCAGGGTCAAGCCATTCGCAGGGGCGGTTGCGCCGACC
>Ga0224512_10005359_pt1 | contig 10593 bp, 8 predicted proteins | sample SF_May12_sed_USG_4_FD_169103 | JGI IMG/M metagenome (GOLD analysis project Ga0224512, IMG submission 169103) | Sediment microbial communities from San Francisco Bay, California, United States - SF_May12_sed_USGS_13 | ecosystem: Environmental > Aquatic > Marine > Sediment | place: USA: California...
ATCCAACTCGTGCCAGCGGGCGTTGAGCCCCTCGGCCGTGCGCCGCTGATGCGCCTCGCCGGGCTTGCCGGCCTGGCGGCAGAAGACCACCGCGGCGTCCCAGTCCTGATCCCAGAATTTTTCCAGCACCACGGGTTCTTCCGAAACGCCCAGCGGATGAAGGGTGGAGCGGTCGGCGGCCCATTGGGCGAGCTCCTCGTCCATGTCGAGGCGGAAGCGGTCCAGCCGCGCCTCTCGGGTGGGGCCGGCGGCGTGCTCGGTCTTGACCTGGCCGGTGCCGCTGACGATGTCGCGAATGCGCTCGCCGTGCTTGAGCGCCAGGGCATCTGCGAACACCAGCCGGGAGATGCGTTCGCGGGCGAGCTCCGCCGTCTTGGCCAACATCATGCCGCCCGAAGACGCGCCCACCAGGACCACGTCGCGCAAGTCTTCGGACCACAGGAAGCCCGCCAGTTCTTCCGACTGGGTCTCGGTGGTGATGCCGGGCCGCGCCTGAAAGGCGCGTTCGCCGCAGCCGTCGAGGGAGGGCGCGAAGACCAGATGGCCGGCATCGCGCAGCCGCGTTGCCACCGGTTTCCAGATCCAGCCTCCCTGGTAGGAGCCATGAATGAGCAAGAACGTGGTCACGATGAGTCTCCCGTTTTTGCCGGCACCGCGAAGCGCTGTCCCCGGCCGGTTGCTTTGGTTTACGGCCCTATTGCGCCGCTCTGACTGGGAATTCCGTCATGCGGCAGTCGACGCCGTTGGCGGCGAGCGCGTCCAGGAACATCGGGTGGATGCGTGGATCCTGATCCTCGAATTCGACCTGCCCCCCGCCGTCCTTGACGCTGACATCGACGCCCAGCTTGTTCTTGTGGTTGCGCTCCGTGAAGGGGAAGCGGCTGTTGCCGATGGCGCTCGCCATGTAGCGCGCCGGTTGGGAGCCGGTGTTGAAGTGCTGGTGATACATCTGGTCCGGCGGCGCGAACATCCAGCCGTCGGTCCAATCGACGCGGACGAAGTCATCGTCGCCTTCGTACCACAGCAGCGAGAACCCCACCCCGTCGACGATCATGACATGGTAATCGGGCCCGTGCCGGTGGGCCTTCTTGTAGGTGCCCACCGGCATCAGGGATTCGTGGGCATGCATCATGCCTTCGCCGAGGATGAACTGCAGGGTGGCGCTGCCCTTGCCCCGTTTGGGATTGTCGAGCAACTCCACCGCCGCCATGTCGGGGACGAAATTGGTCTCCCACATCACCCGGCCGCGCGGGGCTGGAATGAACTCGCCCGATCCCGTCAGGTAATCGGCGGACACCGCGCGGTCGGCGAATGGATAGTCGTTGGCGAAGATGAAGTCCGCATTGCGGAACAGTTTCATCATCACGCAGCAGTTGTTGGTGCTGGCGAGCCGGGCGGGCTGCGATCCCGATCCGTTGAAATGCTGGTAGCGGCAGTTCAGCGGCAGGGCAAACAGGCTCTTGGGCCCCCATTCGAAGCTGTGTTTCCCCCCGTCGCCGGTTTCGATCGTCGTGCTGCCTTGGCCCTCCAGGACGTAGACCACTTCTTCATAAAGGTGGCGCTGGGGCGCGACCTGGCCGCCCGGCGGCAGCAGGAGCACGAAGACGGAAACGAAATCGCCGCGCCCTTTGAGATGCACGATCGACCCGTCGACCCCGAACCGCGCCCAGGGGGCGACCGGGGCATGCAGGACATCGACGCCAAAATCCTCGATCACCGGGATGCCTTCTGCCGCGGTCCATTCGAGATAAGGATCGCGCAGAAATACCGCTTCCTTGGTGGCCTTGGTGTCTTCGATCTTGAGGATCATGCCGCCTCTCCCATTCTTGGTCTTGTCCCGCCGAATTGCGCCCTTGGTATCATACACCCCGTGGGTCTCGTCGCATCACGTCGCGCGCACCGGTTCGGCGAACAGCGCGTCCACATCCGGCCGCGCGGCAATCAGGCCGATGTCCTGGGCGTATTCGGCGAAGCGGGCGATATTGGCGCGGTTTGCCTCAAGCCCCACGGGCCAAAGATTGCCGCCGAGCGCCTCCGCTTCCGCCTCCGCGTCGTGACGCCCCCAGGCCAGGAGCGACCAGGCGGGGTCCGCCGCATAGCCGGCCGCGATGGCGTCGGCTTCCGCGAACATGGCGGTCAGGGGCAAAAGCAATTCCGGAGCCTCTGCCGACAGCTTCGCGCTGACTGCCATCAGATGCATGATCGGAAAATAGCCTTTTTCCCCGAAATAGGCGCGTTCCGCCGCCTTTGGGTAGGGAAACAGGCGGCGGGCGGGCGTCGTGCCGGTGGCCACAGCATGGGGTGGACGGGGCAGAAGGAAGGCATCGATCTCGCCGCTGGCCAGCAGGACGCCCAGCTCCTGGCGGCGGCCGGTACAGCATGGATCGAGCGGCGGCGCCTTGGCGCCGGGGAAATCGAGCATCTGCGATGACGTCGGGCACCAGATGATGTCCTCCCACGGGGCGCCGTATGCGAACTTGAGGTCGCCCAGCGCCAGCACCGACAGGGAGGTTTGGAAGGAATTCACGGCGATGCGCCGGCCGATCAGCTGGTGCGGGGCGGTCAGGCCCGAATCCGGGTGGACGAAGATCTGACTTTGGCTGAACAGCCTTCGGGGGAAGACCGGCAGGGCGGTGATGTCCAATCCACGGTCGCGCGCCATCAGGTAAGCGGAAAGACCGAATTCGCAGAGATCGAATTCGTCGTCGATCAGCATGCGCCGGTTGCGGTCCTTACCGTCGCGCAAAGGGGTCGTCGCGCCGACCTGGCGGATGTCGAGCGCAATGCCCTCCGGCGGGCGTATCGTGCCGTCATAGAATGGAAGGTAGCGGTCGTAGCGCTCTATGGCGACGGTCAGGGTCCGCATCGCACTCCCAGTCGGAATGCCCGAATGCGCCGGTCAGTCGAGGGCGTAGAGCCGCCGCGCGTTGCCGCTCAGGATCTTCTGGGCTGCCCCGTCCGGGATATCGGGATTATCGCGGATGGCCTGGAAGGCATCGAGGTCCGCGGCGTGGTCGCTATGGCCGTAATCGGTGCCCACCACCAGGGCATCCTCGCCGGCATATTTTAGGATATAGGGCACGTCGTCGTCCGCCTGGCAGGTGATGAAGACGTTGCTTTCCGCGAACAGGTTGCTCGAAATTTCGCGGTTCAGGAGGTCGCGATAGCGCACTTTGAGGTCCTGGTAGACCATCGGCACCCATTGGGCGCCGGCTTCGACGAAGCCCCAACGGACGTCAGGGAACATCGCCGGGATGCCCTTCATCATCAGGCCGTGGAACGCGGCGACCACGGGAAAGCGGAATTCCACCATGCCGCCGGAGCCGCGGAAGATCTGCTCGTAGCTGAAGCTGTTGTATCCGGCATGGACGCAAATCGCCAACCCCAGCTCGCCGGCCCTCTCAAAAAGCGGAAAGAAATAGGGATCATTCAGGAAGCGGTCCTGTTCGAGGCCGTGCATCAGTACGCCGACGGCGCCGTTGTCGCGGGCGAAGGCGAGCTCGTCGGCAGCCTTTTCGATCTGTAACACCGGCGGCACCGCGACCCAGCGGAGCCGACCCGCACCCTTTTTCCAGATCTCCGCCATCCAGCGGTTGTAGGCACGGGTCAGCGCATATTCCATCGCCTGGCTACGGGTGAAAGGATGAAGGAACAGGGACGGGAAGATGACCTGGACGTCTACCCCCATTTGGTCCATGTGGGCGACCCGCGCGCCGACATCTTCCAGGTCACGTTGGCTCTTGTCGATCTGAACGTTGATATTGCTTTCCAGGGCGCGCACGCTGTTATCGATCAGCCAGTAGTGGCTCCAGACATTGCCTGCGAGCCCATGGCGTTCATTGCCGTACACCTGCTTGACCATGCGCGGCGTGAACTGCCGCTCGCTTTCTTCCAGATGCGCCCAGGTCGCCGGTGTCTCGAACACATGCGCATCGGCATCGATGGTTCCCATCCCTGTCTCCTTGTCGTTCCGGGCCTGACCCGAGCGGAGGCCGGCGCAGGTCCTTGGCGGTTCCCGCCATGTTAGTCCAAATGCCAAAGGAAGGAAGCGTCCAGGCGAGGCGGGCGCTCGGCCGCCCCGGCGCCCAAGAACGGTGGCGAACGGGCAACGAGACCGATATGTTGTGGTGCCAAATGGGGGGTGAAAGCGGATGGGGGACGCCGGGACCATCGACCAGCTTCTGGCGGCGGGCAATACCGTGTCTGTGATCGAAGGCCGGCAAAGGGTGGCGATCGGCCATCTGGAAGAGGTCGCCTACCGCGAGGGATTCTTTGACTGGGGCGGGCTCGATGCGCTGGCCGGCGGCGAACTCGCCGCCCTGATCCACGATGATCGGATCGACATCCTGATCGATCTCTCCGGCCATAGCGGGCGTAACCGCCTGCCCATGTTCGCTTTCAAGCCCGCCCCGGTGCAGGCCAGCTGGCTGGGCCTGTTCGTCACCACCGGTGTTCCCGGCATGGATTACATCATCGCCGATCCCCATCTGGTGGCGGCGGATGAAATACCCTATTTCACCGAACAGGTCTGGTCCCTCGCGGAGAGCTGGTTCTGCCTTTCGCCCCCGGCCTTCGACGTTGACTCCGGGCCCCTGCCGGCTCTTTCCGGCGCCGGCGTGACCTTCGGCTGCTTCAGCAATCTGAGCAAGGTCAGCGACCGTGCGGTTTCGGCATGGGTGGGGTGTTGCAGGAGGTTCCGGGCGCCAGGCTGTTCATGAAAGCCAAGCAACTACACGAGCCGGTCGCGCGGGAGGCCACCCTGGCGCGGTTCAAGGCTCATGGAATCGGGCCGGAGCGGCTCTTGCTGGAAGGCAGCGCGCCGCCGGAGGACTATTTCAAGGCCTATCGGCGGGTCGATATCGCGCTCGACCCCTTTCCCTACCACGGCGCGACCACCAGCCTGGATGGCCTGTGGATGGGGGTTCCCATGGTCACCCTGCGGGGCGAGCGGGTCGGCGCCCATTTGGGGGAGAGCATCGCGCATGCGGCGGGGCTCGCTGACTGGATTGCCGGGGACGAAGATTCCTACGTCGCGATCGCCGCGGGAAAGGCCGCAGACCTGGAGGCTCTAGCCTGCTTGCGCGCGGGCCTGCGGGCCCGGGTACTCGGAACCTCCTTGTTCGATGGCGCGCGCTTCGCGCACCAGTTCGAGGATGTGCTGCGCGGCATGTGGCGGAGATTCGCCGAGTGATGCCGGTTCCTTTGCCGGCGTGCAGGTGCGAGGCCAAAGGTTTCGGCGGCGATTCAGCGCAATGGGGAGTAGACTGCGGTTTACGCGGCGTCGCCCATCCCGGGCCCGCTACCCTCGGATGCGCTTCCCCATGATCCTGCCCTCATCCTGCCGCCGGGGCGCCCGGCCATGAAGATTCCCGGCGGTTTCGACTCCCTCAGGGACTGCTTTGCGATCCGGGATTTCCGGCTTTATTTCATCGGCAACATCGCCCATGGGCTGGGTGTCTGGGTGCTTCGGGTCACCATGGGCTGGCTCGCCTGGGACCTGACCCAGTCCACCGCCTGGCTCGGCGGCATCGCCCTGGCGGAAACGGCGCCGACCATGGCGTTGGCGCTGATCGCGGGCACCGTGGTCGACCGCATCGACTACTTCAAGCTGCTGCGGGCCTGTCAGGCGTTTTCCACGGTGTTCGCGGCCACCCTGGCAGTCCTGACGTTGACCGGGTTGATCAGTATCTGGCTGATGTTCTTCCTGACCCTGTTTCGCGGCGCCATGCTGGCCTTCAACCGGCCGTCGCGGATGGCCTTGGTCTATCCCCTGGTGGGGCGCGATCTGATGCCCTCGGCGCTCGCCATCAGTTCCATCATCTTCAACGGCGCGCGCTTCGTCGGCCCCGCGATCGGCGGGTTCATCATCGTCGCCGCCGGGACCGGATGGGGGTTCGCGGCGGCATCGGGGCTGCTCTGCATCTACACCATCGTGTTGTCGCTGATGCGGATCTCCATAGAGCCGAAGAAGCGCGAAAGCCCGTCCATGCTGTCGGAAACCAAGGAAGGGCTTGCCTACATCGTGGGCCACGGCGGCATCCGCATGCAACTCATGCTCTTGGTCGTGGTGGGATTGTTCGCCAAGCCGGTGACCGATCTCTTGCCGGGCTTCGCGGGCCAAGTCTTCGCGAGCGGTGCCGACGGACTTGCCATGCTGCTCAGTGCCCATGGCATGGGCGCGACGATTGGAGCCATATGGATGGCGGCGCGGCCGTCGGGAATCGCGGGGATGACACAGATCACCATCGCCAGCCTGCTGTTCCTGGCCGGTGTCCTCATGTTGTTCGTGGCGACAGATATTTTCTGGTTGGGGATGCTCTTTTCGGGCCTGCTGGGGTTGGGTTTCATCGCCCTTTCGGTCGCCAACCAGACCTTGATCCAGTCGGCTGTCGACCCCGCCCTGCGGGGCCGGGTGATCAGCGTTTACGGATTGATCCTCCAAGGTATCCCGTCCCTCGGCGCATTGATGTTGGGAGGGATCGCGGAGCATGTCGGCCTGCGCGCGCCCGTCTTCATAGGCGGCCTGATCTGCCTCGGCGCCTGGTTCGTTGCTTGGCGCCGTCGCGAGACCCTGGCGCAAAGCATGGAGGCGGAACCCGCCGGCGGCTAGACCGCCAATCGGCCGGAACAGCGTCTTGCGGGCCGCTATTCGGCCAGGTGTTCGGCGCGAAAGACGGAATAGGAGACCGGATTCTCCTCTCCGCCCGCATCGATCCAAAGGTCGAACACCACTTCGCCCGCCGGCGTGACTTCCACCAGGCGGGCGCGGCCGAAGCCGGAATCGTTATCGCCCGATGGGATGCCGTCGACCGTCGCCACCCCGCCATAGGTGATGAAGGTGTTGCCGGTTTCCGGCAGACGCTTGGCGCCTCCCTGGAAGCAGGCGAACAGCCGCTCACCCGGGGCCTCGCCGTAGGACCAGATCTGTGCCACGGTGCCGGCGGCCTCGTCGACCGCGAATTCCACCGCTCGGCTGAAACATTCGGCATCGGGCATCTTCGGGTCGAACGGCACGGCCCGGTGATTGCCGTTGTCGAAACACATCACGGTACCCGACGGCGTGATCGAGCAATCATGCTGGTGGTACTGCCAGTCGAATTGGCCCTTCGGCGCGAGCAGCCTTTCCGCCCAAGGACTGCGCCAATTCTTGGGACTTCCCAGGATCCATTTCAAGGCGCCGCTGGCCCGGTCGATCTTGACGATGCAGTCCTGGGTCCGCAGGGACACCAGGATCGAATCGTCATTGGGGTCGTGGCAGGCGCAGTTGGCATGGGCCCAGTCGTTGCTCTCCGGCCATTCGCGGTTGACCGCGGTGGTCCGGCGGCTGCCGTAGCAGATGCGATAGGGGTCGAGGATATCCAGCATGTGCCATTGCGCCACGATGCGCCCGTCGAGGGCGACCTCGGCGATGATGTCGCCGATCACTTCCGCCGTCTCCCGTGGTGCCGCGGGGTCGGTGTCGCTGCCCGGCCAGTCGGGGAATCGGCGCAACTCGTTGCTGAGCACCAGCAGGTTGCCATCGGGCAGGGTATCGAGGGTGTGGTGGACGCGGCCGATATCGATGGCGATGCTCCCCGCGGGCGGCTCCTTGCCCGCGAATTTCCCCGCCGCATGCCAGCGCCTGAGAATCTCGCCGCTTCGGTTCATCTCCGTGATGGTGCCGGCGCCGGGCTGGTTGAAGAAGATATGCCCGTTCGGATGCAGGCGGACGTCCTGGGTCGGAGCGTCGAATCGCCGGTTGAGCGCAATCTCGCCCGCGCGGTCGATGCCGATGATCCAGCCGGCCTTGAGGGTGTCGCGCTGTGCCCCGGCGGGCCGGATGTTGAACAGCATGATACCGGGCTCGCGGCGGGCGGCATCGCAGGTCACGAGGCGCATTGGCGGAAGGGGGGCGGACGTCATCGGTTTTCCTCCGGCCCTTCATCCAGGGCAGTTTGTTCCAACTGGCGGCGGGATTCGATCAACTGCCGCGCCGCATTATCGGGTACGCCGGCGCCGACGAGGACCAGTTCACTCAGCTGCAGGCTGGCTTCAATGGTTTCCGGGATCACATGGGTCGCGCCAAGGGCGATCAGGCGCGCCGCATGGGCGCCATCCCGGGCGCGGGCATAGACCGGCAGATCGGGGCAATTGCGCCGGGCCGTGGTCACGACATGTTCCGTCGCGGTGGCATTGTCCATGGTTACCACCAGGGCGGCGGCGCGATCCACGCCGACCTTGCGAAGGATGTCGTCCTGGCGGGCATCGCCGTAGAAGACGCAGGCCCCCGATTTGGAGAAGCCGGCCACCAGGCGGGTGTCCAGGTCCAGCGCTACGTGGGAAATCCCCTGGGCGTCGAGGATTTCGCCGAGCATCTGCCCGACCCGGCCGTAGCCGACCACCACGATGTGGTCCGACATCTCTTCGGAGACCGCCTCCGCACCTTGCGCGTCCAGTGCGGCGCGGCGCTCCACGGAAGCCGCGATCCGCCGGGCGAGGGAGGCGACGAAGGGCGTCGCCACCATGGTCAGGCCCGTCACGATCAGCAAGAATTGGGCGGTGTCCGGCGGGATCAACCCACCCGTGGCGCCCAGGCCGATAACCAGGAAGGCGAATTCCCCGCCTTGGCCCAGCAGCAACGCGCTTTCCAGCGCCACCGCGTGGGGCCGGCCGAAGACCCTGGCGACGGCGTAGAAGATCGCGCCCTTGACCGCGAACAGGCCGACCACCGCGGCGATCAGCCAGAACGGGCGCGTGATCAGCTGCCCCAGGTCCACCCCCATTCCGACCGAAACGAAGAAAAGGCCCAGCAACAGGCCCTTGAAGGGCTCGATATCAACCTCGATCTGGTGGCGGTATTCGGTTTCACTGAACAGCAACCCGGCAAGGAACGCCCCAAGGGCAAGGGATAGGCCCGCCTGCTGCGTGGCAATGGCGGTAGCGATGATCACCAGCAGCACGGCGGCAAGGAACATCTCCCGGCTCTCGCGGCTGCCCACGAAACGGAAAAGCGGCCGCACCACCATGCGGCCTAGGATAAGGATCACGACGATGGCCAGGACCGCGCCACCGAATGCGGTCGCCAGGGCACGGATTTCCGAGCCTTCGGTGCCGGAGCCGACGATGCCGAGCAGCAGCAGGATGGGCAGCACCGCGAGATCCTGAAACAGGAGAACCGCAAAGGTGGTCTGGCCGACATTGGTGCCGAGCCGCCGGTGTTCGGTTAGGATCTGAAGGACGATGGCGGTCGATGAAAGGGCGAAGGCGGCCCCCACAACGATTGCCGCCGCGGCGCTGCTGTCGAACAGGGAGGCGATCGTGGCCACCGCGGCGCCGGTCACGATCACCTGGACGCCCCCCATTCCGAAAACGCTGCGGCGCATGGCCCACAGCCGGTCGAGGGAAAGCTCCAGCCCGATCATGAACAGCAGGAACACCACGCCGAGTTCCGCGAGCGTCCGCACGCCTTCGATATCGTCGATCACAATGTAGGCCAGCCACGGCCAGTCCCCGGAGAAGCGCGCCAGTCCATAGGGACCGATCAGCAGCCCGGCAGCGAGGAAGCCCAGAACCGGGCTGATCTTCAGCCGGTGCAGGAACGGCACCAGGAGCCCGGCGGCCACCAGGAACACCACGACTTCGCGAAGGTTCAGCGCTTCGGTGTGCACGGCGTTCTTTCCCGATGATCCATTGCGGGGCCCTTCGTTTGCTGAGGGATTGTGGCGGCTTCGCGGGCCCAGGGCAATGTGCGGTACTAGGGGCGGAAATGCCAACGCTTGGTCAGCCCCACGGGGCGGCGGGCAGTTGTTGCCATCACTGGTGGAAGCTTACTGGCGATGGGGTATAAAGGGCGATGCTTCCTACCTCTTGATGCTGGATCAGAATGCGACGGGAACCGTTCATCCAGGAGATCAAGCTGCGCCGGGACGAGGTGCCGTCTTTCGACGCCTATCCCTTCAGCCTTCCCGCTGTGCGCCATCTTGACAGTTTACCCTTGCATCCGGCAGTGACTTTCATCGTTGGCGAGAACGGGTCAGGCAAGTCGACATTGCTGGAGGCCATCGCCATCGCCTGGGGCTTCAACCCGGAAGGGGGCACGAGGAACTTCAATTTCGCAACTCAGGCCACCCATTCTGACCTGAACCGTTATCTGAGGCTGGTGCGCCGCCATCACCGCCCCAAGGACGGCTTCTTCCTGCGGGCGGAGAGCTTTTATAACGTTGCGACCAATATCGATGAACTGGATTCGGAATTCTCCTTTGGGCCGCCGGTGATCGAATCCTATGGCGGAACTTCGCTGCATGCTCAGTCCCATGGCGAATCCTTCTTCGCCGTCTTCAGCAACCGTTTCCGGGGCGAGGGACTATATATCCTCGACGAGCCGGAAGCCGCACTATCACCGACGCGACAGATGGCGATGCTGACCCGCCCTCACGAACTGGTCGGAGCCAAGTCCCAATTCATCATCGCGACCCATTCCCCGATCATTATGGCCTACCCCGGAGCCACCATCTATTCATTGTCTGAAGATGGCATCGACCCGGTAGCCTATGAGGAGACCGAGCACTACCGGGTCGCCAAGACCTTTCTCGGTGATCACAAGAGGATGCTGGC
>Ga0224512_10005360_pt1 | contig 10592 bp, 6 predicted proteins | sample SF_May12_sed_USG_4_FD_169103 | JGI IMG/M metagenome (GOLD analysis project Ga0224512, IMG submission 169103) | Sediment microbial communities from San Francisco Bay, California, United States - SF_May12_sed_USGS_13 | ecosystem: Environmental > Aquatic > Marine > Sediment | place: USA: California...
GCCAACCCAGAGATCGGACACCCGGTCTTCGACCGAGACGCTGAGCACCACCGTCGACGGGTCGAGGCCACCGTTCTCGTTTCCGAAGCACTGGGCGACAACGGCGTCGACCGCGGCTTCGAGGTCACCACCCGGCACGGAGGCGAAGCCCCGCACCACGAACCGTACATCCTCGGGTGCCTCGGCCAGGATGACCTGCTGAACCCGATCGATGTCGACCGTGCCGCTCGTGTCGACGACCAGCTGGTCGCAGGCAAGCGGATCCTGGGCGGCGGCGGGGGCGATCGGCCCGACGAGGACCATGATCACGGCGGCGGCCAAAGCGGCGAAGGTCGTCGATCTGCGCCACGATCCAACCCGAGATCCCGGGCCGGCCTCCGAAGATTTCGCCATGACTGTCATTCGGTCACCCTTACGGTTCCGTGCGCCGCGTACTACCGGGTGGGAGCCAGCACCGCACCTAGAAACGATAACAAAGTGCGACGCAACCCGGCGGCGGTGCGCAGATCGAGGCGCATACCCATGGCCCGCAGGAGTTCGGAGTCGGCGACAACACCGGTCACGACCGCGTAAGCCGACACGAGAATCAACCTCGGATCGCCGAACTGGAACAGGCCGGCATCCATGCCGTCCTCCAGGGCGATGATGGCCCGATCGACGAGCGGTTGCAGCAGATCGAGCGCGCTCTCGGACCACGGCGAGCCCAGGCGGGCGATCTCCCGGAGCACCCCCAACAGCTCCGGTCGACGAACGGCGAGACCGAAGCTGGCCCGCACCACCGCCTGGACCGACGGCCACCCCGCCTCCACGCCGGTGACCGCGTCCTCGAGTTCGGCGGCCAGATCCTCGGCGGCTCGGGCCAGCACGGCCTCGATGAGCCCGCCCTTCGACCCGAAGTGGTAGAGGATCGTCTGTTTGGTGACACCGAGCTCGGCGGCCAGCAGATCGAGGGAGGTTCCGGCCACACCCCGCTCGGCGAAGGCGACGGTCGCCGCCCGCAATGCTCTATGCTGAGTTGTCACTTACCAAATGGTAGACAGCCGTCCGGCTATCGGCACAGCGTACGAGGAAACGGTGACGGACAAGACAGAAACCGTAACGGTGAAACAGTGACGGGGAATCAGTGATGATCGCAACCGAGCTAGCGGGCAAACGAATCGCCATCACCGGAGCAACCGGCTTCCTCGGCACGGCTCTGGTCGAGCGGCTGCTTCGGGGCGCGCCCGACTGCCGCCTCGTGCTGCTCGTACGGGCCGGGAAGCGGTCGTCGCCCTCGCAGCGGGCCCGCCGGGAGATCTTCCGCAACAACGCGTTCGACCGTCTGATCTCCGAGCTCGGCAAGGACGAGTTCTGGGCCGCGGTCGACGAGCGGGTCACGGTGATCGAGGGCGACGTCTCCACCGACGGTCTCGGCCTCGACGAGGAGGGCCAGGCCGCACTGGCCGACTGCGACATCGTGATCCACTCGGCGGCCACCGTGAGCTTCGATGCCCCACTCGACGGCGCCGTCGAGGTGAACCTCCTCGGACCCACCCGGATCGTCGAGACGCTGCACGACCTCGACGTCAGCCCCCACTTCGTGGCCGTGTCCACCTGCTACGTCGCCGGCAACCGGCGCGGCCCGGCCCCCGAGCAGCTGCTCAGCGACAGCCCGTTCCACATCGACGTCGACTGGCGCAACGAGGTCCGAGCCGCGCGCCGGACCCGGGCCGATTTCGACGCCGACTCCCGATCGGCCGATCGTCTCGAGGAGTTCCGCAAGCGGGCTCGACACGAGCTCGGGGCGGCCGGCACGCCGCTCCTGGCCGCCAAAACCGAACAGCTCCGCCAGCGGTGGGTCAGTGATCAGCTGGTCGAGGCGGGGCGGGCTCGAGCCGCGTCGCTCGGTTGGCCCGACGCCTACGCCTACACGAAGGCCCTGGGCGAGCGGGCACTCGACGAGTCCCGGGGAAACGTGCCGGTGTCGATCGTGCGCCCGTCGATCATCGAATCGGCCTGGTCCGAACCGGTCCCGGGCTGGATCAAAGGCTTCCGGATGGCCGAGCCGATCATCATCAGCTACGCGCGGGGTCTGCTGAAGGAGTTCCCCGGCGTGCCGGAGGGCGTCATCGACGTCATCCCCGTCGATCTCGTGGTCCACGCCATCATCGCCGTGGCCGCGCACGGCCCGTCCGAGGACGGCTCGATCACAATTACGCAGGTGGCGTCCGGTACACGGAACCCGCTGCACTATCGACGCCTGGTCGATCTGGTCAGCTCCTGGTTCACCGAGAACCCGCTGTACGACCGCAAGGGCCAGCCGATCGCCGTGCCCGAATGGTCGTTCCCGGGCCGTGGGGCCGTCGAACGGCAGCTCGACCGGGTGCAGAAGAACCTCGACCGGGCCGACAAGGCGCTCAAGCTCCTTCCGCTGCGGGGCAAGCAGGCCCTGATCAACGCCGAGGTCGAAGGCAAGCGCGACGAGGTGGCGCGAGCTGTCGGCTATGTGAAGATCTACGGAGCCTACGCCGAGTGCGAGGCCCTGTACGGCGTCGACAACCTGCTCGGCCTCCACCAGTCGCTGACCGAAGCGGACCAGGCCGACTTCGGGTGTGACCCGGCGGCGGTCGACTGGGACACCTACGTCTGCGATGTTCACCTCCCGTCGGTCGTCGAACACGCCAGGGTGAAAACGACCGGGGAGCGCAGCGACCCCGACGCCCGCGCCCGGCGCCTCCGTAAACGGGTCCTGGCTCCCGAGCGGCAGCTGGCCGCGTTCGACCTCGAGAACACGATCATCGCTTCCAACGTGGTGTTCAGCTACGCCTGGTTGGCCACCCGCAACCTCGGCCCGGCCGACCGGATGCGATTCACACTCAAGACGCTGGGCGAGGCCCCGGGGCTCCTGGCTCTCGACCGCCGCGACCGCACCGACTTCCTCCGCCACTTTTACCGCCGCTACGACGGTGCATCGGTGGCCGAGATGGAGCGGCTCGGCCCGGAGCTGCTGGCCGACCACATTCTCATCAAGGCCTTTCCGGCGGCTCTGCGGCGGGTTCGGGAGCATCGCCGCCTCGGACACCGCACCGTGTTGATCACCGGCGCCCTGAACCTGGTCGTCGACCCGTTGGGACCGCTGTTCGACGACGTGATCTGCGCCGAGATGTCGCAGCAGGACGGCCACTACACCGGCGAACTGCTGGCCGTTCCCCCGACCGGCGAGGTCCGGGCCCAGGCGCTGCGCGACTACGCCGAGGCCAACGACATCGATCTGGCCGAGTCGGTGGCCTACGCCGACTCGTCGTCGGATCTGCCCCTGCTCGACGCCGTCGGGTTCCCGGTGGCGGTCAACCCAGAAACCCGGCTGGCGTCGATGGCCAGCAAGCGAGGCTGGCTGATCGAATACTGGTCGAAAGCCGATGGTTCGAGCGACAAGATCCTGCCGCTCGGCCCTTTGCCGGCGTTGCGGCGCAGCAGAAAATGATCCCGGGGCGAAGCCGGATTCGGTGTCTGAAGTTGCCGTCCGAAATTGCTGTACGTTTGAGGATTCAGTGAGGAAAAACAAACCGGTAGTCAATCCCCGACCGGGCTTCGTGCTCGAGGTCGATCGTCAGACGCCACCGATCCTGTTCCACCACGGCGAGGGGTTCCGCCTCGAGAAGCTGCCGGTGGGGCGGTCCCGGGTGGTGTATCCAGGCGAGCCGCTGCGCGGGCTGGCCGATCCCGACGGCGCCATTCGCGACGCCCTGCTCAACCCGATCGACGACGACCCGCTGCCGTCGCTGTTGACACCGGGTATGAAGCTGACGATCGCCTTCGACGACATCTCGCTGCCGCTGCCGCCCATGCAGCGCCCCGACGCTCGTCAACGGATCATCGAGGCGGTGCTCGACATGGCGGCCGAGGCCGGCGTCGACGACGTCCACCTCATCGCCGCCCTCTGCCTCCACCGCCGCATGACCGACGCCGAGTTGCGGCACGCCGTCGGCGACCGGGTGTTCGAGGCCTTCCACCCCCACGGCCTGCTCTACAACCACGACGCCGAGGACCCCGACGGCATGGTCATCCTCGGCCAGACCGAGAAGGGCGAGACCGTGCAGATGAGCCGCCGGGCCGCCGAATCGGATCTCGTCGTCTACGTCAACATCAACCTGGTGTCGATGGACGGCGGTTGGAAATCGACCGCCACCGGGCTGGCCGGCTACGAGGGCGTGAAAGCCCACCACAACGTCCACACGCTGCGACACTCCCGATCGTTCATGGATCAGGACAGCTCCGAGTTGCACCGGTCCAACTGGCGGCAGGGCGAGGTGATCAAGGCCCACGGCCCCCGAATCTTCCAGATCGAGTCGACGCTCAACACCAACACGTTCGGTCACGACGGCCCGATGGCGGTGCTGCAGAAACGGGAGTGGGAGTGGTCCATGGCGGATCGAGCCGCATTCACCGCCATGCAGGCCGGTCTCGACCGGATGCCCTCGTCGGTCCGGCGGAAGGTGTTCCACTCGTGGAAGGCACCCTACGACATGACCTCGATCCAGGCCGGCGAGGTCGAGGCCGTGCACAAGCGGACGACCGACATGGTCTACGCCCAGCACCTCGTCCCCGTCCAGGGTCAGACCGACGTCCTGACCATGGGCCTCCCCTACCTCACGCCCTACAACGTCAACTCGATCATGAACCCGATCCTGGTCATGGTGCAGGGCCTCGGCTATTTCTTCAACCTCTACCGAGGGAAACCCCTGGTGCGGGAGGGCGGCGTGCTCATCATGAGCCATCCGACGCCGTGGGAGTTCCATCCCGTCCATCACCCGAGCTACATCGACTTCTTCGAGCAGGTCCTGGCCGACACCACCGATCCGGTCGAGATCGAGAAGCGCTACGAGAAGCAGTTCGCCGAGGACGAGTGGTACCGGCACCTCTACCGCACCAGCCACGCCTACCACGGCGTGCATCCGTTCTACATGTGGTACTGGGGAGCCCACGCCATGCAGTACCTCGGGCAGGTCATCGTCGTCGGCGGTTACGAGCGCGCCGTTCGCCGCCTCGGCTTCAAACCGGCGACGACCCTGGCCGATGCGCTGGAAATGGCCACCGACACCGTCGGACCGAAACCGACGATCACCCATTACCACAACCCCCCGATTCTGATGGCCGACGTCACCGGCTAACGGTCTGGCGAGACGGCACGAGGCACGAGGCGCAACGAAGCGATGATGGGCTGGCTCAGATTCATAACCCAACCGCCCGCCACCCCGAAGGGGGTGACGCGACCGGAGAAGACACCGAAGACCGGCGTGCACTACGACACCACGTGGGCCCACCGCCCCGCGGCAAAGCTGATCCGCCGATTCGGCGTCTGGAGTTTCTTCAAACCGGCCATCGCGTACTACGGCAATCCCCGGGTCATCGGCACCGACCGAATCAGCGAGATCGACGGCCCAGTGATCTTCGCCGCCAACCATCACAGTCACGCCGACACCAGCCTGCTGCTGGCCACGCTACCGTCGCGGCTCCGGGAGGATCTGGCCATCGCTGCCGGGGCCGACTACTTCTTCCCCAACCGGTTCGCCGGCGCTCTGTCGGCGCTGTTCATCGGGGCCATCCCGATCGAGCGGACGAGGATCTCCAAGCTGTCGCTGCGCAACAGTCAAAAGGCGCTGGAGGAGGGCCGGAGCCTGCTGATCTTCCCCGAGGGTGGCAGGAGCCCCGACGGCTGGAGTTCGGAACACAAACCCGGCGCGGCCTACCTGGCCAAACGGTGCGGAGTGCCCGTCGTCCCGATCTATCTGGACGGCACCGGCTCGATCCTGCCCAAGGGCAAGAACTGGCCGAAACGGGCCCGCTGCGCCGTGGTCTTCGGCCATCCGATGACGATCGGCGACGATGAGAACCCCCGCGACTTCGCCAAGACGGTGGAGCGTCGGGTGGCGGAGCTGGCCGACGAGTTCGGATCCGGGTGGTGGCAGGCCCGCAAGAACGCCTACCGCAATTCCACTCCCCAACCGACCGGTCCGGAAGCGGGCGCCTGGCGCCGCCGCTGGGCTCTGGGCCCGAAGCCGGGTCAGCGCCGCTCGTCGGAGACCAACAAGCGACGCTGGCCGGAGTTGTAGCGTCGTACTTCTGAGGCCACCTTGCTATCCGTTGCCGGAGCAGCGACCGGGCGACTCGACGCGACCGTCAACAGAGCTGATTACCCAACTCGTCATGACAGACCGAGAAGAGGGGCGCCGCGAAGGATGTGCCGCTGATTCTGACTCGACCGGTATCGAGCGCATCGCTTTCCCCTTCGAAATCCAGATATCGATAGTCGATCGGATCGGCAAAAAGCGGGTAGTGGACGACGACATCAACGCCCGGATAGTCGGTGTCGGCATTCACTCCGATGTTCGAGAATTCAGCGGGCACGCCAGGTATCGGGCGACATGATGGATCAGCTGCGTCCGAAGCCGGTGACCAAGCCTCGACTCCGTCTGACAAGCATTCATCGCGATTGAGGACCGTCGTGTCCCAGGCACCCACCCCGATGACGCCGTCGAAGGCAGCCGGATAGAACGGGGATATGGCGCCGTCGTTGCCGGCAGCAGCAACCACCAGGAGGTCGCGCTTTGCGACGTAGGGTTCAAGAACCGCCTCCAAGGCCGCAACGACACCTCCTCGATAGCCGGCGATGTCATCAAGAACGCAGTCGTAGGCCCCGAAGGACATATTGAGGACCCCCGGTTCGGTCAGGAGTCGATCGGTCCGCAACATCGCGGCATCGATCGAGTCAACCGAGATCGAATCTCGGCCGGTGGCGTCGATCTCGGAGACGTCGATGAGCCTGATATCCGTTCCGGGCGCCACCTGCGCAGCGACGCTTCCCACCATGAGGCCGTGCCCGAACTGCGGCGTCACGTCGCCGTCGTCTGCCGGCCGAACCTGGGGCGAACCGTTTGGATCGTCAATGAGGTTCACGGGCGTGCTCGAAGGATCCATGCCGCCGGGCAAGCCGAAGTCTGCAATCCAAACCTGTCGATTGGCGGGGTTGGCCGCACGAAGACCGGCTGCCGCCTCCACGAGATGGCCGCTCTCGGCGTCTGCGGGGACCGCCGTCGGATCGTCGGACCCTGAGCCGTGCCACTGACTAGGGACAAGCGCCATGTTGAGGCCGACCTGTGGTCTGATCCCCGCCGCCCGCACGACCCCGATCAGCTGTCCTACGCGCTCATTGAACTGTTCTCGGTCCTCGCCGGCGTCGATTGGATTGGGGAGTAGCGTTCTGTCGGCAAGCCCCTCGACGATTCGCGCCCCGAGGTCATCGGGAAGCCCTTCCACATCGTCCCGTCCGATTTCGCCAATGACACCACTCAGGTCGAAGATCGGTACCTCTCGCTCCGGTTCCTCCGCCGACCCCTCGGGAAACTGTGATATGCGTGCATCGAATACCGGCCCATCCCCACCCTGATCCAGGATCTCCGGAAAGCGACGGATCGGACGCGGAAGCACGACAACGCCGTCGGCGCCGACGAGGAGGGGATTTCCGGTGTCGGCGTCGAACAGATACACCTCGGACAGGTTGTAGACGGTCGCAGTCAGTCCCACCCGGCAGTCGCCATATCCATCCAACGCCGCGTCGGACTCGAGATCGAAATAGCCGCGGCTGCGCCACAAGGTGACGTCGTCGTCGTCATAGCGGGCATAGCTCCCATCGGAGCCCCGTCCAAAGGTGGCCGCCATAAGCAGGTCGTATCGAGACGCGCCGAAGAAGAACCACCAGATCGCGAGTATCACGATCACAATCACAACGAGCAGAGCGAGAATCCGCCGCATGCCAATTTCACCTCATTCCCTCAGAGTCTCAGGTACTGTAGTTCAGAGTGGGTGGCCAGCCGTTCTGATTCCTGATTCTTTGAGGTTTGCCGGACTTGGCAGATGAACTTGACGAATTGATCGCGCGTTCGTCGAGCGATCCGCATGATGTGCTTCGAACAGTGAAGCGCACGCTGCCTGACCGTGACGATCGCGATATGATCCGGCTTCTTCTTGCCGCCGGCAAGGCCCATCGCACACTGTTGCAGCCCAAAGAAGCGCTCATTGTGCTTCGTCAAGCCGGCGATCGCGCACAACGCACCGGCGACGTGGACGCTGATCAGGGTTGGGCGGTACGGTCAGAATTGGCTGCCTGTCATATCGATCTGGGTCATCCTGACGCCGCTCTCCGCGAGCTGGCAACCGACATCGACGGCGCAACGGAACCGCCGGCAACCGTCAGAGCCGAGACCAAGGGGCGCGTCTTTCACATCCTCGGTCTGGCCCACCAGCGGTCAGGCATGTCGGAGCCTGCGATCGAGAGCTACGAGCGGGCGCTGGACATCTACCGCAGCGTCGATAACCAACTCGGGCTGGGACACGTCTACACGAATCTCGCCATCATTGCGACACACGCAGGTCAGGTCGACGACGCCGTTACGCTGCTGGACCAAGCCGAATCAGCGTTCGCCGCGGCCGACAACGAACTCTGGATGGCCATCACGGTTCTCAACCGAGGTTGGGTCGTGGGCTGCAGCGGCAACCTTCCCCGCTCTCTTCAGCTCTTCGGCCGGGCGGAAGACCTTCTGACCAAGCTGGATCTGCCGGACGGCCTTCGCGGGATGTCCCGTGCCGAGGTCCTGCTACGGGCCGGCCTTTTCAAGGCGGCGGGTGACGAACTCTCCCAGGCAATCGAGGAGTTCGACCGAAACGGGTTGGCGGCCGAGAAGACACAAGCGATGCTGCTCGCAGCCAGGGCGGCCGAGTTGGCAGGAGACATCGGTCGGGCTTCGGAACTGGCCGAAGCCGTCATCGATGAGATGGACCTCCAGGCCCGGCCGGGCTGGGTCGCCGCCGCCAGGGCAACGGCGTTCGGCATCCGGTGTCGAGCCGGTGTTGCAGGTCCCGACGTGGTTCGAGAAGGCGCAGAACTCGTCAACGAGGTGTCGTCCGTCGGTCAGAATCGTCTTGTCCCGATGATCCATCTTGGCGTGGCCTGGGCGCTTCTCGGCTCAGGCCGCGTGAAAGCGGCGGCTCTGGCCGTGGAACAGTCCAGGCACGGTCAACAAACTCCTGACTCCATGTCCCTTCGAGTACTTGCAGAGGCCCGACTACTCGAGATGACCTCCGACCTCGACGGGGCGCTTCGCGTGCTGGAGACCGGATACATCTCGCTGGAGAGCGAGCTCGCCGTGTTGGGCGGTATCGACGTCGCCGCACTTGCAGCCGAGTCGGTCATGAAGATCATCGACACGGGCAAGCGCTTGCTCGCTTCGACAGGCCGGAGCAGTGACTTTCTCCGGTGGACCGACCGGGCTCGACAGACGGCGACCTGGAGATGGCCACGCCTCGAGAGCCCGGAGATCGCCCGGCTTTTGAACCAGGTTCGCGCACTGACATCGGAGGCAGGGTCGGAGCCCTCAGCGAAGAACCTCGATGCCCTCGAACGTGTTCAGAACCAGATACGCGAGCTCCGCTGGCAGCAGGAGTCTCACGCCACCGTGCCGGCTCCAACGGTCGACGTGGGGTCGTCGGGCAGACACCGAGTCGGAATCGATCTGACCAACGCGGACAACCGCTGGTACGTGGGATGGAGAGTCGGCGAAGCCGTACGAATGGACGACGGTCGCCCAAGCATCGGTCATGAACTCGCCCACCTGGATCCAAAGATGCTGACTGCCGCCGTGAGACTCGGGAGGATCTTTCACACATCGTCCCCGACGATCCAGCTCCAACTCATCGATCAACTGGAGGCCGCCGTCAAACCCCTCGACCAGGCGATCTCCCCGTACCTGCCACCCGACCCCGACACGCCCGTGACCGTCAGCATTGATCCGGAGCTGGCCGACATTCCGTGGCCCCTACTCCCCTCGCTCCGGGCGCGCTCGTTTTCGATTCTCCCGACCCATCGCTATCTGACCGACTCTCGGGAGCGATTGTCCACCAACCCTGAGCCGTGTTTCGTGGTCGGGCCTGGTTTGGCAACCAGGGCAGCCGAGCTTTCGGCGTACGGAAAAACCGAACTCTCCGACCATGAACAACTTGCGGCCGCCTTGGACCATCGGATCGTGCATATCGCCGCCCACGGGGGTCCCGAGCCCGACAACCCGCTGTTCAATTGGCTCGAACTCGGTTTCGGACGGGTGTTTCTCCACGACCTGATGTTCCTCGACTCGGTCCCAGAGGTCATCGTGCTGGCTGCCTGCTATGCCGGCCACACGCAACGTGTCGGTTCAGGGGGTACTGCGTCCTTCGCAAGCGGCTTTCTCGGGGTTGGAAGCCGATGGGTCGTGTCGGCGTCCACGGCACTGACGGACGATGACGCGTTGGTCGAGTTCGCTGCGGCGGTGCTGGAGCGAATTGTGGAAGGCGACTCGCCTCCAATGGCGTTGGCGAGGGCGAGGCGTTCTTCTGGCGATCCTCGTTCCAACAGCGCATCGATTTCGTTCACGTGTTTCGGCGCATAGCACCCACGTCATCTGGCATACTCGTCAGGCCGGGCGGAACCAGGGGGTGACGAACGCTCCCCCGTCGAGTTCGAGCCGGACCATCGATGCCGGAGTCGACAGCTCGAACGTGCCGGCGACCAGCTCGATCTCGGT
>Ga0224512_10005361_pt1 | contig 10591 bp, 6 predicted proteins | sample SF_May12_sed_USG_4_FD_169103 | JGI IMG/M metagenome (GOLD analysis project Ga0224512, IMG submission 169103) | Sediment microbial communities from San Francisco Bay, California, United States - SF_May12_sed_USGS_13 | ecosystem: Environmental > Aquatic > Marine > Sediment | place: USA: California...
TCAAGTGGTTCGGCTCGTATCCGAAATTTGCCGACAACCGGCCAGCCATGAAGAGTGTTGTTCCTGTGAGGGATGCATCCGGAAGTTGCAGGACGAACACTGATGGCGTAGCATCTTTCCATACGAGTACGTGGCCGATCGACATCGATCCGCCATAATGGGCCGAAAGTTAACAAGACGCGCAGGGAGGCGCACGATCAATGACAGCAGGACGCATTGTAAAAGCTTTTGCGACGACCTTAGCCGTTGTCCTGGTGGCTGGCATCTTCACCCAGTCGCCCGCATCGGCGGCCGGAGATCTGAAAATGATGACCATCGGTGGTCTGTCGCTGGGTCAGGTCCAGAAACTGGCCCGCCAGGGCCTTGATATTGGCGCCGTCCGCAAGGGGGCGGTCGCAACCGGCCCGCGCGGCGTGCCGTTTCAATCCTACGACGTCGAGGCCGTGGTGTCGTCCGGGGAGAGCGAAAGGCTCAAGGCCGAGGGCTTCCGGCTGACCGACATTCCCGGGAAGGGCCCGGTCCACAAGATCGGCACGCCCTACGAGGTCTATCGCAGCTTCGACGAGCCGATCGGCGGGATCCGCGCGCAGATCAGCAAGATCCATGCGGATTATCCCGACCTGGTGCAGGTGACGACAATCGGCAAGAGCCTTCAGGGCCGGCCGATTCTCGCGCTGCGCCTGACCAACAAGGCGGCCAAGGGCGCCAAGCCGGAGGTTCTGTTCGTCGCCACCACACATGCGCGGGAATGGGTGTCGACCGAGGTGGCGATGCGCCTGGCCCGCTATCTGCTCGCGAACCACGGCAGCGATGCGCGCGTTACGGACCTCCTGGACACGACCGAAATCTGGATCATCCCGGTCGTCAACCCGGACGGCTACCAGTACACCTTCACCGACGAGCGCCTGTGGCGCAAGAACCTGCGGGACAATGACGGCGACGGCGTGATCTCCACCTCCGATGGCGTTGACATAAACCGCAACTTCAATAGCCACTGGGGCTATGACGACGAGGGATCGAGCCCGGCCCTGCCCGACGCGGCCTTCCGCGGCACGGCGCCGGAATCGGAACCGGAAACCCGGGCCCAGGCCGACTTCGTGAGAGCCCACGACTTCAAGTTCGTGGTGTCCTATCACACCTACGGCAACCTCATTCTCTACCCCTGGGGCTGGCAGGTGAAGACGCCGAGCCTCGACGATGCGATCTTCGTGGCGCAGGCCGGCACCGACAGCAGCCCGGCGATCTACGACAGCCTGCTGGGCGTTGGCTACGATCCCGGCGTCGGCGCCGATCTTTACATAACAAACGGTGATTTCACAGACTGGGCGTATAACGGGGCCGGTGTTCCGGGCCACACGGTGGAGTTGACCGACGGTTACGACTTCCGGTTCCCCGACGACGAGGGGATGGTGCAGACGGTCTTCGAGGACAATCTCGAGTTCGCTCTCGCGCTCGCAGAAAGCGCCCACGACCCGGCCAATCCGGTCTCGCCGGTGGGTCTCCCGGCGCAGGATCTCTACCACACGCCGGTTGCCGCATCCTGGGGCACCGAACAGCAGATCATCGTCGTCGCGCGCAAAGGCCTGGGCCTCGAGTTGGCGTACAACGATATGCAGGTGCCATTCCCCGAGCAATTGGGAGAACGGTATAACGTTGCGCCCGGTGTCTATTACAGCCGTTACGTGGCCACGGTCTCGGGCCAAGAGGCGGGAAACTCCGTGACCTACAGCATACGGGTCGACGGGGCGGTCGCGGAAAGCCACAGCTATGTAGTGGAGAGCGCGACGAGCCATCCGATCCTGGTGATGGCGGCCGAGGACTACAGCGGGTCCAATCCCACCTACCATCCGGCCAACAAGCCCCACTATCTGAGCTACTACGAGGATGCGCTGGATGCAGGGGGCTACTATTACGATGTCTGGGATGTCGATCAGCAGGGCATCCCCTCATACCAGGACGTGCTGTCCCACTACGACACCGTGATCTGGTACACGGGCGACGATTATGCGGCCACGGTTCCCAACGGTCTGTCGACCCATGAGGACGAAACGTTGCAGATCCGCGACATGATGAATTTCGGCGGCGGAAAGGTCTTCGCGACCGGCCAGGATCTGGCCTGGCTGTCGTCGGTATACGGGTATTCCCCAGACGATTTCTTCCAGTACTATCTGGGCGCCATTTCGCATATCGAGGAGGGTGGCGTGGACCCGAATACCGGGGAGGCCTTCGCGGTGAAGGGCGTTGCGGGCGATCCGGTCTTTGGCGGCCTGGAGTTCTCCCTGAACGGGCGCAAGAGTGCCAGCAACCAGGCGTTCAACGACACCTTCCTGGCGACCAGCGGGTTCATCAACCAGGAAGGCGAGGTCGCGGCCCGGTACGACCGGCCGGGCGGGCCGTTCGACCCGCACACGGGCAGCTACTATGTCTACAGCCAGATGGCGGATGTATCCTACAAGCGGCTCGGCGGTACCTTCACCCTTCCGGCGGGTAGCCCCAAACTGCGGTTCTGGATGTCTTACGACATCGAGACCGATTGGGACTTCGCCTTCGTCGAGGTCAGCGTGGCCGGCTCGGGTCTTTGGACGACCCTGCCCGATGCGAACGGGGCGACCGCCCCCTCGACCGGTGACAGCTGTCCTGCAGGCTGGGTCGATCAGATCCATCCGTTCCTCGCCAACTACATGGACGCGGGCTGCAACCCGACCGGCGCGACCGGCGCATGGCACGCGTTTACCGGCAACAGCGGCGGCTGGCGCCAGGTCGAGATCGACCTCGCTGCCTATGCCGGCATGACCGTCGAGCTCTATATCAGCTATGCCAGCGACTGGAGTGTCCAGAACCTCGGCGTGTTCGTCGACGATATCGAGCTGGCCGGCTACCCGGCGGAGAGCTTCGAGACGGGCTATGGCGACTGGTCGCCGCAACCCGGCCCCGACAGCGCGCCCTTCAACAACTGGAACCGGATCGAAGGCGCCGGCTTCCCGGAGGGTCCGGCGATCCGCACCTCGAAATCGGTCTATCTCGGCTTCGGGTTCGAGGGCATTGCGACGCAGGAGAGCCGCAACGCGGTGATGGACCGGGTCATGCAGTACCTCGACGGATGGGGTCCTGAAGGCGCGGTGGCGTCGGCCGGCGGCGGGTAGCATCAGCTGACTCGCGTCTGTCACGAACGATAAGCGGCGCTTAAGACGAAGCCGCGCGAAACGGCGGGGCTCGTGCCGACGGTGCGGGTCCCGGCCGTTTCTTTTGGAACGATGTGATGGTGGCGGAGGGAGGGGGACTCGAACCCCCGGAACCCTATCGGGTTCACGGATTAGCAATCCGCTGCATTACCGCTCTGCCATCCCTCCGCAGGAGCCGGCCCCCGGGCCGTGGGGGGCAGGCAACGGTGCGCCTTAACTAGCGATGGCGCGATCAAGCGTCAAGGGGTTCGGGGCGTGCCGGACAGGCCCCTCTCACCCGGCAAGCGCCTGGCTGACAATCTCGTCGACCTCGACTTTAAGGCCGTCCGCCAGCGTGTCCATGTAGTTGCCGAGCGCCGCCAGGCCGACGATCTCGACCAGTTCCCGGTCGCCGACACCGTGCCGTCTGACCGTGTCGTAATCGGCCTCGCCGAGCGATTGCGGATCGAGCGCCGCCTTGCTAGCGAAGCTGACAATGGCGTGTATACGGGCCGGCGCCAGGGCTGAAAGATCGTCTCGCAGCGACCGCAAGACGGAATCTTCGACGCCGAGTGAACGGCAGGTCAGGTAATGGGCGGAACTGGAGTATTCGCATCCCTTTGCCGCCGAGATCGCATACAGGATCATGGCCGCCAGGGGCAACGGCAAGGTCGACTCTATGAAGAGATTGCGTTCCAGGGCCCAGGTCCCGACAAGCACCTCGGGCGCGTGCGCCGCCGTCTTGAACAGGTCCGGCACGAAGGGCAACTCGAGCACCCTTCGAATATCCGCGTACTCGTCGGCGACGGCGCCTGTCGCGTTGGCCTCGGCCACCGGAGTGATCCCGCTTGCGGGCCGTTTTTCCATCCGTGGTTTCTCCACTGTCTTGGCCGCGCGCGACGTTCCGCCGCGACTGGCCCGGATAATGCCATGATGTACTTCTTTATGGTTGATTCTCAAGCAAAACCGCAACTTGGTTATCCATCACCGCCGCGAAACCGGCCATGCAACTGCGGCCCTGCGACGCCGCCAGAACCGGGAGAATTCATCCCTCGGGCGCGTCCAGGGCCTGTTCCAGATCGGCGATCAGGTCTGCGGTCTCCTCGATACCGACGGAGAGGCGCAGCAGGTTCTCAGGCGTCGCATTGCCGGGGGGCTCGATACTGTGGCGATGTTCGATCAGGCTCTCGACTCCGCCCAGCGACGTCGCGGTCAGGAAGATCCTGCAGGCCTGGGCGACGCGGATCGCGTCTTCCGCACCGCCGCGGACGCACAGCGAGAGCATCGCCCCGAACCCGTCATGCATCTGCCGGGCGGCGATCTCGTGGCCGGGATGGCCCGGCAGGCCGGGATACAGAACGCGCTCGACGCCGGGATGCCCGGCGAAATGCTCTGCGATGGCCTGGGCGCTGGCGCTGGCCTGGCGGACCCGGACGAACAGCGTCCGCATGCCGCGCAGCAGCAGCCACGCCTCCACGGCGCCGGGCAGCATGCCGTTGAGGTACCGGTGGCGGCGGATGCGCTGCCAGAACGCGTCGTCGCGCGCTGTTATCAGCGCTCCTGCCAGGACGTCGGAATGACCGTTGAGGTATTTGGTGGCGGAATGGGCAACGATATCCGCGCCAAGGGCGATCGGTCTGGTATGCACCGGCGTCGCCGCGGTGCTGTCGACCCCGAGCAGCGCCCCGGCCTGATGGGCGATCTCCGCGGCCGCGGCAATGTCGGTCACGGTCCAGGTCGGGTTGGCCGGCGTTTCAATCCACACCAGCCGGGTGTGGCCGGGCCGGACGGCGGCGGCGAGGGCATCGAGGTCTCCGGCCGCAACGAAATCGACTTCCAGGCCCCAGTGCACGCCGAATTCCTCCAGCCAGCGCGCCAGCCCGTAATACATGACGTCCGGCGCCACCACATGGTCGCCCGGCGATAGCGCGTGGAACGCCGCGGTGCAGGCGCCCATGCCGGCGGAAAACAGGAGCGCGTCGGCGCCGCCCTCCAGGGCCGCGAGAAGGGCTTCCGGCAGCGAGAAGGCATGGCCCTCATCCCGGATATATTGCCGGCCACCGCATTTCTCGTAGTTCTCGTCGCGTTGCAGCGTCGTCGCCATGTGGATCGGCGGAATGATCGCGCCGGTGGCCTCGTCGACCGCGCCGAGGGCGCGGGCCGCCAGTGTCGCCGGGTGCTGTCTCCGTTTGTCCACCATGGCTGCCGCTTTAGCACAGGCATGGAGCAAGGCAAAGCCTGCACGGGCTGCAAGCCGGCATCATGCCCCCGGCCAAACGTCGCGACAAATCGATCCGGTCCGTCATTCCGCTCTTGCAGGCTCGATGCAGACGGCGTTTGATCGGGGCAGCGCGATCCCCGCTCGGGATCCCGGCGTCTCGATACGGGGGCATGACATGACGGAAACCACGCCACTGACAATCCGGCTCAATACCGCGGACAACGTCGTCGTCGCCCGATCGGCGATCGCGGCAGGCGCTGCAATCCCCGGCGAGGCCGTGACAGCGATGGAAGCGATCCCGGCGGGACACAAGATCGCGACCGCCGCGATTGGGTCGGGTGAACCCATCCGCAAATACGATCAGATCATCGGTTTCGCCAGCACCGGCATCGCGCCCGGCAGCCATGTTCACACCCACAACTGTGCGTTCGCAACTTTCGAGCGCGACTATGCGTTTGGCGTGGACGCGCGGCCGACGTCCTATCTGGCGGAGGCGGAACGGGCGACGTTCAGGGGTATCGTGCGCAAGGACGGCAGGGTCGCGACGCGAAACTACATCGGCGTGCTGACCACGGTGAACTGTTCGGCGACGGTCGGCAAAGCCATCGCCCGCGCCTTCGAGGGCGACGCGCTGGCGGATTATCCGAACGTCGACGGGGTGGTCGCGTTTACCCATGGTTTCGGCTGCTGCATGGCGACCGACGGCGACGGCTTCGCGATCCTGCAGCGGCTGATGTGGGGCTACGCGCGGCACGCTAACCTCGCCGGCGTGGTGCTGGTCGGGCTCGGCTGCGAGGCCAACCAGATCAGTTTCCTGCTGGACGCCTATGGAATCGAGGAGGGTCCGGCGTTCCGGGTCATGAATATCCAGGACACCGGGGGGACGCGCTCGACGATCGAGGCCGGGGTGCGGATCATCCGCGAGATGCTGCCCACCGCAAACAAGGTGAAGCGGCAGGACGTCCCGGCGAGCCACCTGTCCGTCGCGCTGCAATGCGGTGGCTCCGACGCCTATTCGGGGATCACCGCGAACCCGGCGCTCGGCGCCGCGGTCGACATCCTGGTGCGCAACGGCGGCACGGCGATCCTCGCCGAAACGCCGGAGATCTACGGGGCGGAGCATCTACTGACGCGCCGCGCCGCCAGCCGTGCGGTCGGGGAAAAACTGATCGAACGGATCCGTTGGTGGGAGGATTACGCGGCGCGCAACGGCGGCAGCATGGACAACAACCCGACCCCGGGCAACAAGGCCGGCGGGCTGACGACGATCCTCGAGAAATCGCTGGGCGCGGCGGCCAAGGGCGGCACCACCAACCTTGCCGGTGTCTACGAATACGCCGAGCCGGTCACCGAAAAGGGCTTCGTGTTCATGGACTCGCCCGGCTACGACCCGGCCTCGATCACCGGCCAGGTCGCCAGCGGCGCCAACCTCGTCTGCTTCACCACCGGCCGGGGCTCCGCCTTTGGCTTCAAGCCGGCGCCCTCGATCAAGCTGGCCACAAACACGCCGATGTTCGAACGCCTCGAAGAGGACATGGACCTCGATTGCGGCGTGATCCTCGACAAGGGCGTTCCGGTCGCCGAGATGGGCGAGCGGATTTTCCGGCTGCTCCTGGCGGTGGCGTCCGGCGAGAAGTCGAAGAGCGAGGCGCTGGGCCTGGGCGACAACGAGTTCGTGCCCTGGCTGGTCGGCGCCGTGATGTAACGCACGGCGCGGGGGCGCAGGATGGCCGGATTGGAGATCTCCCTGGAGCCGAGCGCATCCTTGCCCGAGGACTGCGAACAGGCGGTCCTGGTTGGGCGGGTGTGGCGGCCGGGCAACCCGGCCGGCCCCAGCATCGCGGTGCTGCGCGGCGGCGATCTGCGCGACGTCTCGCACCTGGCCCCGACCATGTCGGAGCTGCTCGATCACGACGATCCGGTCGCCGCGCTGTGGGCCCATGAAGGCGAGCGTCTCGGGCCGGTCGAGGATGTTCTCGAAAACAGCGTCGCGGAACGCCGCCATCCCGGGCGACCGTTCCTGCTGGCGCCGGTGGATCTGCAGGCGCTGAAGGCCTGCGGCGTGACCTTCGTCAAGTCCACGCTGGAACGGGTGATCGAGGAGCATACCAAGGGCGATCCGGCCGGAGCGGCGGCCGCGCGCGCGATGATCGATCGAGAGATTGGCGGCGACCTCGTCAGCGTCAGGCCCGGCTCCGATGAAGCCGAGCGCCTGAAGCAGGCGCTGATCGGGCGCGGGCTGTGGTCGCAGTATCTTGAGGTCGGCATCGGCCCCTATGCCGAGGTATTCACCAAGGCGCAGCCGATGTCGGCCGTGGGCACCGGCGCCAATATCGGATTGCATCCGGACTCCGGCTGGAACAATCCCGAGCCAGAACTCGTGCTGCTGGTCAGCGCGGCAGGCAGGACGGTCGGCGCGACGCTGGGCAACGACGTCAACCTGCGCGATTTCGAGGGCCGCAGCGCGCTGCTGCTGGGCCGCGCCAAGGACAACAATGCGTCCTGTGCCATCGGGCCGTTCATCCGGCTGTTCGACGAGCATTTCGGCATCGATGACGCGCGGTCCCTTGAAATTTCGCTGACCGTGGAAGGCGAGGACGGGTTCCACATGGAAGGCCGCAATTCGCTGCGCGAGATCAGCCGCGACCCGCTCGACCTCGTCGCCCAGACCATCAACCGCAACCACCAGTATCCGGACGGGCTGGCCCTGTTCACGGGCACCATGTTCGCCCCCGTCGAGGACCGCGCCGCGCCGGGCGCGGGGTTCACCCACAGGGAAGGCGACATCGTGACCATCGCGGCGCCACAGCTCGGCGCGCTGGTCAACCGCGTGACGACCTCGGACAAGGCGCCGCCATGGTCGTTCGGCGCGGGCGCGCTGATGCGCAACCTCGCCGCCCGCAAGCTGATCTGACTGCAAGGGAAGGCCGGCCACACCATGCCCATCCCCCTCAACCCGCTGGTCGCCGCGGTCGCGGAGCCGCCGATCGCTGAGGCGCATGCGTGGATCGCCGGGCGCAGCTTTCCCGCCGACCGTCCACTGCTCGACCTCGCCCAGGCCGTGCCGAGCTATCCGCCGGCCGAATCGCTGCGCGACCACCTGGCCGAAATCGTGCGCCGGCCCGAGACGTCGCTCTATACCGACATCCTGGGATTGCCGGCGCTGCGGGCCGCGCTCGCAGCGCACATAAGCGAGGCCTATGCCGCCGATATCGCCGCGGCGCATGTCGGCATCACCGCCGGCTGCAACCAGGCATTCTGCGTTGCGGTCAACGCCCTCGCCGGTGCCGGCGACGAGGTGATCCTGCCGGCGCCCTATTACTTCAATCACCGGATGTGGCTGGACATGCAGGGCCTCCGTGCAGTGTATCTGCCTTGCGAGGAGGGGCGCGGCGCCATTCCGGACCCGGCGGCGGCGGCGCGCCTGATCGGCGACCGCACACGCGCGATCGTGCTGGTGACGCCGAACAATCCGACGGGCGCGATCTACCCGCCGGAGACCATGGCGGCGTTCTTCGACCTCGCCCGCGCGCGCGGCATCGCGCTCATCGTCGACGAGACCTACAAGGATTTCCGGCCCAATACCGGCCCCGCGCATGGCCTGTTCGCCAATACCGGATGGCAGGACACGCTCGTCCAGCTGTACAGCTTCTCCAAAGCCTACAGCCTGACCGGCTACCGGGTCGGCGCGATCGTCTGCGGCCCGGCGATCCTTGGCGCGGTGGAAAAAATCATGGATTGCGTCGCGATCTGCGCGCCGAACCTCTCGCAGCAGGCCGCGCTGTTCGGCCTCGCCAACCTTGCCGGCTGGCGCGAGGAGAAGCGCCAGTTGATGAACGCGCGGGTGGCCGCCCTGCGCGAGGCCTTCGCCGGGACCAACAGCGGCTATGCGCCGGTGTCGGCGGGCGCCTATTTCGCCTGGGTCCGGCACCCGCACGAGGGCAGCGATTCGATGCAGGTTGCCCGGACGCTGGCAAAGGATCACAATCTGCTGTGCCTGCCCGGCAGCATGTTCGGGCCCGGGCAGGACCGATATCTCAGGCTCGCCTTCGCGAACCTGGATGCCGCGTCCATGACGGAGGTCGTCGGCCGCCTTGACGCGAATGCGGGTGGCACGGCGTGAGAATCAAAACCGGATAGGGAGAAATCCGAATGAACAGGAAACCAGAAATCATCCGCCGGGCCGGCGTCGGACGGCGCGGCTTCATCGCCGTTGCGGGCGCTGCCGCCGGCGTCGCCGCGCTGGGCTTCCCGGCGATCACCGGGCGCGCCGCGGCGTCCCTGAAGGTCGGCGTCTATGGCGGCTACTTCAAGGATTCGTTCGACAAGCACGTGTTCCCGGACTTCACCAAGGAGACCGGGATTGCCATCGAATCGGTCGCGGAGCCGACCGGCGAGGCCTGGCTGGTGCAGCTGGAGCAGTCGGCCAAGGCCGGTGTCGCGCCGGCCGACGTGTCGATGATCTCGCAGGTCTCGATGCTGAAGGGCCAGAGCGCCAGGCTGTGGTCCGGCCTGGACACCGCGAAGATTCCCAATTCGAAGAATCTGATCCCGCAATTCGTCCACAAATATCCGGACGGCACCGTGGACGGGATCGGCGCGGTCGCCTGGTTCATCACCCTGGTGACCAACACCGACGTCTATCCCGAGGCGCCGACCAGTTGGGCCGATATGTGGAAGCCGGAGCACAAGGACCGGCTGGGCCTGCTGGCGCTGGTGAGCAATTCCTTCCTGCTCGAGATCACGGCGACCACGTTTTTCGGCGGCACCAAGCTGCTCGACTCCGAAGAGGGCATCGTCACCGTGCTGAAGAAGGTCGCCGAGCTGAAGCCGAACGTGAAGCTGTGGTACCGCGACGAAGGGCAGTTCCAGCAGGCGCTGCAGTCGGGCGAGATCCCGATGGGGCAGTATTACCACGACGTTGCCGGCCTCGCCGCCGCCGACGGCTTCCCGGTGCGCACCACCTTCCCCAAGGAAGGCGGTCTCAGCGATTCGGGCTGCTGGGCGGTGTCGCGGGCCTCGAAGGAACTGGCGAACGCCCACACCTTCATCGACTATATGTGCCGGCCTGCGATCCAGGCGAAGCTGTCGCGCAAGGTGGGCACGGCGCCGACCGTGGACCGCAAGCATCTCGACCTGACCGATGCCGAGTTTAATTCGGTGTCGAGCGAAATCCAGCCGATCATTCCGCGCTACGACATCTACATTT
>Ga0224512_10005362_pt1 | contig 10586 bp, 11 predicted proteins | sample SF_May12_sed_USG_4_FD_169103 | JGI IMG/M metagenome (GOLD analysis project Ga0224512, IMG submission 169103) | Sediment microbial communities from San Francisco Bay, California, United States - SF_May12_sed_USGS_13 | ecosystem: Environmental > Aquatic > Marine > Sediment | place: USA...
CGAAATTATCGGCGGGACACAAACACCGGTTTTGAACTAGGAGAATAGACCATGCCTATGATAGACGGCGACTGGAGCGTTGACCGCGCTACCGGCAACATCCGGTATATCGGCTTCGACCACAGCCCGACGACAACGGTCAGCGCCGGTTCGTTCGTCACCGGGGATTATTATCAAATCCGCTCGGTCGGCACGACTGACTTCACATTGATCGGCGCGGCGTCAAATACCGTGGGCGTCCGCTTTGAAGCGACCGGGGCCGGAACCGGGACAGGTGTCGCCACGCAGGCGGCATCTTATGCAACGGTTATCCAGCTTCACAGATGGTTGCAGGCTCTGGCCGATGATGCGGAATTCACCGGCGACGATGAAATCGACATCATCGACAAGGACCCGTCAACCCGGTCAACCGATAACCTGATCAGGCTGACCAACGGCTTCAACGTAACGGCGGCGGAAATCGAACATCTTTATGATGGTACGATAATCCAGGGATCGGGCACGACCGAGGAACGCTGGGACGGTATCGTTAATTTCGGCAATGCCGATGTCCATATTCAGGTCCGGCAGAACGGCGCTATCATAGCCGATGATTACTGGAATTATGGCTGGCAGGCCGGGACGCACACGGCTGCGGTGGATCAGGCTGTCTTGACCGATTCCACGGCAGCGTGGACAACCGACGAATGGGTTGATTACTGGATAAAGAACACCACGGACGGATCGGTCGGCCTTATCACGGCAAATACGGCGACGACAATCACGGCGACGCTTTATGGCGGCACGGATAACGACTGGGACACCAATGACGTTTACAACATAGCGGTTCCGATCAACCCGGACGCGGCGCAGGGCATCAGCCATCGGTTCATGATCAAGGTCCGCGACTTCGGCGTTGACATAGACCGCCGCCGGCTGGTTGGCCAGAGCCGCCGCTACAGCAAGACCTATAAGGAATTTTCGATCAACGGCACCAACCAGGGCAATAACGTTCTGGCGCTGGATGACACCGACGACCTCAACAACAACACGGCATGGGCGACGATTGACGCCCTGAGCGACATCACCAACACCGAAGGGCTTCGCCTGATTGATATTTCAGGCGATTCCGTCGATGAGGAATATTATTCGGAATGGGACCGTGGTGCTAACAGCATCAATACCTTTTACGAATATCTCAAGCACACATCAGCCGACGGGACGGCGGAAACGCTACAGGGCGAAAACGGCGAGCTGCATCGCGGCGTTACGCACAGCGTTGCCTATGACACCGAAACCGGCGTGCCGACAACGGCAACGAACGACAAGCATGTTTATGGCACATTTGTAAATCACGGTACTGTGACGGGCGGGCCGTTCGTGGTTGGCGAAGCGGTGCATGAAGATACGGCCACACCGGCATGGAAAGGACGTGTCCTTGGCGTCGATACGGTCGGCACATCGTTGATTGTCGATATCGAGGAAGGCACTGTTAGCACGACCGAGGGCTTCACCGGCCAGACATCCGGGGCGACGGCCACGACATCGGCGACACCGGCTGGCGAAGAAATCCAGAACGCGGCGGGCGAATTCAAAGTCCTGGCGCATGACGATGACGGCGCAACCGGCAATTTCTACGGCCAGATTACAAAGGGCGTTGCGCCCCTGAACAATACCCGGCTGTATGATGCGACAGACCACACGGATTATTATACCTGTAGCGCGGCGGCGGTCAGCCGTACCGTGTCAACGCCGTTTGTCGGCCTATCGACCGGCAGCGCGTTGATCGGCGCTTATGGCCTGGGTATGCAGGCAGCGGACACGTCGGCGTCGGACAAGTTCTTTGACCTTCAGAATACGGAAATCAATCCGCCCAATAACGTGACGTTCACGGCATCCGGCTTTATCTCCGGCGATTACGTGCTTTGCACCGAAGACAATGCAGGTGACATCAATTTCACGCAGATGGCCTTGAACGCAACCTACAGTTCGGCGGGCATTACCACGATTTCGGTCAATGCCATTCCATCGGACACGCCGTCATCGGCGGGAACGAAGGGGTCAATCCGCATTCAACGCGACGACGGGCTATATTCGTTGCATCGCTATACGGCCTTTGACACCGGAACGGATGATTTCACCATTCCGTCAACGGACTTCTCGACCAACAATGCGACAAGCGGCAACAATGTATTCGTCGGCTATCTGGACCTTGCGACGGCGGCGACATCGGAAAACTTTTCTTATGTCTACAGCGCCGACCGGACGCATTTCCTCAGGGTCCGTGACGGTGGCGCAACGCCGATCAAGAACGCCGAATCTACCGGTACGATGACGAACACCGGCGGCACGGCATCGGTCAACCGTATTGATGACGCATAATGATTGTCATTGTCGCGCGCTGGGACAGCAGCCAGCTTGACCCTAAGGCCGAACTGCGGTTCTGGCGGCAGATCAAGGGGGCGTTCGCGGCGTCGCCCGCCGATATGAAACTGATCTTTGTCCCGGTTCTGTTAAGCGGGGTAACGGCAACGCAATGCGAAACGATGGAGGAAGCGCTTGATGTCGCCAGGCGCTTTGCTCCAAAAGCCAAGCGGGTGTTTCTGGAGCCGAAAGGCACGAAAACGCTCAAGCAATTGCCGAAGCGGGACATGATTCTGGTTCTTGGCAACACCGAAACCGGCAACGCGGAACATGCCAAGCCATCGGAAATGTACGGGATAAAAAGCGTCGGCGAAACCGATCTTTATGGTGTAAATGCCGCCGCGATAGCCTTAGCGGTGCGGCATGAGTACGGATAACAGGACCGAAATCAACGATTGCAATTCGGTAACGGGCTGGACCGGAGATGGCGCGGTCGCGCTTAACACCCTGACCGGACAGCGATATGAAGGTTCGGGGTCCATCGATACGCAGCACACCAATGCTGACGAGCACGCCTATACGACAGAAGACAGCCTGAACACCGGGACGTTTTCGCTGGACTGGTCCGATTCCACGCTTTACGCGATGGTAAAGGACAATCTGGTTGGTACGGCGGCAAATGGCGGTGTGCAACTGGTCATAGGCGACGGCACTAACCGGCGCGGCTATGATGTTGGCGGCAACGATGCTGTGGGGATGCCGGTCACGCCGTTTTATAACGTTTACAAGCTGGATTGTTCCAATCTGCCGGCGGCGTTTGCGACCTATGCGGGATCGTCCGCCCCGACACTGACAACCATAACGCAGGTTGGCTACGGTTCGCTGCATCTGGCCAAGGCTCAGGGCAATGTCGCCAACGTCTTTCTGGACAACTTCAAATATATCGCAAACGATTCCTACGCCCTGACCATAAATGGAGGAACATCGGGAACGCCGGAGACAATGGCGGATGTTGTCGGCGATGACGCCACGAACGGCTGGGGGCTGGTGGCGAACCCGCTAGGATCGCAATATCTGTTTTTCGCGCCGACGGAATGGGGCGAGGCAGCGGCAAGCGCCGATCATTATTTTACCGCGACGGACGAACAATGGTTCTGGATCGGCGATAATGGCGGCGGGCATACGGTAGGCGCTAACCATTTCCCGTTCCGGATTGTCGGAAATGCAACGGACACCGGCAGCTTTGTCATCAACAATGTCGTGGTGACAAACACCGGGCGGCGTGCACAGTTTGATATTTCGGATACCGATGTTAACACGCTGGAAATCGATGGCTGCACGTTTATCGGTCTGGGCTTGGTGACAATGCCACAATCCGGCGGGACAAGCCGGTTTTGCACAAACACGACCTTCGTCAATTGCGGACAGCTAAGCCTTGGCACATCACCGGTCAATATGGCGGGTTGCAAGATTCTGGATTCAAATGTCGGTGCGGATGATGGCGCGGTATTCGACAACAGGACGACAACCGCCGCAACCGATATAAGCGAGCTGGATAATTGCACATTCACGCAAGGTGCGCTGGCGCATCATGCAATAAGGTTCGGCGTTAATGTCAATGACGACATCACACTGACGGGGATCGAATTTACCGGGTTTTCCAGTACCGCTGATGCAAACGGTTCGACCTTGCGGTTCGATGCGACATCGGGAACCATGAACTGCAACCTTGTGAATTGTACGGTTGACGGCAATCCGGCGACAACGGCGAATGTCGGCGTTGACGATGCGGCAGGCATTACCGTTACGCTGGTTGTGGACCCGAAGACGACAAAGTTCACAATCCAGAACGATGCGGGCGATCCGGTGCAGTTCGTTCGGGTGTTCGTGGAAACGGCTGACAATGGTGGCGGGTCCGGGTTTCCGTACCAGGCGAGTACGACAAGCCTGACGCAATCGGCGGGGACGGCCACATGTACGACAACGGCAAGCCATTTGCTGGCGACAGGCGACCAGGTGGTGATCCGTGGCGCGCAGCCGGACGGCTATAACAAGGTGGCGTCAATAACGGTGACGGGCGCGACGACATTTACCTATTCGGTGGATTCCGGGCTTTCGTCGCCCGCAACCGGAACGCCGGTGGTGTCTTATGTGCCGGTCCACGGCATTTCCGATGTGAATGGCGAGGTTCAATCGTCAAAGACATGGCCGGCGGCGCAATCGCTCAGCGGCTGGGCGCGGAAAACGACAACATCGCCATTCGGCAAGGCCAGCATTTCGGTGGCGGATGCAAGCGGTGGCACCAATCAGATCGTGACGTTGCTTTCCGATGAGTAGGGTCGGCAGCACGACGGAAGACCTTGACGGTGTGCCTATCGACAGAGGCCCGCCGGGTGAGGATCGCAAGACAGAAGCGGAATTACGTGGCCAGATGCGCCTTATTGCCGATGCCAGGGCAAGCATGGGGGAGATTGCTACGGTCCAGGGAATCTTCAATGAAATGAAGGTTTTGCGTTCGCTGGTTGATGATGCGATGGAACAGAACAACAAATTGGTTGCGCTGTACCAGACGCTTCGCGGCGAACTGGACCAGTTCAAACAGCAGCGTGTGACTGAACTGCAATCGTGGTTGGCCAAGGGCGGCAGCACGACGCCGGAGGATACCGATGGCGATAAGCGTTGATTGGCCAACGAAAGTTATCACGGTCCCGAAGGCGGACACGCAACTGGTAAGCGCCGGCCCGCCGGAAATCCGGCAACTGGATGTTGACCAGTTCCGGTTAAGCCTGAAGGCTTTAGAGGCTGATGTGGATGGTATGACGTTTTTGCATACCCATAATCACAACCAGCCAGTGACGATTGGCGGCGTGACCCTGGCGCGCGTGGTGGAGATTATAAACGGCTACACGGTTACGTTTGAAGACGGGGCTTACGCCGTCAATCTGGTCGGGGCTAACCAGAATATCGGTGACGTTCTGAATTTCAATCAGGTACAGGTGAGATCGTCTAATTCCGCCGGTCTGACTTTTTCCGATGCGATTATTTCGCAATCGTTCACGGATAACAAGGTTTACATCAACACCATGACCGGATTGCCGGGGACGCAGTTCCCGCGCGGCACGCCGACCGATCCGGTAAGCAATTTTGCGGACGCCAAGACAATTGCGGATGCTCGCAAATTTACCAGTTACGAACTGCATCACATGATTACGCTTGGATCGGGCGATGCTGTCAATGCCACAACATGGTCCGGCCACGCTGTCAATCATGCGAAAATAACGTTCTCTGCCGGCGTAAATACGGCGGATATGTCAATCCATAATATGCGCGTTCTTGGGGCGTTTGATGGCGATGACATTACCCTGACGGATTGTTGGGTAGGCGCGTCAACCGGCTTTTGCGGAACCATGATCCGGTGCGCATTCGAGGGCAATGTGACGATGAACGGGGCGTGCACGGATGCGCTGGTTCTGGACAGTTGCAGGTCACAGATAGCAGGGTCAGCCAAGCCGGTTGTCGATATAAACAGCGCAAATGTGGACGTAAATATACGCAATTATGTTGGCGGGATTGAAGTGCGGAACTTCAACAATGCCGGCAAGAATATGAGCATTGATTTTGTATCCGGGTCATTGACAATTCATTCGTCATGCACGGATGGCACAATTCTGGTCCGGTCGGCGGATAGCGTTGACGATCAATCCGGAGCCGGATGCACGGTGGTTGTTTTGGGCAATGACGAAATTGCCGAACAGACCGCTGAAGGCACCCTTTCCGTGCAGCAGGCAATTCGGGCAATTCTTGCCGCGACGGCAGGGAAGGCGGACGGGTTTACGGGGAGTGCCGGTGAAATACATTTCCGCGATCAGGCGGACGGCAAAAATCGCATAACGGCGACGGTTGATCAGTTTGGCAACCGCACATCGATCACGCTTGATCTAGCGGATTAACCATGTTCGGGCCGCAATATTTCGGGCCGCAGTATTTTGGGCCGCAGTATTGGCCGCCCGGTGGCGCGGGTGTTGCGCTTGACACGCATGACGGTTCGCCGCGCAGCGTATCGGATTACATAAGCCGGCAGGCGGCACGCGACGCCGACCGTAACCGGGCGATATTTGAACGCTCGCAGCGGCTCTGGAACGATGAACTGGAGCAGATTGTTTCCGGCGCTTTCGCCAAGGTCATGGGCGAGGAAGCCCGTCCGGTGCAGGCAAGAGAACGCAAACGCATCGTCCGGATCGTCAACAAGGACATCAAACTTGAAGGGCTTGATTTCCGGCTCCGTGAAATAGACCGGCTGATCCGAGAATATGAACGGCTGATTTATCTACCGCAGCCCGACATGGGTAAAATCAATGATGAGGAAGACGCCATTATGGCGCTCTTGATGAGCATGTGACATGGCAAGACCAGTTTCAATAATCAGCAACGGCGGTCGGCCAGTAAGCAATGTGGCTAATCTGGACGCTGATCAAGGTGTTCCGATGACACCGGTTGATCCGCCGCTTTATGGGGAACCAGTAACGCTTGTTGATGCTGGAGCAGGTGGCGCGGCGGCAATATCGCTTGTTAATGAAGACGGGACCCTATGGACCGGTGGCGATGTCTCAGCAAATGAGGAGCCATTGAAGGCCGATGGGGTTAGCTTTCCATTGAAGGCCGATGGCACAAGCAATCCAAAAAAGGTAGCATGAAAAGGTTAGCATGATATGGCTGATACAAAAATTGGCGGCATGGAAGGTGGCGATCTTGGTGCGTCGCCTGTCGGTACAGAAGAATGGTGGTTGCAGTCTGCCGATGGATTAACGGATTATTTCTGGTCTTTGGACACGGCAGATACGTATTTTTCCCAAACCACAAAAACCCTGACAAACAAAACGCTTAATGGTGCTACTCTCGTCACGCCAGCCCTCGGCATACCAGCCTCTGGCGTGGCAACGAACCTGACTGGCCTTCCTTTGACGACAGGAGTAACTGGATTGCTCCCGGCGGCGAATATCGATGATGATGTTGTCACCAGTGCTATCACCTTTGTTATTGATGGTGGCGGCTCTGCTATCACGACAGGAATCAAGGGCGATCTGGAAATCCCGTTTGCCTGCGATATCCAAAACGTCACGATGCTGGCTGATCAAACAGGGTCTATTGTCATTGACATCTGGAAAGACACTTATGCCAATTTCCCGCCGACAGATGCAGACAGCATCACAGCGTCGGCGGTCCCGACTATTTCTGCGGCAATAAAGAGCGACGACTCAACATTAACCGGCTGGACAACCTCAATCACTGCGGACGATATTTTGCGGTTTAACGTCGATAGCGTGTCAACAATCACGCGCCTGACAATTATCCTAGACGTAAAAAAAAATTAGACGCGGATACGGATATGGCGCGATTAGCAATAGACTTCTTGAACGATATTATCCCCAGCGCCGAACGGCAGGGTATCATTGATCGGGTATCGACCTATGACATCTATCCCCATCTTGACGCATTGGTTGGCCTTACCGCGCCACAATTTACCAGACAAATTCACTTCCCTGCCGGACGTTACGTTTGCAACACAAAGGTCGAATTAAAAACCGCTGTCCGATTGACCGGTGAAGGCTCTGGAACGGACGGTGCGGAAGTCAGCGAAATTATGTTTCCTGCCGGTGTGAGCGGGTTTCAAATCAACCGTAACGATACGATTGGTGCCACAACGGAAGCCGATCCTGAACAGTATGGAGCAAAGGGGGCTGTCATTGAGGGCCTGGCTCTCAACGGCACCAGCAAGCTTACCGGCAGTGCCGATGCGATAACCCTTCGAGCGCGGGGGACAATCCGTGATGTCAGGATCAAGAACTTCAGCAGACACGGTGTTTATTCAAATGCTACGGCGGTGTCAGCCAACCCGGCGATTATTGGCAATGCTAATGCCACAAAACTTCATGATATGCGGATCAGCAGTTGTGGCGGCGACGGCGTTCATATTGACGGGAAAGACACCAACATTTGGGCGATTTTTGCCGTTGACAGCAGCCTCAATACCGGTTGGGGGTTTGCGGATCATGGCTTTCTAGGTAACACTTACGTTGCTTGTCACTGCGCATCAAATGCTCTTGGTGCCTATCTTTGCGATGACCCCGGTGCCCAGCATGTCTATATCGGTTGTTATGCTGAAAGTGATAACGATTCTACGATAAACACGCCTGGCCTTATCATCGGCGGCCAGATGGGCACAAATAATGGAAACGGTCAGCGGTATTGGGGCGGCAAGCAAACGGCATTCTCAATGACAGAGGATGTTAGCGGCACTGAGGTTATATTCCGCTATGGGTCTGATGGTCGCCCGCTACGTATGATTATTGATGGCGATCATTCACAAGGAGTGGGCTATAGATTTGAACCGCTGCGCAACACTTGGAGAATGGTTCATGCTGGAACAACGGGTGCTTATGAACTGACGACAGACAAGGCCGGCGCAAGTCAGGTCGTAACGGATGAAGACGGGACGCCCCTTGTCGGTGGCGATATTCTGCTCACACGTGCCCGATATGAGGTCAGTTCTCTTAAATTTCGCCGGGTGGATGAAGCCTTTGATGAAGTCTTTACCCGGCTTGACGCTCAATTCAACGCCCTGACCGGGACGGCGGAAGCGGCTGTTGCAGCGGATAAGGGCAAGATCGTCACAATGAATAATGCCTCGGCCAATGTCTACACGATACCGGCTAATGCGACGACAGCGATAGATGTGAATTCAATCATCGATGTCATGCAAATTGGCGCTGGAACGACAACGATCACAGCGGCAGCGGGCGTAACTCTCAATGGTGTTTCAGCCGGGTCCGCCGCGCTTGATGCTCAGTGGGGCAGGGCCAGACTTGTTCAGCAGGCCGTCGATGTTTGGTATATGTTTGGCGATCATGCCGCCGTTGCATAAAAGGATTACAATACAATGCTTTATACCCCTCCAAACGAGTTTGCGGTAAAGTTTGCCAATTGGGACGCTGCGGCAGTGAGTCCTGGCGACACCGTTGCGACACACGCAACACCGCACACTTTGAGCGCATGGACGGAATTCACGAATGGTGCCAGTCTTTCGGAAGATATCTACCAGCTAGTTGTGGTAATTTACGCAACGGCGGCATCCGCTATAAACTCCAACCTGATAGTCGATATTGGCATTGGTGCTGCCGCTTCTGAAGTTGTGCTGATCGACGGGCTAGCCGGAGGCTATCGACGCGATCATCCAGACCAAGGAGCAACCTATCGAATTCCAATATTCATCGCCAAGGGCACGCGGCTTTCCTTCCGTGTTCAAAGTGCGCTGGCGTCTAACAGCGATTGGCGGATAATGGCATGGGGTCTCGGCACTCAATCACGTCAAACATCGGTATGGCATGGTGGCTTGGTCACAAGCTACGGTGTGAACAGATCAACCAGCCAGGGCGTATCTGTCACAACAGGTGCATCTGATGTCTTGGGTTCTTGGACAGAAATTGTCGCATCTACAACCTACCGGCATTCGGCGATGTTAATTGGTGTCGGCGGCAATGCCGATACGACGCTTTCAAACGTCGGGGCACGGTTTCAGCTTGGTGTTGGTGCCGGCGGTTCTGAGGTAGCTATTGTCGATAAGCTAAGTTTTAGAACTAATTCCGTTGAGAGTGTGCACGGCATTCACCCAATGTCTGATTTCTCATTGGATATACCGGCAGGAACACGCCTGGCCATTCGTTCAGCGTCGTCGGGGACAGCAGCATCACATGATTACATCCTTTATGGAGTAAGTTAATGGCGATTTCACAACACGAAAGCGGATCGCAAACGGCGACCGTGACAACAGAGCACACACTCAACACGACGACGCCGGAGTTGACCGATGGGATTTTTCAATTCGTTGTTGATGTGTCTAACCTTGCTAACGGTGACACTGTTGAATTTCGGATCAAGGAAAAGGCCACCGCGACAGGCGATACTCAACGGTTAGTTTTTCAAGCGACACTGAGCAATGTCGTGACAGAAAATTTATGGGTCTCCCCTTCATTGATTTTGTTGTTCGGCTGGGATTTCACACTCAAACAGACCATCGGCACAGGCCGCGTTTTCAAATGGTCAATTCGTAAGGTGGCGTGATGTGGTGGGGGCCAGTCTTAAACGGTGGAGCCGAAACGCAGGCAACTCCTGTTGGTGGTGCATACTCCAGAGGCTATATCTTCAGCCTGATGTGGGCTGTGGCTCTGTATGCCTGGCATTTTCCA